>QWCE01000743.1_pt1 | contig 120650 bp, 110 predicted proteins | sample 1972531 | NCBI WGS metagenome assembly QWCE01 (sample SAMN09866716, study PRJNA288562) | Human gut metagenome isolate term4_stool, whole genome shotgun sequencing... | reverse complement strand
AAAGTGCGAAAAGCCGCCGTAAAGTGGGCGGCGGAATTACGGCTGTAAAATGCAAAATTGCGAAAAGCCGCCGTAATCTGCTCGCGGGCGTCCATGTGGAGCCGGCCTGCGGCCGGCGATTTTAAAACCGCACCGCCAACAGCATTTTCAGCGACGCTCCTCCTGTAACCGCGCCGCCAGCAGCATTTCCAGCGGCGCTCCTTCTGTAACGACGCCGCCAACAGCATTTCCAAGCGGCGCACCACCGACTTCCTGTGCCGGACTGGCGCACTGCGGCTCACTTCGCTCGTTTGCTTCACGGCCCCCTCACTCACCGCATCTCACTTCGCTCGCTTTCCCTATTCCGCCTCGGCACTCACTCACCGCTTGCGGCACCCCAAGCATCCCAAACACCCCGATATCCTTCCGCGCGCCGCATCTTCGACGAACCGGAAGTTCGCCATTCCCGATTATTTCGCCGAGGAGAAGCCAGCGGTGCAAGGAAGGGGTGCCGGGGTGTCATTGCCGGCGGTGCAAGGAAGGTTGTCGGGGCGCATTGCCGGCGGCGAGCAGAAGGGGATGAAAGCGCATCTTGACGGGGTTTCCCACGGCTGTTATACTGTTTAAGGTTATTTTCCGAATTTTGCCTTCAAATCGGAAGCGACAGTGTGAAGTGCGCACCGAAGTACGCACAGAAGCGTGCACGACACGATGCTGCGCGGCGAAAAGCTGTGCTACGAAAAGCCGTGTTACGAAAAGATGTGTAGATAGAAGGCAATTATTCCGCCAAATAGCCTACATTCCGTAAGGAAAATATAAAAAGAAGGAGGAACGGTATGCCGACAATTAATCAATTGATCCGAAAGGGACGTTTTTCGGAACGAAAGAAGACCAATACACCTGCGCTCGGTTTTAACTTTAATACGTTGAAGAACCGCCAGACGGTTGCGGAATCTCCGCAGAAGCGCGGCGTTTGCACGTCGGTGCGTACGGTCACCCCGAAGAAGCCGAACTCGGCACTTCGTAAAGTGGCACGTGTACGTTTAACCAACGGCTATGAAGTCCTTTCTTACATTCCCGGTATCGGTCATAACCTGCAGGAGCACAGCGTAGTGCTGATCCGCGGGGGTCGTGTTAAAGACTTGCCTGGTGTGCGTTATCACATCATCCGTGGCGCATTGGATGCGTCCGGCGTTGAAGGCCGTAAGCAAGCTCGTTCGAAATACGGCGCTAAGAAATCCAGCAAGTAAACACGAGACTAATATGTGCATACGCGAACCTTCTGGTTTTCTTGTGCACGGCAGCCGTCAGCGGACGGTTGAGTACCATCATCTGAATGGATGAACAAGGAGGGAAGAGAAGTGTCAAGAAAAGGACATATTCCAAAAAGGGAGATTATGCCGGATCCCAAATTTAACGATGTAGCCGTATCGAAGCTCATTAATGCGGTTATGTTGGACGGCAAAAAAGGACTTGCTCAGCGAATCGTATACGGAGCCTTCGAGTTTGCTGAGAAGAAGATTGGCCAGGAAGCTCTCGAGATTTATCGCAAGGCGCTCGCGAACGTCATGCCGGTATTGGAAGTTAAAGCGCGCCGTATCGGCGGTGCCACTTACCAGGTGCCGATGGAAGTTCGCCCGGATCGTCGGCAGACGCTCGCCCTGCGCTGGATCGTAGGCTTTGCTCGCACACGCGGAGAAAAGACCATGCAAGAGCGTTTAGGAAATGAACTGATCGATGCATTCAACAACACCGGTGCCAGCGTGCGCCGTAAAGAAGAAATGCACCGTATGGCTGACGCGAATAAGGCCTTCGCGCATTTCCGTTATTAATCGCGGGGAGGTTCTAATTGCCAGAACATACACCTTTAAAAGATATTCGTAATATCGGAATCATGGCCCATATCGATGCCGGTAAAACGACAGTTACTGAGCGTATTCTGTTCTATACCGGAAAGATTCACAAAATGGGCGATACGCACGAAGGTGCGGCACAAATGGACTGGATGGAGCAGGAACAGGAACGTGGTATTACCATTACTTCCGCAGCAACTACCTGCTTCTGGCCGCGCAACGGTCGCAACCATCGCATTAACATCATCGATACCCCGGGACACGTGGACTTTACCGTTGAGGTAGAGCGTTCCCTGCGTGTTTTGGACGGTGCGGTTGCTTTGTTCGACGCAAAAAGCGGTGTGGAGCCTCAGTCCGAAACCGTATGGCGTCAGGCGGACAAGTATCATGTTCCGCGCATGTGCTTCATCAACAAAATGGACGCAACAGGCGCTGACTTCCTGATGTCGGTGGACACCATTCGCGACAAGCTCAAAGCAAATGCTGTTCCGGTACAATTGCCGATCGGTGCCGAGCATAAATTCGTGGGCATCATCGACTTGATCGATATGCGCGCTGAAGTGTACCACGATGACCTCGGAAAAGAGATCACGGATGAAGACATCCCTGCCGATCTGAAGGAGCAGGCGGAAGAGATGCGCGCCAATTTGTTGGAACACCTCTCTGAGGTTGATGACGAATTGGCTATGGCATATCTCGAGGATGAGCCCATCAGCGACGAAATGATGCGCAAAGCAATCCGCAAGGGAACACTGGAACAAAAGATTTTCCCGGTGCTCTGCGGTTCCGCTTATAAAAACCGCGGTGTCCAGTTCCTGATCGATGCCATCGTCGACTATATGCCGAGCCCGTTGGATATTCCGCCGGTTCTCGGTACATCGACAGATCCGGACAGTGATGAGGAGCTTCATCGTGAAGCGAATGTAGATGAACCGTTCTCGGCCTTGGCTTTCAAGGTCATGACCGATCCGTACGTCGGAAAGCTCTGCTTCTTCCGTGTATACTCCGGTAAATTGGAGAACGGCAGCTATGTCTACAACTCCACAAAGGGCAAACGCGAACGCTTGAGCCGTATTTTGCAGATGCATGCGAATAAGCGTGAAGAAATCGAAGTCGTACAGGCTGGTGATATTGCTGCTGCCGTCGGTTTGAAAGACACCGGCACCGGCGATACCCTCTGCGATCAGGATGCGCCGATTATTCTGGAACAAATGACATTCCCGGAGCCGGTTATCTCCGTTGCTATCGAGCCGAAGACCCGCGCTTCCCAGGAAAAAATGGGCGTCGCATTGGCCAAGTTGGCTGAAGAGGATCCGACCTTCAAGACCTATACCAATACAGAAACGGGTCAGACGATTATCGCCGGCATGGGCGAATTGCACTTGGAAATCATCGTGGATCGTCTGCAACGTGAATTTAAAGTGGAAGCCAATATCGGTAATCCGCAGGTATCGTACCGCGAATCCATCACCGCTCCGGCTGAGGCACAAGGTAAATTTGTTCGTCAGTCCGGTGGTCACGGTCAGTACGGTGATGTACGTATCCGCATCAAACCGGGTGAACCGGGAACGGGTATTGTGGTACACAATGTTACCGTCGGCGGATCCATTCCGAAGGAATTTATCAATCCTTCCATCCAGGGTGTGCAGGAAGCTTGCCAGAGCGGTCCTGTTGCCGGATTCCCGGTGTTGGATGTGGACGTCGAGATCTACGACGGTTCATTCCATGAGGTCGACTCGTCGGAGACAGCGTTTAAGATTGCCGGTTCCATGGCTATGCAAAATGCCATGAAGAAGGCAAAACCGGCGCTGCTGGAACCGGTACAGAAAGTAGAAATTCTGACGCCGGAAGAGTATCTGGGCGATGTTATGGGCGATGTCTCGTCCCGTCGCGGACGCATTGATCAAATGTCCACCCGCGCAGGCGTTCAGGTCATTGATGCGTTCATCCCGCTGTCGGAGATGTTCGGCTACGCAACGGATTTGCGTTCTAAGACGCAGGGCCGTGCAACGTATTCGATGCAATTCGACCACTACGAGAAAGTACCTGACAGCATTGCTGAGGAAGTAACGAAAGAACGGAATGCGTAATCTGACAGGTTGCGTATTTTAGCGGAACGTTGGCATTTTAAGGCCATCTGTTCTATAATGATCCATAACGACCAATAGTTGTTTGAGGAGGAAAATATGGCGAAGCAAAAATTTGAGCGTACGAAACCGCATGTAAACATCGGCACGATCGGCCACGTCGACCATGGTAAGACGACCCTGACCGCTGCTATCACTAAGGTTATGAACGAGAAATACGGTACTGGTGAATTCGTTGATTACGCCAATATCGATAAGGCGCCGGAAGAGCGTGCTCGTGGTATAACCATTAACACTTCGGTGGTTGAATATGAGACCCCGAACCGTCACTACGCACACGTGGACTGCCCGGGACACGCCGACTATGTTAAGAACATGATCACCGGCGCTGCCCAGATGGACGGTGCTATCTTGGTTGTTTCCGCTGCTGACGGCCCGATGCCGCAGACACGTGAACACATCTTGCTGGCTCGTCAGGTTGGTGTGCCGAGAATCGTTGTATTCTTGAACAAGAAAGACCAAGTAGATGATGATGAATTGATCGAATTGGTCGAGATGGAAGTTCGCGATCTGTTGAACGAATATGACTTTGATGGCGACAACACTCCGATTGTCGTTGGCTCTGCTCTGAAGTGCCTGGAAGAAGGCGGCGAATGGGAAGAACCGATCATCGAATTGATGAATGCTGTTGACGAATATGTCCCGACTCCGGTTCGTGCGACGGATGAGCCGTTCCTGATGCCGGTTGAAGACGTTCTGACCATCACCGGACGTGGTACGGTTGCTACCGGCCGTGTTGAGCGTGGTGTTCTGAAACTGAACGACACGGTTGAGATCGTCGGTCTTGTTGACAAATCGCGTGAAGTGGTTGTCACCGGTGTGGAAATGTTCCACAAGCAATTGGATCAGGCGGAAGCCGGCGATAACATCGGCGCGCTGCTGCGTGGTGTACAGCGTAATGAAATCGAGCGTGGACAGGTTTTGGCTGCTAAGAACTCGATTCATCCGCACACCAAATTCGAAGGTCAGGTTTACGTTCTGACGAAAGACGAAGGTGGCCGTCATACCCCGTTCTTCTCGGGCTATCGTCCGCAGTTCTTCTTCCGTACAACCGACGTAACCGGTGACATCCAGCTGGCGGAAGGCACCGAGATGGTTATGCCGGGAGATAACGCTACCTTCACGATCTCTCTGATCTCGCCGATCGCGATTGAGGAAGGTCTCCGTTTCGCTGTCCGTGAGGGCGGCCGTACGGTTGCTTCCGGTGTTGTCTCCAAGGTTATCGAGTAAGCGAAGAATACAATCTAAAAATGCAGTTTTGGCTACGTAAAAAAGCAAGCTCGGGGTGAAAGCCTCGGGCTTGTTTTTTTGTGGGAAGAAGGCTGTGATGGCCCGTAGCGAGGGTCGATCGAACGATTTTACAAAAGAAAAAGTCTTTCCTATAGGAAAGACAAGGGAAATAGGCTACAATAAGAGAAAGACGATTATTGCACTTGACAAGGGGGAAAACCACGTGAATACTCTCTTAGATAGACAGATAGACCATAAAGAGATTCATACTAAGCAAATACGAAAGCGAGCATTCGCGGCTACGGGATAGTTGCGCGTGCTCGCTTTGTTTTTTCGCCGATTGAAAGAAGACATCAGACAGTAGGGAGGAAGGGTAATGAACAGCAACATCAAAAAAATACTCACCGCGCTTTTAGCCGTCGCACTCGTTGTCACGACGGTTTTTCCGGGGAGTAGATCGGTCTATGCGGAGGAGAAACCGACCGCAGAAATGCTAACGACAGAAGAAGAGAAGCAAGCTTCTGCTTTGAAGGAAACGCTAAACGACGAAGGCCAGCTGGATAAGCAGGGTCAGACAAACCCCGAGGAAACGGGGAAGCAAAATATCGTCGATCAGAACGCGTTGCGTGAAACGGATTCTCCGCAGGAAAAACAAGAGGAAGCGAAAGAAACGACGGAAACCGAGACCCTCGTTGCACCTCAAACGCAACCAGCTTCTCCCGTAAAAGCGCCCGAAAATTCGACAGGAAAAGTGGAACTGGAAATTGCTCGGCTCGTTGGAAATAAACTTGAAAAGATGCCTACAGATTGGTACACACAGCAGGTTGTGGACAGCGTCGTTGATCTTGATATCTCCGGTAATAACTATTCGATTGAAAAGCCATATTTGCTGCTTCGCCTGCCGAAAACGGACAAAATTATGGATGTGAAATTTGTCGATTCCGCAGCGGGAAAGACAGAACGATATGAAGATGAAAATTATCAATATATCAAATACACCTATACGCGTCTTATCGGAGGAACACATTATACCTACCAATACTACTTTACCTTTGACGGACATCATGCCAAAAATGGAGATTCAATCGAAGCCCAGGCGCAGCTTTTTGATGGAAGCGGCAAGCCTATCAAGGAAGTCAAGCAAACCTATACAGCCAAGACGGTCGGCTTTGAACTTTGGTCCGCCCATGGTAACAGTGGAATGGGGAATATTCATAAAACAGTAAATGATGACGGACACAATTATGAAGTATGGGGTTATGTAAATAATGCAGGCGATACGAAAACTATTGCGCGAGCTGGAAGTAGGACCAATGTTTTTGCAGCGGTCTATCCGAAAAAAATCGAGGGCATTAACGCGAGCGTTGGGATTGAATATCCGAAAAATCTGAAAATTGTTTATACTTATCAGAAAGATGAGCCGGGATTTCGTGAGTTCAGCCCAGAAGGCAAAGGATATCACGGTGCACATGGGCTTAAAAATGCGAGGAATTATACTTGGACGCAAAATGACAATGTCTACACCTTTTTAATAAAGGATCCGACATTTGATAGCAACGCTGGAGGTGTTGAAATAGCTACAAACGGGCGATATGCAACGTATGCAAACTCCGTGATGAAGGATAACGGCGTTACAGTGAATAAAAAGCTGCCGATACGAATTGATTATTATAAAAATGCCAATGACGATGGTACCGGCGGGGAACTTCTTGGAACGCGATATGAGAACTTTACCTTTATACCTTCCGTGTATAAAGGTGGAAGTAGGTTTAGTTACGCTAAATTTTCTTTTGGGAACTACAATATTGCGTCTGAATTTGTGTATATCTATCATCCGGATTATTACCATCTGAATGGAAAGTTTTATAAGGGCGACTTTAATATGGCGGACAAGGGAGGCATCCCTATTACCACTTTTATTTCGAATTCGAATAATGGAAGCAGTTATTCGAATCCGTACGAAGGTGGGAAAACAGACAAGGTTACAGAAATCTACACGAAATTGTTGACCGACGCAACCTACTTCAAAAGCATACAGCTCCGTGTAGTATCGTACGATTGGCAAAATCCTAATAATGATAAGCATAAGGCGGATATTAAGGAAGCGATAAATAGAGGAAATAACAAGCTTTATGGAATTGATAAAGACGGCAATGAGACACTAATAAAAGACCATATTAAGTTTGAAGAAATTGTAGAGATTAAAGATAGCAGCCGAAAGTATGTGGAGCTGGTTGTGCGTTTTGGAAATCCGGTGGAACTGGATAATATGACTCTTCAGCTCCGGGAAAGGCAGTGGTTTGTTAAGAAGGAACTGAATGACCTCCTTAACCTGGGTGATGGCATGCACACCTATAAAAGTGAATGTGCGGTTACCAGATTAGATGATAGTAATAATCCTGTTCCAGGCAAATATGTAGGTCTTTGGGGCAAGCCAACATATTTTACAGTAACCCCACTGCACCCAACGGTGGATTCCTATATCAGTAAGCCTCAGTTTGTCGAATATAAGGAAGATGCCACTTTTGATTATCTGGTCGGGCCGAAACTTCCTAGAATTGCGCATGATAATAATGTTCCTTACGGAGACCTGGAAGAAATAAAAAACGTTAAGACGATCACGCTCCTTCCTTCCGGTTATGAATATACTGGGAAATATGAAAAAGAAATGTATGATTCGAACTGGGTTAGAAATAAGATTGCAGAACCGACGATTACGACGGTGGAGAATTATCAAGGCTCCGGCAAGACGGCAGTTATCGTCGATTATGGAACAATCAAGAAAAGCACCTATTATCCAATTAAGCTAAAGCTTCGTGCAACCAAGTACGCAGCACGCGGAGAAAGTGATTTTGTCAACTATATGACCTATGACGATAATGACTTTATTCGTCCGCTGCCGGCAACAGGTAACGCAAACTACTATGTTGATGCCTTGGATTTGGACCAAGACGGCAACACGTCTGAAATCTTTATGCAAAGGCATACCACGATCACCTTTGTGCCGCCGTTGGAATTGGTAATCAAAAACGCGGTAAAACAGGACGTGGAATTCCAACAAGAGGTTACCGGCGATTTGGGATATGACGCCACCCAGAAGATCAATATCTTTAACAACTCCATTCGAGACATTAGCAAACTGAGCATCATTGATGTCCTGCCATATAAAGGCGACCACAGCATCAGCCCAAATGAAAAAGGAGAATATCCAAATAGGCAATCCACCTTTGCTATGCCGCTGACAAAGTCGCTGGAAGACGCGAATGACCAAACCGTTAATGATAAGGTGAGCTTTTTCTACCAGCTGACCGACCAGGGAAGTGATCTGGCCAGCGTCCGTGACGGACAATGGCTTACTGCGAACCAGGTGACGGACTTTGCAAAAGTTCGATCCGTCAAGATTGTCTTAAAAGATGGCCAAGCACTGAAATCGAAGGAAGAATTAAATATCTTGCTTCCATCGAAGATTCCGGGAGATACCTCGCTGAATGAAGAAAAGGATGTGGCTGTAAATTCCTCCGCCTTTAGTACGGACGGGACGAGCTACACCGAAGGCAATATCACGAAAGTGCGGTTTACGACCTATAAGGTCACCGGCATCGCCTTCTTGGACCGCGACAAGGATAAGGACGGTCGGTATAATTCCAATGACGATCGTTTGCAGAAAAATGTCACGGTGAAGGTATTGAATAAGGACGGCAGTCAGGCGCTGGACTTTAACAACAAACCGATTATAGGCAAAACGGATGAAAATGGTGCGTATTCCCTTCCCGTCTATAAGCGTGGCAACTACGTGGTAGCGTTCGTGAAGAGCGCAGGGCAGAAGTTTAACGCAGCGACAAGTGGCGAGGAGACGGTAGCGAACTCCATTGATCCGGCCACAATTAAGGACAATACGGCTCAAACGATGGCCTTCGCGCTCAATCCCGCGCATCGTTCGCAAATCAAGAATGTGGCGTTGCTTGCGCAATATGGGCAAATCAAAATTATCAAGACGTCACAGGACGCGAAGGATGCCAACGGACAGCCTATGAAATTAGCCAGTGTGGAATTTGCGCTGACGACCAAAGATGGAAAGCCCGTTCAAGATGAGCAAGACAAACCGATTGCGAACGTGACGACGGACGAAAAGGGCGAAGCGATTTTCCAAGGCGTTCCGTATGGGGACTACGTCGTAAAGGAAGTGAAAGCGGCGGATCGCTATGCGCTGCCGACGAGCGGAACAAAGGTGACGGTATCGGAAAAGACGGCGCCCGATCCGGCGAAGCAAGTTGAGGTGACTATCACAAATACGCTCATTCGTGGCACTATTGCCATCCATAAAACGGATGCCTCGTCCATGAAGAAGCCGCTGGCCGGCGTGGAGTTCACACTGTTTGACGACAAAGGCAACGTGATTGTCGCGAAACAGACGGATGAGAACGGTAATGTTCAATTCACGGATCTCGTGTATGGCAAATATGTCGTGAAAGAAACGAAAGGGATTCTAGGCTATCGCGTTGCGAAAAAAGATATTGCTGTAGAGGTCAACGAAAATGGTAAGACGTATTCTTATCAAGTGGAAAATGAGAAGATCCATTATCCTTCTCCTGACCCTGATCCAACGCCGAATCCGCCGACGCCCAATCCGCCGACACCGAATCCGCCGACGCCAAATCCGCCGACGCCAAATCCGCCAACGCCGAACCCGCCGACACCAAATCCACCGACACCGAATCCGCCGACGCCCAACCCGCCGACACCGAATCCACCGACGCCGGTGCAACCGACACCCAATCCCACGCCAAATCCGGAGCCAACGCCTGGAAACCATCCCACACCGTCGGATTCGACGACACAGGAGGTACCGAATAAGAGTGTTCATTCACCAAAAACGGGAGATTCTTTCTCTGTGATGCAGTTTGTCGTTGTGGGATGCTGTGCATTGGCACTCGTGTTTTCCACCTTGCGAAGCGTGCAGACGAGAAAGAAGGAAAGAGAGCAATAAACGTATAGAGGGCAGAGACATATAGCCATCTATGTACATTCGAGGGGCCGGCATAAGCCGGCCCCTTTTTGTACGTTGTTTTGGCTTGGCTCCCCTGCGGAACGAGACCTTCGCCGATGGAGATTTGCGCTCTTTATTAAGGCTCGAGAAAGTGCCTTCAAAGAACGGATCTTTGAACAATGCGTTTCGATCCTAACTGACGCTGGTATTTTTCGCAGCCAGGGTTAGGGGACTCGTCTCAACCCTGGTTGGCGCACGTTGGTTTTCGTAGCCAAGGTCGAAGCGGACCGATTTTACAAAAGAGACAGACAGACAGACAGACAGACAGAAGTCAATCAGTCTGTAGTTTTCATTCACCCTTTTTTAACTTCTATTTTTTCGCAGAGGCATCACATTGTCCGCCTATTTATGGCCAATGGATAGTCTCTTTTTTAGTGCAGGAATAAATATCGTTTAGAAATAAAAAAGAAAGGACTAAAGCATGAAACACATACGCAATCGAGTATTGGCCGGAGTTGTTGCATTCGTTATGCTCATCACCGCCGTCATCACGGATAGCCGCCCTGTTCTCGCAGAGGACAAGGCTTCTTCGCATGCCGTGGAGACGACGGATACGGCCACGCCCTTGGAGGAACCGGGCGAAAGGAGACCGGGCGAGAGGAAAGAGGATCCCGAGACGACGGATACGCTCATGCCATTGGAGAATCCGGGCGAAAAGAGTCTGGACGAGAGGAAAGAGAATCCAGAGGAGACGACAGGTGCTATTACAAAAGCGAAAACCGTGGAAGAGGGGAAGGAAACGGCGGATGCACAGGAGGCTCAGGCAAAACCGGAAAAAGCGTTGGCCTCAGCGAACCGTAGCGGCGTAAACTACACTTTTAGCGCAAACTGGTCAACAAAGTCGACAGGAGATTACTCCTATCCGAACAATGATCCGACCTCCATTTCTGTTACTTCCTCAAACAATACACAAAAGACCGTCACTTGGGCGGTTCATCTTGGTGTTCCCCAAGCGCAAGGAGTAAATTTTCCTAAAGGTACGGTGAAGATTACGGTTCCCAATTTCATCGTCGAAAATTGGGAACAAAGTGGTGATACCAAAAGAGTCAATGTTGATAATAAAGGCAAAGAATTGCCTCACATGACTTGGCAGGTTGCAGAAGCACCGGAAGAAAGCGCTTCTATTGATTTTAACTATAGCGATAATGGCGATGGTACCTATACGTTAACAAACTATAGGGATCTTAACGGCGGATTCACCTTGGATTTCGAGCAGAGCTTTTTCTTTAAGCCGGCGTATGTAAAAGTAGATTCGAATGGAAAATTACAAAAGAATTACGCCATTCAGCTCAAGATCGACGCGAATAATGACGGTACGAATGAAGTAGATGACACCAAAAATCTTAGCCTTCAGTTACAGAACACGCTGAATCCGGGCAAAGTTAAGCTTAGTGTTGCCAGAAAGGATAACGCAAAGGGAACCTACCTGACATGGCAGAATAGCTGGGGGCCGAGACCTGCCGATGATGACGGAAAAACCTATTTTTATGTGATTTGGTTTGCCGATTATAGGCGAGGTGCCGGGACATCTCTTCCTTTTTCCGCAACGGTTACCGATACGGGAAACGATGGGAAAGTTGTTGGCACGGGATATTTTACCTGGCATGACAATTCCTTCCAATATCTTCTAAATACGACCTATCCATCCATTGCGAAAATCACTAATAGCCGGACGTATCGCCAATATCAGGGTAGCGAGACGAAAGCGCTCCCGGGCATCCCTAATTATCTGAATGGCCATCTGGTTCTTCAAGATATGCAGCCTTGTCTTTCGCAGGCGATCTTAAAACGGTATCCCCTTTCTCTACTTAATGGAAAATCAGCAGAGGATCTGAGAAAGAATGGGATTGATCTGTCCAATGCGGTTCAGGTGGACGAAATTGCCGACAATGAGCAACAGGATCAAGTGACCGCACAGGCGACAGAAACGGTTTACTTCTATTTAGGGGAAGGGTCTTTTGGAAAATATAATGTAAACAATGCAGAGACATCCTTACCCATGGCGAGGACTTACCTTTTAGATGGGGAAACCATTCGACTGGCGGGGAATTGGAATGCCCGTGATCACAGCTGGCACACTTCATCGGTTACCAGACGACCAGATACGGCCAAAGGTCAGGATTGGGATATGAAGATCACCCAGTCTTCGCCCTATTACATTGAAGGGAACGATCTTACTAATTTCACTCTTAACGAACTCTTTGATCAAAAGAAAATGACCAAACTTAGCGATGCGGACTATTTCTATCGTGATTTTTCGGTCACGTGGACAGAATATAATGCGGCGCAAACATCTTTTGGTGAAGACACCGGAAACCCCATTAAAAATTATGAATCCTATTCGCCTGTTGAGGTATATGTGCGCAAAAATGGTCAGTCTACCTTTGAAAAATATGCCGAGGTAAAACGAGGAAAGGACGGCGCTTATATCGCGACCGATACGAATGGAAAACCGTTAACCAAATCAAGAAGATTGAGTAGATCTTTTTGGGGCCTTCCGGACGATGTAGCGGAAATAGAATATCGCCACGAGAATGGGAAAAACACTTTTCAAACCGATATGACCACCTATGAAAATGCAGTCCTAAGGCCAACGAAGAACGTACAAACGCTATTGACTACTTCAAAGAACGCAGGACATGACAGCATTATTACCGCTGTTGCAAAACGAACCGTAGAATCGAATACAGACCATTCGATGGGACAGCCTTTAGCCGTTACCGCGTATAAACTGGCCGATCTGAACGTATCGTCCGCTGTAGGGAAAAATGAGGGTGAATTGACGAATTATCCGGAATTAAATACGCAAAAAAGAAGAGTAACCATTCGAAATTATAATGGAGCGTATTCTGTTTTTTGGGATATCACTGGCGGTGGTAGGAGCGATAAAGAGCTCATCAAGCGGTTTGCCTTCAATAAAGGAACGTTCTATGATCTGTTGCCGAAAGACACCTACGTCAAGTTGGATACGGCGGAATTAAAACTGAATTGGTCTTGGTCAGAAGAAAAGGGGAACGTCATACCGGACGAGAACTATACGGTCTCCTTCCAGGAGAATTATGAGAACTCCGGAAGAACGATGATGATCGTGGAGTACACGATTCCTGACGACCTTTTGGAATTTAGTCAAGGCGATCCGCAAGTCATGTTTTCCTATGATCTTTACAATACCTATGAGAACATTGTTGACCGCGGAACCGATGTCATCAGTTCGGTTGCCTTTGTGAACGGAAACAGCAAGATTCCTTTCAATCCATCAGAAAAAGGTAAAACGCCGGACAATCTTACCGACAAAAATCTTTTCTCCGCGTTGGCCCAAGCCAATGCCGGGAAAATCATGTTTAATCAAGCAACCATTCATTATAATCGCGTCACGGTTAACCAGTCCGGACTGACGAAGTCGGTAAAACCGGTTGGTCAGCCTTTATATCAGACAAGTACAACGGTTGAGGGAAAGAGCGTCTATACGTATAGATTACGCTATCAGACGGAGAAGCAAACAAATGCGGATCAGCTGGTCTTCTATGATGTGCTGGAAAATGGCGCAAAGAACAAGCCTTCCGCATGGCAGGGGACGTTGCAATCCGTGGATGTCTCAGCCATTGAAGGAAAACCAAGCGTAGGGAAAGAGAAGGGCACACTGGTACCGATCGTTTATTACGCTACGAGTATTCCATCGGAAGATCAGTTTGACGTGACGAATTCCATTTGGTCAACGACGAAGCCTCAGGACATGAAGCAGGTGAAAGCCATCGCGATCGACTGTAGGAAAGCAAAAAATGGAGACAAAGATACAAACTTCGTCCTAGAAAAAGGAGCAAGTTTGTCCGTGCTGGTCAATCTTGTTGCTCCAACAGATCCTAAGCTCGAGGGCAAAAAGGCAGTCAATGAGGGGATGATCAAGACGAGAACCTTCTCCGGTTCAGAAGCCCCCAACACCAAAAATGTGAACAAGATCGTGGCCAGAACCTTCTCCGGTTCAAAAGCCCCCGCAATCGGTATGATTTGGGCACTGCAGGCTGACGCAGGAGTGACGCTAAAAATGCCTAAGATCACGATCAGTGGGGAAAAAGTATGGAACGACCAAAACGACGAAGCAGGGAATCGTCCCAAAGAGGTCACGATTAAATTGTTTGCTAACGGTAAAGACACGAGTAAAACGACGAAGGCGACAAATACGAGCAACTGGAAATACACCTTTGATGACCTTTATCTATACGATGCAAACGGAAACAAAATCGTATACACCGTAAAAGAAGTGCCGGTTGAGGGATACACCACGGCGATTGAAGGAACGACCATTACGAATACGTATAACAAACCGTGGACGCCAATTGATCCCGCAACGACCTCTCTCACGGTCACCAAATCCTGGTCCGGCGTTGCCCAGAGCTACTATGATAAGGCTTCTGTGACCGTCGAGCTTTATAAGAACGGTCAGGCGACGGGAATGAAAGCTACTTTAAATAAGGCGAACCAGTTCACGGCAACGTTCAATAATCTAAAGACGGTTGATGACGTCGCGCAGCCACAGCAGAACCAATACACCGCAAAAGAGCTGGATGCGAATGGAAAAGCCCTTGCCAACGGAGACAAAGTCACGATCTTGAACAAGGACTATACCGTCCAGTATGGGAAGGTTGCCGACGGTAAACAGACCATCACCAATACGCTGGTGAATCCCATGCGCACCATTAGTGGCAAGAAAATCTGGAACGATCGCGGGAACGTGGACGGTCTTCGCCCGAAGACCATTACCGTACGTCTCCTGGCCGATGGCAAGGAGGTGCAGAAGCTTACCGTGGACAAGGGGCAAGACGGCAAGTGGGAATTTGCCTTTATGAATTGTCCGACGTATAACCAGGGTACGCCCATTACGTACACCATCACTGAGGACAAGGTAGCGTTCTACACGACAAAGATTGATGGCACAACGATCACCAACAGCCATCGACCGAAGCCGACTCCACCCACGCCAGAGCCGCCGACGCCGGTAGAACCGACGCCGACGCCAAACCCACCGACGCCCAACCCGCCGACACCCAATCCGCCGACGCCGGTAGAACCGACGCCGACGCCCAACCCGCCGACGCCGAACCCGCCGACGCCGGCAGAACCAAAACCGGCGCCCAAGCCACAGCCGAAGCCGTCACCGACGCGGCCGGTGAAACCGCAGCCAAAGACGGGCGATTCCCATCGTCTTCTGTTCTGGAGCGCTCTGCTTGGCATTTCGACCCTTTCGTTGACGTTTCTTTATGCGGCCGGTGAAAAGAGGAAGGGGCAGAAAAACGCCGGACGGAAAAACACTAAGTAAAGAAAAGCGAAAGGCTTGCTGAGGAGGGAAGGCTTGACCGCCTCCTCGGCAAGCCCACGCGGCTGTACGTAGAAGTTTCACGTAGTTTTAGGCTTTTCTTTCGGAATCATGCCATAAAGCGTTTATTCGTGGTAAAATGAAGGCAACCGGCAGGTCGGATTTTATTCGTCCGGTCTGCCTTGTTGAAACAGAACCCATCGCCCATTTTCGGTTACGTTTACGCTACCGTCCGAAAGGGCAAACACAAAATAGGAGGAAATCGATGAAAAGAACGTTAACCAATCATCCGCTATGGAAACGCGGTTTGGCGTTCTTCACCGCGTTTGCCATGCTGTTCGCGATGATGATGCCCACTGCTCCTGTTTCCCGTGCGGATGGAGCGCAACTTGCTATCGAGCTGTATACAAGCGTTTCGGGTAAAGTTGCCGAAGGCTCAACGGCTACGAATGCGACATACAAAGGAACGTGGAAAGCCAGCGTGCCGATGGGAAAAGTCCTGTCAGCCCTTGAAAATGATATTAGGACAGCAGCAGGTAAAGGGTGGTATCCCCATGGCAAAGACGGAGTGGAAAGAATTGCTTATGTGGAATATACGGTCACCTTTCCTGAGAACGTGGCTATTGATAAAGAAAATATTGTGATGAATAACACGACCACGGTATTCGACACCAAAGCGTTTTCGTTTTCTGTTTCCGGCCAGACGGTTACATTTAAATTCCCGCTTCAGGATCAGAACTGGAAAGGTATTTATGACCTCTATGTAAGGGATGGTGGCGCTAATTCCACAAAAACCATTGATTTCTCCATTCCCTATACGGTGACGGCGAAGAGCAAAGCGGAGGCGGAGAACGCGGAAAAACAAAATATTACCGCACAAGGCAACTTTGAGACACATGGATCAGGCACACTTTATGCTTTTACAAAGAAAGTCTATAACACCGATACCAGCTCATTGCCCCTTGCTACCAACTTTTCGACTGCCCCCTGCTTTGCGAATGCGCCGGGTGGAGATCCCAACCCGCCGGATCCCAAGCCGCAGGACCCCAATCCGCAAGATCCAAAACCCTCCGAAACAGCCATCTCTCTAGATGCTGACCTACTACTGGGTGAGAATACGGGGAATATGCCAATCGAGAAGAAGAAGGATGACGTTATGTCCTTCGTCGGCACGCTCGATGTTAAATCCATTAAGGATAAGATGGATGAGATCAAGGGACAGCACGAAAGCGCCGAATCCGATAAAATTGCTATTTCGGAGCTTAAGAGTGAATTCACGGCAACGCTGGAGCTGCCAGGGGGCTTGGAGTTTTCAGGCAATAAGGAAGCGGTCTTCACAGGTGGCAATAGAGTCTTCGATATCAAGGAACAGAAAGTTGAAGGCAAGAAGGCCAGTGTTACTTTTGCATTACAGAATCCTGAAGAAATCAAAAACTATACGTCCTTAGATGAGAAAATCAAGAGCGTCGATAATACGCTAAAAGTGACGTTCCGCGATGTTAAATTTAGTGAATCTGCAAAACCGGATACCGATTACGAAGTGATCGGTAAGGTTTCGGGGACCATGGAAGGAACAGCCACGTACCCTGACTCGACAAGCGCTACGAACAAGAAACCGGCTCCGAAAATGATGCTGAAAAATGCTATGAGTTTGAGCGCAATCGAGGAAACCAAACCGAAGACGTTAAAGTTTGCTTTTCAATGGAATGGCAAACAGTCAGAAAACGGCAAGAGTAACCAGAATGCAGATGCAATTGCCCTTACGGTGAAATATGCCGGTCAAAATACGGATAACGTATCCGCTACAGGAGATCTTGACGGTGACCTTCTCATTAACGGCGATACGCAGCATACTGATGTGTATTTGACAGGTATGGATACGCCGTTTACGATGACGGGACTGCTTAATGTTAAACCCATCAAAGACGAGCTTTCGAAACTGAAGGCAGCTTATCCACAAAGCGTTGCGGATAAGGATATTGAGGTCTCGAAAGTCGCTACCTCGTTTACCGCTACCATGACGTTGCCGGATGAATTAAAATTCCCGGCAGATGCTGCTACGAAAGCTACGTTAGACGGAGCAAATGGTAAATTCAAGATTGAAAGCGCTGTAGTCAGTGGCCAAACAATAACCGTTACGATGGTACCGACACTGGATCTGACGAAACTGACTCGCCCGTTTGAAGAGATCAGCGACACGGTAGAAGGTGTGGAAGATGAACTAAAAGTGAATGTTCCGGGCATCACGGTTGATTCGACGAAAGCAAAGTCGAGTACCCAGTACACCATTCATGGTACCGTGAAAGGTGATTTTTCCGCATTGGCAACAAAAAAGAGCTCAGGAAAGACCATCCAGTTTAACTACACTTGGAACGGCATTCAGCAAAAAGGTGGAGAAGACTCGACGGACCCGACTACCAAAGACATTAAGCTCACCTTGAAGACCGCCGACTTCTCTCAATCTGTGGCTCTTTGTGGCGACATTTTGGTCAATGGTAACACCGAACACGATGCTGTTTATGTAACCGGTCAAGATGCGACCGTTCCGTTTACGGGGAAATTGGACGTTACGCCGGTTAAGAATCAACTAAAAACGATTGAGGCTAAGTTTAACCAAAATAATATCGATCCAAAAGATATTGAACTGACGAACTATTCCTCGCTCTTTACCGCAACACTGACACTGCCGAACGAGATGGATTTTGTCGCATCACCGAAGGTTACGCTTAAAAATGATAACGGTAAGTATAAAATCACGGACTGGAAGATCAATGGAAAGACCATCACCGTGAACATGACGGTTAATGCGACTGTGTCGACTTTTAAAGACCTGAAGGACGCTGTGGAGCAAATGGGCAATGCCCTTGAGGCTGAAGTGAACGGTGCAAAATTCAATGCATCCGCGCTGGCGAATACGAATTATACCGTCTATGGCACCATGAACGGAGAGCTGAAAGCAAAGGCAACGCATAAGACGAGTGGTACTTCGTTGACTTTCGCTTTCACCTGGAACGCAAAACAGTGCAAGGATGGCGCAGATTACTTGTATCCGAACAGTGAGAACATCTCCTTTAGCTTGAAGTGGAAGAAGTCGTCACCTTGGACGCCGCCTACACCGCCGACGCCGAATCCGCCGACACCGAATCCGCCGACGCCAAATCCGCCGACGCCAAATCCGCCGACACCGAATCCGCCGACACCGAATCCGCCGACACCGAATCCGCCGACACCGGTAGAACCGAATAAACCGAAGCCGGTAGAGCCGACGCCGTCAAAGCCGTCGGCGAAGACGCCAACCGCGCCGAAAACGGGTGATATCGCATCTATGCTCCTTTGCGGAGGCGCATTCCTGCTTTCGTCCTTCGGCTATGCTGCATCGAAGGTAAAACGCGGAAAACGCAAACACGAAGAATAATAAATAAAATCTTACGGCACAAACCACAGAGACGGTAACGAAGAACCCTTCGTTACCGTCTTTTTTTGCGCCATAAAAAAACCGACCTCCCAATCGTTAGATTTTGGTCTAACTTTTGGGGGTCGATACACAATATTCTCTTGACAGCGTGAGTATGTAGCAGTATATTAGATACATAGTTAGTTACTAGAGTAACTAACTAATAAACTAATCAACAAGTCGAAAATCGACAAGGTCGAGGTCTCATGGAGCAAAGAAAGGAGGAGTCGATGCACCTAGACGAAGCCAATGGCGTTCCCCTGTTTTTACAAATCAGTGAGGGATTGGAAAACGCCATTTTGACCGGGGCATATAAAGAAGGCGATCAAATTCCGTCGACGACGGAATTAAGCGTCGGCTATCGCATCAATCCGGCGACAGCATTAAAGGGAGTGAATCTTCTGGTTGACGAAGGCATTCTTTATAAAAAGAGAGGATTGGGCGTATTTGTGGCAGAAGGCGGTGCAGATCGGATTCGCCAAAAGCGCTTGGACGAATTTCGTGACCATTTTGTTCGCCCCTTGCAAAAGGAAGCAAAACGGCTCGGTATCTCCACCGAAGAGGTGATTGCCTGGCTACGTAACGAGAACGAATGACGATAGATAGGAGGATTACTACGATGAGTTTAGAGGTAAATGGGTTATCCAAGCGTTTTGGAAAGCTGATGGCGCTGGATCACGTCAATGTACATTTGGAAAAAGGAAAAATCTACGGTCTTTTGGGCCGAAACGGTGCGGGAAAATCCACGCTGTTAAATATTTTGAATGGGCGTATGCGCCAGACAGAGGGTTCCTTTACGATTGATGGCAAGAATCCGGGCAATGATCAAGCGTTGCGAAAAATTTATATGGTGGGGCCGGACAATCTCTTTCCGGCAAAAAAACTCAAAGACATTCTAAAGATTACGGCCACTTTTTATCCCGATTTTGCCATGAACGAGGCACTGGCGGATCTGGATCGCTTCGGCCTTACCCCGGACAGGCGTTTCGATAAACTTTCTACCGGAAACAGTTCCCTTTTTAAATCCGTGGTGGCGTTGCGCAGCGGAGCGGAATATCTCTTCTTAGATGAGCCCACGTTAGGACATGATGCCGTCAACCGCGAAATGTTTTATGAAACGGTGCTGTCCGTGTTTGCGGAGACACAGAACTGCATCGTGCTCTCGTCGCATCTGATTTCGGAATTGGAGCCGCTTTTACAGGAGGTCATTTTTATTCAGAAGGGCAAGATTCTCATCCAGGAAGAGTTGGAAGCCCTGATGGCGAAGTATCGACTACTTTCGGGATCCATCGAGCAAGTACAGAATCTTGTGCAGGCTCATCCGGAGATGACGGTCGTCCAAAAGCAAGAAGTGGGCGCGATGGCGCAGTGGGTGGTGGAAAGCGATGCATGGGAGGCGCTTAGCACGGCTTCTCTCGGAATACCGGTGCAAAACTTGGATTTGCAGCGTCTCTTTATTGCCTTGACGAAAGAGCATCCGGATGCCGCAGTGAAGAATACAAGCCAAAAGCGATCCTTTTTGGGTCGGCTCAACCAAGATGAAAAGCGATAAGAGGGGGTGAATAGCATGAGACTGCAAGCGACAGGAAAATATATTGTTTGGGAAAATTGCAAGACACTGCTTTATGTAGTGCTGGGTCTGTTCGGCATAGGTTTTTTTCTTTCCCTACTCACAGGCTTTTTCAACAACAGCGTTCAACCCAGTGTTTCCGGTATGGACATATCGATTTTGCTGATACTTATGGGAGTAGGTCAGTTTACATTTAAACGAAAAATGGACTTCACCTTTCAGAACAACCTTTCCGCTTCGGCAAGAGCGTGGGGCGTCTACCTGGGCTATATCGCATTTGCCTTTGGCGCATTTGTTCTGATGCTGCTGCTGGTTCCTGTTTTCACGATCGCATTGAAAGCTTTTGGGGGAACTACGAAAGACATTATGGTGTTTTCTCTCTATCAAAATGGTGTGAAGTGGGGAATGGTTTCGGTCATATTGATGCTCTATTTCCTTATGGCGACGGTAACGATGCTACTGGGACTTTTGCACTATCATATGAAACCCCTGCAAATCGCACTGTTTTGGATCATCGTGTATATTGTTATAACGTTACTCCTCCAATCTGTCCTAACCATCCTAGGCGGAACCGGTTCGGAGAATGCGTTGGTGAGCTATATTGTGGACGGCTTCCGTCGGCTCATACCATGGCTGGCCGAGAAAAAAAGTCATCTGCTTCTTTTCGAGACCGGGATCTTTACCGTGCTGAGTATGTTCAGCTGGGTCGGTCTGTACCGTTTACAGCTGCGTAAGCGGTAGCCGTACGATTGCTTCCGGTGTTGTTTCTAAGGTTATTGAGTCATTTCAAAGCCGTAAGAAAAGCGTGGCTTCGGCCACGCTTGTTTTTATTGATAATATAAAAAAACGCGTACCTGGAAAGTACGCGGCTGCAATTCAAGATGAGAAAAGAGATTCCTCGCTACGTTTGCGCGGGGCGTTTTTAATGCGATGGCATTAATGCATGATTTCGGCGATAGAGCAGGAACGAAATAAAGTGTGAAACCTCTTGTGTTTCTTCATCCGTCAAATGACGTTCTACGGTTTCGCAGACGTCATGGATGACTTGTGTACCATGCATGCTTTGTCCATACAGTTTTTCCAAAGTTACATTCAGGATATCCGCTAACACGGGCATAAAGTCGGCATTGATGGAATTGGTGGCATTTTCCCAAGCGGAAATGGCACTGCCCTGATAGCGGGTGCCTAAGCGCTTGTTAAGCGCGTCAGCCAATTCAGCCTGCGTCATATGTTCCTCTTTTCGCAGGCGTGCGAGACTCTGCCCAATCACTTTTTTGTTAGCGTAAAGTAACTCATTCATGGTTCATATCCCCTTCTTTTGAAATCCATCGTTTTAATTATATTAAATTTGTAATCCATATTCAAGAAATTGGTTAAATTCAAGAAATTGCATGAACTTCTATTTGCGAATGAGACAAAACACCCGAAATACGGGACACCATGACACATTCGATGGGTTTACTATTAAAGCAGCCTTTCGATGTGTTCATAACCCCCAAGCTACTTGGTGCCATGCCACCTTACCTGTGCACACACATCTGATTCGTAACGATTACGATCCGGCGGGACGAGCCGGAGACCGGCTGAACCGAAGCAGACGCGTTCCATCTGCTTCGAAAGGAGATTTTATGCAGTCGCCCGAGAGAATGAAAAAATATTTAACCCGTTTACGTGCCCAAACGGATGTGACGCGCCTTCAAGATGCGCCACTGCTGCGGACGATTGAGACTTTTCTTCGAGCGGATGCGGAATGGAATGCGCTATCGCTTAAAGAGCGCTCCGACATTCTTAACGGTATGTATGCCTCGATTCGCGGCTACGGCGTGTTAGATGCCTTCTTTGCCGATCCGCATGTGACGGAGATTATGGTGAATCGCTACGACCATATTTATATTGAACGCGATGGCATTTTGGAGAACACGGGCATGGGCTTTGAGTCCGAAGAAAATTACAACGATATGATCCAAAAAATCGTCAATGATGCGGGAAAGGAGGTGCATCAGCGTTCGCCCATTGTGGATTGCCGCATGAAAGACGGCTCCCGCGTCAACGTGGTACTGGATCCCATTGCCGGTAGCGGAGCGGCCTTAACCATACGTCGATTTCGCAATCATATTTTTTCGTTGCAAGAGCTGGTCGAAAATCAGACCTTATCCAATGCGGCGGCGGCTTTCTTGCGTAAGAGCGTGCGTGCTAAGTGCAACATATTTATTTCCGGAGGCACGGGATCAGGAAAAACGACCTTGCTCAATGCTTTGGCCAATGAGATTGATCCGCGAGAGCGCCTTATTACGATTGAAGATGCCAGGGAACTGAACTTTGAAAACATGGAAAACTGGGTGGCGATGGAGGCACGTAAACCCAATGCTGACGGTGAAGGCGGCATCACCATTCGCGATTTAATTCGCGCTTCTTTGCGTATGCGTCCGGATCGCATTATCGTCGGTGAAGTGCGCGGGCCCGAGGCACTGGATGCCATTCAAGCCATGAATACCGGTCATGACGGCTCCTTCAGCACGGGGCATGCGAACTCCGTTGCCGATATGCAACTGCGCTTGGAAACCATGATCTTAAGCGGACACGATGGTTTGCCGTTAACTGCCATTCGTCAGCAGCTTGGTTCCGCCATTGATCTTTTCGTGCATGTTTCCCGTTTGCGCGATCATCGTCGCTACGTCATGAGTATTGAAGAGCCCTACTGGAAGGAAGGCTCCCTTAGGTATCATGCCTTGTTTCAGCGCACCGTGGACGAGGCGACCATCGGCCCTTTGGTGGAAACCGGGGAGGAGATGCTGCGACAAGAGAAATTTCTACGCGCAGGCATTCGTTTGCGGGCATCGCCAAAAGAGAGATCGTCACAGGCGGATTCTTCAAGGTTGGCATCGTTACAGGATGAGGCAGGCGGATGGTTTTCGCAAAAACGGCAAGCGATGGTTGCTGCCGGAAAGGGGGTCGGATGAATCGAGAACAATGGCTATGGACGTTAGGCGGAGCGGGAGCCGCCGCCTTTTGTGGCACGATTTTCTTATGTCGTCCCTGGTTTACGCTCCTTTCGTGTATCGTCGGATGGCACCTCGGGAAAAAATACTGGAAGGCGCATACAAAGCGACAACACAACTTACTACAGCGCGAACAATTTGCCGCTTTTTTGGAAATTTTTTCCTCACGTTTGGAGGCCGGTAGCAATGTCCCGCAGGCATTATTGCATGCCTTGGGAGAACTGTCCCGCACCTATCGAATGGACCCGACGGAGCCCGGCTTTTTACTGTCGCTTCGCCACTGTTTGGATCGTCTCTCCGGCGGCATCAGCTTGCGGGAAAGCCTGGAGCACTGGATTGAAGAGAGTGAGGATCCGTTAATACGATCCTTCTTAGAAAATTTTGCGGTAGGCAGGGGGCAGGGTGCGAATTTAGCAGAATTGGCCAAGTCCTTTTCGCGGTTATTAACCGAGCAAGAAGCGTTACGAAAAGATCGTGAAGCCAAATTAGCCGGTTCCAAGCGGGAACAGGGATTGCTCTTTGCCATGCCCATGGTATTGCTCATCGTACTTTACGCTACCGGATTGAGTACGACCCGCTATGGCTTGATGGATTACTTGGTACGCCTTGTTTGCGGAGCGCTGTTTTATGGTGCATGGCGATGGACGAATGCCATTTTGGCAGACAGTGGCTTACAAAACAGAAAGGAGGAAACTTGAACACGTTCATCGGCGTTGTCCTATGCCTCACTTGGTTTGTCGCCCTTTTTGTTTCCGTTCATCAATGGAAGCAAGCGCCGCAAGCAGTGCATGAGAAAGCGGTGGCCCTTACCTTGTGGCGACGCGCGTTTGCCCCGATTGGCTGGAAGTGCCTGGAAATGTCGGGCTGGCAACATCGTTCCGGTTTTACCGAAAAACGTCGAGAAGCATTGCGCGTGCTCGTCGATCTCTATCATGTGGAAGAGGTTTTATTGACAAAGGACTTGGAAACCATGAGCGATGTGGGTGCATGGTTCGCCTTAGCGGCGCCGGCTTTTTTGCTTCATCCTGTGGCGGGCGCGGGATTTCTCATTGCCTTGGCGGCCTATGTCTGTGGCCGCACGTATGCGCTGCAGAGCGAAGCCCGTCGTGTTGTTGCGCAAATGGAGCAGGCATTGCCGGATATGCTTACACAGATAGTTCTTTCGTTGCGTGCCGGCGGCTTGCCGTTTGCAGCGTGGAAGACGACAGCCGAAAAGGGCCATGGGGCGTTGTATCAGGAAATGCGCCGTGTTCTACACGCGATTGAGGGAGGTGAAGGCATGCGCAGTGCTACGGCGGCTTTTGGACGCCATGTACCGATGAAAAGTCTGCATGATGTGGCAGCGCTATTTTCACAGACGGTTGAAGTGGGCGGCGCGGATTTGGCTGTCGCGCTTGAGCGGATGCGTTCCTCCCTTTATCAGGAACAGAAGAGGCAATACGCTATGCAGGCCGAACGTTGTTCACAGCAAATGCTTTTTCCGAGTTTATTGTTATTTGTCGGCATTCTCCTGCTGGTATTGGTTCCTATGCTACGCGGGATGTAGAAAGGAGTTTTATGCGTTACTGCGATTTCATTCATCCATGGTTTCATTGTCTGCAGCTATGGAAAGATCATCTGAAAAAAGAGGACGGTGAAATTAATATGGTTGCGATTGTTCTCATCATTTTGGTCGTTATAGCGCTCATCGCTATATTTCGAGACAACCTGACCGCTTTATTAGATAGCTTATTTAAGAAAATTGAAAGCGAGGCGATGAAAATATGAATCGATGGGCAGACGAAAAAGGAGCGATTCCGATCGTCGAGGGTTCCATTCTTTTTCCCATCTGTTTTTTGATTCTGTTTTTGATGCTGTTTTTTTCACTTTTCCTGTTTTTGCAGACCTTTCGTGAAGGACGCTTGCGTCGCATTCTAGCGCAGCCGACCACTGAGGCAGCGTTTTTGAAGCCAGAAGACAGCCTTTTGGCGCAATCCTTGCGGACACCGGGGCGCTTCACGAAGGAAGGTTTATTTTTAGTCCGTTTGCGGCTGGAACAGCAGGAAAGTGAAGACGGTGGCACGCCGTTTCATTTTTTTAAGCTGTCTTCCTATCCCATACACTTCAAGAGAAGCGGCGTATGGTCCTCATCCGCCACGAATTTATGGCGCTATGAAGCTATTAACGGCTTTGCGGCCAGTGCTGCTGGGCAAAGTGGAAAGAAGAAGCCCTAGAAAGGAGAAGCCCTAGAAAGGAGGTTTCATGCGCCCCTTAATGGATACGGAAAAGCGCCGTCCTTGCTTTCTCAACATAGCGTGGTGGAAGAGAAAATTGGCATCACAGCGCGGCGTGATTTCTATCTTTCTTTGTGGTGTGCTTTTACTCATGAGTCTATCAAGTGCCATTCTCATGGACTATGCTCGCGTAGAAACGGCAAAGGCGGATGCGCGTTCGGCGTTGCGGTTGCTGTCGCATGCGGCCTTATCGGGCTTTGATAAAAAAGCGGCACGCGAGTTTGGCGTTTTTGCGGTGAAGGATGAAAAAAGTCTTTCAGAGCGCGCGAATGCTTTGCTGAAGGCGCGTTATCCCAAAGAAGAAAACTTTCAAAGCATACGTCCGGAGGCGCTGACACTTACGGTAACACCGACGGACCTTGCACGGTTGAGTCGTCCGGAAGAGATGGATCGGCAGATCCATCAATTTATGGAGTGGCAGATCCCGAGTAAGGTTCTGGGGAAGGCCATGGAACAACTGGAATTGTTTCAAAACTTAGCGCCATCCATTGCGGTGTTTAAAGCAAAAGTGGATTACGAAAAACAGCTGCAAGGCGTACAAGATGCCTTAAATGGCTGGTCCGGGTCAATGGAAAGCATGGCAAAGCTCTCGCCACCCGAAGGCGCTTGCATGCCTGCCCTGCCGGCTTCTTTTTCATCCGGGGACAAGACGCATCAAGAGCAAATTTTTACAGGTCTCCCCGCCTCGAAGCCCCTTGTAAACGAATTGCAGCAAAAGTCCGAGAGACTCGATACCCTGCTGTTAAAACATTTGGAAAAGGCACTGGCAAAAGCAGAAACGGTGCCTGCTGATCCGAGAAACTGGGAAAATCTGCTTACCTTAAGCGATCGTAATGCGCTAAAAAGTGCTTTTGTATCGCTCGTGGGGCAGGCGCGCACAACGAGCGATTGGTTTGGAAAAGTTGCCGATTTAAACGGAAAAGCCAAAACGGAAATGGGGAAAACGACGCAGAAAATGGACGGCTTGGAGGCCTCAAAGAAAAATTGGGAAGGTACGTTGGGTTCAGTGGGCGCGGGCACCTTTTCACAAAATTTGTGGGGCGATTATTTAGCCACAACGAGTGCGATGGACACAAAAGCCTTGGCTGATTTTCAAAAGGAATGGGACACGATGGGCAAGCAGGCGGGAGCCCTTGCCGATGCGTGGAAAAGCATGCAATGGAACGGCAAGCCTTTACTCGAGATCAACTTCGACGAATGGTTGAAGGTCAAACTGGCGTCCATTCGTAAGTTGCCGCAGAATCGCTTTCAATTGCCCTCTTCGAGCATACAAACGGCGAGCGTTACCGGATGGGACGATGGCAAGGCGTTTAGTGAGAAGGCCTTGCAAACACAGAGTAATCTTGCGGCTCAGGCGGCAAAGGATCGCTCCGGCATTTTTGAATTTCTTCGTGCGTGGAATACCAAACGCAAAGCCATCGCGAATGCGCGACAGGCCAAACGTCTGGGATTGCCGACACTAAGCGGCGGTATCACGGACCACTTGTCTTCCGATGTGCTCGCACGATATGAGGCGGATGCGGCAGCAACTCCCGCGGGGGCCCGGAGCGCTTTTTCGGGCGGCAATGAAGTGCAGATGTTGGATCACGGCCTCTTAGAACTGGAGAAGCTGACCACGGAGCTGCAAGCTACAGCGCCTGCGGATCTTGCTGCTATGGTGTGTGATCTTACGTATTGGTCCTGCATGTTCAGCCATCGCACCAGTCCGCTACAGGAAAAAGAGAAAGGAAAACCGCTGCTTTCGCTGACCGGCTATAAGTTATCAGAGCGCCCGATTTTTGGCGGAGAAATAGAGTACTTGTTACAGGGGCGTCCGACGTGGCTGGAGTGCATAAAGCAAACCGAATACCGCGTGGCGGCCATGCGCCTTTTTTGCAATATGCTCTATGCGTTTACGTCTTCAGAACTTTATGCAGAAACAACGCAGCTGGCCCTTGCTTTGGCGGGATGGACCGGCTTTGCCGTGCCACTTGTACAATCCGCTCTGCTCATGGTTTTAGCCGTAGGTGAGACGAGCTTGGACATGGATGCCTTGACGGCAGGCGAACGCGTGAGCGTGATGAAATCGCCGGAGACGTGGCTATTTTCTCTTTCCGGCGTGAAAGAAATGGCAAAGAAAGCCGTACGTGACGTATTTGATACGGTGGAGATTGAGGCGATAGCCGGCGTGGAGGCGGGTGCAGACATGGCGAAAGAAACGGCAAAACGTATCTCAAGTTCACTGCAAGAAAAAGTTCAGGATGCGCTGCGTCGACCATTGCTGAGTGTAATGGAAAAGATGCTGTTGCAAACAGAAAATTTAACAGCAGAACAAAGAAAAGCAAAATTAACCGACATGCTGCAGGCCTTGGCTTCACACGGGCAAAACGGATCGATGGGCACTGCCGTGTCGGGGGCATTCCAAAGCTTGTCCGGACAGACAGATATGCTTTCAGACATCTTGGATAAGGCTTTTGCCGAGAAAAAACAGGCGGGAGAAGTGACAGACGCAGTCATTCGTTCCCTTCAGGCACGTACAGAAGTGATGGTGAAGGGCACTTGTGAGAAACTGGCAGGAATGGCAGAACAGCAAGTGGAGCATCTGAGCGACAAACTGCATGCCATTGCTTCGGAAAATGGCGGGGATAAAGACGAGAAAGTGCAACAGGCCTTAGCAGTTTTTAAAGAGGATACCGGCATGGGTGACGGCGCCGCTATGTCTTCCAACGCGGGACTTACGATGGGCTACGGAGACTACATGGTGTTTTTGTTGTTGATCACCGATAGTACCCGCGCCGGTCATACGGCTCTCCTTTCGCGCACGGCGCGTCTGATTCAGGCGGAGACGGGTGAAACAGATTTTACCGTTGCGCCTACTTCGCTGGATTGGACGATGGAAAGCACCCTTTCCGTGCTTTTCTTACCGCAGTTCTCTGCTACGACATTGACGCATGGAGAAGCCGGCGTGCCAATATCGGCCTCGTGGAAGGAGGGGTATGGCGTGGCGCAAAAAACGGAGGTTATCCCATGAAAGCATCGCTAGGAAAGGACGCGACCGGCTCTTTGACCGTAGAAGCCGCTTTCGTTTTGAGCTTCTTTGTGATTGCCATGGTCTCCTGGACGCTACTTCTTTTTGTTTTGCAAATTCAATCCATGACACAGCACGCCTTAGACCAGGCATGCCTTTCCCTGGCGGATAAGATTTCCCTTACGCATACGCTAAGCGCAAAGGAAAGCGGGATTCGATCCTTTGTGAAAGCGATGGGGGCAAAGACGCTATCCATCCCTCTGCCTTCGCTATTGCGGGAGGTTGCTGGTACAAAGGCGCTTGAGACAGATCTCTCGCGAGAATTTCAAGCGTTTTTCGGACGAGGCGCCGGTTATGCCACGGCCATGCATTCGCCATCCTTTTCCATACGTGTTGCGGACGAGGCAGATCTGCTCGAGGCAGATGTTTCGTATCGCTTGGATTTACCGGGTCTGTTGAAGCCGTTAGGACCGATTCCCGTGCACCAGCACACTACTTCGGGTCTGTGGCTGTTGACCGATGATCCTGTGTTTGGCAGTAATACCGAAAAAGAGAAGAAGGAAAAGGGAGAGGAGAGTATTTGGCAAAAGCCTCCGCTTACGCGTGGGCGTATTTTGGTGGATCGCATGCGTAAAAAATCGGGAGCGCAGCAACTGCAACGAGGTCAAATCGTAGATTTGCGCTATGCAGACGGGACGGCAGAAGCGATTTTATCGCTAAACCTGTTTTCTGCTACCTATGCCTCAGGAAACGGGAATGCGCCGGAACACTATCAGTTAAAAGAAGAGGGATTATTTCGTGCGCTGGCTTCGCAAGCCTCTCGCCTGAAAAAAGCGATGCACGAACGGCAGATGTGGACGGACGAAACGGGCAGCAGCTTTTCGTGGCAGCCCAAACAATGTCGGTTGCGCGTGATATTGCCGCTGGAAGCGCAGCATTTTTCGGGACAACTTCAAGCGATGGCCGAAAAAATACGCTATACGGAAGGGGTAGAACTCGTCTGGGCGTTTGAAGAAAAGGCGCTGGTGCCACAAAACGAGACAGGAGGGGAGCATGCCGGTTCAAGCGAAAACCACTAAGAAAACCGCTTTTGTATTTTTCCCGTTTTCCGAACGTGCGGTGCGCTTTGCCTATAGCGGGCTCATTGTCCTAATAATGCTTGGCATCATCCTGTTTCAAGGTTGGGAAAGCCATCGTTTTAAGCTTCGCCAGGCAGAAGGCATGAAGCAGGCTGAAACGCTCATCGAAGCCGGTTTCTACGCAGAAGCACAGGATATTTTGAAAAAGTTGCCGCGTCCTCTGCCGGAGAAGGTACAGCAGATGCTTTTTCAGGTATCGCTCAAAAAACATGATTTTGTCTATGCGTCGGCGATGCTTAAAACGGAGCCGTTTCCTCATAAGAAGGAGAATGCGTTGTTGTTGCTCTCCACGCTCGCGGAAGCCGACCGATCGCAGCAAGCGTGGAAAGTGCTCGCCACGGAACTGTTGGATGCAGATGCCAGTTCGCGTAAGCAATGGGCGATAACCTTGTTAGAGGATGTCCGGGAAACGCCGATTGCGGATCAGTTTCAGAGCGGCTGGTATCACGACGCGTTTGCCATTCTCAAAGATGAGGAAGGTTGCTATTTGACGGATGCTGAAGGCGAGGCGATTGATGCCGAGCGCTATGAAGAGATTCTTCCGGTCGAATCGGGCTTTGTGGCAAGACGCAGAAATTTATGGGTACGACTGGATAGCAATGGCCGTTTTGCGGGAACCGCTGCGGCGCCTGCAAAAGAAAAAACGCTGTCGCCGGATGCAAAATATCCGCTTCAACCGTATCAGGAAGGCAATCTGTGGGGTTACGCTTATCACGGAGAGCCGGTGACAAAAGCCCTGTACGAAAAAGCAAGCTCAGTTTCTTCACATGGGACAGCTTATGCTCTTTCCGAGGGCAAAACCTATCGAATTCGTTTTCGTGCGTTGCGGGAAGGCATTTCTTTCAATAGAATAGAACCGTAACCGATCGCTCGAAAACGGCACATGCCGTTGAAACGGAAAGAGGGGAAACGTGACTACCGGAAGGCAAAGGCGCATAGGCATTCTAGGAGGAACGTTCGATCCGGTACACTTCGGGCATTTACAGATGGCAGTAAATGCTATGGAAACCTGTGCACTGGATGAAGTACGATTTGTGCCGGCGTATGCACCGCCGCACAAAAAGGACAAGGAAGATAATGCGGAAGATCGCTTGGCCATGTTGGAGGCGGCCCTGCAAGCCAATCCGGCTTTTATCGTGGATCGCCGCGAAATGGAGGCGAAGGAGAAGCAATATTCCTACGAAACCGTCGCGTCCTTTCGAAAAGAATTTCCGGATGCCGCCCTGTTTTTTATCATGGGCGAAGACAGTTTGATGAGCATTCGTACCTGGTATCAATGGGAAAGCTTGCTTTCCATGATCCCCGTGATTGTATGTGCACGCGCAGAAGTGCCGGGAGATCTGATCGAACAGGTGCAAAAGCTGAACGCCGAAGGCTATTGCATTCAGATCGCCGGAGGACCGGGTATCGATGTGTCCTCCACAAAGATCCGTCAGCTGCTGTCAGAGGGACGGGAAGTGCGTTATCTGTTACCCGACGCCGTGAGCGGCTATATTTATGCACGCCATCTGTATGGTGCATCGCATTCTCAAGAAGAGGCAATGTTCTTAAAGGCGGTCGAAGACGAATCGCTGGCATTTTTGGACGAGGGAGAATTTCCCGCCATGGTGAAGCGACTACGCGCTACCCTTAAACCGCATCGCTTTCGGCATGTCATGCGCGTGGTAAAAACCGCCTCTTTTCTGGCCAGGCGCTATCATTGCGACCTTCAGAAGACACGTCTTGCCGCGCTCCTGCATGATTGTGCGAAGAGCTGTGAGAGAATGTATTTTTCGCAATTGCTGGAAAAAGGTTCTGTCCGAGAGGAGGACTGGAAACCGTCGCCTATTTTTCATGCGTATCTGGGACAATTTGTGTCACGCGACATCTATGGCGTAGAAGATCCGGAAGTGTGGGAAGCCATCGCTTCCCATACGACGGGCAGCACGCACATGAGCCTCTTGGCAAAGATTGTTTTTTTAGCCGATGAGATTGAACCGCATCGTAATTTTCCTTATGTCGTGTATTTAAGAGAGAAAAGTTTGGAAAATTTGGATGAAGCCGTACTAGCAGGCATGAATGCTTCTCTGGTGTTTCTTCTGCATAGCGGCAGTCGTATCGAACTAAGCTCCATTACAGCACGTAATGCGCTTTTAGAACAGCAACATTCCTGTAACGGCCAATGAGCTGGCAGGAAGGAAAGGAGTCTTCATTGACAGAGAATACAAAGGAGCAGGCAGCAATGACGGATCGCAATGCGATTATTGTACAGGCGGCCGAAGATAAATTGGCAAGGGATATCAGCATTTTACCGATTCGCGAAGAGGCGGGTATTTGTGATTCCTTTATTGTCATGACGGGAAGAAATAAGAATCACACGCAGGCCATTGCAGATGCGATTACGCAGAAGTTGGCCGAACAGGACATGGAGCCGAGAAGGACGGAAGGGATGCGTGAAGGCAGTTGGATTTTACTGGATTGCGATGAGACCATTGTCCACATCTTCACGCAGTCGGAACGCGAATTTTACGATCTTGATGAACTTTGGAGCGACTGAGCGTGTCCAAGCGCATCGAAAAGATTTTATTTGCGGTACTCTTTATCGGTGTGGTCATTATCGGAGGATGGCGTTTATTTGTGGGCGAAGCGTCCACGCCTTCGAATGATGATGCACCATCACAAAAGGACAGCCTTGTTTCCGAAATATCGGAGGGAGAGAAAGACAGCGCCTCTGTAGCAGGCGTCGCAGCGTCGGAAAAGGGGAAGAAAAGTACAGAGCCTACCTCCGTTGCTGAAAACGTAACGGTTTATGTGGGTGGCGCGGTACAAAAGCCGGGCCTTTACACACTTTCCGCAGAGAAACGCGTGCAGGATGCACTGGAGATGGCCGGCGGCCTTACGAAAGATGGCGCGTTGGCAGCCATTAACCCGGCGCAACATTTGGAAGACGAAATGAAAATTGTGGTGCCGGCCGAAAAAGAGGCAACGACGACGCAGAGCGTCACTCCCGATCCGGTAAGTGTACCGTCAACCGGAGCCAAAGCAACGGAAAACAAGTCGACGATCCATGCAAAGAGAATCAATATCAATACAGCCACGATAGAAGAACTGCAGACCTTGCCGTCGATTGGAAAAGCCAAGGCGGAAGCCATTGTGGCATATCGCCAAAAGAAGCCGTTTCAGTCGGCAGACGAAATTATGCAAGTTTCCGGCATCGGGAAAAAAGTGTTCGAGAAGATTCGCGAACGTATCGTCGTACGATAAGGTATCATGAAACCATTGAAACCTGTCAAGGAATTTGGTAAAATTTATAGTACTGTAACTACCATATCGAGAAGCAAGGGGTGAATTCATTGAAACCAGTTATTATTGCAATTCTTGTTTTGGCTAGCATCGTGATTATTGCGGCAACGCTGATGATGGAGCCCAAAACCAAGGCCGGAGCATTGTTTGGACAGGAGTCCAATGTATACGGAACCTCAGTACATCGTCCGAAAGATGATATGCTGAACAAAGTAACGATCGTCTGCGGTGCCATTTTTGTTATCAGTTTGATTGCTTTGCTCGCTATAAAATGAGACCTTTTTGAAGCCGAGGATATCCTCGGCTTTTTCTTTTTTACCATATGAATCTGAGGGATGGGTACAATAATCTTGGACATGGTCTCATCCGAGAGGAGGAAGTCACTATGGATTTGAAAGATTTTTTGTTGTCCTACTTTACTAGTGAACAGTATGAACCGATGCGCACAAAGGAATTAGCCGATTTATTCGGCTTGGAGGGAAAGACTCGCATCGATTTTTACGACGCGATTGACAGCATGCTGGAAAAAGAAATGATCAAAATGAGTAAACGCGGCCGCATTAAAGCTTATCCGATTGCGGGAGGCGAGGAAGAGGATGTCGAGAGTGCCTCCGAAGAGCTGACAAAGCGTGCGCCGGATTTTGATGTGAGTTTTATGCCGCTTCAGGGAAAAGAAAAGCTGCATCACGGCAAGACAAAGAGCATTGCGGCGAAAAAAGTAAGCCATGAGACGCTGAAAAAGACGAAAGCGGTAACGGAAAAACCACAGCCGGCGGAAAAAAGCGCGAAGGATGGCGCAGTAGCCGAGGAAAACACGACCGATCCTCTGGTGGGACGTTTGAGTGGTAATGCCAAGGGCTTTGCCTTTTTCCTCTCGGAACGCGAAGAGCAGCCGGATGTCTTTATTGCGCCGGATGATTTAAACGGGGCTCTGCATGGTGATCGGGTACGCATCGAAATTACGCAAGCCCCTGATCCCGAAGTGGGAAGAAATGCAAACGGCCGTGTGGTACAGATTCTTTCTCGCAACACGGATCCGATCGTCGGCCTCTATGAAAAGAAAAACGGCTACGGTTTCGTTTTACCGGATAAAAAGAATTATACTTGCGATATTTACGTTGCAGATGGCGATGCGATGGAAGCAGACGATGGCGACAAAGTTATCGTTGAACTGTTTGGCGCCGATGACAATGAGGGCAATCCTTCCGGACGCATCTTGGAAGTGCTCGGACCTGCCGGTGCAAAAGGCGTAGATATCACCTCGGTCGCACGTGAATTTCAACTGCCTTATGAGTTCTCCGAAGACACATTAAAAGAAGCAGAAGCCTTGCCGGAAGAAGTGGATAAAGCGGATTACCGTGGCAGACGAGACTTGCGCAACAAGTTTACGGTCACGATAGACGGTGCCGATGCGAAAGACTTTGACGATGCGATCTCTGTGGAAAAACGGGGAAAATATTACAATCTCTATGTGCATATTGCGGATGTTTCACACTACGTGAAGCCCGGATCGGCCATTGATCGTGATGCGTACGAACGCGGCAATTCTGTGTACTTACTGGACCGCGTGATTCCTATGTTGCCCGAGAAGCTCTCCAACGGGTTGTGCTCACTGAATCCCGATGTGGATCGCTTGGCCATGACTACGCAGATGACGTTGGATCTGGAAGGCAATGTGGTGGATCACCAGTTTTATCCGAGCGTAATCCGCTCCAACCATCGCTTGGTGTATGACGATGTATCGGATTACATCGAAAATGGCACGGTGTTTGATGAAGACGAAGTGCTTTTTGATCAGTTGGATATTATGGCGGAATTGTATCGTTTGCTGGCTAAGAAACGCGTAGAGCGTGGTACGCTGGATTTTGATTTTCCGGAGACCGATATTCGTTTGGATGAAAATGGCGCTGCTGTAGAGGTGAAGTTAGCGGAAAGACGGACTGCCAATCGCGTCATTGAAGAGTTTATGATCCTCAACAATGTAGTGGTGGGCACGACATTCTACGAGAAAAAACTGCCCTTTGTCTATCGCGTGCACGCAGAACCGAAGGCGGAAGATATTGAGCGCTTAAATCGTGCGCTGGCAGCATTCCATTATGAGCCGATTGCCCAGAATCCGGAACCGGCGCGTATGCGTGAGATTCTGGAAAAGGCAGCAGGTGAAAAAGAAGAAGGCATCCTAAACATGCTCATTTTGCAGAGCATGTCCAAGGCCGTATACAGTCCGAAGCCGACCATGCACTATGGCTTGGCGGAGGAACACTATTCGCACTTCACTTCGCCGATTCGTCGTTATGCCGATCTCATTGCGCATCGCCTGCTGAAAGCGTGGCTTATGGGCGAAGCGCGAAATGACGAGGGACTGAAAAAAGAACTATTCACGCAATGTGAACATATTTCTCTGACTGAGCAAAAAGCAGAGGAAGCGGAACGCGACGTGGTGGACATGAAGTGCGCGGAATACATGCAACGCTATGTGGGAGAAGAATTTATGGGACAGATTACTTCACTCACTAATTTTGGCGTTTTCGTCCGCTTGGAAAATACGGTGGAAGGCTTAGCTCATTTCCGGGATATGACCGACGACTATTATTCTTATGATGAGGAACGCATGGTGGTGCGTGGAGAACGCCTGCACCGTGAGTTGCACTATGGAGATTCGGTACGCGTTTTGGTGGCGGCGGCCAATCCGTTGCTCAGAGAGGTAGACTTTCATCTGCCGGAATTCACACGTCAGCTCGACAAGAACGAAAGACATGAGAATAAAGAACGTAATGGCCATCGTCACAGCGCCCGTGGGGGCGTGACATTTCAACGTCGCACGCAGGAACGCCCCAAAAATTTCAAGGGCGGAAGAACGTCCCGTGCTAATCAGCCGCGTAAGAAGGGCGCCAGTCGCCATCGCAATCAACTCTCCAATCGAGCACGACGTAAGGGCTGATGCTGCGTCCGGCATCAGCCCCGAGGGGCCGGATCCGGAGAGCAGAGAGGAATAATCATGCAAAACGAAGGAACAAAAGTGTTGGCAAACAATCGACGCGCCAAGCACGAATATTTCATTGAAAAAATTTTGGAAGCGGGCATTGCCCTGAAAGGTACAGAGGTCAAGAGCGTGCGCCAGGGGCATGTATCCATTCAGGAATCCTACGTTGATATTTATGAGGGGGAGGCCTGGATTAAAGGGATGCACATCAGCCCGTATGAGCAGGGCAATCGCTATAATACGGATCCGGTGCGCGATCGACGTCTGCTTTTGCATAAAAAAGAGATTCGTCAGCTGGCACAGGCGATTCAGCGGGACGGCTATACGGTTATTCCGCTCAGCGTAAATTTACGCGGTCGTCATATTAAAGTAGATATTGCGTTGGCGAAGGGCAAAAAGCTCTATGATAAGCGCGAAAGCTTACGTGAAGCAGACGATAAGCGTCGTATTGAACGCACGTTGAAGGACTGGGGATGAAGATAAAAGAATTATGGCAACGATGGCAGGAACCGATTTGCTACCTTTTTTTCGGTGTCCTAACGACCGTGGTTAACTACATCGTATATTTCTTGGCGACACGTGGAGCAGGGCTGCATTATATGGTGGCAACGGGGCTTTCCTGGGTGGTCGCGGTGCTGTTTGCCTTTGTCACGAACCGTCGCTTTGTCTTTGCGTCCGATGCGAAGGGCAAAGTAGCCGTGGGTGCTGAATTGCTGCGCTTTATTGGTGGCCGGGTGCTTTCTCTGTTATTGGAAGCGCTCATCATGTTCCTCGGTATCGAAGGCTTGAAGCTGCTCCGCTATGACTGGGCCGTCAAGACGGTGGCGCAGGTTGGCGTAGTGGTTTCTAATTATTTTCTGAGTAAATTTTTCGTGTTTAAAAAAGAGACACCTCAATCCTGAGGCGTCTCTTTTTATCGTGCAAGTTTTATGGCGGAAACAAGCTGCTTTCTCAAATGGTTTGTCGGATCGTTCGGGTGATATAACGGTTAGTTTTCGAGATCGGTTTTCTCTACATAGCGGATCCAGGCGCCATAGCCCTCTTCTTCCATCTTTTCCAACGGGATAAAGCGTAAGGCAGAACCGTCAATGCAATAGCGCAGGCCGCCCAACGCGAGGGGACCGTCTTCGAAGACATGTCCCAAATGGCTGTCGGCATGGCGGGAACGCACTTCAACGCGCGCTCTGCCGGGAATTGAAGTGTCGCGATGTTCGCTTAATTGGTCCGTCCGTATGGGCTTACTAAAGGAAGGCCATCCGCAGCCGGCGTCAAATTTATCGCGAGAACTGAAGAGAGGCTCCCCGGAGACGATGTCTACATACAGACCGGGCTCAAATTTCTGATCATAGGGATGCGCATGCGGTACATCGGTACCTTGCTCCTGCGTAATGTGGTATTGCGCCGGCGTCAACGTTTGACGCAGGGTTTCCGGATCGGGCTTCTTAAATTCTTCAAAGCCATCGGATAGTGGCTTCGTGGCCAACGTCAGATCCAAATGACAATAACCGTTGGGATTTTTCTCCAAATAATCCTGATGGTAGTCTTCGGCTTTGACCCAATTTTTAAGAGGTGCCGCCTCAATAGCTACGGGCTTTCCAAGCTTTTTGGACCATGATGCCAGCACGTTTTTAATTTTTTCGAGGGTGCCGAAAACCGCATCCTGTGGTACATAGATGCCCGGGCGATATTGGCGTCCCACATCGTTTCCTTGGCGATTAACCGACAGCGGATCCACAATGCGATAGTAATGATCCAATAGTTCCTCCAGGGAAATACGATGCGGCGCATACGTAATTTTTACAGTTTCCGCATGATCGGTTAGTTTGACTTTCTCATAGTTCGTTTCTGTCGTGTTTCCATTGGCATAGCCGACCTCCGTTTTAAGGACGCCGTTTAATTGACGAAAATATCCTTGTACGCCCCAAAAACAACCTCCGGCGAGGTAAATGGTGGCGATGGGTTGATGGTCCATGGTCCCTCCTTTGTAAGAGAGAATGCGATTCGTCTTGTGCATTCCTCGTTTCTTCAGATTAATGTATACTGAATATAAGTGCAAGAAGCGTGGAGAAGGAGGAAGGCCATGTTTGAAATCGTGGGGAAAGAATGGCTGGCGGATAATATTGTTTCCTTAGTGGTGAAGGCACCGCGTGTGGCACAAACGTGTGAACCGGGACAATTTTTAATTATCAAAGCCGACGAGGTTGCAGAGCGAATCCCTCTGACGATTGCGGATTATAATCGCGAGGAGGAAACCGTTACCGTAGCCATTCAAACCATCGGAAAATCAACGCGGAAAATTGCTGACTTTGCCGTGGGAGATGTTTTGCGAGATGTTTTGGGACCGTTGGGGCATCCGTCTGCGTTTATTCAAGAACCGTTGGAAGCAGTGCAAAAGCGTCGCTATATTTTCATTGCCGGCGGGCTGGGGGCTGCCCCGGTGTATCCGCAAGTGCGCTGGTTATCGGAACATGGCGTTTCGGTGGATGTAATTATGGGCGCTCGGAATAAGGCGTTGGTGTTCTGGGAAGATCGCATGCGGGCGGTTGCCGATCAAGTCTATGTTACGACCGATGACGGCAGCTACGGCAGACACGGATTGGTCACGCAGTGCTTGGAAGAGTTGGTTACCAAAGAGGGCAAGCACTATGATCAATGCGTTTGCATCGGCCCGATGATCATGATGAAATTTTTAGCTAAGCTGACGGCAGCGGACGGGCTGGACATCCCTACGATTGTATCGATGAACCCCATCATGGTGGATGGCACGGGTATGTGCGGGGCTTGTCGCGTGCACGTCGGGGACAAGGTGCGCTTTGCCTGTGTGGACGGCCCGGAATTTGATGCGAGAGATATTGATTTTGACGAGGCCATACGGCGACAAAAGATGTATCGCACGAAAGAAGGACGCGAAAAGATTCGAACCGAAGGCACATCGGCGCCGCAGGCGGTCGTGAAAAACGGAGAAACGCAGTATTTTGATATCTTAAAACGCGTGCCCGTGGCGGAACAGGATCCGTTAAAACGTTCGGAAAATTTTGAGGAAGTGTCGTTGGGCTATGATGCGCGTGGTGCGGCGCTGGAAGCATCGCGTTGTTTAGAGTGCAAAAAACCGCGTTGTGTGGGCGCGTGTCCGGTAGCCATTGATATTCCGGGCTTTATCCGCGAGATCAAAACGAATCAGTTGTCAGAGGCCTTTGACGTACTGAGCCAATCTACGTCATTACCCGCTGTGTGCGGACGCGTCTGTCCGCAGGAGGAGCAATGTGAAGGCGCCTGCATTCGCGGCATTAAGGGAGAGCCGGTATCCATCGGAAAACTGGAACGCTACGTGGCGGACTGGGCACGGGAGGAAGGCATTCGTCCACAAGCGCCGCAGGTGATGAAGATGGGACAAAAAGTAGCCATCATCGGTTCAGGGCCGTCAGGCCTTGCCTGTGCGGGCGATCTGGCCAAGCTCGGCTACGACGTTACGATTTTCGAATCGCTCCATGAAGCAGGCGGCGTGCTGCAATACGGGATTCCGGAGTTTCGTTTGCCGAAAAATGAAGTCGTGGCCTATGAAGTGGAGAATGTACGACGCCTGGGCGTTAAAATTGAAACCGATGTGTTTGTCGGCCAGAGTACGACCATTCCTGAATTGATGGAACAAGAAGGCTTTGAAGCGGTCTTTATTGGCTCCGGCGCCGGCTTACCGCGTTTTATGAATATTCCCGGCGAATCCTTAAACGGTGTGATGTCTGCCAATGAATATCTGACGCGCAACAATCTGATGCATGCCTTTGATGCACGCTACGATACGAAAATGGAACGTGGCAAACGCGTCGTGACCGTGGGCGGCGGCAATGTAGCAATGGACGCAGCGCGTACGGCTCTGCGTTTGGGAGCAGAAAGCCGTCTTGTGTATCGCCGTAGTGAAAAAGAATTGCCGGCGCGTCTGGAGGAGATTGAACACGCGAAAGAGGAAGGCGTCATCTTTAATTTCCTCCGCAATCCGGTGGAGATTTTAGGCGATGATACCGGTTGGGTGTCGGCGATAAAATGCATTCGCATGGAACTGGGCGAACCGGACAAATCGGGACGTCGCCGCCCGGTGGAAATTCCCGGATCAGAATTTGTCATTGCCTGCGATACGGTCATTATGGCGTTGGGAACGAATGCCAATCCCCGTGCCGCTAAAGGCTTGGATGGACTGGGTCTCAATCAATGGAATGGTATTATTACGGATGAAGAAACCGGTGCGACCAATATCCCCGGCGTTTTTGCCGGCGGCGATGCGGTAACCGGTTCTGCCACAGTGATTTTGGCTATGGGTGCCGGACGTAAAGCGGCGCAGGGCATAGATACGTATCTGAAAGAAAAACGGGGCGTGCGCGCATCCCAGTAGTCGGTTGGCAGCCTAAGGATTTCAATTGAAAAAAGGTTGAAAGGAAAAGTCGGCTATGCCGACTTTTCTTTAATTTATGACGATATTGTCATAATAGTGGGACACCGTGAGACACGGCATTCGATAGGATATAGCTAGGGAGGTAAGCCTATGAAATGGATGATTGCTGTGTTGGATCCCGATAGTTCGTATCGCGATCGCTTTTTAAAACAATGGAAAACCTACCCCAAGGAGGGAGTGGGTCTCAACTGGTCGGAAACACCGGAGGCATTGGCCGAGGTTTGCCGAACCAGGCGTGTGGATGCCATTCTGGTCAGTCCGCACCTTGCCGGCGATGCTCTGGAAAGCATGATGCAGGCGCTTTCGCCAGCGCCTATTCTATGGTATTGGCGTGAGGGAAATGACGCAGGGGATATTGAAAAATATCAACCGGTCAGTCGCATTCGACAAGAGATCTTACACCGCCTCTCGGAATTGCCGTCGCACGCGCCTGCTGTGATTCGTGGCGGAAAGCTCTTGCTCTGTACCGCTTTGAGCGGAGGGGTGGGACTATCCGCTATCGCGCAGGCGCTGGCCTTTTCGTTGAAGAATCATCTGCCGGATAAGAATATTTTTATCTACGCGATGCAGCCCTTTTCGTTGCCGGAATGCGCCATAGCGTCGGTTTCGACAGCACAAGAAATCTATACACTTTCCGATGTCGTTTTGTCCATGCGCATGCCATTAAGCGATGTCAATATGCGTCTTGCCTCGTGCACAGTGAGCCGCCATGGCGTGGATAGTATTGTAGCGCCAAAGCGAGCGGCAGACTTTTTTGAAATTCGTGAGGAAGAGTGGGTACGCCTCTTTGAAACGCTTAAAGAGCGAGAAGAGTGGGTGCTTTTGGACTGCCCAGCCGGTTGGCTTTGGCGTTTCCCGGCGCTGCTTTCCGTCGCGGATCGGATGCTGGTGATTCGACATGGCGAGAGTGATCCGGCAGTACGTCTCTTTTTGGAAGCGCTGCCGTATCCTTGGCAGGACGGGAAAGATGCCTTATTGGACCGCAAAAAACGGACACCAGCTTCGTCATCGCTATCGGGTGGGGCTTCACCCTTGACGGATAATACACATTTTTGGTTGCCTTTCGTTGCTGAAAATGAGCATGCCTCATGGGAAAGAGTCGTGCAAGTGATGCAAGAGCAAGAGAGCTTACAGGAGGTGGTTTCGTGGTTACTACACTCTTAAGAACGGAAACAAAAGACATGGAAGGCGTTTTAAAGGCGATCGGGCTTGAAACATGGCGATGGGAAACGGAGAGGACGGGCCAAAAGCTTTTTCTTCCTAAGCCTGCCAAGGCGCGTACGGATCCCTTGGCGTGTCGTATGTTGACGGAAAATACGCCTTGTCATCTGGCATCACTTGAAGAAGGGGAGGAATTGGCATTTTCTCTGCCGGGTACGCCCTTGGCACAAATGGACACACCGTGGCATCGCCAGGAACTCATCGCTTTTTTTGAAGCGTTGCAGAACGCAAGGCAAGAGGCAGAGGATCTGTTGTTGAATCCGCACTGGTTTCTGTGGCATCCGGCCTTTGTCACCTGTGAAGAGGTGCGTTATACGTTTTTGCTTTTGCCCTTTGCCGGGGAGAATACGGCATTGACGCAAGGTTACACGCTTTCCTCGTTTTGCTTAGAAACACTGCTTTTGCGCGGGGTTGAAGCCGGCGCAGGCTATGTTGCCGATCTGTTTAACCTGTTGCGTTTACCGGAATCAGAGGAAAACCTGCTCGCTGTATTGGTAAAACGGCTCAAAAAAGACAGCGACCGTTTCGTTTCCTCCGAGGCTGTTCTTCCATCCGATGCAACCGCAGAAAAAAGCGCCTGCCCGACGACGAATGAGACAGCACCCTTTCTGGCGCCGCCTTCTGCAAAAGCAAGTCCGTCTCTACCATCAAAGAAGATCGAGAAAGTGGCAGAATCTGCCGCCTCCTACGAAGTCCCCTATCCATCGCTCGAATCCTTACAAGCCATGGCGGAAGCGGCGCATGATCCTCTTGAGACGCATCCCCTTGCCAAAACAGAGAAAATAGCTTATGAAAATGTCGGCGCCAAGACACCAATAGAAAAGAAAAAAGAAGAAAAGGCAGCGCCACAAAGTCTGCTGGATCTTCTCATGCACTTTAGTATGGAAAACTGGAAACGCTATCGCGAGCAGCGTGAAAAAACGGCTTCTGATACGACGCTCCAAAAGCCTGCACACGACGGCAATAGCCTCCATCACGCTGACAAGGATGACACCGAAGAAACGCCCCTCTTGTGGGAGGAAGACGGAAATATTCAAATGCTACGCGTTCCTGGAAGGAAGCACCCTCGCCTGCGCTTCGCAGATCAGGAAGAGGTTTCTTGCGATCCCTTACCGCTTGTTATCGGTCGCAGCGATACGGCCCAAATTGTCCGACATAATCGCCATATCAGCGCCCAACACGCGCGCCTGTCCTATGAAAACGGCCGTTTTATGATAACGGATTGCCAATCCACCAATGGTACTTTTGTAAACAACCGACGCCTTCAGCCCTCAAAGACTTGTCCGATCACGCAAGGGGATCGTCTGCGTTTCGGTACAGAAGAGGCGCTTTTTCTGCTATAACTTTTCTTATGCTATAAGGAGCTAGTTCAACTCACCTAGCGGACTAACGGAAAGACAGCTGTTTTATCCTCAGGAAGTGTACATTTTTTTTCTTGCGCTGTCCTCTATAATGGAATAGGAGGACGGTATGGTAGCGCTAAATCTTACAAAACAACTCCTTATGTGGTATGACCGAAATCGTAGGATTCTTCCGTGGAGAGAGGATCCTACACCTTATCATGTCTGGGTTTCAGAGATTATGCTACAGCAAACCCGCGTCGAAGCTGTGCGAGAGTATTATGATCGCTTCTTGCACTACTTGCCGGATATTCGCTCGTTAGCGGAAGCGGATCCGGATTTTTTATTGAAACTTTGGCAAGGATTGGGCTATTATTCTCGTGCCCGTCATCTGCAGGAAGCTGCCCGTATTGTGTGTGAACAGTATGGGGGAGTCTTGCCACAAACGGCAGAGGTATTGCAGAAATTGCCGGGCATCGGTCTCTATACCGCAGGTGCCATCAGTTCCATTGCTTTCGGAAAACCCGAAATTGCGCCGGATGGGAATGCCTATCGCATCTTTGCCCGCTTGACACGAGATGAGGGGGTTATAGAAGACGGAAATACTAAAAAAAGGTTGGAATCAGCAATGCGCGAAGCATTGGATCAAAAACGCCCCGGCGCCTTTAATCAGGCGCTGATGGATCTGGGTTCTCTGATCTGTCTGGCGCACGGAAAACCGCTTTGTGAACAATGTCCGATTTTTTCCGAATGTGAGGCAGGTCAAAACGATGTGGCCGAAGCCTATCCGCATCGCCGTCCGAAGAAAAGTCGACGCCTTGAGGAGAAGACGGTTCTGCTGTTGGAAAGTAACGGTCAGGTTTTGTTGAAAAGGCAGCCGGCAAAGGGCCTGCTCGCAGGCATGTGGCTTTTTCCCATGTTGGAAGGCAAGAAATCGCCTGAGGCCGTAACGGCGGCTTTAAGGGAGCACGGCTTTTCGAATTTTGTCGCAAGCGATTTGCAGCCTCTCGGCAGTGCCAAACACATCTTTTCGCATATCGAATGGCATATGACAGGCTATCGCCTTGTGCTGGACGGAAAAGCAGAAGTGGCATCGAAAATGCCGGAGCCCTGGTGTGTTTTTGAATCCGATAAGGATTACGATGCTGCGGCCTTTGCCTGGGCAGCACCGGAGGAGATCGCAGAACGCTATGCGATACCCAGCGCACATCAGATGTATTTGATTGAATCGTAACCTCAGAGATTACGAATGAAGAAATAGCAAACACGTGTCTGTGCTTAATTTTGGGGTAACTAGGGAAGGATGAGAGATTTCTCAAGAGGCAGAGTCTTTCCGGGAAAGGAGAAAACATGGCAGACAAAGAAGCATTGCAATATCGCTGGGCGATCGATGAAATGTATCCCGACGAAGCCGCTATCAAAAAAGACGAAGAAATTCTGAAGCAGAAAACGGCGGAGCTCAGCACTTTAGCAGAAGATCCCAAGAAAAATCTGAAGGCGATTTTAGCGCTCTATCATGCGACCAATACGGTGGCGGAAAACTTGATCGTCTATACCCATATGAAGCAAGATGAGGATTCGAGAAACAGTGATGCGCAGCGCAAATATCAGCAGGCATCCCGCCTTTTGCAGGACTATGACGCCGCCTTTTCGTTTTTTGAGCCCTATCTGCTTTCTCTTTCGGAAGAAGAGCAAAAGGCACTGATGGAAGATCCGGAGCTTGCGCTGTATCACGAAATGTTTGCGCGCATTTTTCGGTATAAAGAACACACACTTTCCGCAGAGGAAGAAGCCTTGTTGGCTAAGATGCAGTTCCTTTCGGAAGCGCCTTCGGATATTTACTATTTCCTGACCAATGCCGATATGAAATTTCCCAAGCTGAAGAGTTTGGATGGGGCAGAGCTGACAGCAGAAAACTTCACGACGCATGAAAAGAATCCGGATGTGGCTGTGCGTAAAGAAGCGTTCGAATCGCTGTACGAGACGTTCCGTTCCTTCGGCAATACGATTTCTACGTCCTATACCAATAACGTGAAGGCTCTGACGACGCAGGCAAAATTGCGCCACTACAATTCCGCCATCGAAATGGAATTATTTGCGGATAACGTGCCTGTTGCCGTATATGATTCGCTTCTGGACAGCGTGCATCGCCACTTCAGTTATCTGCACCGCTATTATGCCAAGAAAAAGGAATTGCTCGGTCTAAAAGAGCAGCATATGTACGATGTGTATCTGCCGCTATTAAAGGGGACGGCACGTCGGTATACCTTTGAGGAAGCGCGCGACCTGTGCATTGCTTCGGTGGCACCTTTGGGCAAGGAATATCAGGATATTTATCGCAAAGCTTTTGATGAGCGTTGGATGGACGTGTATCCGCGTGAGGGCAAGGCCGGCGGTGCCTATTCTTCCGGATCCTATGAAAGCCGTCCGTATATTCTACTGAACTTTAACGGCACCCTGGACTCCGTCTTTACCTTAGCGCATGAGATGGGCCATTCCATGCACAGCTATTTTGCCAAACATGAGAATGATTCGCTCTATTATAACTACACGATCTTTGTGGCCGAAGTTGCTTCCACGTTTAATGAACTTCTTCTCTTGGATTATCTGAGAAAGCTGGCGAAGACACCGGAAGAAAAACTGGAATTATTGGATCATCATCTGGATAGCTTCAAATCGACGCTCTATCGACAAACGATGTTTGCGGAATTTGAAAAGATTGTGCACGATCGCATCGAAAAAGGGGAAAGCCTTGCCTGTGAAGATTTTGATGCCATTTATGGCGATCTGAATCGCCGGTATTTTGGGGATGCGATGATTACGGATGAGGGGATCACTCATGAATGGATGCGTATTCCGCACTTCTATTCCAACTTCTATGTCTATAAATACGCCACCGGCTTTACCGCTTCGACCGTCCTTTCACAGAAAGTGTTGAACGGCGGGCCAAAAGACGTGGAGGCCTATTTCAGCTTTTTGAAAGACGGATGCCATCACTTCCCGATCGAACAGTTGAAGATGGCGGGCTGCGATATGTCGGATCCGAAGACTGTAGATTCCGCACTCGAGGTATTCGGTAAACTCGTCGACGAACTCGAAGCCATAAAAGAACTTTAATGCAAAAAGGAGCAAACAATATGACGAAGGTTGTAATCGTAGGAAGTGGTGCTGCCGGATTTTTTGCAGCACAGCAAATTCGTAAAAATGATGCCGCGGCGGAGATTACGATTCTCTCTGCGGAAAGTGTAGCACCGTATTATCGCATTAATTTGACCGAAGCGATTCGCACCGGCGAATCCGTGGCAGATCTGCAGATTAAAAAGCCGGAATACTATGAAGACAACAAGATCGATCTTCGTTTGTCGGCTCAAGTAGCGTCGGTGGATTATGAAAAACAGGAAGTGGTTTTGTCGGATAACAGCCGCGTGCCCTATGATAAATTATTACTGGCTACGGGTTCCAATCCGTTTATCCCGCCTTATGAAGGCGGCAAACTCGACGGCATTTTCTCCATTCGTACGGTAGAGGATCTGGAAGCCCTGCGCAGCTATTTCCCGAAAATGCATCGCGTGTTCGTCATTGGCGGCGGTTTGCTGGGATTGGAAGCTGCCTATGCCTTGCGCGCCCATGACTTTGAAGTACATGTATGCGAATTCGCCGAGCAGCTTCTGATTCGTCAATTGGATGAAGAAACCGGTAATTTGGTGCAGGAGCGACTTGAAAAAGAGGAGGGCTTGCACATTCATGTCGGCGCTTCACTTAAGGCAGTGCACGGCGATGGTAAAGTGACCTCTGTTACGCTTACTAACGGCCAAGAAATGGATTGCGATGCGGTCGTATTCTCTGTGGGCATTCGTTCCAATACGGAACTGGCTGGCGGAGCGTTGGAAGTGAATCGCGGGATTGTGGTGGATGAAGGCATGCACACTGCGGATCCTAATGTTTGGGCTGCCGGTGATGTTGCGGAATTAAACGGCCGTACCATGGGACTTTGGACGGCTTCTATGGAAATGGGCAAAGTTGCCGGTAACACCATGACGGGAAAAGAAGCTGCCTACGATGCTCCGCTGCTCTTCACAAGCCTGCAAATCGGCAGTGTCAAGTTATTCTCCGCCGGATCGCATGATGGCGCTATGGTGAAAAAAGAAGGCGAAGACGGCGCTTTTGCAAAATTCTTCTACGATGCCGATGATAAGCTGGTAGGATCTATTTTGTATAAAAACACGGCATTGATGGGCAAGGCAAAGACATGGATCCGAGAGCGTGCGGCAAAAGCGGATATTGAAAAAGCATTGCAGGATTAACTAAGGGGAAGCTTTATGACATTGAAAAAAATGGGGGTTGTACTGGGAGTCGTTGCGCTCTCCCTGTTTTTGGCCAGTTGTGGCAATAAACAGGAAGAATCAAGCAGCGCCGAGGTGACGGAAGAGTCCAGCGTTCAGGAAGAGACGAGCAGAGAAATCACAAGCCTGTATGATGGGCGTATTACGTTGGTAAAGCCTGGCTTTGATGAGAAGATTAAAGAGCTCAAAAAGAAAAATACCGATGTGGTCGGTTGGATTTCTTTGGATGGAACGGACAGCGCCTATCCGTTGTTGCAAGCGGAAGACAATGAATACTATCTGCGTCGTAACATCAATAAAAAATATGACGTCTACGGAATTCCGTACTTGGATATGGAAAACACCTCCATGCTGACCGATCAGAATACCGTCGTATACGGCCATATGACCTACGGCAACGATGTACAGCAATTTGGCGCTCTGCGTTTTTATTTGGACCAGAAGTACACGGACAAGTCGCCCAAGACGGTCATGATTACGACGGAGTACGGTATCTATACCTATCGTCTCTTCTCCATTCGTAATGTATCCGAAGACGCGCCGTATCGCGATGCTAATATGGAAGAAGCGGTCTATGCCGCTCTCATTAAGAAAACGGTGGAGGGGTCGAAGATTGATTTTGACTATCATACACCGATCACGACAAAGGACCGCATTTTGACGCTGTCCACCTGCACGCCGAATAAAATTGAAGACGAGCGTTTGGTGATTGCCGGCGTATTGGAGAAAGCGGAAGTCACGAAGGAAGCGTTTGAAGCGTTTAAGACAGTATTTTCCGAGGGGGCAGAAAGCGCACCGGCAGAAATTTCTGCGGAGTAAGGGTTTGGAGAAGAAGAGCTTATGAAGAAATGGTTACGTCGTCTGTTACAAGGTGTCTTGTTGATGATTATGGCGTTCAGCGTGGTAGAAATCGGCACGTATCTTTGGCAGCGACAACATTCGAATTCACAGCTGAATAATGTAAACCGGGAATTGGAAGATTTGATCCAAATCAGCGCCGACGCTTCCACACATAGCGCCGACGAAGCGATTGAAGTGGAGCACGTCGATTACACCGCCCTAATGAAGCGATTGCTGGCTATGAATGGCGATACGGTAGCCTATATTTCAATTCGTGGCTCGGAGAATCGCTACCCGGTTTTACAATCCAAAGATAATGATTTTTATCTGCGTCGAGGCATTGATAAAAAATACAGTATTCAAGGGATCCCTTTCATGGATTATCAGAATAATCGGGATCTCTCCGATCAAAACACCATCATCTACGGCCATATGATGTATTACGGGGATGAAATGTTCGGCGTCTTGAAGCATTTCCTCGATCAAGGCTATGCGGATAAGAGCGAAAAACTCTTCTCACTACTCAATCAGAACGGGATTTATACCTATCGTATTTTTGCGATTCGCCAGAAATTGGCCACGGATCCCTATCGCTATCCGAACCTGGAAGAGAAGAAATTTGCTGCAAACTTGCAAGATGATCTAAAGAATTCAGAAGTTAACATGCAATGGAAAGGCTCCTTAACCGCAAAGGATCGCATTGTAACCCTTTCCACCTGTACGACAAATCAGGATGACACCAAACGTGTTGCGGTTGTGGGCGTCCTGGTACAGGTCGACACGAAAGAGCGTACCGTAACGCGGCAAGAAGTCCTAAAGGATGCGGCACAAGGCGATTGGAGCAAAGCACTGAAAACGCCGACGGAAACAGAAGCCTCGGAAAAATAAGTCCGATAGGGACGAAAAAAAGAAAGAAAAAAGACTTGAAAAAAGTTCGTTCATGCGTTATATTAAACATGTTGGCACTCATTAAAGAAGAGTGATAATAAAGCAAGGAGGATAATATGCAACTGAGCCCAATTGGAGAACGCATTGTCATTCATAAATTAGAAAAAGAAGAAACCACTGCTTCGGGTATCGTCTTACCGTCTTCGGCACAGGAACAGCCGCAGTATGCAGAAGTCGTTGCCATCAGCGATAAGATTTCGAATCAGGAGGACTATAAGGACGCGGTAAAAATCGGAGATCGCGTGATTTACTCCAAATACGCCGGCACGGATGTTAAGCTGGACGGCGAAGAATATATTGTCATCAAAATCGAAGACGTATTAGCCGTCGTTCGCGACTGAGAACGTCAAAGACGAGTAATAGAAAAGTGTTGAGACAGGAGGAAAGTCAATGGCAAAATTGATTAGTTATAATACTGAAGCCCGCCAGAAAATTCAGGAGGGCGTCAATAAATTGGCAGATACCGTCAAGGTAACGCTGGGACCCAAAGGTCGTAATGTGGTTTTGGAAAAAAGCTTTGGCGCACCGCTGATTACAAACGATGGTGTCACCATCGCCAAGGAAATTGATCTTGAAGATGCCTTTGAGAATTTGGGCGCACAGTTGGTAAAAGAAGTAGCTACTAAGACAAACGATGTTGCCGGTGACGGTACCACAACGGCTACGCTGTTGGCTCAGGCATTGGTACGCGAAGGTTTACGTAATATTGCAGCCGGCGCCAATCCGATGGGATTAAAACGCGGCATGAAAAAAGTTGCGGACTTCGTGATTCAGAAGATTCAGGCGAATGCCAAAGAAGTGGATACCATGGATGCTATCGCGAACGTCGGTACGATTTCAGCCGGTGAAGAAGCCATCGGTAAGATGATTGCCGAAGCCATGGAAAAGGTGGGCAAGGATGGCGTTATTACCGTAGAAGATTCCAAGACGATGGAAAACGCCTTGGAAGTGGTTGAAGGTATGCAATTTGACCGCGGCTATCTCTCGCCGTACATGGTAACGGATACAGAAAAAATGGTCGCCGAATTGGAAGATCCGTATATCCTGATCACGGATAAGAAGATCGGTAACATTCAGGATATTTTGCCGCTCTTGGAGCAGATCGTACAATCCGGAAAGACCCTGCTCATTATCGCTGAAGACGTGGAAGGCGAAGCCCTGGCTACGCTGGTTCTCAATAAAATTCGCGGCACCTTCAATGCTGTTGCGATTAAGGCACCGGGCTATGGCGATCGTCGTAAAGAAATGTTGCAAGACATTGCTGTTCTGACGGGTGGCCGTGTGATCACCGAAGATTTGGGACTTGATCTGAAAACGGCAACCATCGATATGCTGGGGCGCGCTGCCAAGGTTAACATCGACAAAGAGAAGACAGTGATTGTCAGCGGCCATGGCGATAAGGATGCCATTGCACAGCGTGTGGAACAGATCAAAAAGCAGATCGAAAACACGGAATCGGAATACGACAAAGAAAAATTGAAAGAGCGCCTGGCAAAATTGGGCGGCGGTGTTGCCGTATTGCGCGTGGGCGCGGCTACCGAGACCGAGATGAAGGATAAGAAGCTGCGCATCGAAGATGCCCTTTCGGCTACGCGCGCGGCTGTCGAGGAAGGCATTGTAGCCGGCGGTGGTACCGCTATGGTGGATGTCATTGCAGACGCGGAAAAATTCGTTGGTGACTTGGTTGGCGATGAAAAAGTCGGCGGTCAGATCATCGTACGCTCTCTGGAAGAGCCGCTGCGCCAGATCGTTGCCAATGCGGGACTGGAACCGTCTGTCGTCGTCGAGAAGGTTAAAGCGTCGGCAATCGGCGAAGGCTTTGATGCGGCAAACGAACAGTATGTGAACATGTTCGAAGCGGGCATCGTAGATCCGACGAAGGTAACCCGTTCTGCGCTGCAGAATGCTGTATCCATCGCTTCCATGTTCTTAACGACAGAAGCTGCTGTGGTCACTAAGCCGGAAGAAAAGAAAGAACCCGCCATGAATCCGGGTGCAGGGTACGGCGCTTACTAAGCCGACCAAAACGAGAACTGTCAATCCTGTTGCGTGCATGCACGCAACAGGATTTTTTATTTCAAAGAAAAGCTGATAAAAATTCTACAGCTAATGGAGTTATTGCAACGTTGTCTTAATGATGGGACACATTTGGATGGGCGGAGACATTAAAAAAGAAGTTACTCTGATAAAATGATCGCGGTGCATGGATGGCAGACGGGGACGGACAGAATGGATGAGGAAGGAAATCGAATTACGCATTCAACAATGAATAAGGAAAGGAGAAAGCTATGCTGACATCTGCATGGACTGGCGGTGATTCAGACATCCGTGCGCACATAATTGATCTTTTGTCCCGTTATAAGGCCAATTGTGAGAAGTTGGAACGCTATCGGGATGAGGAGTTGATTCAGGAATGGCAGCCTGTGCTGCAAACCGATACGTCAGAAGCGGACCTTGTCACGAGTCTTTCCGAATGGGATGAGATTACGGATTTGCCTCCGCTTTCTCTTGTCCTGGAACTGGAAAAGACAGAGTTTTTAACAACGTTGGAGAGACTGAAAATCGAAGTGCAGCTGGTGCGTTTGCTGTTGCTACATATTCCTAACGATGAAGCTTGCCTGTTACATAATCGCTATTATAAGGGCTTTACGATTTCAAAGGTATGTTCTGTGATGTTTTTTTCACGGAGTACATTTTATCGCAAACATGATGAGACGATTGATCATCTCGTATTGTATTATCATTCACTGTATACACGTTGTCATTCTCCGGCGCTTTCGAACGAGGAGAGCAATGACAGTATAAAAATTTCCTAAGGGCACATAACCAGACACCTTTTCATTTTTTCCATTCCTTGCTATTCTAGAAGAGAGTGGAAGGAGGGAGTCGTGCGACTGTTAATAATCCATCCGAATGAGACAAAGTTGGAAGATATGGCTTCGGCTTTTGTTTATGACGGATATGAAGTGTTTCGCGCCTCCACACTGAAAAGGGCAGAGGAAATCTTAATGCATCAAACACCGGATATGACCATATTGGTCGATGAAGAGGACGATGGTAATGCATTGGACTTTTTTTCTGTATTGGAAAAACAGCATGCACTGCCTACCTTGGTTTTGACGCGTTCCGAATCCACAAAACGCATTGTCCTCCTACTGGAATACGGCTATCAGGAGGTGCTGCGCTATCCCGTGGAACTTTTGGAGTTAAAAGCAAGGGTGCGCACGTTATTGCGTCAAAAAGATACTTCGCTTAGTTGTACAGATAACGATTTCTCCATGGAATTGTTTGGTATGCGCATTGATCTCATTCATCGTCGCATTTATCACGATGCCAAAAGTGTGCAGCTGACGAGTAAGGAATTTGAAGTGCTGCTTGTGTTAATTCGTGACAAGGGGCAGGTGCATTCGCGTGCGGAGCTGGCAAGAGACTTGTGGACAGAAGGCGAGCAACACGAACGCAATGTCGACGTCTATGTGCGACGGATACGCGATAAACTCAGTACACTCGGCTTGGGAGAGCTCATTGAAACACGGTGGGGAGAAGGCTATGCCTTTCGTACCGCTCAACAGCTTTACTGGCAAACGCCTGATTTTACGCATTCGGCTTTTGCGCCGTTGCAGGAAAAGGAGTAGGCATGCAGGTACGCCTCGACAAGTGGTTGTCCAATCAAGGATACGGATCCCGCCGGGAGGTCAATCTGCTCATTCGTTCCGGCCGTGTTCGGGTGGACGGGCAGGTAGTAACCGTGCCCAAGACGAAAGTGTTCACCAGCGCCTGTGTGCAATTGGATACACAAGATATTCCTTATCGAGAATACGTGTATTTTTTGTTACATAAACCGGCGGGCGTTCTTTCCGCGACGCGTGACAAACGCGAGACGGTACTGGATCTGCTGCGCCCGGAGGATCGGGTGCGTCCTATTTTTCCGGCAGGACGTTTGGATCGTGATACGACGGGACTGGTTCTTTTAACGGACGACGGTCCGTTGGCGCATGCGATACTGTCGCCGCGCCATCACATTGAAAAAGAGTATTTTGCTACATTGGATGGACCGGTGGATACGGCGCTTGTGGAGCGCTTTCGTGAAGGCATTCTGCTGGAACCGGAGCATATAGTGACACGTCCGGCACAACTTTCTGTGTTGGAAGACGGGCGCTGCCGCGTGGTGATTACTGAAGGCAAGTACCATCAGATTAAGCGCATGTTTGCCGCAGGTGGGCGCAACGTGTTGGCGCTGCATCGCCACCGCGTAGGGCCACTGGTACTGGAAGAAAGCTTGCGGGAGGGCATGTATCGCCCTCTGACGCAGAAAGAAGTGGAAGCGCTGCAAGACGCAGCCGGCCAAAGCCCCGCAGGGGATTAGGAAGCAGAAGAACATGATGAGGTATTATATCGCCGATTGTCATTTCGGTGATGAGCAGGTGATTTCGTTCAGTCATCGCCCCTTCGCAACGGTCGAGGAAATGGACGAGGTAATGATCGAACGCTGGAACCGGACGGTTAAAATTTCCGACGAAGTTTATATCGTTGGGGATCTGATTCATCGCTGCACCGCTCCGGAAAAATACTTGGAACGACTCAACGGCCATCTTCATCTGATTGTAGGTAATCATGATCGATGCTTGCAGGAAAATCCGTCGTTGCATCACTATTTTGACGAGATTACAAACTACGCAGTCGTTCATGATCAGCATCATCGCTTAGTGCTGTTCCACTATCCGATTTTGGAATGGGACGGTTTTTACTATGGTACATGGCATCTGTACGGCCATATTCACAACCATCCGTCTCTTACGCAGGAACGCATTAAGGCGCTGCCGAAAGCTCTGAATTGTGGCGCCGATGTCGTAGGCTTTTGCCCCCGTACATTTGATGAATTGGTGGCAATTAATAAAAGGGATTGCTTTCGCTCCGAGCGGCCGCAAGGCGCCGTATAATCGGCGTCATTTGGCACGGCTTCGACGTTTTTTTCCGGCCAGTTCATCAATAAATTGTGAATAAGCGACTTTACGTCCTAAAACGGCTTCGCGTCCCATCACGCGGAGCTTTTTCTTTGCACGCGTCATGCCTACATAGAAGAGACGGCGTTCTTCCTCCAAAAAAGCCTCGTTACCGGAAGCGTCCGATTCCAGCGCCAGAAGGGACGGAAATTCCGTTTGAATCAGATCAATCATCCAGACGGTATCAAATTCCAAGCCCTTTGAACCGTGCACCGTGGAGAGAACCGGACCGGAACCTTCTTCTGACGGTTCGTTTGGGCGCGCCGCGAGATTCTCCAAGGCATGAAGCCGATCGATAAAAGCATGATGGGTTTTGCACCTTGCCGCAACGAAGTCCAACCATTCCAAGATGCGTTCATCGATGGAAACAGCCTCTCGATTGCGACGGGCGCGCTCCTTCAAAAATTGCTTATAACCGATTTCGTTATAGATTAAAGAGAGGGCTTGCTGTGGGGAAAGGCGTGCGACGCGTTCAAACGCATGCTCCAGAAAGAGCAGGCGCTCTTCATAAAACGGGGTTTGCGCCTCTTCCACGGATAAGAGACGTTCCCATACCGTTTCTTCCGGCCCCATACCCTGCAGGGCAGACAGAAACGATTTTTTGAGGTATTGATTCATCTTGTAATAGATACGCGAAAAGCAGGCGGCGTCTGCCGGATTTAGAGATAGGTGCAAAAAATCCAGAATATCCACGACCACGGGATGATGGAAATAGCGTTTTGCCTCCGAGCGCAACTGAAAGGGGATACCACTTCGATCCAGGGCATCCAACAGTGGCAGCGCAGACAAATTGTTGCGAAAGAGAATGGCCGTCGAGCCGCGCCTAATATCGGCAGGAAGATCTTCCATCAGGCGATCGGTTTGTGCTTGCATCGATCGAGTCAGAATTACTTGTGTTTTTTCATCACTTGTATTTTGTCCTACAGCCGTCTTACCGTAGCGAGCGACATTCTTTCGGATCAGTCCTGCGGCAAGCTTTACGATGTTGGTCGTAGAACGATAATTATCCTGCATATAGAGTACGCGCGTATGGGGAAACAAATCTTCCAGGTGTAACAAAATTTGCGGATCAGCACCGCGAAAGCTGTAGATCGCCTGATCATCGTCGGCTACAATAAATAGATTGTTTTTCGGCGCCGCCAGCAAGGAAAGAATACGCCACTGTACGAGCGATGTGTCTTGCGCTTCATCCACCTGATAATACAAAAATTTTTCTTGCCAACGCCGCCGGACGTCTTTGTTTTGATCCAACAGCTGCAAGGCGCTCCACAGCATATCGTCAAAATCGATCATATGGTGTGCGGCCTTAAAGTCCTGATACGCTTTCTGTAAAGCTTGAAATTCTTTTAGACCCATGGCGATGCTGTTGCGCATCTCTTCGGCATGACGCAAGGCGTTTTTCAAATAACTGTTGATACGGAAAAAGTCAGCAGCGTCTTCTTCCGTGATACCGCGCCCATGCCGTTGGCGATAGAGGGCGTCCAGAATGCGATATTTGTTATAGGAAGCGGAGGCTTCCAATAAGGTCAAGCTTTGACGACTTTCCCGAGCGTAGTCCCGCAGGATACGATAGCAAAAAGCATGAATGGTTGAAAAAACAGGTTGATCGGATGCCTCCTGTTTCTTATAACGAGCTTGCATATCCTCTGCCTGTTGGCGGGAGAAGGTGATGGAGGCAATGCGCTCTGCCGGCACGCCCGAAGCGATCAACTGACGCAGTCGTTCCAATAAAATGGTCGTTTTTCCGGCGCCCGGCACAGCCAGCACCAGACAAGGCCCTTCACGGTGTGCGATGGCTTGTTGTTGTATCGTTGTAAATTCCATGTTCGCCTCCCTCTTTATTGTATCCAAATTGCGCCGTGCTTTCACGATAGCCTTGTCTTTGGAACGCAAAGAGACAGAAGGAAATGGTTGTCGGAAGGGTATGTATTCACTGAAATGGCGATTACCGCAGGCAATTGCACTGAAGCGCTTGCACCCCGACCCTGTCCTGTGATAGAATATGCGGGTCAAGTTCATAAGCTGGTGTGTCGGAATGGCAGACGAGGCAGACTCAAAATCTGTTGCTAGCAATAGCGTGTGGGTTCAAGTCCCACCACCAGCACTGCAAAAGAGCGGCTGCGGTTGCTCTTTTTTTGTTATCGTGGGAAAGCAGGGGAGCATGAAAGAGGAAGGGCTACAGAAGAAACAAACGGCTGCCATGGCATTTATCGTGATCATGGGTGTTGTGGCCATGTTTTCGGATATGACGCATGAAGGGGCGCGTAGTGTGCTGGGCGACTTTCTGCATTTAACAGGAGCGAACGGCGCCACCATCGGCTTTGTCTCCGGGGTGGGCGAACTGTTTGGCTATTCTCTGCGCATTGCCTCCGGCTATGTGGCCGATAAAACGAAAAAGTATTGGACGCTGGTTCTTGCAGGCTACGGTTTGCAGGTGCTTGCTATTCCGGCGCTTGCCCTGGTACCGGATAACGCCTGGCAGGTTGCCTGCGGTCTGGTTGTGCTGGAGCGCATCGGCAAGGCAATTAAGAAGCCGGCAAAAAATACACTGGTGAGCTTTGCTGCCAGTGAGATCGGGGTCGGCAAAGGCTTTGCCTACCAGGAATTTCTGGACCAGTTGGGCGCTTTTTTAGGCCCCGTCATGCTTTTCTTCATCAGCCTCGTCAAAGGCACGAGCAATCGCATGGCCACCTATCGGGTTTGCTTTGCCGTGCTCGGCATTCCGGCGCTTTTGACCGTCATGGCGCTTGTGCTTTCAAAAATTAAATATCCGCATCCCGAAGGCTTTGAAACGGCGGAAGAGGGGCCGCGCGCGTTTCATTTTGAGCCATCCTTTATTTTTTACATGATAGCAATATGCCTTTTTGCTTTCGGATTTGCTGATTTTACGCTCATCACGTTGCACGTCTCACGCACCGCTCTTTTACCTCCTGAAACCTTCAGTTTGCTCTATGCGGCGGCCATGATTATGGATGCGGTTGCTGCACTCTTTTTCGGCTGGCTCTTTGATCGTATCGGCATTCGCTCTCTGATTTTTTCCACCTTGCTGAGCGCCTTCTTTGCCGCACTTGTATTTTTGGCCGACAGCGCACCTTTACTCATTGCGGGCGTTTTATTGTGGGGCATCGGCATGGGTGCGCAAGAAAGCGTCATGAAAGCAGCGGTCAGCACCATGATGCCCAAGTCCATGCGCAGCACCGGGTTTGGCATATTTGAGACGGGCTTTGGCATTGCGTGGTTCTTGGGAAGTTGGCTGTTAGGCGCTTTGTACGACCACAATCCGACGCTATTAGTGGCGGTTTCTGTGAGCGCACAGCTGATGGCCATCTTCTTTTACGCGGTTTGCCTGAAAAAGCGTCAAAAAGAAAATGTCGGCATACCACACGCAAAGCGATGACGAAGAAAAAAGACTTGTCGGATTTTCGGTATAATAGAGAAAACACACGCCAAAAAGACAGACGGGAGATACGATGGAACGGAAAAAGTTTTTAATGATCGATGGATCCAGTTTATTGTTTCGTGCGTTCTATGCGATTCGACATTTGACGACACGAGACGGTATTTTTACCAATGGCGTTTATGGCTTTTTAAATATGTATCTGAGTGCACGGGATCAGGTAAAGCCTGATTATGTGTTGGTTGCTTTTGATCGTGGGGGAAAAACCTTTCGCGCTGAAGACTATGAAGCATACAAAGGCACACGCCAGGAAACGCCGTCAGAATTGAGCGCGCAATTTGGAATGACCAAAGACGTATTGGATGCCTTGGGCATCTGTCATATCGATGTGGAAGGCTATGAGGCAGATGACATCGTAGGCACGGTATCTAAGAAGGCCTCCGAAGCAGGCATTCAAAGTGTACTTTTAACGGGAGATCGCGATTATTTTCAATTGGTCGACGAGAATACGACGGTGCTTTTTACGAAAAAAGGCATCAGTGAGCTGGAGAAAGTCGACCCCGCATGGATTCGCGAGAAGTATGACCTGGAACCGTCGGCACTGATTGAAGTGAAAGGCTTGCAGGGTGATACATCGGATAACATTCCGGGTGTTGCCGGCATTGGCGAAAAAACAGCGCTGAAGCTCATTCGCGAATATCATACCATTGACGGTGTCTACGAACATATCGACGATTTGAAAGGGAAAATGAAGGAAAATCTCGAAGAGGGACGCACGCAGGCGTACTTGAGCCGTCGCCTGGGGACGATTTTCCGTGAAGTTCCTTTGGAACAGACCTTAGAAGATTTCATTCCTAAACCGGTGAATCAAGAAAAATTGGCAGATCGCTTTGAACGCCTGGAGTTTCATTCCTTGGCGGATCGCTTTGCCGTGCGAAAAGAAGCCGTTCCGCAGGCTGAAGAGGCAACCTGGGTCAAACCCGAGGACTGGGCATCGTTGGCCGATTCTTTGGCAAAGGAAGAAGAACTGACGTTTGCTTTGTTGGCGGACGGAGAAAGCTATATACATGACGCACCGGCGTTTGCGGCATTTCGCACCGGTGATGGCAAGAGTCTGGTGCTGCGACTTATCGGTGAAGAAGCGCATTTTGCCGAAGTGTTTCAACCTTTATTTACGGAAAACGCGCATTTCATTGCCTACGATATGAAAGAAAGCATGGTATTGCTCCAACGACTCGGCATTACATTGGAAGGGTCTTATGACGACGTCATGCTCATGGAATATTTGCAAGATCCCAATCGTGCCAATTACACCGTGGATCAACTGGCCGGACGCCTTTTGCATCTGCAGTTGCCCAGTCGTTCCGATCTTCTGGGCAAGGGCAAGAATAAGAAGGCACTTTCGGCGGTAGAGCCTTCCGTTCTTTCCTCCTATATAGGCGCAGCATTAAAAACTATCACGGAGGCAAGACCCTTGTTACAAAAAGAGATGGATCGCTTAGAAATGCATCATCTCTATCAGGACATTGAGAATCCGCTGGCAGCAGTGCTGGCGCGCATGGAAATTGCCGGCGTGGCTGTGGATGTAGGGGTGCTTGATTCGTTGGATCGGGAATTTAGCGCAGCTCTTGCACGATGCGAACAGCAGGTCTACGCGGCGGCCGGTCAAGAATTTAATCTGAATTCGCCAAAACAGCTGGGGGAGATTCTCTTTGAAAAAATGCAGCTTCCTCATGGCAAAAAAACAAAAACCGGCTACTCTACTAATGCGGAGGTGTTGGAGAAGCTGCAAGATGTCGATCCGATTATTCCCGCCATTCTGGAAGTTCGTAAGCTCTCCAAATTGAAATCCACGTATGTGGACGGGCTTCGTCCGCACATCGGAGAAGATGGTCGCATTCATTCCACGTTCCGTCAGAATGTGGCGGCCACCGGTCGAATTTCTTCGACCGAACCGAATTTACAGAACATTCCGGTGCGTACGGAGGAAGGACGTAAATTGCGTGCGGTGTTTGTTGCTAAAGAAGGCAATTTGCTGGTGGATGCCGATTATTCCCAAATCGAGTTACGAATTCTGGCTTCGCTCAGTGGTGATGAAACCATGAAGGATGCGTTTCGCCATGGCATTGATATTCATCGCAAAACCGCAGCGGAAGTCAATCATATTTCTCCGGATGAGGTGACGCCTCTGCAGCGATCCTACGCCAAGGCAGTCAATTTTGGCATCATCTATGGCATCAGCGATTACGGCCTTTCTCGTGATTTATCCATTTCCCGCAAGGAGGCCAAGGACTATATTGAAACCTATAAAGACACCTATCCGCGCATTCGCGATTACATGAAAGAAATCGTCGAAAAAGCTAAGAAGGACGGCTATGTGGACACGTATTATGGTCGTCGTAGGGAAATTCCGGAGTTGAAAAGCCGCAACTTCAACGTGCGCGGCTTTGGGGAACGTATTGCGTTAAATACGCCGATTCAGGGTACCGCGGCAGATATGATCAAAATGGCGATGATCCGCGTGGATCGTGGTTTGCGGGAAGGCGGATATCGCTCCCGATTAGTACTGCAGATCCATGACGAGCTGATCATCGAATGCCCGAAAGACGAGGCAGAGGAAGTGGGAAAACGGGTCGTAGAGTGGATGCAGGAAATCAGCGATTTTGACGTGCCCATTATTGCCGATATGAACATGGGGAAGAGCTGGCTGGAAGCAAAATAAGAGAGCAGCCGTTTGCGGCAGGAAGTCCGCTTTTTTCGGTGCGATCATGTTACAATAGCGGGAGAAACCATGAAAGAAAAGAATGTATTTCGCCGCATTGGCATTACCGGTGGTATTGCCAGCGGAAAATCCACCGTGACGACGTGGCTGAAGACACATGGGTATCCGGTGTGGGACGCCGATGCGATCTACGAAACGCTGACTGCGAAGGGAAGTCCGTTATTGCAACAGATTGCAGGATGGTTTGGACCGCAGGCTCTCACGGCGGACGGTACATTACATCGCAGCTATTTGGCAGAGCGTGTCTTTTCCGATCCAGCTGCGCGCAAAGCGCTGGATGCGCTCACCCATCCTGCCGTGTATCAAGAGATGGCACGACAGGCCGCAGCGTGGGAAGAGATGCAGCGTGCGAACACGACTTCGACGAATCGTAGTGAATTGCTGTTTTTTGATGTGCCATTGCTGCTTGAAACCCATGAGGATGCAACGGTTCTTCACTTGGATCACATCTGGCTCGTGCATACTTCACCGGAAGTACAAATCGAGCGACTCATGGCGCGCAATCTTTTTTCGGCAGAGGAGGCAAAACGACGTATCGCCTCGCAGATGCCGTTGGCCGAAAAGCAAGCGTTGGCGGATGTCCTGATCAATAACGACGGAAATCGGCAACAGCTGGCTAAAAGACTGGAAGAATGTATTGAGGGAGAATACCGTCATGTTTAAGAATGCGATGAAAACATTGGGGCACATCCTACGCAATTTGTTGCTGATTGTGCTTGTGCTTTTTATTTTGGCATTTTTGGTGGCAGGCTTTTTGTTTTATCGCGGTACAACCAACTATTCGGTGCGCTATGGCGCAGAGATCACGGCCGCTGCGGAGAAAGAAGGGCTTAGTCCTTTTCTGGTGGCAGGCGTCGTGAAATCGGAGAGTAATTTCAAAGCGGACGTTGTTGCCGATGACGGGGGTGTGGGGCTGATGCAACTCATGCCGGAAGCCGTCGATTGGGTTTCCGATCGCTTAAACCTAGATAAAACGACACTGAATATCAAAGATCCAAAAACGAACTTGATGATCGGCACACATTACCTTGCCTATCTGCTGAGTCGCTATCAAAGCGAGCATCTGGCTATTGTGGCGTACAATACGGGGCTGAGCAATGTCGATAAATGGCTTAAGGATGGTACGATCACATGGGATTCCGATACGATGGACAACATCCCGGCCGAGATCCCTCGTCGGTATGTACGGCGCGTCGAACAGGCGCATTCGGTCTATGCCACGATGTATAAGGATGGTCTGCCGTCGGATTCTTCAAACGAAAATCCGTTTCTTTTGACGCTGCAGAATATGAAACGTACCATAACCGGCATCTGGCAGCGTTATTGACAATTATAAATCGTGCCCCTATAATGATAGGGTCACTTGCAGAAGTGGTGGAATAGGCAGACACGCCACTTTGAGGGGGTGGTGAGCATTACGCTTGTGTGGGTTCGAATCCCATCTTCTGCATTTTCGGGATGGATATTGTCCCTAAGATTCGGTGGTCGAAAGACCGAAACGGCGGCGCTTCTGGTAGCGGAAGCACTGCTGTTTTTTTATTTACAATGAACGTATTTTCTACACAAAATCTCCATGTTTCTTTGTGAACTCTGTAACAAGAAAGGCAGGTGTGCTAAAATAGGAGTGTTTAAGGCTCGATCGTTTCCACGTTTGGTGGAGTGTGGTAACGATTCCTGATAACAGTCATAAATTCTTGAGAGGAGTAGTTTATGCAATTAAACAACCTGACGTTCCGGGGTGGCGTGCATTTCGAAGATTATAAATCGCTTTCCAACGGAGCAGAACTTCAGGTCATGCCTGCTCCCGATGTGATCACTTTACCGATGGCGCAGCATATTGGCGCACCGGCAAAGCCCATCGTGAAGAAAGGCGACCATGTAGATGTAGGACAAAAGATTGCGGAGCCGGGCGGATTTGTTTCAGCGGCGATACACGCAAGCGTTTCTGGCGAAGTAAAGGGCATTGTAGACTTCGTCAAAACGGATGGCTCCAAGGTTCCGGCTATCGTGATTGAGAATGACCATCAGGACACCTTGGGCTATACGCCGGTGGACAGAAGTCACGATGATCTGACGCCGGAACAGATTATTGATTATGTGAAAGAAGCCGGCATTGTCGGTATGGGCGGCGCGGGCTTTCCGACGCATGTCAAGTACATGCCGCCAAAGGATATGACCATCGACACGATCATTATCAATGGTGCCGAATGTGAGCCGTATCTGACCAGCGATGACTTGCTCATGCGTACGCATCCGGAGAAGGTGGTTGCCGGCTTGAAATTAATTATCAAAGCCACCGGTGCCAAGAAAATCTTGCCGTGGCCACCATGCAGACGAAATATCCGCAGGGCGATGAAAAGAATCTCATTGCTGCGGTTACGGGCTTGCATATTCCAGCCGGACAGCTTCCGGCCAGTGTGGGTTGCGTGGTCTCCAACGCGGCGACGACCTGTGCGGTTGTGGATGCGGTGTACTACGGTAAACCGCTTTATGAGCGCATCGTGACCATTACGGGACATGCCGTGAATGCGCCGAAAAATATTTTATTGCGTTTTGGCACGTCCATTCATGATGCTGTAGAATTCAGCGGCGGCTATGCTTCGCAGCCGGGAAAGATCATCTGTGGCGGCCCGATGATGGGGGTTGCCATGTATTCGGATGCCGTACCTTTGGATAAGCGAAACAATGGCGTTCTCGTCATGACAGAAGAAGAAAGTCTCCCCAAACCGGTGGATCCGTGCATTCGCTGCGGTCGCTGTGTGGATGGATGCCCGATGCATCTCGAACCGCTGATGCTGGCGAATGATTCTCGTATCGGTGCGTTTGATCGCGCTCGAGAATTTTATATTAAGCAATGCATTGAATGCGGCACGTGCGCCTATGTGTGTCCGTCGCATCGACCGCTGTTGCAGTGGATTCGTTTCGGTAAAGCGGAAATCGCGAAAATGGACAGAAAGTAGGAGGGCATATGGAAACTACTTCTAATATTCAGGTGGAGAATAAACTTCTTCATGTTGCCGCTTCGCCCCATGTCACAACGAGCGAAACGATGCAGCGCATGATGTTTGATGTATTGATCGCATTAATCCCTTCCGTTGTTGTGGCGGGGGTTGTGTTCGGATTGCAGGCCATTATTTTGATTGCGGCCTGTGTCGTGTCTGCTGTTGCAGCAGAAGCAATTTTTCAAACCATTCGGAAACAGCCGGTGACGATCAAAGACGGATCAGCCATGATCACCGGCGTATTGTTGGCCTTTAACCTGCCCTCGACGTATCCCATTTGGAAAGCCGCGCTTGGCGCTGTGTTTGCCATCGTGATTGCTAAGCAATTTTTCGGCGGATTGGGCAGTAACTTTGTGAACCCCGCTCTGGCCGGTCGTGCCTTTTTGATGTCGGCTTGGGCAAAAGATTTTGCAAACACCCCGTTTCCGTTCGGCGTAAAACCGGCCGGCACGGATGCCGTGACCGCGGCGACGCCCTTATCCGGCGGCCCGACCCCGGGACTTTGGGATATGTTCGTCGGCAATATGCCCGGTATGCTGGGTGAAGTGAGTGCTTTAGCCATTCTTATCGGCGCTGCCTATCTGTTATGGCGCGGCGTGATTCGCATTCGCATCCCTGCCGGTATGATCGGTTCTTTCGTTGTATTTACCTCGCTCTTTGGCATCGTAACGGGACAATTTCAGCCGGCACAGTTGCCGACCGAAGTCCTCAGCGGTGGCTTGGTGCTGGGCGCCTTCTTTATGGCGACGGACTATGCTACGACGCCAATGACGGCCCGCGGACAACTGATCTTTGCCATCGGTGCAGGCTTTATTACGGCTTTGATTCGTCATTTCGGCACGCTGCCGGAAGGCGTTTCCTATGCGATTTTGCTGATGAATGTTGCCACACCGCTGATTGATAAGTACGTAAAGAACAAGCCGTTTGGAGGTGTGTCAAAATGAAAAAATCTGTCGAATATGCTGTGAAACTATTCGTGATTTGCGCCATTGCCACGCTCGTTTTGGCTTTTACCAACAATGCAACGGCACCGGTCATCGAAGAAGCACAGAAACAAAAAGAATTAAAGGCCTTTACCGAAGTTTTTCCGGGTTTGGAAGAGACGAAGCCGGTTGCCGATAAAAGTGTTCTGAATGACAATATCGTTTCTGTCAATGAAGCCATTGTCGGAGGAAAAACCGAAGGCTATCTTTATTCCGTCAATTCTCCGGTAGGCTATGACGGACCGATCAGCTTTGTCGTCGGGGCGAAAACCGATGGTACGGTAACGGGACTGAAAATCATCAACCAAACGGAAACCACCGGCTTTGGCGCCAGCGTGGCCAAGCCGGAATATGCGGCCGGCATGCAGGGTGTATCATTGAATCAAACCTTGAAAATGGAGGGGGCCGGCGGAAAACCGGACGTAATGCCGGCCATTTCCGGTGCGACCCGTACATCGACGGCAATGTTAAAAGCCATGAACATGGTGGTGGAAGCGCAGGCAAAATTAACCGGCGGTGCCGGCCAGTCGAACGCATCCGAGACAAAATAGGGAGGATTTTATGGATAAGTTAAAAGAAGGTATGTTTTCCAACAATCCGGTCCTGGTCCAATTGATCGGATTTTGCTCGGTCCTGGCGGTTTCTTCCACGGTGTTGGGAGCGGTGGGCATGTCCCTCTCCTTTATGTTCGTGTTGATTCTGTCCAATATCGTTATTTCACTGCTGCGCAATTTCATTCCGAATGAAATTCGTATTCCGGCGTTCATCGTGGTTATCGCCAGCTTTGTGACGATCCTGCAGATGTGCTTACAAGCGTATTTTGAAGAAATCTACAATCTGCTCGGCATTTTCCTGCCCCTGATTGTTGTGAACTGCATTATTCTCGGCCGTGCCGAAGCGTTTGCTTCGAAAAACGGCGTAGTGGCCTCCGCCATTGATGGTTTGGTCAACGGACTGGGTTACGGCTTCGTGATCATCACCGTAGCGATTGTGCGTGAATTGATCGGTGCGGGCACGTTATTGGGCGTGCGCATTTTACCGGAAGCCGCTACCATTCCATTCTTACTGCAACCGGCGTCCTCTTTCATCCTGCTGGGCATCTTCTTAGCGGTCATGAATCAGATCAAGCTCATGCAGGCTAAGAAAGCGAAAGAAAAAGAGGCCCAAATGGCAGCGCCGGCCGAATCGCAAGCGATAGCGGAATAAGGAGGAGAATATGGGATTTTTTCAAATTATCTTTCTGACGATTTTTGTGAACAACTACGTGCTTGCGCAATTCCTCGGTATCTGCCCGAGTATTGGTGTTTCCAGCAAAGTGGAAACGTCCATGGGCATGAGCGCGGCCGTTACGTTTGTTATCACGTTGGCGTCAGTCATTACCTGGGCTTTGGATCGCCTCATTTTGCAGCCGAATCTGGTCTATTTGCGCACGGTGGCTTTTATCTTGGTCATTGCTGCGCTGGTACAAATCGTTGAAATGTTCCTTAAGAAATCGGCACCTGCCCTGTACAACGCCTTGGGCATTTATCTGCCGTTAATTACAACAAACTGTGTCGTTTTGGGCGTAGCCATTTTGAACGTACAGAGCAATTACACGCTTCTGCAGACCGTGGCCAGTGCATTGGGTGCTTCCTTGGGATTTGCTTTAGCCCTGATTTTGTTGGCCGCCATTCGAGAATCGTTTGAGCGCTTGGATAACATTCCTGCCTGCATGCGCGGCGTTCCCAGTGCCTTGTTTACGCTGGGTCTGATGTCCATGGCGTTTGCCGGCTTTGCCGGTATGTTCCAGTAACGGAAAGAAGGGTGTCATGTTTTCTACAGAGATTTTTATACCGGTTGTGATCATGTCGATTTTGGGCGGTGCCTTTGCATTGCTCATCGGTGTGGTCAGCCAGTTAACGCACATTGATGTTGACCCGCGTGTGATTCAGATTCGTGAAGCTCTTCCGGGGGCAAACTGTGGCGCCTGCGGTTATCCGGGTTGCGATGGCTGCGCTGTGGCCATTGCCAAGGGAGAGGCTCCTGTTAATGCCTGCGTGGTAGGCGGTGCCACTTCGACGGAAAAAATTGCCGACATTATGGGCGGCAGTGCGGAAATCGGCCAGCGCTATGTGGCCAGTGTAAAATGCCAGGGCGACTGTGAGCACACGCAAAAACTTTTTGCGTATCACGGCATTCAGGATTGCCGTATTATGGCCAAACAGCGTGGCGGCGACAAGTCTTGCCTCTACGGTTGTTTGGGCTGTGGGACGTGCCAGTCTGTATGCAACTTTGGCGCAATTCAAATGGTCAATGGCGTAGCCGTCATCAACGAAGAAAAATGCACGCAATGCATGCAGTGCATCAATATTTGCCCGAAGCATATTATCGAGCTCGTGCCGTATCATGCGCCGGCACAGGTCAAATGCCATAATCCGGAATTTGGCAAGGATGTCAAGACGGCCTGCACCATCGGTTGTATCGGTTGCGGCATTTGCCACAGATTAGCGCCGGAAGAATTCAACTTGGATGGCAAGTTGGCGCACGCAACCTATCACGATGCCTTTGATATGGAGAAGGCACAGGCAGCAGCTGCGAAGTGCCCGTCCAAGTGCATTGTCATCAATGCCGAAGGCGATGTGAATGCAAAACCGTTGCCGAGTGAGGAAAAAGAGGCGGTTGTTCAATAACAAGGAGATCCTATGAAGGAAATGGAAAGCGTGCGTGCACGCTTGCAGAAAGAATTTGTTCGTCAATTTGGTGATGCGAAGGGCGTGCGCTTCTTCTTTTCTCCCAGTCGTATCAATATTATCGGCGAACATATTGATTACAATGGGGGCGCGGTATTTCCCTGCGCCCTTACCATTGGTACGTATGCCCTGGCCAGACCGAATGACCGGGGCATCTTGCGTTTGTATTCCATGAATCTTGACAATCGCCAAGATATTGCCTATCCGCTCCCCGCGTACGATCCGGCACACGATTGGGGGAACTATGCGGCAGGCGTGTATTTAGCGTTGCAACAAGGCGGCTTATCCACAGCAGGCTTGGACTGCGTTGTTTATGGCAATATTCCTAACGGCGCGGGCCTCAGCTCTTCCGCCAGTGTGGAATTACTGTTTGGCGTTATCGCTCGGGCGTTTTGGGGTGAAAAGGATAAACCCACAACGCTTGAACTGGTCGAAGCCGGCGTATGGTGCGAGAATGAATATTTCGGCTTGCACACCGGCATCATGGATCAGTATGTGATCGGATTCGGAAAAGCTGGTTGCGCCATGGTATTGGATACCGCGCATAAATGCCACAAGCAAGTCCCTCTGGCGATGGACGAGCAGGGCGCCATCTTCATGGTGCTCAACACCAAGCATCGCCGAGAACTCAAGGACTCAAAATACAATGAGCGTCGCGAGGAATGCGAGAAAGCCTTGGAACAGTTAAATACCTTATTAGCTGAGCAGGGGGAGAAGCCCAAAGAGCATCTGTGCGATTTTGATCTCACGGATTTACCGCTTCTTGACGCTTTGGATTCGGATACTTTGCGTCGCCGTGTGCGTCATGCGATTACGGAAAATGCACGCGTCAAGGAGACTGTCGCTGCTTTACAAGAAGGTCGGCTGGATGAGGTGGGTCGACTGCTTAAAGAAGGCCATGCCTCCATGCGCGATGATTATGAAGCAAGCGGTCCGCATCTGGACGCCATCGTGGACGCAGCCATTGCTGCTCCCGGCTGTTACGGAGCACGTATGACGGGCGCAGGCTTCGGTGGCTGTGCCATTGCTCTTGTAAAGAAAGAGGCCATTGAAGCCTTTTCGAAAGCCGTTGAAAAAGCTTACTATGAAAAAACGGGCCTTCACCCGGAACTGATTGTGTCTTCTGCCGGTGATGGTGCCGGAGAAATCGAAATGCTTTAATCTATTTCGAAAAGCCTGCTACAAAATGTTTGTAGCAGGCTTTTTCAGTTTAGTTATATTTTGTTGACGCAAGTGTTTTTTTGGGGGGGGTATAATTTACGAAAAGAAAACGTTAGCAGGTCTTTTGAGCGAACAAAGCCATTATTGAACGCAATACAAAAGTGAGGATTCATTAATGTTTACCGAAGAAAAAATGCTTGAGATGGAAAAAGTTTATCAGGAGATTAAACATCCCTATACGAAGAAAAATTTATCATTTCGCCTTTTTCGCTGGGGACTATGGGCGCTGTATGCATTTGCTTTGCTTGCCGCAGTACGACTGGTGTTGGCGTTAATCTTACCGTTAGTCAATAATTGGCGCACCACAGAAGAACTTCTTCTAAGTGGGTGGTCGGTCCAATATTTACTTCTAGTCGTAGGATGGGTTTTATTGGGCTTAGGCATTGCGTTCCGTAAAAAATGGTAAAGAGAGCGGGAAATAGCAACGAAATATTAACGTGATACACAATCGGAATAACAGAACAGATATTCACTGAGAATGGCGGAGTTTCAACAAAGGCACGGTCGAAAAGAGTTGAAGCAACTTTGGAACGCCTTGGTACAGTTTCCAATCTTTTTTGTACTTTTCCTCTTTTCTCGTATGGTACACTAACAAGAGGTAAGGGGGATGACAGCATGAAACGATTGACGACACGAGCCGATCGCCTTTTGATTGTCTTTCTGGCACTGACAAGTGTAATGGCTTTGGTATTGCTTTTTTGGCATAGTCAAAGTGTAGCGCAAACGCTTGAAGTGAGCGTGCAGGTGGATGGAAAAGAAATTGATCGCTTTTCGCTGAAAGAGGCGGAAGGAAGGTCCATTCGCTACGAAACCGATTTTGGTTTGAATGTCGTGCGTGTGAAAGACGGCAAGGTGTCAGTGGCAGAGGCGGATTGCCCGGACAAACTCTGCATCAAACAGGGAAAGATATCGCAACCCGGACAAATTTTGGTTTGTTTGCCGAATCGCTTTTTAGTGGAAATGGTAGGAGGGGCAGAGCAGTCGTCCGAAGTGGACGTCTATCTGCATTGAAAATGAAACGATCTGAGATTCGTCCCAATAAAATGGTGTTTCTATCCGTCCTTACTGCTATTGCCTTAGTGATTTCGATAGTGGAACATTCCATGCCTTTGCCCGTAGGTGTGCCCGGCGCCAAATTAGGTTTGTCCAATCTGGTGATCTTGGTCACCATTGTGGTCTATGGCGGGCGGGAAGGCATCTTGGTCTCCATCCTGAAATCCGTGCTATTGCTACTGTGCACTGGCTCCGTGACCGGCTTTTGGTATTCCGTTTGCGGCGCTCTTTTCTCTTCTGTCGTCATGAGCGTAGCCGTTCGTCATTTTATGCCGCTTTTCAGCTTGATCGGTGTGAGCGAACTGGGCGCCTTGGCCCATAATATCGGGCAGCTTTGTATAGCTTGTATCGTATTGCAGAATCGTGCGATCTTTGTCTATTTACCGATTCTTACTTTAGTGGGGTTATTTACAGGATTTTTTGTGGGCCTATCCGCGAACGGATTGGTTCCGCCACTTCGAAAGGCTTCCGGTGCATTTCGCGAAGGGAGACTTTATGAAAACACAAATCCAAGAGAAAAACAGTAACACAAAAAGGGAGATCAGACCGCTAAATGCGGGGATAAACCAGCCCATTGCTGAAAAAGCAATGGAGCAAAAAGAAGATTCTTTCTTTTTCGGCATTAAGGATATGCCTAAAGAAGATCGACCCATGGAGAAAATGCTGCGCTGTGGCGTGGCTGCTCTGTCGGATGAGGAACTGTGTGCGATTCTGATTGGCTCGGGGACACGGAAAAAGAGCGCGTTGGAATTAGCGTCGCTGCTATTACGCAGGGATTTGCCGCGTGCCCGCTTGCTGCAAGCGGAGCCGGAAGAACTCATGCAGCTGGATGGCATTGGCATGACCAAAGCCTGCCGTATTTTGGCAGGAGTGCAGCTTGGAAAACGACTGAATGAAGAGCAGGCGTTTTTTTCCATATCGCTATCCAATCCCAAGTCCGTGGCCAATTATTTTGAGGCGTATTATGCGCATGTCCAGCGCGAACATTTTTGTATTATTTTGGTGAACGCTAAACTGAAACCCATTCGAACCGTTCTTATTTCGATCGGAACACTGACGCAAGCACGCGTGCATCCGCGGGAAGTGTTTCAACCGGCCATACGCACCGGCTGTGCGGGCATTCTGCTTTCCCACAATCATCCCAGCGGCGATCCCGAACCCAGCCCGCAGGATATTGCCATTACGAAGCGACTGGTGGAATGCGGTGAATTGCTGGGTATTGAGGTCTATGATCATGTGATTGTCGGCAAGGGACGGTATGTAAGCATGCGTGAACAAGGATTGCTTTGAAAAGCTTCATTTCTTTGTGACAGGCGGTCGACTCGTGATAGAATAACGAAAGTGACAGACTGTTTTTTGACCGTTAACACAGGAGAATGTGGTGGATTATTTTCGTATACAAGCACCGGATTTGGCCATAGATATCGGTTCCGCGCAGACGCGGGCCATGCGCATGGACAATCATAAAGCGGTGGAAGAGCCGAGTGTTGTGGCTTTAGATTATAAAAAAATGCAAATTGTTGCCGTTGGTGAAGAAGCCAAAGCGTTGCTCGGAAAGGCACCGGAAAATATTGTGGCTATTCGCCCGTTGCAGCATGGCGTGATTTCGGACTACGACTTAACCAGAGCTTTGTTGGAACATTATATTCGTCGCTTGATACCGGGGGTGACACTGTTAGCACCGCGTCTGACGATAGCGGTACCATCCGGTGCGACGGACGTAGAGCAGCGGGCTTTGCAGGACGCCTGCCTCCAATCCGGCGTGCGAGAGGCGTTTTTAGTCGAAGAATCCTTGGCTGCCGCTTATGGGGCGCGTCAGATTCGTTCGGCAACGCGTGGTGCACTCATGCTTAATATCGGTGCCGGCACGACAGAAGTAGCCGTTGTCAACAGCTATGGCGTCATTACCGCAGAAACGATGAAACGCGGCGGACAGTATTTGGACCAGGCCATTCTTCAGCTCATTCGGGACAAATACAATCTGATGGTCGGCGAAAATACCGCCGAAAAGATTAAGATTACGATTGGCTCGTTGCGTGACGATCGACAAAACGATGCGATGGAAGTCGGGGGCCGCGATATTTTGAGCGGTATGCCGAAGAGCATTGATATCTATGCTTCCGATGTAACGGAAGCCATGTTGCCCTATATTCGTGAATTGCTGGATCGCTTGCGTTTGACATTGGAAAAAACACCGCCGGAGCTTTCACGCGATATTATGGAAAAAGGTGTGATTCTCACGGGCGGCGGCGCTCAAATTGACGGCTTATGCGAATATATCACGCGCGAATTGCACATTCATGCTTCCTTATCCGCTCATCCGGCACAGGATACGCTCTTGGGATGCGGCTATATTATGGAACATATTCAGGAATGGACGGGGAAAGGGGCTCGGCATGATTCGGACCAAAAAGACTAAGGGGCGCAAAGCTTTCTTACTTACGGTGCTGATTCTGGTGCTTCTGATCTTATTCTCGCATCGCAACCCGGAAACCAGTCGTTTGCCATCCAATGTCCTCAACATGGCTGTTTCTCCCGTGAATCGTCTCTTTTATTCGGCATCGCGTTCCTTGCAGGATCTTTACGATCATGTTTTCGGGAAAAAAGCCACACAAGCGGAAGTGGATCGTCTGACGTTGGAAAATCAGGCACTGAAAGATGAAGTGCGTACGTTAAAGGGTGTCGTTGGTGATGCGCCCTATTTAAAGGATGAGTATGCCATGCAGCACGTGGCCGGGCATGCCTTAATTTCAGCGGAAATCACCATGTCCGATCCGTCGCCTACCTTTGTGCGTTTTACCATTAATAAGGGATCCAAGGACGGCGTGAGCAAGGGCGACATCGTTGTGCAGGGCGTGAAAAATGCGGATCAATCCGTGGTATCGGGTCTTATCGGACAAGTGACGGAGGTCGGATTCAATTATTCAAAAGTTTCCACGATTTTGGATCAGTCGCATAATATATCGATCTTGTTTCCCTCCAGTAAAAAGTACGGTGTGATCAATAACCGCGATGCAGAACGTTTCTATGGTTATTTACTAGATGCGCAAACGGATGTGCCGGTGGGCGAAGAAATAGTCACCAGCGGTGTGGGCGGTCGGTATCCGCGCGGCCTTTACATCGGTAGCGTGAGCGAGGTTACTCTGGCACAGGACGGGCTGACGAAGACAGTCAGCATTACGCCGGCGGTGGATTTTTCGAAGCTCTATCGCGTGCTGGTCGTACCCCAAGTGCAAAAAGACGCCAACGCATCTTCTGACCAGACATCTTCTCAATCACAGAAGGAGGCATCCGGTGAATAAATCTCGCTATATTTTAAGTCTATGCCTTGTCATCGTCTTGCAAAATGCGGTGGTTTCAAACTGGACTGTTTTTGGCGTGGCGCCTGCACTGACGTTGCTCTATGTGGTGGGGTTGACGCTTTTGTACGGTCCCATGTGGGGCGGCTATACGGGTCTTGGTTTGGGCCTTTTACAGGACATTATCTTTTCCGACGTGCTCGGTGTACGGGCATTGCTCTTCTTTGTCGGTGCGACGGTGCTCGGACATGCCTTGTATCATAACGATCGCAATTATGCGACGGGCACGCTGGCAACGGCGTTGTTCTCCGTATTTGTATTGGTGGGACAATGGTTGATATTCTTTTTATTACGCATGCCATTGCCCGGCACCTATATGTTAGGAGGACCCATGTTGGTCTATGCAATTTTGAACGCAGTACTGTTTACTCCGGTCATGTGGCTCATGCAGCGATGGATGAAACCGGAGAACGTACGACGTTTTGGCACGTTTTAGCCGTGCGAACGATTAGAAAGAGAGCAAGATGAAAAAGCAGTCTCTGCTGCGGTGGGGCATGATTGTTGCGGTGATGCTCACACTCATCGGTGTGCTTTTATGGCGCCTGTATGATCTGACGATCCTGCAGGGGGATCATTATCGCCAATTAGCGCAAACGCGGCGTACGAAGGAAATACAAATTGCGGCACCGCGTGGCAATATCTATGATCGTAACGGCATTCTTTTGGCGGGTACCCGCTCTTCCTATGCAGTGCAAGGTTTTAAAGATGACCTTATGCAACTAAAAAATAGTGAGCGTAACGATGTACTGGCCCGCTTACTGCGCTATGTTGAAAGAGACGGCGCCGATTATAGCGAAGAAGATTTCCCGATTTCGCTCAATCAGATCGTTTATTCTTCGGAGGCGGAATATCTGAAAGAAAAGGAAACCCCGGATTCAAAGGTACAGCGTCTGCTCATTGAACACAATCTGTTGGACGACTGGCTGCAGATGGTGTATCGGACAGCACTGGATCGTGACTTTTGTGTATCGCCGGCAGCACGAGCGCTCAACGCGATGTCATTAAAAGGCAGCGCCTTGCCGATCAAGGCGGATCCGGCGCAGAACTTTCGCCTGCAATGGGTTCCCGGGAAGGAATATGATGCTCTACTGAAGAGCAAAGCCATCACGAAAGACAGTAATGCTTTGTCCTATCTCACGCAGCGCGTGAAAGACAATGAAAATTTGTTGGACCATGTTTTGAATCATCCCGCCGCCAGGAAACTGGCTTATGATCTCCTGGCACAGAAAAAACTCACGGGCAATTTACGTTTGGCGGAAAGCAACTATACCTATGTGGAAAAATACCGCCGCAATAAGGCGGCCTTTCATCAGGCTTTCCCTGAGATTACGCTGACATCTTCTGCCAAAAATGATTTCGTCACGATTATTAAAAAAATAGCGTTAGATCGCTTTTTGACATCGCTCGAAGTGGCGGAGGACAATCATTTTCAAATCCCTGCCGAAGGCCTGTTGAACCGCTTGGCTAGTAAAGGCGTGAAGACGAATTTGAAGTACACGATTGCGGCAGATGCCCGTCGTGTTACCATCGAATTTGTGAATCCCAAGGGGACCAAGGGCACGGCACTGGATCAGCTGAAAAAACTCGGGGAAGAGAATCATCTTCTGGATGAAATCATTACCCAGGATACGTATAAGTTTTTGGCCGAGAAAGCCATGTTTGCGGAGGGCTGCTATCCGGGCATTTCCCTGAAAAACTGGCAATACAGTCTCGAAAAAGATCAGAGTGATTTTCTGGAAAAATACAGCCTGAAGGATAAGAGCGCGGATGAAGCGTTTCGTCACTTGTTGGAGACTTATGAAATTGAGCCGAACATGGATCCTGTATTACAGCAGGGCATCATGCTGCTTACGAATCGCGTGGGACGCCCCGGAAACTACGCCTTCTGGCCGGTGAACATTTGCTACGAACTGTCCGAAGATACCGTTGCTAAAATTGAGGAGAATATCTCCAATGCGACAGGCATTATGGTTTCGAAGCAACCGATCCGCTACTATCCGTTTGGCGAGTCGGCAGCCCATATTTTAGGCTACATCGGTAAAATTGCCACGGATGCCGAAGTGCAGACGTATGTCAAGGAGAAGAAGTATTTACCGAATGAATTCATCGGTAAGACCGGCGTGGAACAGAGCTTTGAAAGTACACTGCACGGTATCAGTGGGAAAGAGACCGTTTTGGTCGACTCGTTCGGCAATCGTACGGAAGTCGTGGATCGCCAGGAACCAAAGGCAGGGAACAATATTTATCTGACGGTGGATATGAATCTGCAGTTGGAATCAGAAAAATCGCTGAAAAAATCCATTTTGGCCATTCGTCACGGTTTACCGTATGTCACGAAGTGGGGAACGAACAAGACCTATCATTCACCCACAGCGAATAGCGCTGCGAGCGTATCTGTAGATCCCAACAATGGTTCTTTACTGGCGATGGCCTCCTATCCGATGTTTGACCCGAATCTGTTTGTAACGGGCATTTCTAATTCCGACTGGGAGATGTATCAATTGCCGACGCGCACGGATACCAATGCACCGCGTCCTTTGTTGAATCTGGCAACGCAGTCCGCTGTACAGCCGGGATCTACCTTTAAGACGGTGACTTCCTTAGCCGCATTGAAGAAGGGCTTGAATCCCAACAAACGCATCTACGACTATGGCTTTGTCAAAATCGGGGATCGTCAGTTTAATAACCTCTATTACACGTTGACCGGCGGTTCTAACGGCATGATCAATATGTACGATGCCATCGGTAAGTCCAATAACTACTATTTTTATATTTTGGGATTGGGCCGTATTCCCGCGACGGGAGAATCCATGGGCGTACAGGTCACGGTGGACGACCTGGAAAAGACAGCCATAGAGTTAGGATTGAACCGGGCGTCGGGACTGGAAATTAAGCAACCGTCTGAAGCACCAAACAGCATTCCGAGTCTGAAAGCCAAGATGAATCTGGCAAAAACGTTGCTATCTAATTACCTGAAGGGCAATTTGAAGCGCTATGCCAAAGAAGAGAGTCAGAAGGAACCTGCCGTCGTGGCACAGGACATTGCCACGATATTGAAATGGTCGGAAAGGGGAGAAAACTATCCCCGCACCCAATTGATTGCCGACCTGGAAAAATTGGGCTATTATGCCGAACGTCCTTTGGACGGAGCACGTAGTGGATTGGCAGATATTTTGAAATACACCTATTTTAACCAGACCAATTGGACGATCGCCGATTCCATGAATGCTTTGATCGGACAGGGACAAAACGCGTATACGCCCATCTCGATGTGTACGGTGGCGTCGATTTTTGCCAATGGCGGCACGGACTATGATTTTACGCTGATTAAGGAAATTCGCAGCGCTGACAATAAAACAGTCTTGTACAATCAGACGCCGCGTGGGCGCAAAGTGCCCGGCAATCCCCTGTATTTTCAGCAGGTGCGTGAAGGCATGCTGCGTTCCGCACAGGACAGTCATCTGCAATTTAACGGCCTCAATTTCCCGTTGGGCAGTAAAACGGGAACGGCGACGCGTTCCGGCGTGGATCCGCGTACCGGAGGGGAATATGCCTCCTACGCTTGGGATATATGTTTTGCACCCTATGACCATCCCACCATTGCTACGACGGTCTTTATGCCGGATGGCGATACCAGTTTGAATATCGTGCCGATTGCTCGTGATATTGTGGCGTCTTATTTGAAGGTGCCTGCGTCGCAGGACGAGACGCCTTCTCTCTATGAGGGACTGAAAACGTACGAACCGTCCCGACGCTTGTCTTCAGAGAGTGAGAACGCTTCAGACAGCTCGGACAGCAACGTAACGCGCAACCCGGAAGCAGAACCGATTGTCGAATAAGGGCAAAAGGACTGGACAAAACGCCTTTTATCCTATACAATATGTTGATGTGAACTCGCTCTGAAAAGGCAAGAGTAAATGTTTGGACGGCCTGTGCCAAACTGCCTCGATGGCGTCGCGAAAGTTAAGGAGAAAAATATGTACGCAGTGTTGGAAACCGGCGGCAAGCAGTATCAGGTGCAAGTCGGTGATCAGGTAAAAGTTGAAAAGCTGACCTCTGAAGTCGGCGCTACCGTGGAACTGGATAAAGTTCTGGCGCTTGGCGGAGAGACATTCAAAGCAGGGACTCCCTATGTGGAAGGCGCAAGCGTAAAAGCCACCGTCTTGGAACAGGGGAAAGGCAAGAAGATTCTTATCGGTAAGTTCCGTCCGAAATCGGGCTACCGTCGTACGCGTGGCCATCGTCAGCCGTATACGCTGCTCAAGATCGAGGCAATTAACGCGTAATGATTCGCACCGTGTTTTGGCAAGATGCAAAAGATCCCTCTCGGCTGGTCGGCTTTGATGTAAAAGGCCACGCAGATTTCGGAGAGGCCGGTCATGATTTGCTCTGTGCTGCCGTGTCAGGCATTGTGACAGCCGCCCTGAATACGTTTCAGGAAGCAACAGATTTTGGAGATCGGGTGCAAATTCGTTGCAACGAAGGCGATGTCAGCCTGCGGGTGGAGCAATCTTTAGAGACAGTGCAGCAGACCGTTTGTCAAACACTTCTGCTGGGATTGCAGATCAATATGGAGCAGTTAGAGAAGAAGTATCCCGATCATATCGGAGTGGAATATCGGAGGTCATTATGATTCAATTTAATCTTCAACTCTTTTCGAGTAAAAAAGGTGTGTCCAGTTCTAAGAACGGACGTGATTCGAATGCAAAGCGTCTGGGCGTAAAACGCCATGACGGTGTTGTTGTTAAAGCGGGCAACATTCTGGTTCGCCAGCGTGGAACGAAGTTTCATCCCGGCCTGAACGTGATGAAGGGCGGCGATGATACGCTGTTTGCCGTTTCGGACGGTGTGGTACGTTTCGAGCGCTTGGGCAAGGACAAGAAGCAAGTCAGCGTCTATCCGGTGGAAGCATTAGCGTAATTTCCGCAGATACGTCGGATTGCTATCACAGACTTTAACACCCCATTCGGCCATCAGTCGAATGGGGTGTTCTTGTTTTCAGCAATCATGACAGATGATCTTTCGCCTGCTACAATAAGGGCAAGAACAGAGCCCGAGGAGAGAATTATGTTTATCGATACAGCAAAAATTGAAGTTCGTGCCGGTAACGGTGGCGATGGTGCCATTTCCTGGCGACGTGAAAAGTATGTTCCGGATGGCGGCCCGGACGGCGGAGACGGCGGTCGTGGCGGTTCCATCATATTGGAAGCGGACCAGGATGTCGGCACTCTGTTGGATTTTAAATATCATCCGATTTATAAAGCGGAATCCGGGGAACCCGGGCGCGGTCAGCAGCAATTCGGTAAGGCGGGGCAAGATCTAATTTTAAAGGTTCCTGTCGGCACCATTGTGCGTGAGTGTGAAAGCGGGGCTGCCATTGCCGATCTCAGGGAAGACGGTCAACAATTTGTGGTGGCAAAGGGTGGCTCCGGCGGAAAAGGAAATGTGCATTTCAAAAGCTCCATACGTCAGGCTCCGCGTTTTGCAAAACCGGGCGGTTTCGGACAACAGCTGAAAATCATTCTGGAAGTCAAGCTGATTGCGGACGTGGGCCTGGTCGGCCTTCCCAATGTGGGCAAAAGTACAATCTTATCGATCCTTACCCATGCGCGTCCGAAAATTGCCAATTACCACTTTACGACCTTGGAACCGAATCTTGGCGTTGTGGATATGGGGGTAGGCCGTTCCTATATCATGGCGGACATCCCCGGGCTCATTGAAGGCGCCAGTCAAGGCGCGGGTCTCGGGCATGACTTCCTTCGTCATATCGAACGCACCCGTGCTTTAGCGCATGTGCTGGATATGTCCGGCAGCGAGGGGCGCGATCCGATTGAAGACTTTGACCTGATACAAGAAGAACTTTTAGAGTACCATCCGGAATTGCCCAAGCGCTTGCGCGTGATCGTCGCTAATAAGATGGATTTGCCGGGCGCGGCAGAAAATTTGGAACGCTTCCGTCATGAAATGACAAAGCGCGGTGTGACGCTGGTCACGCCTACCGAACGCAAAGAAGAAGAAATTCTGCATCCCTGGAAGGAACCACAGGAGCAAGAAGCCGCTTTAACATTACTTCCGGTTTCTGCTGCTACGACCGAAGGCCTTGAAGCACTGCGCTATGAGCTTTGGAAAGCAGTCTCAAGCGTGGAGAAGACCAATCTCACCTTCGACGAGGACATTGTGGATGTGGAACGGTTCTACCGGCGCGATACTGCAGTTACCGTAACACGCAAGGGACATCGCATTACGGTGTCGGGTGAGCCGGTGGCCAATCTCGCGAAGAAGCTCATCATCAATGATGGCGCATCGGTGCAATTCTTCGAGCGTTCTCTCGAGCAGATGGGAATTATGGATCGTGTGCGTGCCCTCGATCCGACAGAAGATGATGTAATTGATATCGAAGGCTTTGAATTTGATTGGCTGTAATTTATATGGTTGAAATGACGGGCCAAAATGCCAGTTGGTGAAATGCCTCTCAATTTGCGCCTGCGTGCGAGTCAAGTTGCGGCGGCCCCCCCATGTTTAAATGCGATTATTGAAATAACATGGGGGCCCAATTTCGGCATTACCCCATGTTAAAAGCAAATCGTAAAAATAACATGGGGTAAAAGATCTCCAAATTCTTCGCATTACCCCATGTTAAAAGCAAATCCTAAAAATAACATGGGGTGCATTTGCAGTCGAAACGCAAAATTACCCCATGTTAAAACGTGATTCCAAAAATAACATGGGGTATCGTAGCCTGTCCTACCCCATGTTAAATGCGAATCGCAAAAATAACATGGGGTAAAGTCGCCGTTGGCACGAAAAACTACCCCATGTTAATTGCGAATTGTAAAAATAACATGGGGTAAAGCCGCTTTCGGAGCGAAAAATCACCCCATGTTAAAATGCGATTTTTGAAATAACATGGGGCACCGGCAGTTTGGCCCCATGTTAAATTGTTTTATGTGAAATAACATGGGGGGAGCCTAAAAGGAGTCGCCGGCGGCGACGATAAGGGACCGGCCCTCTGGCAGGCAGTAGGTAAATAAGAAGCGCCGCTTGCAGCCGTATTGCAGTCTAATTGTCAACTATTATAAATAAAGAGTTTACAATTAAGGAAAAGTATGCTATCGTTACGCTGTTTGAACGTTCATCACAGACCTGTCATGAAAACTGGAACGTAGTAAAAACTGGAATGTCGTAAAAACGTGAAAAAGGAAGAAAAATGAGGAATGCAAAAAATATGGCATTGTGTGGAGTGTTTACCGCATTGATCGCTATCGGGGCATTTATTCGCATCCCGGTGCCGGTTGTGCCGTTCACGCTGCAGTATCTGTTCACGATGCTTGCCGGATTGCTCTTGGGAGCAAAGCTCGGCGCGGCGGCTGTGGCGCTTTATGTAGGCATGGGGCTGATCGGCTTTCCGATTTTTACCCAAGGCGGTGGTTTCGGCTATGTGTTTAATCCGAGCTTCGGCTATCTCGTGGGCTTTATTGTGGGAGCCTATGCCACGGGAAAAATAGCGCATACGGAGGAATCGCCACGATTCGGGCGTCTGTTGGCGGCGAATCTGATCGGACTTTTCATCGTGTACGCCTTTGGCATGGTGCATTGCTATTTGATTCATAACCTCTACATGAGCGATCCGATGGGCGTATGGACGCTGTTTCTGTATTGCTTCGTGCTGGCGGTACCGGGCGACTTTGTCCTGTGCTTTGTGGCGGCAGCCGTGGCCAAGCGCGTGATGCCGCGAATGGAAGTTAGATTTTCGGCGCAACGCACGCCGCAGAAGGTGCGTTCACCCCAACGATAGAAGACAGAAGGAGGAAGAAGGATGACAGTCGAAGAATTGGAAGAAAAAGTACTCCGTGGGGACGAGATAACGCGAGAGGAAGCGCTCTTTTTATACGATCAGCCGTTGAAGCCATTAACCGAAGCGGCCAATCGCATTCGCAAGCATTTCTGTGGTAATCGGTTTGATCTTTGCACCATCATCAATGCCAAAAGCGGAAATTGTCCGGAAAACTGTAAATTCTGTGCGCAGTCGGCCCATAGTAAGACACAGGCGGAGACCTACGGCTTGCTGCCCATGGATGAGATTGTGGAAAAAGCGCGCTCGGATTATGAAAAGGGCGTATTGCGCTATTCTCTGGTCACGTCGGGGAGACGTTTGACGGATAAAGAAGTGGCTTATCTGTGCGAGGTGACGCGACGCATTTGCCGAGAAGTAGGCATATCCGTGTGTGCCTCATTGGGACTATGTACCGAAGAACAGTATCGCCGACTGCGTAATGCGGGCATGACGCGGATACATAATAATTTGGAAACCTCACGCAATCACTTCAAAGAAATTTGTACAACACATAGCTTTGACGATAAATGCGAAGCCATTCGGGCTGCGCGTGCGGCAGGCATGTCCATCTGCTCCGGCGGTATTGTCGGACTAGGAGAAAGCGTAGAAGATCGCATTGATATGGCTATATCGCTCCGGGAGCTGCAGGTGAAAAGTGTACCGGTCAACATGCTTAATCCCATTCCCGGTACGCCCTTGGAGAACCTTCCAAGACTCACACAAGAAGACATGGAACGCATCGTTGCGGTGTATCGCTTCCTGCTGCCAGACGCCTCCATACGATTGGCAGGTGGTCGTGGCCTGATGCAAGACAAGGGGCGTAGCTTATGGAAATCCGGTGCTAACGCCACCATATCCGGCGATATGCTCACAACGCAGGGCATTACGGTAGCCAAAGATTTGGAAATGTTAGACGAATTGGGCTATGAGCCGGGCCTTTGTAACGATGAAGTACTGGCAACGGCGGTCGAAGAAGAAAAAGCAACCGCCACCACAGGAATGGAGGCATAAGATGGGCAAAGCATTTTTTGTAACGGGAACGGATACGGAGATCGGTAAAACATATGTGAGCGGTCTTTTGGTTAAAAAGCTGAAAGAATACGGCATGAATCCGGCGTATTTTAAAGCCGCCATGAGTGGCAATGATCGTCGGGAAGACGGAACACTCATTCCGGGCGATGCGCTGCACGTCAAAGAAGCCTCCGGCGTGGAGCAATCGCTGGAGGCCATGTGTCCTTATGTTTACGAAACGGCGGTATCGCCACATTTGGCCTCAAGGCTGGAAGGCCATCCGGTGCAGATGGATCGTGTGTTAAAAGAACTGGATGCGACCTTGGAAGCCTATGATCACGTGGTGATGGAAGGCTCCGGCGGCATCCTGTGCCCGCTTTGCTTTGACGAAGCGGAATTCGGCGTGGAAGATGTAATTCAAGCTCGGCAACTTCCCTGTGTCGTCGTAGCCGATGCCGGCTTAGGAACGATTAACCATGTCGGTCTTACGATTTTTTACATGCAACAAAAAGGCATCGCGGTCAAAGGTGTTTTGATGAACCATTATAGCCCGGGAAATGTGATGCAGGAGGATAACATCAAAATGTGCGAACACATTACCGGTGTGCCGGTTGTTGCCTGCGTTCAGGATGGCGATACGGATATCGCGCTCACCAAAGAACAACTGGAAGCATTATTTGCATAGACAAAGAGGGAGGACAAGAAAATGCTCTGGTACCCCTATGAACAGATGAAAACAATGAATGTGCCCTATCACATTGTGGATGCCAAAGGCGTGTATCTTTACACCGATGATCAAAAAATGATCGACTCCGTTTCGTCTTGGTGGAGCGTGATTCACGGTTACAATCATCCGGTGTTAAATCAAGCCATTGATGATCAGCTTGAGCATTTTGCGCATGTGATGTTGGGCGGTCTGACGCATGATCCAGCCTTGCGCTTAGCCGAAAAGCTCAAAAACTATTTGCCGGGCGACCTGAACTATAGCTTCTTCTCCGATTCCGGCAGCGTTGCGGTGGAAGTCGCCCTCAAAATGGCACTTCAATACTATATGAACCGCAATGAAACGCAGCGGACCATGGTGCTGTCGCTTGAAAACGGCTACCACGGTGATACGTTTAAAACTATGGAAGTGGGCGATGATGCGGACTACCATTTTGTCTTGAAAGCCTTTGGACCGAATCCCCATGTTGTACACATTCCGACCACCGTTGCCGCCCTCGAAGAAGCGTTCGATACCTACCACGATCGCTTGAATTGCTGCCTGGTCGAACCGCTTCTGCAAGGCGCTGGTGGCATGCGGATGTACGATATCTCGTTTCTGAAACGAGCGCGTGAACTCTGCGATAAATACGATGTGCTGCTGCTCTTTGATGAAATTGCGACAGGCTTTGGTCGCACCGGGCATCGTTTTGTATCGGACCTCGTACAACCGGATATCCTCATGCTCGGAAAGGCCCTGACGGGCGGCTATATCGGCCATGCCGTCACGGTGGCCAATCAGAAAGTCTTTGACGGTTTCTATGATGACAATCCGGAGCATGCCTTCATGCACGGTCCGACCTTTATGGGCAATGCTCTGGCCTGTAGCGTGGCTTTAAAATCCATCGAGCTTTTTGAAAACGAGCACTACATGGATAAAATTCAGCGCATTGCGGAAATCACCCGTCGTGAGATGGAAAATTTCACAGATTCGCGCATCGAAGACGTGCGCATGATGGGCGGTTGCGTCTGTATCGAGGTCAAAGACGCAAAAACGCTCGAAGGCTACCAACAATTTGCCTATGATCGCGGTGTTTTTGCCCGTCCTTTCCTCAAATACCTATACGCCATGGTGCCTTATGTCATTACGGAAGAGGAACTCGTCAAGGTGTTGACCACGATGAAGGCATGGTTTAAAACGCATTGAGTTTTTTATCCGAAAAGCGATGAGACGCCTTCGCGGCTTGGCCATGGCTTGGATTGTCACCCTACGGTTCAAATCGTTATAATAAGGGAAATGCATCAGACAGCTTGCCATGACGGCGGATAAGGAGATAGCAATGACAACCAAAGAAAATTTGTTGGCCTTTTTTGAGACGCATCGGGGCGAATATTTTTCCGGGGAAGCAATCGCTCAGCAGTTGGGCGTTTCGCGTACTGCGGTTTGGAAGGCAGTTAAATCGTTGCAAGCGGAAGGCTATTCTATTGATGCCGTGACCAACAAGGGATATTGTCTGGCGGAAGAAACGGATATTTTGTCCGCACAGGGGATTAAAAAATATCTGACGCATCCCGAAATTTTTGATATTACGGTACTTCCGGTAACAGAGTCCACCAATCTGGACGTCCGAGAAAAAGCGAATGCCGGTGCGCCGGAGGGCACTTTTGTCGTATCCAACGAGCAGACGAAGGGACGCGGGCGTCGGCAGCGCTCCTTTTATTCTCCGGCCAAAACAGGCTTGTACATGAGCCTTCTTTTGCGTCCGAAGGAAAATCTAATGCAACAAACAACCAATATTACTACGATGGCCGCCGTTGCCATGTGTGAAGCCATGGAGAAAGTATCCGGTAAGCATGCGGTGATCAAATGGGTGAACGATATTTTCCTGGATGGGAAAAAGTTGTGTGGCATCTTAACAGAAGCTTCCTTCAATATGGAAAATGCGCGTGTCGAGTATGCCGTCTTGGGCATCGGCACCAATGTGTATGAACCCGAGGGCGGATTTCCGGCGGAATTAAAGGATGTGGCTACGGCGCTATTTGCTTCACCGCAAAAGGATGCTAAAAATCGTCTGGCTGCTGAATTTCTGCGTCATTTCATGCCCTACTATCAAGATGCCGCCGGCTCCGATTATGTTGATGCCTATCGCAAGCGTTGCTTTGTTCTTGGTAAGGAGATTATGGTTTTGCGCGGTACCCAAAAGCGCGAAGCAACCGCCTTAGATGTGGATGAGCATTGTCACCTGCTGGTGCGCTATAGCGATGGGGAAGAAGAGACGCTCTCGTCGGGAGAGATTTCCATTCGGTTGAAAAAATAGACGAAAGCAAAAAAAAGTTTTATTCCGCTTGAGAAAAAAGAAGGCGACCCTAATGGGCCGCCATCTTTATAGAGATACTTTATACGTTAAATATTCTGTGTACGATTGGTTTTCAGCATGACGTCGTGTGCGCCGCCTTCCACAATGGAAGTGGAGGAAACCAGCGTGAGCTTAGCTTTCTCGTGCAGTTCGGCAATGGAGAGTGCGCCGCAATTGCACATGGTGGATTTCACCTTGTGCAAGGAAATACCGACATTATCTTTTAATGAGCCGGCATAGGGGACATAGGAGTCCACGCCTTCTTCGAATTGCAACTTGGCTTCACCGCCCAAGTCATAGCGTTGCCAGTTACGGGCACGGGCAGAACCTTCGCCCCAGTACTCTTTCATCGAGGAACCGTTGACGGTCACCTTTGCTGTCGGCGATTCATCAAAACGGGCAAAGTAACGACCGAGCATTACGAAGTCGGCACCCATGGCTAAGGCGAGCGTGATGTGATAATCGTAGACGATGCCGCCATCGGAACAAATCGGTACGTAGATGCCGGTTTCTTTGTAGTATTCATCGCGGGCACGTGCGACATCAATGACCGCTGTCGCCTGACCGCGTCCGATTCCCTTGGTTTCACGGGTGATGCAGATGGATCCGCCGCCGATACCGATCTTCACAAAATCCGCGCCGCAGTCCGCTAAGAAGCGGAAACCTTCGCCATCCACGACGTTACCCGCACCAACTTTGACGCTGTCGCCGTAGCGACTGCGAATCCATTCGATGGTACGTTTTTGCCATTCGCTGTAGCCTTCACTGGAGTCAATGCACAGGACATCTACGCCAGCTTCGACCAGAAGTGGTACGCGGGTTTCATAGTCGCGCGTATTGATGCCGGCGCCCACCTTTAAGCGCTTTTTGTGATCCAACAGTTCCTGTGGATTTTCCTTATGACTGTCGTAGTCCTTGCGGAAGACAAAATAGAGCAAACGCTGATTGGCATCAATAATGGGGAGGGCATTGAGCTTTTTATCCCAGATGATATCATTGGCTTCTTTGAGCGTAGTGCCTTCTTTACCGAAGATCAGCTCGTCAAACGGCGTCATGAATTCCTTGACTTTCGTTGATGGATCCATACGTGAAACGCGATAGTCGCGGCTGGTGACAATGCCCACCAGCTTACCGTGTTGTGTGCCATCTTCGGTGACGGCCATAGTCGAATGGCCGGTCTTCTCCTTTAAGGCTAAGACAGCTTCCAGCGTATCTTCCGGAGAGACATTGGCATCGCTCGGAACAAAGCCGGCTTTATAGCCTTTGACATTGGCTACCATGGCGGCTTGGCTTTCCGGTGACTGCGAGCCGTAAATAAAGGACAGACCGCCTTCACGCGCGAGAGCAATGGCTAAGGAATCATTGGATACGGACTGCATCACGGCGGAGACCATGGGGATATTTAAGGTATGTTCTGGCTCTTCGCCGCGATGATAACGCACCAACGGGGTCGACAGATTGACATTATTCACCATGCATTGGCTGGATGAATAACCGGGAATTAACAAATATTCGCTGAATGTACGGGATGGTTCCTCTAGATAAAGCGCCATGCTTCCTCCTTCTTTGTTTTTCTAATGTTTGCATCGATTATATCCTTTTTCGCGTTTCCTGCACAGTCTAATCGTGAAAGAGCCACAGGAAAACATCTCAACTGGCGGAAAAAGCGGCCCCCAAAGCGTAGCCATATCATGATAGAATGGTACAGGGAAATCGGAAAGGGGCACCGGCTCCTTATTACGAAAACGAGAGGAAGAAAAATGCAGATTGCCGTTTTGGGCGCCGGAACTTGGGGCACTGCCTTGGCGCGGCTTTTAGTGAAAAATAAGCATCACGTTACGCTGTGGTCCAAGATTCCACAGGAATTAGAAGCGATGCAGCGCACGCATCGCCATCCGAATTTGCCGGAGGCGGTGATCCCTGAGGCATTGCAGTATGATTCGATGCTGGATAGGGCGCTTGCCGGGGCGGAGATTATCGTCTTTGCTGTGCCATCTCCTTTTGTACGTGCGACGGCGGAAGAGGCTGCACCGTATCTTAAAGAAGGCCAGATTCTTGTTGACGTGGCGAAGGGGATCGAAAAGGACAGCGGTCTGACATTGACAGAGGTCATTGGCGATGTGTTACAGGCAAAACGACCGGAGCTTGCATTGCCACTGGTGGCGCTCTCCGGACCGACCCATGCCGAGGAAGTCTCGCGTGATTTGCCGTCTGCGATTGTCGCGGCATGTCGGGAAGATGCGGCGGCGCACCGCGTGCAGGATGCTTTTATGAACGAGAATTTCCGCGTGTACACTAATCACGACGTGCATGGGGTAGAACTTTGCGGTGCGTTAAAAAATATCATTGCTCTGGCGGCAGGCATTTCGGACGGACTGGGCTTTGGCGATAATACGAAGGCGGCTCTAATGACGCGTGGAATGGCAGAAATGACACGTCTCGGGCTGGCCTTAGGTTGTGAGCCCTCCACCTTTTCCGGATTGGCCGGTTACGGGGATTTGATTGTCACGGCGACTTCGGTACACAGTCGAAATCATCGCTGTGGCGTGTACATCGGACAGGGGGTTCCTGTACCGGAGGCAATCCGTAAGGTGGGACAGGTGGTAGAAGGCATGAATGCGCTTCCCGCCGCACAAGCACTCTCGTCGCGTTGCCAAGTGGAAATGCCATTGGTCGATGCCGTGGCGATGGTCCTGGATGGCCGGGATGTGCGGGAAACGGTGCTTTCTTTAATGACGCGTGAGAAAAAAAGAGAATTCTCGCGTCATTAAGTGATATTATGGTAGCGTCTGTAGCTGAAAACCCGAAAGGGTTGATATTGCCACAGCGATTCTAATTTAAGGGAGTAGGGCAGCATGAAGAAGGGAAAGAAGTTCATTGTTTTTATCGCCATAGTGGTCTACCTTGCTTTTGGGTTGATCCTTTGCGTGAATAATTTTTTGCCGCTCAAAGAGCGCCTGCTTTTGGTTGGCATCTTTTTCGTATTGAATTTGTTACTGATGATCGGCTTTGGACACGCGCGCCGCGGATCGGCAGTGGTGCTTGGACTGTTGTTGATCTCGGTGATCGGTGCCGAAGCGTACAGCAGCTATTTTGTGTGGTCTTCCATTCGTACCTTGGATATTGTTTCCAATAAGAAAGGGGAATTGGGAGGAGAGAGCGTGGAACGCCCGATCGCTCCCGAGACGGAAGAAGAACTGGTGAAACCGTTTCATGTGTATTTGAGCGGTAAAGATACGAACGGTTCTTTGGACAAGTCCTCGCGTAGCGATGTCAATATGATTTTGACGGTAAATCCGTCGACGCATTCGGTTCATATTACTACCGTGCCGCGTGATGCCTACATGAAAATTGCCGGAGATGGCAATGATCGCTACGATAAATTGACGCATGCCGGAAACTACGGCGTCCAGACGTCCGAGCAAACGTTGGAGAATTTCTTCGGGATTACGATCAAATATCACGTGATGGTGAATTTTGATTCCATCGTGGACATTGTGGATGCGTTGGATGGTGTAGATGTAGAGAATCCGGAGTCTTTCTCCGCCCAAGGGTATCATTTTTCTACCGGTAAAATACATCTGGATGGTAAACAAACGCTGGCCTTTGCGCGGGAACGCTACGGCCTGGGAGAGGGCGAATTAGCCCGCGGGCGTAATCACGTGCGCATCATGAAGGCAATTATCGAACGCGCGGCATCGCCGGCTATTCTCACCAACTATCCTGCGATTTTACAGGTCATTGCGCGTGAAGTTTCGACGAATATGCCACGTGAAACGATGGTGGATTATATCAACTATCAGATTTCCCATAACGAAAAATGGAAGACAACCTCTTCGCAGCTGCAGGGTTTTGAAACCATGGGATTGCCCTCTTATCAGATGCCGGGTTCACGCCTGTACATGTTCTTGCCCAGCCAAGCCAGCAAGCGTGATATCTTGGAAATCATGGATTTGATTAAAAATGGCAAGTCCGTGCCGAAAGCCGGTACAAAGCATTATTCCCTGCATGAAGAGGATTATGAAGATATTCCGGTGCGCAATATTATGAATTATCTGCAGGGTGGCGCCGAGATCACGGCGGGGGACGATTTTGATCCCAACGAAACGAAAGGCTCGTCCGAGCTTCACTATTAAGGGAGGCGCCTTTTCGTCCTTCTGCTTTCAGCACTTGTTATCATGAACAGGGCATTGGATTTGTCCGATGCTCGGTTGCGTGAATAATGCGCCTATGCTACAATGGCGCGACACGGGGATGCTCGGTTTCGACAGGGAAACGGAAGAAGGAGAAGCGAGTCGTCAGGCAGATGACGTAAATCAGGCAAAAACAATAACTGCTAACGACAACGAATTAGCTTACGCTGCCTAATCATGGCGGCCGGTCCTCCGGCTGGACCCGTAACAGACGGACTGACCTCAACTATGTCGGGAAACTTCCTGCGCTAAGCTTTGCCCGCAGGTTGGATCTATGAAGCTACCGAATGACTTCGTTTGTTTATTTCCCCGGTCATTCGGGAATCAAATGAAATAAACTGCACTCGGAGAAACTCGTTTGGATGTTTTTTTGGACGAGGGTTCGATTCCCTCCATCTCCAAAGTAGAAAAATGCCCGTCCTTGATTTTTCAAGGAAACGGGCATTTTTCAATGTTTGGGCTATTTAGCAGGAAAAAACTCACAGGAAATGGCGAGGAAACTGTGCAGACGCTTCGGCGTCTCCATGTATAACGCCTCACGTCTGGCACGAACCGAAATGGCACGTGTACAGACAGAAGCGCAGATTCATCCGCACTGTTTTTGCTCGATCGCGGCGGCAACGGAGGAGCAGATGCAAGCGAAAGATTGGTATAATAAGAATAGCGGAGGCATATCTGGGGCTATAACAGATATGTATTCCGATGAAGCGAGTAATGCGGCAGAGAAGGATTATGGTCGTATTCGAAAAATGAGAACGGATGTCTCAAAAATATCAAGAAACACAGGTTTATCGGCGGAGACAGTACAAGACATAAAGAACTTTGTATTTTTAGATCCACATAATCTTGGAGGGAAGCATGAACGATTTGCTCCTGATTTTGCGATGTCGCAAAGTTGGATTCGATTGGTAAACGGTAATTTTGAATAGCATGACCTAATGATATTAAAGCATGAAGAGTACGAAAAGCGGCTTATGTCTGAAGGAGTGAGTCAAGAAGAAGCTCATATCAAGGCATCTAAAAAACACAACTATCAAAAAGAGGCGAGAGAGTATTATGCTTTACTTGAAAAACGTCAAAAAAGAAAACGGGATTCTTAAAGCCATGTATTACCCGGAAGACAGTAAAGAGGGAAAAGAGATCTCGATGGACGATAATTTGAACTTCACGGGTAGCTTAGTTGGGAATGGAGTGGATTGGGAGATGCACTTAGCTCATGCACGGGATAAATTGCGTGAAATGATGCTTGGCAAGGCTCCCATCGAAGATCAAGTGGTTATGTGGTATTAAGGATTTAATTTTATAGGCATGAAGCGTGACCGGAAACGGTCGCGCTTTTTATATGCAACAAAAGGACACCGTGGGCGAAGAACGCGGCGGACAAGGAAGGGAGAAAACAACGGCAGAGGAAATGATTACAGAAAAAGACGAAGAACAGCTTAGTGCGTAAAATTGCTAAGGACGCCGAGGAGAAGAGCGTTTCACTACAAGAAGCAGACAATAAAATAAGAGACGTGTTGCGATACACCATGGTGCGGGAGGAGAAGAACTTTACGAATGGCTATTTTGCTACACAAGATGCGCTTATCAAGAATGGGTATCGCATAAAACGGGTAAAGAACACTTGGAAAGATGGGGCTATGTATAAAGGCGTTAACACCATCATCGCCGATTCTCATGGCAATGAATTTGAATTGCAATTTCACACGAGAAAGTCTCTCGAAGTAAAAGAAGGAGAGCTTCATAAGCTGTATGAGCATTATCGCACATTAGATCCGGAAGGGAGTTTTCAATAGCGCGCAGAATTAAAAGCGAAAATGGTTCATCTTAGTGATACGATTCCAAATCCAAACGAGATTGACAACATTATTAGCAGGAGCACGTTATGACCTTAACACCAACAGAGTATTATTATTGCCCGGATTATGACAAGTACGTGAAATGCTTAGATGGTACATTTTACTCAATTGATCAAAATGGAAAAGAAGAATATGACCAACGAAGATTTCGAACGATACTCATCGGAGAGATATTCACCATTGATATTACAAAAGAGGAATACGAGAAACATCTAAAGTAAACCATCGCTTTGGAGTCGGCTTATTTATTCAAAGAACATCATTGGCATGAAGCGTGACCGGAAACGGCCGCGCTTTTTATATGCAACAAAAGGACACCGAGGGCGAAGAATGCGGCGGACAGAGAAGGTAGAAAACAATGGCAGAGGAAATGATCACAGCGAAAGACGAAGAACAGGTCGATGAGGCTAAAGCGGATGAACAGAAAGACACGGAGAAAGCGGAAAAGTCCGCACCGTCCTTTGACGACATCCTGAAAGACCCGAAGATGCAGGCAGAGTTTGACCGCAGACTGAGCAAGGCACAGCAGACACACGAGGAAAATATCCGAAGCGAGATCGAGAGCAATATCAAAGCACGCCTTGCGGAAGAGCAGAAGGTTACCAAAATGAACGCGGAAGAAAAGGCAAGACGCCTGCATTTCGACACGTAAAGCGTTGAAATGCGGTGATTCGATCTTCGGCATTGTGCCAAGATCGGACTTTTGGTGAGCCCTTTTTTATGATGTCAATGTTGTAGCTTTACGGCGGCAAAACGCAAAAATGCGAAAATCCGCCGTAAACCACAGCGGCAAATTACGGCGGCAAAACGCGACGGATTCCATTCAGACTTTTACCAATATATATGGACGCTGTAGCCTTCTTCTTGCTGCAAATCCCCGAATACATCCAACAGGCGTAGGCCGTAGTCGCCCAATTGTTCGGGAATGGCGCGCGCCTCGTTAATTTCAATCTCGACTCCACGTAAATCTTGTAACATATCCCAAAGAGCATCTAAATTATGACCCATATAATCCGGCCAACGAAAGATCTGCTGCATATAGGAGTAGGCCGCTTCGCGGGACGTAAAGGCGGTACCGTTTAACACGTAACGATTCATTTACTCCTCCGATCTGTATAATTGCTCAAAATGCTCATAATGATCCCTGGTATAATAGATGGCGCCATCGTTTGAGAACACCAGACGTTCCGGACCGCGATGCTCGTCATAGCCGGCGATGAGATCCGCTTCATAATAGACACGCCCTTTTTTCTTGGGCAATTTTCCCTCGCGATTGCCGAAGCGATCGCCACCGATCACATAACCATTGTTATCGGAAGCTGACCAATTTTTCTCTTTGGCTTCCTTTTTTGTAATGTAATTTGTCGGCAAAGTGCCGAACGCATGGATGTACGCTGCGACTTCTTCTTTAGCGTAGTAGCGCCCCTCTTTTTTCAGCGTTTCCGTTTTTATTTCTTGGCTTATCGATGCCTTGGAGCCGATTTCCGTCTTATGCACAGGCACTGCGGTGTTCTGTCGTAAAAAGAAGAACGCAAGAATAGCAAAAAGCACAAGAAGGGGGAGCCATTGATTTCTTTTATTCATCATAAAAACTCCTTCCGCTTTCAAAGAAGTATTTACCCTTATTATCTGAAGTACATGGGGGCTAATAAAGGAGAATTGGCCACATGTCATGCTCTCCCCATAAAAGCATAAAAATCACGGCAGAGAATCCGCTTTCTCAGATTTACCACCGTGATTTGCTTAAAATTCGAATCGAAGCGTGCTGAATTACAGTACGTTGCAAACGCCGGGATCTTCGTCAGCGTCTTCGTGTGCTTCGCCTTTGACCAAATGTTCTTTCATGTATTGGATAATATCATCCGACTCATAAAGCGGATCCCCGTCGATAAAGAGGCAGGGAACCTGATCCATTCCACCGCGTTTTACGAGATCCTCCTGATTCTTGGGATCTTCGATAATGTCTTTCATGACCACACCTTCGACGTGGTTTTCTTTCATAAACTTCATGACTTTTTGGCAGTAGGGACAGACATCTTTTTTATATAATTCATAGCTTGGCATAGTATCCTCCTTCAGAGTGATCTTTTACATGCAGATGCTGCGTTTAAAAGCGCATCATTTTTCATCCTTGTTTTAGATACCCAAAGGTGTACGCAAGTCCATAATATTGTGTAAAATAAACAGTAGAATATCGACAAATGATTCCATAAAACGTCAACCGTCACATTCCATACTCTCTCGAAAGGGGATAAAAGAGCCATGAAAAAAAGATGGATTTCTTTCATTTGCGGTGGGCTGGTATTGCTGCTTATCTTAACTTCTTGTGGAAAAAGCCCTAACAAAACGGATAGCGAAGATGCGTCAAGTGAGACGTCAGAATTGAGCGATACGAGCGTCTCTTCCACGGAGCAAAAAAAGGAAGCAGACCCCAAAGAAGCTACTACGGAGAAGAATGCAAAACTGGCAAAGCTATACGGCCAAGTCTTAGATACGATCGGCGAAAGTGATTTTAACGCCGCTTCTGTCAATGGGAACTATTCCTACGCGTTGGTCAATATGAATGACGAAGATATGCCACAACTGGCGGTGTGTACGGAAACCGGCGGTGGTGTAGCGGCCATTAAATTCTTTTCTGCTGATAATGATTATACAAATGTAGTGACGAATGAAGAGCTCTTTTCCATCGGCGCATCTGCCGCCGGCGGATTTCGTGGCGGAATGAATCAAAGTCGAAAGCAAAGCTCTTTACTCTACACAACCTTTTCCGCCGGTAGTGGTGATGCGGAAACGCAAGCGCTGACAACGTCGGTTAAAGATGGAAAGCTGGTCATTAAGAAGAACACCATTTGGGAAGGAAAAATCAACAATAAGGAAGAGGATAGATCTTTCCCCATCGATTTTTTGCCTGTTCGCGATCGAAGCGCATTAGACAAACTGGCAAAAACGGAAGATGGTAAAGTGAAGGAAGCCTTGCTTAAACTCTTTTCCGGTGGAAAGCCACAATCGCAATCAAAAGCCAATGCCGAACAGTCGGCCAACCCGAATACTTTAGAAGGTAAAAAACAAGCGGCCGTTGCCGCCGGCAAAACCGTCGTTACGGGCGTCGTTAAAAAATTTAATCACGACGAAATGGTTGCATTTCAAAAGTTTGATCCAAATGTCTTGCCTGACATGGGCGAAAGTTATATTGTTCTGCTTCTAGAAAACAATGTCGATATTACCGTCCATTCCGGAGATCCTTATGGGGGATATCTGACAAAAAGCGTGAATCTGGTAGGCCTTCCCGAAGAGATGGCAGCCTATGACGGACAGAAAATCACGATTGCCTTTACCCCGGACGATGGCTATTGGCAGACAGACGTCAGTTTGCCGATGTATGCACCGAGAATGCATACAAGTATAAAGATACTGAAATAAAAGATAGGAAATCAGAAAGGCACGAAAGCGGTTACCGTTTTCGTGCCTTTCTTTATTTTTATCGAATTTCAAAACTTTGCCGGCCCCCTTTATTGTACGGGATTCATGTACACAATCGCCTTGCGCAGGATGCGCCCGAGCTGATCATGAAGCGAAATCGACAGCGGAAATCCATGCGTATCGGGGTGCGCTAAGAAACCTCCCAAACGCAATCGCTGTTCTTTTGTCAAAGCCGTATCTATCGGAAAACGATAATGTTCTCCTTCTTTGATTTTCAGGTTCCCATCCTCCGTGTTTGTCTTGATTAGAGGCACTTTTTTCACATTTTCGCCTTCTACAGCGCGATACGGAAAACGATCGGAAGCATTCAGTTGGAGATAGTAGCTATCACCGGCATCGGAAGGAATCGGTTGATCGCAATCGAATTGGACATCAAATGCGCTCTTCCCGTTTTCTTCGATGAGACGCACATGGATAGGCGCATCGCCTATTGGCGACGCTTTTGCCACGGCCTTTGCGTATATGGTATTCATCCCCGTCAGGATATTCTCCGGAAGAAGAATGCCGGCTAAGACTTCAATACCATAGCCGTCCGGAGCAAACAAATATACGGTCGCGTTTAAGCGATCCCGTTTGCCATGAATAAACTCTTGGAGGATCGCTTCATTTTCTTCGTCGAACGCCTTCGTATCCGAAGACACAGAGAAAGAAATTGTTCCGGGCATACATCCGTTCTCCGCCGCAATGGGAAAAATCTTGTTTTTTGTTTCTTTCATCGTGTAAGGGATGATTCCGTCGAAAGAAACCATGGCATAGATTTGCGGAGAATCAAACATGGAAAGATCCACGGGAAAATTGGTATTCACGCCGTCTAACTTTATATCAAGACGATACTGTTCCCCATCAACGTGTAGGGGAAAAACATCGTCACTGCGATAAAAACTTATATCCTCCAGCCATCCATCACCGCTTCCAAGAACACGGCTTTCCACTGACGATTCGGAAGCCCGCTTCGATTCTAATATGATCAGCGATTCACTTTCTTCCGGCGCCTTCTGTCCGGTACAGGCGGTCAACAGCAATAGAAAAACGAGGAATGTCCAGCCGCTCAGGGAACGAAAAAAGATTTTTTTCATAGGATATTTTCTCCTTTCACCTGTAGTATTAGAAGATCACACGCAAAGAGAAAAGGTTTCCTTTCTATTTTTGTTATTTCCCATTGTTCTGTTATTCAAACGCGACATGTTGAGAAAAGTTCTATTAGCAACAGTAAGCATTGGTGATGTTCTATCTTAAACACACGTGTATCGTCATTGATATAAAAAACACCTACTACATGCTCCTATTTTGTTTGTACAAGGAAAGCGATTGGTGGGCGAGAACGACACCATCATGATAAAATAGAGATGACTTGACAGATCCTGAAGGAGGCGCGCATGAAGGCATATATTGGCATAGATTTGGGCGGAACGACGGCAAAGTTTGGCTTATTTGATGAAAAAGGAAAACTCTGTAAGTCTGTTTCCATACCCACGGGAAAAGCAAAAGCGCAAGATACGCTGATTCACGAGATGGCTGTACGGATTCGCAGTTTTCTAAAAGAAGAGGGCTATACGGAAGAAGCGTTGGCCGGGATCGGCATTGGTGTGCCGGGCCCGGTGATGAACCATTCACTCGTGAACGGTTGCGTCAATCTGAGCTGGGGGCTGGTGCCTCTCGTAGATCTCTTTAGGGAGCAGGAAGGATTTACTTGTCCTATCGTTGTGGAAAATGATGCGGATGTGGCGGCTCTTGGCGAAGTGTGGCAAGGCGCCGCTTCGGATCGCAATTCCATCGTGTTTATTATTATCGGCACGGGTATCGGCGGGGGAATAATCTTGGACGATCAAATCTTAGCGGGCGTACACGGCGCCGGCGGTGAGATTGGTCACATGCCGATATTGTCGGAGCCTTTTTCTTTCGAATGTGGCTGCGGCGGCCATTATTGCTTGGAGCAAGTCTGCTCGGCGCCCAATATTCTGCGTTACGCCGGTGAACTTCTGGCGCAATCGGATGAGCCATCGTCGTTACGCCCCTATGGTGACAGCTACGACACTCGTGCCATTTTCCGCGGTGCACAAAACGGCGACGCTCTTTGTCAGCGCGTGGTAGAGCACGTCACTGATACGCTGGGGCGGGGCTTAGCGGTTTTAAGCGCCACCTTGGATCCCGAATGCTTTGTCATTGGCGGCGGCGTGAGCAATGCCGGCGATACGCTGCTCGAGCCGCTTCGCATTGCGTATCGCAAATATGCCTTTTTCGCCACACGGGAAACGCCCATTGTTCAGGCAAAACTTGGCAATAAAGCGGGTATGATCGGCGCAGCACGCCTCGTCTTTCCTGCGGAGGAAGCGTAATGCTCAATCTTTACGCCTCACGTGTCCCGATGGAGGCTTGGTATGCGTTAACCAATGCCATTCGGCAAAGCATTGCTGCCGGAAGACACGCCTATTTAGTGGTGCCTTCGCAATTTACGGTGGAAGCGGAGCAGGCTCTTTTTGCTGCGCTGGACACGCCGATTCTGATGAAAGCGCAGGTTAAAAGTTTTCGTTCTTTAGTTCGCGATATTTTGCAGGAAGGCAGTGGTCTGCGCACGCCGGTGTTAACCGAAGAAGGCCGTCGCATGCTGGTGCGCTCGCTGTTGGAATCCAAAAAAGAGGAACGAGAGGTTTTTACCGCAGGGACGATCGGCACGCAATTGGTGGATGATTTTGTACGCCAGATGCAGGAATGGAAAGAGTACGGCATTGATAGTCAACGCCTGCAGGCGCAAGCGGAGAAAGCGCCGGAAAATCATCGCACGCGCCGTAAATTTGCAGAGATTGCCGCTATTTATGAAGCCTATGAAGAAGCATTAGGCAACATTCGCTTGGATGGCGATGACCAAATGCGCCATGCCTTTGCGCAATTATCGGAAGTTTCGGTATTCGATGGTGTGGATTTTTTCTTTGATCGCTTTCATTCCATGTCAAAGATAGAAGGGGAAGCGCTTGCGGCCCTAGAAAAGACGGGGCATACGCTTCATGTCTCGGTCACCATGGATCCGGGAATGGCGCGCACCATTCTTTCCGCACCGCCGGAAATCGGTGCAGAAACCTTGGAATGGATGCTTTCCGAGAAAACGGATGATGCTGCGGCGTTTTCGTTGAGCACCCGTTTTGTGCGTCAACTTGCTGCGACGACATCCGTTACGCTGCGTCCTGTTGCGGCCCGACCCGCCACGCCTTATCAAAAGCAGGCATTACAGGCGGCGCAGGCGGTTTTTGCGTTAAAGACGCCACCGCATCCTGCTAAAGAGGCTTTGGCGTCGGAAAACAAGAGCCGAGGCATACGCCTCGTGAGCTATCGCAATACCGAGCAGGAAGTGAATGGCTTGGTGGTCGCCATGAAAAAGCTGGTGGCAGAAGAAGGGGCGCACTTTAGCGATATCGCTGTCTTTTTAACGGAGCAGACGGAATATGCCTCCATGCTCAAACGCGCCTTCCATAGGGATCGCATTCGCTTTTTCTACGATGAAGTGAAGGAAGTGGCCTATCATCCGCTGCTGCGAACAATTCGTGCTTTGCTCGCCTTAAATCTGAAGGGACCGCGTCCTGAAACGATGCTGGCCTTCTTGAAGGCGGGTCTGTTGGGCGTTGAAGAAGAGGAGATCGAGATCTATCAACGCTTCATTGAAGAACGGCACATTCGCTATGGGATGTTTGAGGAGATTCGTTATTTTACGGCGGATCCCACGCGGCAATTTCGTGATGCTGAGGAAGAAGCGCGCTATCGTCATCCGTATGATGTCGCGCGTCGTGTGAATACCATCGTTTTGGAACGGCTGCACTTCTTCGCAAGACGCATCGAAACAGCACATCGGGTGAAAGATTTTGCGGCAGCATTGGTAGAAACCTTACGTACGCAGACTACGCAAAATGCCCTCTTTGCTTATGGCGAAACCCTGCAGGCGGAAGGGGAAGAGGAGAGATTGGCCATCCATGAGCGCGTTTGGAGTGCTCTCATGGAACGTTTGGACGAAATGGTCGAACTCTTTGCCGATAAGGAGACGGATCTTGCCTTGTTTGCGGGCCTTTGTGAAGAAGGTCTTGCCGGTATATCGCTGGGGGTCATTCCTCCCTTTAAAGAGCAGGTATTTGTCGGAGATCTGCTCCGTAGCCGTATGCAACCACGTAAATATGTGTTCATACTCGGTATGACGGATGCTTGGCTGCCGGGCATGCATAAAGAAACCGGGCTTTTAAGCGAAGAAGAAAAGGCATTGGTGTTGGAAAAAGGAGAAGCCTTGCCTTCGATGCAACGCTTTGCGGTAGAAGAGGAGCGTCTGAATTTCTATTCTGTCTTGCAGCAAGCAACAGAGCGCCTGACCTTGTCCACGGCGATGCAGGACAGTGCGAATGTGTCAATGACACCCAGCCACTGGCTCTTGCGCATGAAAGAATGTTTGGGCCTTGTGCTATCCGTGCAGGATACTTTCGGCTTTCCGGAGATCCTGTATTCTCGCGGGCTCTTAGTGAAGCGCTTGCCTGCATTGTTGCGAGAAGAAGATACTTCTCCTGCCGTGCGCCGTTTTGCCGAACGCGTTTTAAGCCATATGAAAGCTTTGCCCGCCTATCGCGAGCTGGCAGAAACACTGGAACGGGAAGGCGCAGAATCTCCGGAGCGTCCGCTCTTGCCGCAAGAGATTACCCTCGCGCTTTATCCTTCGGAGACGATTAGTGCCTCACAATTGGAATGCTTTGCGGCATGCCCGTATCAATATTTTGTTCGCTATGGTTTGCGTGCAAAAGAAAGCGAGAATCTATCCATTCAGGCGTTGGATATCGGGAGCATTTTGCATGCGGCTGTGGACCAATGGACGATGTTGTTGCCGGGCTATCTGGAACAGGGAAAACTTCCCGACTTTGCCGCGTCGGAAGCGGTGCTTCTTCAAGCCGGCGACGCATCGATACAAGCCTTCTTGGACGCTGTAAAGCGCAACGATCCGAAAAATGCATTTATGTTGGATTTAGCTAAAGAAACCATGCGGGAAACCCATGCCCGTCTGCTTTCGCATTTGGCAAAGAGTAAGATTTGCCGCGTGGATCACGAATATTCCTTTGGCCCGGGCCGAAACTTACCGGGTATTGTTCTGGCCGAATCCCCGCGATCGGTACTGCTAGAGGGTCGCATGGATCGTGTGGATACCATTCGAGAAAACGCACAACGCTATGTAGAAGTCATCGACTACAAAACAGGGAAGACGAGTTTTGACTTAACGGCCATGATGAGCGGCACTCGTCTTCAGCTGCCGCTCTATCTCAAAGCTGCCTCCCAAAATGGAAAACCGCTAGGAGCCTTTTATTTCCCCGTGCATGCGCCCGCCCCTTCGGAAGAAAAGGAGGGCGACGGGGAGACGCTGCTGTGGCCGAAGGAATTAAAGCTTAGCGGATTTATGAGTCGCGTCCCGGTAGGCGAAGCGTTGGATGAACGCTTGGCCGAGAGTGCTGCGGCGTCCGTCTATCAATTTAACGGCAACGGAAAGGATTGGACGAAGAGAGAGAATGTGCTCACGCAGACGGAAATGGAACGTTTATTGCAGGAATCGGTCGAGAAAGCACAAAAACTGACAGCGTCTCGTGAGAGCGGCTATATTTCTGCCCATCCGGTATATTGGAAGATTTCCGATTCTTCAAGACATTCAGGATGTCACTATTGTCCCTATGCGGCGATTTGTCGCTTTGAACGGCTGCGGCAATTTGGAGCCCAGCGTATCCTTCCATCGACGGATTGGAAAAGTTGGAAGGCGCAACAAGAAACGGAGCCGAAAGGAGGCGAGGCATGAATTTCACAGACGAACAGAAAAAAGCGTTGGAATTAACGCCCGCCAATCGTATCGTGTCGGCACAGGCGGGCGCCGGAAAGACCGGAGTATTGGTTGAACGCATTTTGCGTGAAATTACCATTCATCACATCGGCCTGGATCAAATGCTGGTTGTCACCTTTACCAAAAAAGCAGCTGGTGAGATGCGCAGTCGTATCCGTGAGGCACTGCAGCAGCGGCTATCCGATGGAAACAGTGATCCTGTCTGGATTTTTCGCCAGCTCAATCTCTTAGCGGCGGCCAATATTCAAACTCTGCACGCGTTCTGCCTGGAAGTGCTGCAGCGTCACTTCGACCTTTTGGATCGCGATCCGGGACTCCACATTTTATCCGGCCGACAATTGGAAGGGCTGCAGGAAGAGGCCATGGAAAACGTGCTGCGCGCGGCGTATCAGGGGACCCTTTTATCGGGAGCAGACCATTTTTCGGTATCGGCGGCATCGTTGCATGATTTTTTGGCATGTTATATGGATACGAATCGTCGTGACGACCAGGCCTTGCAAGATCTCATAAAACAGTGGGATGGCCTGGCCGATGCTTCTGCCGATCCGGAACAGTGGATGCTAAAGAGCGTGGAAGGGGTAACCGAGAAAGCTACTATTCAAAAGATTATGGACGGCGTTCGGGATGCTCTTGTCATCGCGCCGGCTCTTTCCGTGGAGAGACAGCTGCGTCGGATGGAAGCATTACCTTGGAAGGAATTGCCGGAGTTCTTTGTGCAGTTCTTCTATCGGGAATGCGCCCAATTGCGTGCCACTTTATTTGAAGTCGCGGAAGGGGAAAAGGGGCCACTTACCTTAACCGAAGAACAACGGGAAGCGTTGATGGAACGCTTGGCACAGGGCGTAACATTCCGTTTTGAGAAACAACCGTCGGTAACCGAAAAACGTGACGGTGCGCAGGCGGTGCGCATTAAAGAAGTATTTCAAAATCAGCGTGCGGCTTTAAAAAACGATTTTAAGCTATTGCTTGCAGGGCTGGAGCAGTGGAATCGGGATGCTATTACCCGAGAACAGGAGCTTTTGCAGGAACGCTTGCGCCCGCTTGCTTTTTTAGCCACACAGTATCGACATCGCTTACAAGCGCTAAAACGTGATGCCAACGGGATGGATTTTAACGATGTCGAACACGAATTAATCCGTTTACTGCAAAATCCGGAAGTGGTGCAGTCGTTAAAGGAGCAATATCAACGCATCTTCTTTGATGAATATCAGGACGCGAATGCCATTCAAGAACAAATTGTCGAGACGTTAGCAGGCGAGGACAATTTATTTTTCGTCGGCGATGTGAAACAATCCATCTACGGCTTTCGCCAGGCTTTGCCGGAAAATTTTGTGCAGCGCTACAATCGCTATGAAGCCTCCGACAGAGAGCAAGCCCTTAACTTGACGACCAATTTCCGTAGCGACAGTCGTATTTTGGATTTTGTGAATCGGATTTTTACGCCCTTGATGACGCAACAGCGCGGCGGTGTGACATATGATTCATCGGGGCATCGGGCGCAGGCTTCGGCAGAGCATGAGGGAAAAGGCGAGGTTACGCTCTGCGTTTTGGAGGATGTGCGTGAAAAAGAGGACGATGCGGAACCGAAAAGTGCATTGGATGAAATTTCTTCCGAACCTTTCTATGTGGCGCATCAGATCGTAGAGCATGTGAAGGCGGGCGGTCAGTACCGCGATTGTGTGGTGCTGGCACGTACGAACCTTCGCATGCCGGAATACGAGCAGGTATTTCGACGCTTTGGTATTCCGTATTTTCAGGACGCATCGGCGTCAGAAGAGGAAACGCTCGAGATGCAACTGGCCAAAAATCTGTTGTGTTTTATGGATAATCGTCGCTATGATATTCCGCTTCTGTCTGTTTTGTTATCACAAATGGGCGGCTTTTCAGAGGAAGAACTGGCGCAAATGCGTGCGGCATATCCGGATGGTGCTTTCCATGAAGCTTTTCTTTCTGAAACGTCGTTCGTCTCCGAGGCATTGCAGACGAAGCGAGATCGCTTTTTGGAGAAACGCAACGCATGGCGGCAGCGCTATACGGAAATGCCGCTCTCGGAATGGATGACGTTTCTTTTCGAGGAGAGCGGCTTATTCGCGTATTTGACCACGCTTCCGGATGGGGAGATGCGTTTGCAAAACGTGTTAGCGCTCATACGTTTAGCGGAAGACTATGAAAGCCGGGAAGGCGGTGATCTGACAGGCTTTTTGAAAGAGGCGTTGCGCCCTGCCGGCAATGGCGAAGATACGTTGCCGTCCGTACCGTTGTCGGAAGAAGACAATGTTGTTCGCCTGATGACGATTCACAAGGCGAAAGGGTTGCAATTTTCCGTCGTATTCTTAGTGGATTTGGCGAAAAAATTCAATGCTTCCGTGAAGAAAAAGGCACTGGTATCGGATCCCTCGTGGGGAACGGCGTTGCAATTGAACTACCGTGCGCCCGAAGGAGGCAGCTGTTTTCGCAAAAAGACAACCTACCAAAACCTCATTACCAATGCCATTCTTAACAAAGAGCGCGCGGAAGAAGTGCGCATCCTCTATGTGGCACTGACACGAGCCGTGCATCGCTTATATTTGGTGGGACACGTTGTGAATATAGAGAAAGCAAAACCGGAAGTGCCGGACTTAGAGGCATTTCTGGAAAAAAGCAATACGGTATTGGACTGGACGTTGGGAATTCTTTCGGCAAGTTCCGAGGGCCTCTCGTCGCAGGAAGGATTGGAGATTCTTTTCGCGCAAGGCGAAGACTATCGTATGTTGCCGGCACTCTCTGATACGGCGCTCGATCGCGAGAACGGAGGGGCTCTTGATATCGATGCGATTTTGCAGGCGTCCGATCTCAAGGAAGAAACAACGCCGTTGCCATTAAAAATGACGGTTTCACAACTCTCCGGGAAAAATCAAATCTTAGATCCGCATTTTGAAGATTGGCCGTGGTATGGCGGTGCGCCGACAAAGACAGAGACGAGCACGACGGAAAGCGTCGAGCATATGCCACTTCCTGTTTTTCTGCAGGGAAAGGTTGAAGCGGATACGGCTACCATAGGCACGTTGTTGCATCGTGCGCTGCAAAATTTACCGTTAAAAAATTATACGGAAGAAACCATGAAACAAGCACTGGACGCGATGGCGTCGCGTGCGCTCTTTACAGAGCAGGAGCGTTCCCTGCTTGAGGAAGCGCTCTTATTGCGCTTTTTTGAAAGTTCTTTGGGACAAGCAGTAATTGCCCATGAGAAAAACGTGGTGAGGGAGCATAGCTTTACGATGCGCTTACCTTATGAAGAAAGTGAAATTGCCGTGGACGGGCAGATTGATTTATTTGTCGATCTGCCGGACGGCATGATTTTAGTGGACTTTAAATCGGATCGCCATCCGAATCCCGAGCGATACCGCAAGCAATTAGCGCTCTATGCGCGGGCGTTGCAACTAGCGTATCACAAGCCGGTTAAGGCAGCGTATCTCTATTGGATTCGGCATGGCACAGCGGATCTTTTACAGTAGGAACTTTGCAGCAGGAAGGCACGCCGACTCGGCAAGCCTTCCTCGAATCAGTGGATTTCCATGCCGCCGTTAATGCCGAGGATCTGTCCGGTTATAGCATCAGAAGCATCAGAAGCAAAATGCGCCACCCACCGAGCAATTTCCTCCGGCTGTAAGGCACGCCCGAGTGGAATTTCTTCCACGACACTTTGGCAGGTTTCTTCGCCCATGGCGCGCATCATGGCCGTGTCCACAACGCCCGGAGAGACAGCATTGACCGTAATGCCCGAATAAATAAGTTCTTTAGCAGCGGCTTTCGTGAAGGCGTCCACCGCCCCCTTGGTTGCCGAGTAGAGCACTTCACAGGAAGCGCCCACCTGGCCCCACATGCTGGAAATATTGATGATGCGGCCCCATTTTTGGGAAATCATCGCCGGCAGCGCACGACGGACGCAGTAAAACATGCCGTTGACATTGGTGGCAAATACACGATTCCATTGGTCATCCTCGATTTCTTGTATCAGGCCGTAGACAGCAACGCCTGCGTTATTGACCAGAATATCAATGTTGCCAAAGCGTTGTTCCGCTTTGCAAAAGAGCGCGTTAACTTCATCCGATACCGCGATATCGGCGGAGAGGACCATGGCTTCTGCTCCTTTTGCACGGCACTGCGCAGCCGTTTTTTCGGCAGCTTCCTGATGGCGATGGCAATGCAATACAAGGCGATGCCCCGGTTCGGCAAGTTGCAGGGCACAAGCGCTCCCGATGCCGCCGGAAGCACCGGTGATGAGAATCGTATGTTGTGACATTTTATACTCCTACTGTTTTTTCTGTTTCAGGGGTATGATACCATGAATGGAACGATCGCAAGAACGACATGCTTTTAAAAAGAAGCCGAGATTGCGATTATTGCCGTCAGCGCTAGCGCAAACAGGGCATTGAAGAGGAGAACTATGAAGAAGGTACTCGGTCAACTTTTATATCTGGTGGCAAAAGGCTTGGATCTGCTTTTTTCAGGCTTGATTTTTTTGCTGGAAGAGGCAGTTCGCCTGGTGGAATCGGTTCGTAATATTTTCAGACCCCTGGTGGGATGTCTGGCGACAGCGATATTTTCCATGCCGCTTCTTTTCTTTTATATTCCGATTATTCGCCTGCCTGCCGGCGTCTGGCTCATTATCCTTATATTAGTTATCTTCCCCTTGCTCGGACGAGGCTTTGTATCCATGCTGGAATATGGCAAATATGTTTTCACCGAATATCTCTACGATCTTTCCGATGATTTACGCACCGGACGCAAACCCGGCCGCTCCTTCTCCAGTTACGGCCCCGCCTATCGCCGAAAGCTCTGGGAAAAAGAGGAGAAGAAGCGTCGTGAAGCCCAACAAAAAGAGAAAGAAAAATGGGATCGCATCTTTAATGAATACTTCCGCAATGGCGGATTTTATTACAACGAAAACAGCGGTTACAACCAAAACTCCGGCTATGGTGGCTTCGGCGGCTTCAACCAAAATACCGGCAATGGAGGCTTCGGGGGTTACGGCGGCTATGGCAGCAATGCCGGTGGTTGGGCCGGGCAAAACCCAATGGATCAATTTAAGGAGACCTACGAGAAGAGCTGCAGCGTCCTCGGCGTTTCCACCAATGCCACGGAATACGAAGTCAAGCTCGCCTATCGCAAGCTGGCAAAGAAGTACCATCCCGACGTGAACCCGGATCCTTCAGCCACGAAGAAATTCCAAGATATCAATGCGGCTTATGAGTTCTTATCGCCGGAAAATATGCAACGCTATAAGAAATACTCGTAAGAAGAGGGCGGCCGTTTGGCCGCTCGTTTTTATGATGGGCAGACAATGATCCATCCATGAATTACGTTCATTCGAACAAGAAAACCTTGTCGATTCCTTTTCTTTGTATAAGAAAAGGGGTAGTATGAATTTGCTCGTTCATGAGCACGAAAGATCGTAAAGGAGGGAGGGGCAATGAACGAAACCATTCAAGCCATCCTCGAAATAGACCGTTCGACAAAAAAACTAAAAGAAGATACCGAGCGTATTTTAGAAGAAGAAATGAATAATACGCGATCTGTTATGGCGGATCTTCAGAAGGAATCGAACCGTCAAATGCGAGATGAGGCGGAACAAAAGGTAGAAGCCATTGAACAAAAACGCAAAAAAGAAGAAAGCGACCTTGCGTCAACATCGCAGGATCAGATAGCGATTATCTGGCGCTTTTTTGATGCGCATCGCGAGAAAATGGCGACCGAGTGGTTCCAAAGACTGCGTGATGACGATGGGATCTAGTACGGCATTGGTAGCCAAGGTGCGCGGGCGATTCGGCAAATATTTGAACCCGATTCAACTGCACAACATGGTACAGGAAACGGATACGGCCGGTGTTCTGCGTTGTATTCGTGCGATTGTCGGTCCGGATGCCGGACCTTTTGATGATGTCGTTTCATGTGAAAGGGAATTGGAATCTTGGAAACGTCGAAGGAATGCAGAACTGCTGCACTTCCTAGATACCAAGGAGCGCGACTTCATTCAAAGCTTCTTGGTGCAAGATGAATTGTTGGAATTGCAACGATTCTTGCGTGTTTTGCAGAGACAAAATCACGAAGAGCAGATGAGTTTTGTGTTGCACAGCATTTATGCAAACACGTTAAATCTGACGACGGATACTACGGTTGACGTGCCGGCGTATTTGGCAACATTACAAGATAAGGCGTATTATCGACTGCTGGAACCGATGGTGCTTAATGATACGAAGGCAAAGGATCTGAATTTCGATACCTTGTCGGTGAATAGTGCCCGTTGGTATTATCATCGTCTGCGGGAAGAAGCCAAATCCTTCAGTGGCAACAGAGCCAAAGTGCTTAACGATTTTCTCGGCGTGATGATTGATTTGCGTAATCTGACACGCATTTTTCACGTCAAGAAATTTGTACCGCAGGAAGACGCCTTCTTGCAGCTGCAGATGATAGACGGCGGTAAATCCATTCATGGTAAGGAATTAGATACCTTGGTGGCACAGCCACTGGCGATGTTTTTAGAGCAAATGGAAAAAACGCCGTATCATGCCCTTTTTGAGGGTGGGGAAGTCGAATATTCCTTCTTGCCCATTGCTACGCAGCGCTATCTCTATCATTTTTGTCAGCGCATTTTCCGTACCACCGGCGATGGCTTGCTGGCGGCGCTTTGCTTCATTGTGATGTTGCAGGGACGCATGGCGGAGATTCGACGTATATTGGAAGCCAAGAGTTTAGGATTGAAAGAGGAGCAGATGATACAGTACTTAATCGAATGGAGAACGGAATAGGAGGCGTGCATTGGCAGTTCAAAAAATGAAAATGATGCAGCTGGTTGCGCCCCTGGAGGATCTCGTTCCCGTGGTGATTGCGCTTTTTCGAACCGGTGGCATCCATCTGACGGATGCGGAAAAGATGATTGAAAATTATGCCTTCACCATACCGGTCACCGAAGAGAATATGGCAAAGACGGTGGATGTTTCGACGGTGCGTAATTTTGAGAAGGAAAATTTCACCGGCGAACGTCGCAAGAAAGCACTCAATTATCTACAGCGTAAGCCGCGTGAAATGGGCGATATCTTTGCCCAGAAAAGCCTGACCACCACGTTGACACCGGAACAGGAAGCAGTTCTTGCAGGTTTGACACAGCTGGATCAGCAAATCGAAGAAATTAAAAAGGCACAAAAAGACGCTAAGGTGAACTTAAACCTGCTGCGACTGCTGTCCGCAAATGACATTGAGTATGCGGATCTGGCGGGGTTGGAACAATTTTCCTTTGCCTTTGGTACATTATCGGAAATCGGTCGACGTGCGATTCGCAGCGCTTACGAGAAAATACCGGCAGCCATTTTGCACTTGGGACAAATCTCTAAAGAAGAGCTCTATCTGTTGGTCTATCCCAACAAGGTGGAAAATGAAATTCGTCGTCTGGAAGATCGCTTGAGCATGAAATGCCTGAGTCCAAAATTTCCGAAAGAAAAGAGCAATGAACAAAGCGCTCGTTTCATCGAACAAAAGCTTGCCGAAGGAGAAGCGACGCTGGCGTCCTTGCAGAAGGAAAAGCAGACGCGCATCCATCGCCATGAAAAGGATCTGGAAGGCCTCTATTATGCGGCGTCCCTTGGCGATGCGGTTAATCAGGCGAAGCAGTATTTTGCTCGCGGCAAGGAATACTTCTATCTGACGGGATGGGTGAGTGATGCGGATGAAGCGGCATTTCGCAAAACCATCTCCGGCTTTAAAGATACCTTTGTTCAGTTTATCGATGAAAAAAATGTGTCGGCAAAAGCACCGACTCGTTTGCATAACAATGCGCTGGTGCGCCCCTTTGAAGCCATGGTCAACATGTACGGCACGCCAAACTATAACGAATTGGATCCGACCGGTTTCTTTGCCATCACCTACGTGATCCTTTTCGGAGCGATGTTCGGTGATTTCGGACAAGGCGCCATCTTTGCATTGTTGGGGTTGCTTTTAAAGAAAATGCGTCATCCGAATCTTGGCGGCGTTACCTTACGTATGGGACTTGCCAGTATGGCCTTCGGCTTGGCTTACGGCTCCGTCTTCGGCTTGGAAGATGTGATTCCGGCCTTGGTCATCCGCCCGTTTAACAACATCAACACCGTATTGATTGCGGCTATTGTCTTTGGGGTGGGCTTGTCAAGCGTTGCCTATATTTTGGGCATTGTGAATAAACTACGCATGCACGACGTCCAAGAAGCGCTTTTCGGAAAAGAAGGCCTCTGCGGTTTTGTACTGTATCTTTCCATCTTATTATTGGTGGTCAATATGGCCGTGAAGCCCATTCTTCCCGCAGGTGTGCTGACGATCATTATTCTCTTGGCCTTGGCGGGGATTCTGTTCCAGCAACCGCTTACCAATTTGCTGATGAAGAAGAGACCGCTTTATAAACAAGCCGTTGGCGACTACTATGTAGAAACCGGATTCTCGCTCTTGGAAACGCTCATTTCCATCTTTTCCGGAGCCCTGTCCTTTATCCGTGTGGGCGCTTTTGCCATCAACCACGTAGGACTGTTCATGGCCTTTTCGACCATGGGAAGAATGATGGGCGGTGCCGGCAATGTTGCAATGTTGATCATTGGTAATATCGTCATCATCGGATTGGAAGGCCTGATCGTCTTTATCCAGTCCCTGCGTTTGGAATATTACGAGCTGTTTGGAAAGTACTACGTCGGCGATGGGAAACCTTTTGTCGATGCGAAAAAAATGTTGAGTAATCATTAAAGGAGAATTGCTGTGGATATCATTTTAACGTTGTCTACGATCATTGTTGTTTTGACTATTTCTTCCGGTCTGTATCTGCTGTACAAAAATACGGACTCTTCGAAGACAAAACTGAAGAAGGCGCTGCGTTTGAACCTGACTTGTTTTGTTCCGTGCCTGCTCATGGCGATTGTCATGTTCATGCCGTCCACGTCGTTTGCGAGCGGCGCGTCGGGTAGCGCCGGTAACGGTTTGGCATACTTGGGCGCAGCCCTTTCCACCGGTATGGCGACCATCGGTACCGGTATTGCCGTAGGCGCCTGCGGTTCTGCTGCTTTGGGTGCTGTTTCGGAGGACCAGTCCATCTTGGGTAAAACCTTGATCTTTGTCGGCTTGGCCGAAGGTATTGCGATTTACGGTTTGATCATCTCCATCATGATCCTCGGCCAGATTGGCTAAGAGGCAGTCATGCACATGAAGCTCATCACCGACAACAAAGAGCTGGCGCTGGGTTCTCGTCTCAGTGGCATCCAAACGCGGGAGATTACGGATCTATCAACGATCGCTTCCGAATGGGAGATGGCCATTGATGATGCAGACTGTGGCGTGCTCTATTTGTCTAAGCATGTGGCGGAAGCCTTAAAGGAAGAAATTACCGCTTTTCGAGCCAAGCATCATCGTCCGCTCGTGGTAGTTTTGCCCGAACAGGAGGAGAATTGATCATGGTTGAGTTACAAAACAAAATTGTTCTGTTTCGCAATATGATCTGGTCGGAGGAAAAGCGTCGCTCGGAACAGATGCTCTATGATTCGACGAAACAGAATACAAAATTGATAGAAGATCGCAAAGCGCGTTTAAAGCACGATGCCGATACGTATGTCAAACAACATACGGACCGTGCGGAGCGTGCCGCGCACGAGAGAGTGGTTGTGCATAAACAGGAAAACCAGCGTATTTTCTTGGAAACGCAGCGTAAATGCCTGGACGCCTTAAATGCCTCCATTCGTCAGAAGTTCACGGATTTCGTACAAACGGATGACTATAAAGAATGGATGAAAAAGCACTTATTGCGTGCACTGAAGGAGTTAGATGTCGCGCAGGTTCACGTTCTTGCGCGTGATATGGACTTGGCGCATTCGATTTGCGGAGACGATATGCCCATCGAGAGCATGCCGGACACGGAAATCGGCGGCTTTGTGCTGGTGGATCGCCAGCAGGCCAAGCGTACACGTCATACCTTTCAGTATCTGATTCAAGCCAATGAATATGAAATCGGACGAGGCCTTAATGAATGGCTGATGAATGGCGTGGTTCAGGAAGCAGCGGCGGCAGATCAGTCTTCCGTAGCGAAAGGGGGACAGCATGAATAACGCCCGAAAAGGAACCATTCGTGCCATTAATGGCCCGGTTATCCGTGGCGTGCATATGACCGGCTTTGGCATTCATGAGATGGTGGAAGTCGGCGAAGATCGTCGCTTGGGCGAAATTATTTCGCTGGATGTGGATCATGCCGTGATTCAGGTCTATGAACAAACCGAAGGTTTAAAGGTGGGGGAGTCCATCTATAGCACCGGCGAACCGCTTTCGGTTGTGCTTGGCCCTGGCCTTTTGATGAATATGTATGACGGTATTGAAAGACCGTTGGAACGCATCCGTGATGCACATGGCGATTTCATGGCGACCGGTGTGAAGATGCCGGCGCTGGATGCGGAAAAGAAATGGGATGTCACCATGCACATCCATGTCGGCGATACGGTAGCACCGGGTGCCATCTTTGCCACCTGCAAAGAAACGGTGTTAATTGAACATCGCTCCATGGTGCCCGCCGGGGTAGCGGGCAAGGTTACGGAAGTCGTCGAGAACGGCGCCTATACGGTGGAGGACGTGTTAGCCAAGGTCGTAACCGAAGATGGCAATACGGTGGAATTGAAGTTAGCCCAGCGCTGGCCGGTTCGCCGTCCGCGCACGGTGAGCCGTCGCTTGGCAACGAACGATTTGCTTGTCACCGGGCAGCGCGTGTTGGATGTGTTCTTTCCTATCGCGAAAGGTGGTACGGTAGCTATTCCGGGCGGCTTTGGCACGGGAAAAACGATGCTCCAGCATCAGATAGCAAAGTTCTGCGATGCGGATGTAATTGTCTACATTGGCTGCGGCGAACGCGGCAATGAAATGACGGACGTTCTGGATTCCTTCCCGCAACTGGTGGATCCGAACACCGGTGAAAATTTGATGAATCGTACGATTCTGATTGCCAACACCTCGAATATGCCGGTAGCAGCGCGTGAAGCGTCCATCTATACCGGCATCACGATGGCGGAATACTATCGCGACATGGGATATGATGTGGCGTTGATGGCGGACTCTACTTCCCGTTGGGCCGAGGCGTTGCGTGAAATCTCCGGCCGTCTCGAGGAGATGCCGGCAGAGGAAGGCTATCCGGCCTACCTGTCCTCACGAATTGCGCAGTTCTACGAACGGGCGGGTCGCGTGGAAAATTTGAATCATTCTATCGGTTCGGTTACGCTCATCGGCGCTGTATCGCCGGCAGGTGGTGATTTCTCCGAGCCGGTCACCGAAGCTACGAAGCGTTATGTGAAAGTATTCTTAGGATTGGATAAGGAGTTGGCTTATTCCCGTCACTATCCGGCCATCAACTGGATGGACAGCTATTCCGGCTACCTAGATCTTTTGGCCAATGACTACATTGACCGTACGGACGTGGATGTGATGGCACTGCGTCGCAAGATGATGGAGATTTTGCTGGAAGAAAGTAAATTGAACGACATCGTCTCCTTGGTCGGTGCGGATGTCTTGCCGGAAGAACAACGCTTAGTCTTGGATATTGCTCGCATCTTGCGCGTGGGCTATCTGCAACAGAACTCCTTCCATGAGATTGATACGTATGTACCGCTGCAGAAACAGGTGCGTATGTTGCAGGTCATTGATACCCTCTATGAAAACGGCAAAGACCTGTTGGCGCTGCATGCACCTCTTAGTGTGGTTCACGATGATGAGCTGTTCCAACAGGTGACGATGATGAAATACAATGTGCCCAATGACGACTTGTCCGCCATCGATGCGCTGGAAGAGTCCATCGTATCGCATTACGATGCGCTCAAGTTGCAGTATCAGGGGGAGGATGCATCGTGAAGATTGAATATATCAAACTGAAGCACCTCGAAAGTGCGATTGTTACCGTGGATAAAGTACGTGACGTCGGCTATGGTGAAATCGTGACGATCACCTCGGAGGGTAAAACTTATACCGGCGAAGTCATGGCCATTGAAGACGATTTAGCCATGGTCCAGGTTTTCGGCGATACAACGGGCATGACGGTGGATAACGCTGTCGTGACCTTTGAAGGGCGACCGCTTTCCTTGCCGCTCAATGCCTCGATTTTGGGACGTGTGTTTGACGGCCTGGGCAATCCCATCGATGGTGGCGGCGCGGTATTTTCGGACAAACGCTATAACATCAATGGTTCAGCAATGAACCCGGTGGCGCGTGAATATCCGAAGAACTTTATTCAGACCGGTATCTCGGCCATTGATGGCCTGATGACGATTATCCGCGGTCAGAAATTGCCGATTTTCTCCGGCTCCGGCTTGGATCATGACCGCATTGCAGCGCAAATTATTCGTCAGTCGCAGATTCGCAATACCGATGATGACTTTTGCTTTGTCTTTGGCGCCATCGGCGTGCAGAAGGATGAGGCGGATTTCTTTGAAGAAACCTTCCGTGCGGCCGGCGTGCAGGACAAGGTAGCCAGTTATATCAACTTGGCTGATGATCCGGTAATGGAGCGTTTAATCACCCCGAAATGCGCTTTGACGGCCGCCGAATATCTGGCGTTTGAAGAACATAAGCACGTCTTGGTTTTGTTGACGGATATCACCTCTTACGCTGAAGCTTTGCGCGAGATTTCGAACTTGCGTGAAGAGGTGCCGAGTCGTAAAGGCTTCCCGGGCTATCTTTATTCCGATTTGGCCGCCATGTATGAACGCGCCGGCATTTTGCGTTCGGGCGAAGGCTCCATTACGCTGATTCCAATCCTCTCCATGCCAAACGACGATATTACCCACCCGATTCCGGACCTTACGGGCTACATTACAGAAGGGCAGATCGTGCTGTCGCGTGAATTATCACGCCGCGGCATCTATCCGGCCATCGATATTCTGCCGAGCCTTTCGCGTTTGATGAAGGATGGTATCGGGGAAGGTTTCACTCGCGAAGATCATGCGGATATCATGCGTCAAATCTACGCTTCCTATGCCAAAGCCCAGGAAGTACGCAATCTGGCCCAGATTATCGGCGAAGATGATTTGAGTGACGACGATCGCAAGATTCTCTCCTTTGGCGATGCCTTTGAAGAGCAATTCCTGCGACAGGACTTTACGGAGAATCGCTCCATCGAGCAAACGCTGGATCTCGGCTGGTCCCTGTTCAAACTCCTCCCTGAGAGCGAGCTTTCGCAGATCAGCCCGGAGATGAAAGAAAAGTATTTAAAGCGGTGAGTCATGGCATTCTTTAAGATTACTCCGACCAAAGCCAATTTAATGAAAGTAAAATCCATGCTCGCCCTGATGGAGTCCAGCTATACTCTTTTGGATAAGAAGCGCGTCGTGCTCTTGCGTGCGGCAAACGCAGAATTGAAGAAAAAGAAAGAGCTGGAGGCGGATCTTGCTTCCGTCAGCGATGCGTTTCGTGAAAAATTAAAGCACGCTACGGTTGCCATGGGGCACTATCACTTGGAGTCCATCGCCGCGGGAATGCCTGTCGACGAATCCGTAACCCTTCAGAATCGCTCGTACATGGGCGTGGAAGTGGCACGTCTGCAACACGGCGAAACCACAAAGGATGAAACAGACTTTGATACCGTGCATATTACGTTAGACTTTGCCACCCAAGCAATGCAGGATTTTAAGAACATCCTCTTGGAGCTCGCGTCGGTGACCGATGCCGCCGATCGCTTGCAGCGAGAGATGCTAAAGACGCAGAAGCGTGCCAATGCCCTCGAAAAAGTGCAGATCCCGAAGTACAAGAAATTCCGGGATTTCATTGCTCAATCTCTTGAAGAGAAAGAGCGCGAGGAATTTTTCCGCTTAAAGTTGCTGAAAAAGAAGAAGACGAGCAAAAAGGGCGAGGCGTAGAAGAGAGATACTAAGTGAAGAAGCGGAGGGCGGCCTTTGGGCCGCCCTCCGCTTCTTTGCCGTATGGTGCTAGGCCTGGTGGCGACTAGGTATATTTCCATATACGTTTTTTACCTAGTCGAAAATCGCCTACGGACGCTCCACAGCGACTAGGTATTTTTCCATATACGGTTTTTACCTAGCCGAAAATCGGAGCCGATCGGCGTGTTACGACTAGGTATATTTTGATATACGGTTTTTACCTAGTCGAAAATCGGAGCCGTTCGGCATGCCGCGACTAGGTATATTTCCATATACGTTTTTTACCTAGTCGAAAATCGCCCACGAACGCTCCACAGCAGCTAGGTATTTTTCCATATACAGTTTTTACCTAGTCGAAAATCGCCCACGAACGCTCCATAGCAGCTAGGTATTTTTCCATATACGGTTTTTACCTAGCCGGAAATCGCCCACGAACGCTCCACAGCAGCTAGGTATTTTTCCATATACAGTTTTTACCTAGCCGGAAATCGCCCACGAACGCTCTACAGCAGCTAGGTATTTTTCCATATACAGTTTTTACCTAGCCGAATAGCGCCCAAAGGCACCAAAAGCTAACTAGGGTTTTCTGCTATTTTAACTTTTACCTAGCCTGCAGATGCATCATCCGCATAAAGCCGTGCGCTTTCTCATAAAGAAGCATGGCGAGCGCTTTTCTTTCTTAGCAAAAATGCCGCTACTCATTTATCGCTTTGTCGCAGACAAGCAGTATTCCCGGTCAATCTCGCCTTGTTATGCTGTTTTATTGTATTGCTAAACATTGCCTATTATTTTTTAATTTTCATTCAACTCCTCTATAATGGTTCTGAAGGAGAAAGTAAATGGACACAATTGACAATCAAGCGGCCATCGAAGCCGTTTTTCATACCTATTTTAACGATGGATATTTCGAGTCCCGCAGCGGCGAAATCTGCCTCACGCTGTATCCGAAGCGATGGGCTTGGCTGCCCTCGGACAAACAAAAAGCATGGGATGCGGTTGTTGCAAAATTTTCTGATGACCCGCGTTGGGATCATACGGATGTGATGAAACAGCAATTCTATTGCCATGCGCGCTTTGTGTATCAGCTCTTTGAGCGAGAATGGAATCTTGAACCGTGGCGGACATCCATGGATTTTTTCACTTGCAACTGAGAGTAACGCGTACGCTTATGAAACGGCCCCATAGGCAGATTTTAGCGAGTGAACATAGCGAGAACGATCGAACCTCAACGCTTGTTTGGCGAAATCCATGGTTTAGGTCTTTGGATAGGGAAGGGGGATGGAATGGAAACGAAAGGGCAGAAGAAAAGAATATTGTTGCTGGGAACTGGGGGCACCATCGCTTCGGTACAGACGAAAGACGGATTAACACCCGCTATCAAGGCGGATCAGTTATTGCAATATGTGCCAGAGATTGCTACCAAAGTGGATGTGGATGCAAAGCAGATTTTGAACCTGGATTCCACCAATATTGAAACCTGCCATTGGCTGACGATGGCGAAAACCATTCAACAAAATTACGATGCCTATGACGGTTTTGTACTTTGTCACGGTACGGATACGATGGCGTATTCCTCGGCTGCTCTTTCCTATTTGATTCAGCATTCATCCAAGCCCATCGTGCTCACCGGATCACAAAAACCGATTAATCTCGACAATACTGATGCACGTGTGAATTTGCGAGACGCTGTGCGCTTTGCAGCCGATCCGCGTGCCCACGATGTGAATGTCGTTTTTGAGGGAAAGGTGATTTGCGGAACGCGTGTACAAAAAGTGCGTACGAAAAGCTACAATGCCTTTGACAGTGTGAATTATCCGTTGCTAGCGGCGATCCAGGAGGAGCGCATCGCCTTCTATATTGATGACAAAGCGCGCCAAAGCGCACCGGTTCATTTTTATTCCGCTCTCGACCCCGCCGTCGGCCTGTTTAAGTTGACGCCGTCTCTTGATCCGGCGATGCTCACTGTTTTTGGCCGCTCGTTCCACGCTGTTATCATTGAAGCGTTCGGCGTAGGCGGTTTGCCAACGTATCGGGCAGGCGCTTATCGCGATGCCGTCGAAAAGCTGCTGCAGGCAGGTAAAACGATCGTGATGACCACGCAGGTACCGTATGAAGGAAGCGATATGTCCGTCTATGCCGTGGGGCGGGATGTGAAAGAAGATCTTGATCTTTGGGAAGCCTATGATATGTCGCTGCCGTCGGTAGTGACAAAATTGATGTGGATATTGGGTCAAACCGAGGATCCAAAGGAAGCACGAAAACTCTTTCAAACGCCGATTAACCGCGACACGCTGTGGTTTTAAGGGGGAATCCTTTCGTTCTGAATTCTTAATTATGAACCGACTTCAAAAAAACAAGAGGCGGTAGATTTTTGATTTTGAGTGGAAGTCGGTTCTTTATTTTCATTCTATTTTTACAAAACAATAATCATCATTTTTCTTGTGAAAACGATATAGCATGTATTATAATTGGAGTAGACAGTTAGGTTGTCTTGATAGAAAATGGGGGGGGTATACACAAGTAAGATTGTTGTCGGCTAAATAGGGAAAACGATTTCGACTGGCTAAAAATTATCATCGCTATCTGAAACAAGGGACTCAACTGCGCTGCAAAAGTATTAATCAAAGAAAGGGAGGAATGAAAATGCCTAAGAGATTCAAAGTCTTTCTAAGTGCTTTAGCATTGCTTTTTCTATTTTGCGCCTTTCAAATCGTTCAGATCAATCGTGAAATACCGAATCAAGTTAAAGAAGTACAAAAGTCACTGCCATATACGTTGAACATAGATGGCACCGAAGTAACGGTGACCGATTATGCGTTTGGCACGAAAGAACTGGATGGAATAGCCTATCATACTTGTACGATCTTTTTGCAAGTAAAAACAGGCGACGTGATGCCTGATCCGAAGGCGTCTCTCTTTCCTTTTGCCATGGTTGAAAATGATTATATTTTCCCGGATATACAAGGATATTCAGAAAATCTTCGCGACCCCGAAACGAGAGCGCTTGTGTTGGAGCCCAATAACACGGTGAAAGGAAGCATTATGTTTTTGCTGAGCGCTGCACAAAAAGCCGATTCCGTTCGACCGGCATTGGTGATGAAGCCGCGCGCATATCTTGAATTGTATGATCGTGAGTGGAACACAGGCAATCTTTATCTTGAATTTATTCCTTTGGAGGCAAAACGTGTTCAATCTTGATTTATATCGAGTAGGTTATAGAAAACGCATTTGGGCGATCATTCCCATCCTCATCATTTGTTGTGTTGTAGCCATACAGGATATTTCCTTTGGAGATGGAGGGGAAATACCCCTGGATGTAAGGCATTGGTTTCCGTTAAATAGCGCATGGAATATGTGGCAACCCTTCTCCAATGGAATTCCGGCGACGATATTGGGGTGGCTTTCTTTTGTGATGGTTGCCCTACCGGCAAGCGACCTCTTCTATGAAGATCAAAAACATCGCCTTGTTGTTCCTTTTCGCACAGAGAAGAGGCAAAAGATAATTACCAGATCGCACTATATCCTGAATTTTTTAGTCGGCTTTTCTGTATTGCTTCTTTTGGGGATGGTGCAGAATGCCATCATTTTTACGCGAATCCCCATGATCCCCATTTCAGAACACTATATTCCCCCGGCGTCAGGTCAAAATATCTTTTCTCTGTTTTTCCTGAAGCAGCCTTTCTTCTATCTTGTTTTTGCATTATTACGATGTGGACTTTTTGGGGGAATATTGGCGTGTGCGTCGCTGTCAATAAATTATTGGTTAAAAGGAAGCTATGCGGGGCTATTTATTCCGTTTTTTGTCATTCAAGTTTTCGACTTTTTATGGAACCGATTGGCTCGACTTCTTCAGCTTCCCATCGAGTGGTTTGCCCAGCTATCGATCCGATTCCCCTATGGCGTTGTAGCCTTAAACACTATGGCAAAAATCGAACTCGGCGTTTTGGTCTTCTTCATTTTCGCAACATATTTGCATGCCTGTCGCAATCGAGATGTGCTATGAAGCTATTTAGTCGCAACCTCATCTATTATTTTTTCTTTTGCTTGCGGAAATCACTTCTCATTCTGATGATTTTTACGCTTTTCCAGGGGATGGCATTACAGGAGGGGGCAGATCTGGGATTATCTCCCTATGAGACATGGACACAGATCGTTCAATGTGACGTGGGCTTGCATGTGGATGCTTCCATGTATCGACTTCCTTCGGTGTGGTTTCTATTACATTTCCTTCCTGTGTGGCTGTTTTCCGATGCTTTTTGGAAGGACTATCAAGCGAACGGATGTCAGCTCATATTGCAGTCCGGATCGAAAAGACTTTACTTTATAGTAGGACTTGGAAGTATATGTACCCTGTGTATAGCGTTTCATGGGACGTTAGTTCTTGTACTAAGCGTTCTCGCATTGGTCAAAGGCGGAGGTGTTAGTGGATGGATGTCTTTTTTACGAATTCATCTGTTTTTTACCATAGAGAATATTGTGTTCCTTACAGCAGTGCTTTTTCTAAGTGTATGGATACTGTATCGAGTGGGGCTTGTCGTTGTTTTTTTGTGGTTAGGAGCAGTTAGCTTGATACCATCGCCATTTCTGTTGGGCAGTGGCTCTCTCGTTTTTCGCCAGGATTTTATGGAACCGGAAGGATATTCGCTTCCTCTAAATCTTATTGTCTGCGCACTATATTTATTTGTGGTTTTTATTCTCTATTATCGACGAACGAAGAACGTCGATGTTCTGTGAGGAGGACACCGTGATTGAATTAAAAAACGTTGGAAAAAAGTTGGCTGAAGAGTGGGTTTTGAAAAATGTCACGTTGGACATAGAAGAAGGTGGAATTTATGGATTCGTAGGACAGAACGGATCGGGGAAGACGATGCTCTTTCGGGCTATTCTTGGACTCATTCAGCTCACAGAGGGGGAATGTTACATAGACGGGCATAAAGTAGATTTTGATCATCTACCGAAGGATGTGGGATTACTCCTTGAAGCTCCGGCATTCTTGCCCTATCTGAGCGGAAAGCAAAATTTAAAATTGCTTTCCTATTTGAAGTCGGAAATAACGGATAAAGAAATATCCGACATGATGAACAAAGTAGGACTGGCAAAGGCGAAGAACAAAGCGTACGGAAAGTATTCATTGGGCATGAAGCAACGATTAGGTCTTGCCTCGGCCTTCCTTCACGCACCGCGTCTCATTATATTAGATGAACCCACGAATGCATTGGATTCACAAGGAATTGAAATATTAGTGCAGCTGCTGAAGATGTATGCATCTAAGGAACGAATCATTCTGATTGCAAGCCATGATGAGCGATTTTTGTCTCAGGTAACGAATAGACTTTTTTATATGAGCAAGGGACAACTAACGAAAACGTTGTAACGATCTTCATGTGATGGAGGCGTTCCGTATCATACGATGATTGTTCATTCAACAGGAAATAATGCCGGAAACATAGGGATTTCAGCACACACTACAGCAAGACGGATTTATCCATTAAAAAAACTGGGGTTAGGCATATCTTCTACACGCCAATGGTTAGGTTTAAAGATTCGAGGCAACTATGGATATTAAAAAAACAATGCTTTCGTTCGCTTTATATGGAACGTGATAGCGCCGTAAGAGATCCTTCGATGACACAATTTGAACGATTTAACGTGATGGATACGTTTAAAAAGAGGATTCCATTCTTATGCTAGTCGATACAGTTGTGACCAATGAAGCGCAAACATCCGGTTCCGGTTGCGTTTATCGTTTGCTCTTAACGATGGAAGATGATCATCTTAGGCTTGATCAAATCATTGGAGAAAGCGGTGAGGACGCCATAAACTATCGCTCAAACATGACGGTAGAAGAGATGCGCAAGGATATTGATCTTTTGGAAAAAAGATTACTGTCAACAGTTGATTCACCGGATGTAAAAGCGGCGTATCAAAAGGATATCGACGAGGCGAAAAAGAAATGTGATCCCAAAAGTCCAATGGATTTTTACTATACGATGGGTATGTTTGTACGTTCTATCATGGGAATAGAGAACCGGGACATGTTGATTCCCATTATGCAGAAGCATAATGTGGCAGAGAAACAGTAATTCTCGTCTATGGAAGGTCGTCCAAAGATCGACCAAATGAGATGCTTTTCTATCAATAGAAAGGCTTGATTTGGCGAAAAAAAAACCTTCGTCAGTGGATAATAGAGTTTCTCTACATGAAAAAATGAAAAAAGCTTGGAAAAGGTGCTTGACAGATCAGGCACCTTTTAGTATTCTAATCAACGGCTTCACTCGTGGGGCAAACAGAAATGAAAAAAATATGAAAAATATTTGAAAAATTTCTTGACAAAGCCATACGATGTTGCTAATATGTATAAGTCACCTCGCGTGACGCGAACCTAAACAACTGAATCAATCAATAAACTTTGAGTTGAAATAATTCAAAACAACAAATATAGAGTCAAGATATTGGCTCTCAAAAAATTTTTTTGAGAGTTTGATCCTGGCTCAGGATAAACGCTGGCGGCGTGCGTAACACATGCAAGTCGAACGAG
>QWCE01000171.1_pt1 | contig 121005 bp, 115 predicted proteins | sample 1972531 | NCBI WGS metagenome assembly QWCE01 (sample SAMN09866716, study PRJNA288562) | Human gut metagenome isolate term4_stool, whole genome shotgun sequencing... | reverse complement strand
TGCAAGGCATCTATGCTGACGAAGGATTTTCCGGCACATCGACCAACAAGCGCGTGGAGTTCAACAAAATGCTCCATGCGGCGGAGCTGGGACAGATCGACCTGATCGTGACCAAGGAGGTCAGCCGTTTCACCCGCAACACAGTAGACGCGCTGCAAATCACCCGCGAGCTGCGGCGGCGCGGCGTCGGCGTGCTGTTTCTCAATGACAGCCTGGATACCCGAACCAACGATGGGGAACTGCGGCTGACGATCATGAGTTCCTTCGCACAGGACGAAAGCCGAAGGACCTCTGAACGCTCCAAATGGGGGCAGATGCGCAGCATGGAAAAGGGCGTCGTTTTTGGCGGCTCGCTGCTGGGTTACGACGTGATCGGCGGCAAGATGACCGTCAACCCGGAGGGCGCGGAAGTTGTCCGGCTCATCTTCCATAAGTACCTGCAAGAGCGCAAAGGGTGCAGCACCATCGCGCGGGAGCTGCGGGAGGCCGGTATTCTCAGCAGCAAGGGCAACTGCCTTTGGTCGTCTGCCACCGTGACTAAGATCCTAAAGAATGAAAAATACTGCGGTGACCTGATCCAGAAAAAGACCTACACGCCGGACTATCTGACGCACGAAAAGAAGTACAACCACGGCAAGGAACCGCTGGTAGAACTAAAAGATCACCACGAGTCCATCATCGACCGGGAAACGTGGCAGGCGGTGCAGCGAGAGCTGTCCCGCCGCAACCGTGCGACAGGCTGCGGCGGACACGGCAACCGCTATCCGCTCTCCGGTAAAATTCGCTGCGGTGAGTGCGGCAAGAGCTTCTCCCACCGCACCAAAAAGCGGCAAGACGGCAGTTCCTATTACCGCTGGTGCTGCTTCACCGCCACCAACGAGGGTCTGCGGCGCACAGACGGCGCGGGAAATGTCATCGGATGCAGCGTCGGACGGCAGATCCGGGACGACATTGCCATGGATCTTCTACGGCGTTCCGTGAACGCCGTGACGCTGGATAAGAAATCGATCATATTGAGCCTCACCCGCGTTGTGGAAAGCGTTCTGGCGTCCGGTGAGGACAGCGGCGAGCAGGAACTGCGGCGGCTGGAGCTGGAGCTTGAAAAGCTGCAAGCCCGCAATGACACCATCCATGACCGCTTTTTCGATGAGAGCATCACCAAGGCTGACTATCAGCGCGCCAAAGTCCGCTGTGAAAGTGAAATGAACCGGGTGCAGGAGAAAATCACAGCTATCAAACAGCGGCAGGCATTGAACACCGACACGCAGACCCTAAAACCGGACATTCGCGCCGCCATCACGGGAATCGTCAGCGGGCGCACGGCGGACGACGACTTTTACGGGCATCTCCTCCAGCAAATGATCGTGTACCGGGACGGCAGGGTAGAGGTGGCGCTCAATCTGCTTCCCGCCAAATGGGTCTATGTGCTGGACGGACTGGAAAAATACCGTGCCAAAATTGGGGGCCATGACGCTTCCTCTGTACCGATGTCGGTCAGCAGGCCTTTGAGCTCGGGGTAGGGCATGGAGTAGCGCTGGGAGAGGTAGCGCAGCGATGCACCCAATTCTCCGTCTGGGCCTCCATATTGGCTGATGATCGCCGCGGCGAGTTTGGGATTCGGATTTTTGATCTTGACCGGGTACTGTAACTTTTTCTCATATACAAACATTACTTTTCTCCCTCCAGATCCCACGGCCACGGATCATTCAGCCACTTGAAGCTGCCGGGCGTCACGTCCGTCTGCAAAATCGGGCCGTACTGCTTTTCATAGGCCTCGCGCCCCTCGCGGCCGAGCTTGATATACGACCAGTAGAGGTTCAGAACCTCGGTGTCCTCCGGGTGTGTGGTGAGATAAAGCCCCAGCTCGTCGATGGCAAAATCGAGCGCCATCAGCTCTGAGAGCGCCGTGTTGACGGCGGGGAACTTCGTCTTCATCTGCGCGTGAAAGGGTAGGTTCAGCCCCGGAAACAGCGTACCGGCCTTGAGCGCGTCCTGTTGGGAATAGCGCTCGGGGTCGTTTTTCTGCACGGGGACATAGGGAAAAGCCAGCGGCGCGCAGCAGCCGTTCGGCAGCGTGCCCACGCCGGACTCGGCGCGCATGGCTCTGTTGTCGTCCAAAGAAGTCTCCTCCTTGCAAAGATATCGGGCATCCGCCCACACCATCCTATGCAGCGGGAGAAAAAAGGGAAGCGGGGCTTTTCTTTTTGTTCAAAGTCCTGTATAATGAAAAGCACATAAGGCCGCGCCGCGGGGCATACATTGTTCCGGGGTGAGGGGTATTTTGTTTATCGTTTTCGGAAAAAAGGCGTTTTACGCCATATTCGCGCTGCTGCTCGTGCTGACGGCGGCGACCGTCAGCCTGCTTCTGCCGCCGGAGGCGGTGGAGACGAGCGTGTCGGCGCCGACAGGGAAGACCGTCTGGGTCATCGACGCGGGGCACGGTGGGGAGGACGGCGGGGCCGTCGCCGCCGACGGCAGCAAGGAAAGCGACATGAACCTCGCCATCGCGCGGCGGCTCGACGCGCTGCTCATTTTTCTCGGCGAGGAGACGCGCATGACGCGCACAGAGGATATCTCCATCCACGATGCCAGTGCGTCCACGCTGCGGGAAAAGAAACGCTCCGACCTCGAAAACCGCGTGGGACTGGTCAACAGCACGCAAGGCGCTATCCTTGTCAGCATCCACCAGAACAGTCTTCCGTCATCCAAGCAGACGCACGGCGCGCAGGTGTTTTACGGCAAAAAAGAGGGGAGTGCCGAGGTCGCGAATGCGGTGCAGCTCGCACTGAATCAGACTGTCAATGCGGGCAATGAGAAGACAGAGAAGGCCATCGACGCGTCGATCTTCCTGATGAAAAACGTCACCGCGCCTGCAATCCTGATCGAGTGCGGATTTTTGAGCAATGAAAACGAAACGGCGCTTTTAAAAAGTGGCGAATATCAGCAAAGACTGGCCGTTGTGATCGCGTCCGGCCTTTTACAGCAGCATCAGTAAAGCAAAAGAGGTTTACAATATGGTAAAGGCAAAAAGTGTATTTTTCTGCACGGAGTGCGGCAACGAAACGCCCAAATGGGCGGGCCGCTGCCCGAGCTGCGGCGCATGGAACACGCTCGTCGAGCAGGCCGTCGGCGACGGTGCAAAGGCAAAAGCGGGCGGCCGCAGCCGCACGCTGCGCGCCAAGGCGCACCCGATCGCAGAGCTTGACACAGCGCAGGAGATCCGTTTTCCCACCGGCATGGGCGAACTAGACCGCGTGCTCGGCGGCGGCGCTGTGCAGGGCTCGCTCGTGCTCGTCGGCGGTGCACCGGGCATCGGCAAATCGACGCTGATGCTGCAGATCTGCGGAAAACTGAGTGAAACCGCCAAAATTCTGTACGTTTCCGGCGAGGAATCGCCGCGTCAGCTCAAGCTGCGCGCCGACCGTCTCGGCGTGCAGTCGGACAACCTGTACGTGCTGTCCGAGACCTGCCTCGGTGATGTGCTGGAATCCGTCGAAGGAGAAAAGCCCGACGTTTTGATCGTCGACTCCATCCAGACGCTCTATCAGGACTCACTCGAATCGCCCGCGGGCAGCGTGGCGCAGGTGCGCGCCTGCACGCTGGAGCTGATGCAGCTGGCCAAAGGGGAGGGCATCACCGTCTTTGTCATCGGGCACGTCAACAAAGAGGGTTCTATTGCGGGCCCGAAGGTGTTGGAGCACATGGTCGACTGCGTTTTATATTTCGAGGGTGAGGCGCACATGAGCTATCGCATCCTGCGCGCGGCGAAAAACCGCTTCGGCGCGACGAACGAGATCGGCGTATTCGAGATGCGCAGCGAAGGCCTTGTCGAAGTGCCGAACCCGTCGGAAATGCTGCTTTCGGGACGACCTGACGATGCGCCCGGCACGTGCGTGACCTGCGTGATGGAAGGCCAGCGCCCGGTGCTGGCCGAGGTGCAGGCATTGCTTGCGCCCGCGGCGCAGTCAGTCTCGCGGCGGACAAGCAACGGCTTTGACTACAACCGCGCCGCCATGCTGATGGCGGTGCTCGAAAAGCGCGGCGCGCTCAAGGTGTCCGGCTGTGACGCGTTCTTGAACGTCATCGGCGGATTGAGCGTGGACGAGCCCGCAGCAGACCTTGCCGCCGTGCTGGCGCTCGCGTCGAGTTATCTCGACAAGCCCATCGGCAATCACGTCGCCGCCATCGGCGAGGTCGGCCTGACCGGCGAGCTTCGCAGCGTGAACCATTTGAGCGAGCGGCTCAGCGAGGTGCACCGTCTGGGCTTTGAAACATGCATCATCCCGAAGCAGCGCAAGGATCAGATCCGCGCGCCGCAGGGGCTCGCGCTGATCGAAGCGTGCAACATCGCCGAAGCGCTGCGCGCCATTGTGCAGGCGTAAACGCCGATGCGCCGATTGTAAAGCAGTTTCTATAATCTATAATATAGCAGCAAAACCGGCAGCGTTTTCACACTGCCGGACCCATAGAATCCCATGATCCTGACAAAGGAGGTTTTTGTCGCCAGCCACGCCAAAACGCTCATTTCCGCAAAAATACGTTTTTTCGCTCCCCTCAATTGAACAAAATTTTTATTTTGTTCAATTGAGTATGGACTTCAAAATGCCCCCTCTCCATCGGCCACTTTATTGAAAGTCGTCATACCGTCGATCAACGGCATGTGCGCTGTGCATCCGTTCGAACGATCAATCGCTGCGCAGCTCTGTATCACGCTTGAACCGCCGACAACGCTCACAGATCAGAGCTACCGAATTTTTTCCGGTATTTTGAAATCCAACACTTCGTAACTTCTCCGTATTTTTTCTTTCTGATTTAGATGAGCTGTTTCTGCGCCTGCACTGGCGCTCATTTACTATGAACGACTACCGCTTGGAATCGCCGCCGATTTTGCGCGATTTTCTATCCTACCACGAGACCATCAAAGCCCACTCGCAGAAAACGGTCGATGAATATTTCCTCGACCTGCGCAACTTTTTCCGCTATTTGAAGCAGTCGCGCGATCCGTCGCTGCGCGGCCTCCCTCTCAACGAAATTTCCATCATGGACGTCGATCTTGACTTTGTGAAAAAAGTAACATTGACCGATATTTACGCCTACATGACCTATCTGAGCCGTGACCGCGTGCTGCATCAAAACAGCGACGTGTCCGACTACGGCCTGAATGCCGCGTCCAGAGCGCGAAAAATCGCGACGATTCGGTCTTTTTACAACTATTTGGTCAACAAAGCGCATCTTTTGGACGCAAATCCCTGCAAGGACCTCGATTCCCCCAAGATCAAAAAGTCGCTGCCGAAGTACCTGACGCTCGACGAGAGCGTGCAGCTTTTGCAGTCCGTTGACGGGCAGAACCGCGAGCGCGACTACTGCATCCTGACGATCTTTTTGAACTGCGGGCTGCGAATCTCCGAGCTCTGCGGTCTCGATCTGCAGGATATTCAGGACGACGCGCTGCGCGTGCTCGGCAAAGGCAACAAGGTGCGCATCGTCTACTTAAACGACGCCTGCAAAGACGCGCTCAAGAGCTACCTCGCCGTCCGCCGCCCCATCTCCGGCCGCGATCACAATGCCCTCTTCCTCTCGTCGCGCAATGAGCGCATCAGCCGCTCGAGCGTCCACGCGCTCGTCAAAAAGCACCTGAGCGCCGCGGGACTCGACGCTTCAGAATACTCCTCGCACAAGCTGCGCCACACGGCGGCAACGCTCATGCTGCAAAATGGCGTGGACGTCAAAGCCGTGCAGGAGGTGCTCGGGCATGAGCATCTGAACACGACGGAGATCTACACACACATTGATAACGACGCGCTGCGCGTGGCTGCAAAGGCAAATCCCTTGTCGCATGTAAAGATGAAAAAGAACGAGGATTAAAATTGACTTTCCCGGCTTCATCCGATATACTTAACAGTTGATGAAATGTATTTTTCAAGGAGGGTTTCCATGAATACAAAAGAGCTTTCCCCCATCTGCCGGCAGGTGCGGCGCGACATCATCACGATGACCGCCAACGCTGGCAGCGGTCACCCCGGCGGCTCGCTGTCCGCTGTGGAACTGATGACCAGCGTCTTCTTCAATCACATGCGCGTTGACCCCAAGAACCCGCACGATCCCGACCGCGACCGCTTCGTGCTCTCCAAGGGTCACGCCGCCCCCTGCTACTACGCGGTGCTCGCCGCCAAGGGCTTTATCTCCCGCGACGAGTATGCGAACTTCCGCCAGCTGCACTCCATCCTGCAGGGCCACCCCGACGCCAAGAAGGTCCCCGGCATCGACGCCTCTACGGGTTCTCTCGGTCAGGGCGTGTCCATCGCCGTCGGCATGGCGCTGGGCGCCAAGCACCTCGGCAAGGATACGAAGGTCTTCGCCCTCGTCGGCGACGGCGAGAGCCAGGAAGGACAGATCTGGGAGGCTTACATGGCTGCCGCGCACTATAAGCTCGACAATCTGACCGTCATCATCGACAACAATGGCCTACAGATCGACGGCACGAACGACCAGGTCATGAGCCTTGGCGATCTGCCCGCCAAGCTCCGCGCGTTCGGCTTTGACCTCGTCGAGCTGCCCGACGGCAACGATCTTGACGCCGTCGAGGCCGCGCTTTCCAAGCCTACCATGCCCGGCAAGCCCAAGGCCATCCTTGCACACACCGTCAAGGGCAAGGGCGTTTCGTTCATGGAGAATCAGGTCGGCTGGCACGGCAAGGCGCCCAATGCCGAGCAGCGTGAGCAGGCACTGAAGGAATTGGAGGACTAAGAACATGGCTGATAAAATTGCAACCCGTCAGGCTTACGGCGAAGCGCTGATCGAACTGGTCGAAAAGAACGATAAGGTCGTCGTGCTCGACGCCGACCTCGCCAACGCCACGCAGACCTGCAAGGTCGCCAAGGCGCACCCTGAAAAATTCTACAACTGCGGCATTGCCGAGGCTAACATGGTCGACATTGCCGCCGGTATGTCCACGATGGGCCTCATCCCCTACTGCTCTTCGTTTGCGATGTTTGCGGCCGGCCGCGCCTATGAGCAGATTCGCAACTCCATCGCCTATCCCCACTTCAATGTCAAAATCTGCGCGACCCATGCGGGCGTCAGCGTCGGCGAGGACGGCGGCAGCCACCAGTGCATCGAGGACATCGCCCTCATGCGCGTCATCCCCGGCATGACGGTCATCTGCCCCGCGGACGCCAACGAGGCAAAGGCCGCCACCATGGCGATCGCCGAGATGAACGGTCCTGTCTACATGCGCCTTGCGCGCCTTGCCACCCCCGTTTTCGAGGGCGACATGGTCAAGCCCTTTGAGATCGGCAAGGCCAACGTCCTGCGCGAGGGCAAGGATGTCGCGATCTTCGCGACCGGCCTGATGGTCAGCGAATCCCTCGCCGCCGCGGAGAAGCTCGCCAAGGAGGGCATCGACGCCGCCGTCATCAACATCCACACCATCAAGCCCATCGACGCGGAGTGCGTGACGAAGTACGCCGTACAATGCGGCAAGGTCATCACCGTCGAGGAGCACAGCGTCATCGGCGGTCTGGGCGACGCCGTGGCCGACGTCCTGATGGGCAAGGTGAACTGCAAGTTCCACAAGATCGGCGTGAACGACCGCTTCGGTCAGTCCGGCAAGGCGGCGGACGTGCTGCGCGAATACGGCCTGACGGTGGATCAGATCGCCGAGACCGTCAAGGCGAACATCTGATGAACACCGCGCCCGAGTGCATCGACATGACGGAATCACTGCGCCGCGGCGCAGGCCGCCTGCTTTATGACGGAGATGAAGGCTCTCTCGTCCTCAGCATGGACGGAACGTTTTTGCTGAGCGACATGCTGGACGGCGCGCTTCTGTGCGAAAAGATTCGCACGCTTTGCCCTGCCGCTCCCAAGCTGTTCACCGTCAAAAGTGACGATGCCGCAGCAGCGCTGATGCGGGAATTCTCCCTGCACGATTCCATGCGCTGCACGCAGTGGGTCTATGAAAAGAGCGAGCCGCCCTGCCCCGTCACGGCGGACATCCGCCCGCTGACGCAGGAGCACGCGGCGCTGGCCGCGTCCGTCTATCACGACGGTGACGGTGCGTACATCCGTAACCGCATCGAACACGGCGCACTCTTCGGCGTATTTGAGAGCGATGCCCTCGCAGGCTTCGCCGGTTTTCATGACGACAGCAGCATGGGCATGCTCGAAATTCTACCGCCGTTCCGCCGCCGCGGGTATGCCGCGCAGCTGGAAGCATTTCTGATCGCCGCGGCGCTGAAGGAGGGCTGCACGCCCTACTGCCACGTGGTCGACGGAAACGAAGCGTCGCTGCATTTGCAGCGGAAAATGGGCCTCACCTGCACCCGCCTTCCCGCGATCTGGGTCAATTAAGCAAAGAAAGGAGACAAAGCGAATCGGTTTTGTCTCCTTTTTTCAAAAATATCGCAAATTCTCTTGCAAAATCAAATTTCTGTGTTACAATGCAATTAGTTCCAAACGTACCAAACATTTGAAATAACTTTTTATCAAAGGAGAAGATATTATGCCGCTCGTAACATCTACTGAAATGTTCAAAAAAGCATATGACGGCGGATACGCCATCGGCGCGTTCAACGTCAACAACATGGAGATCGTGCAGGGTATCACCGAGGCCTGCCAGGAAGAGCACGCGCCCGTGATCCTGCAGGTCAGCAAGGGCGCCCGCGCTTACGCGAACCACACCTACCTCGTCAAGCTCGTGGAAGCTGCTGTCGAGTGCTGCCCCGATATCCCCATCGTGCTGCACCTTGACCACGGCCCGGACTTCGAGACCTGCAAGTCCTGCATCGACGGCGGCTTCACCTCCGTCATGATCGACGCCTCCTCCAAGCCCTTTGCCGAAAATATTGAGATCACGAAGAAGGTCGTCGAGTACGCACACGACCACGGCGTCGTGGTCGAGGCCGAGCTCGGCACCCTCGCCGGTATCGAGGACGAGGTCAAGGTCGCCGCGCACGAGGCGTCCTACACTCATCCCGAAGAAGTCGAGGAATTCGTCTCCAAGACCGGCTGCGACTCCCTTGCCATCGCCATTGGTACCTCTCACGGCGCTTACAAGTTCAAGCCCGAGCAGTGCACCGTCAATGAGCAGGGCATCCTCGTCCCGCCCCCGCTGCGCTTCGATGTGCTGAAGGAAGTCTCCAAGCGTCTGCCCGGCTTCCCCATCGTGCTGCACGGCTCCTCCTCCGTCCCGCAGGAGTATGTCAAGATGATCAACGAGCACGGCGGCAAGATGCCCAACGCTATCGGCGTGCCCGAGGATCAGCTGCGCGAGGCCGCAAAGCTCTCCGTCTGCAAGATCAACATCGACTCCGACCTGCGCCTTGCCATGACCGGCACCGTGCGCGCCTTCCTCGATGAACATCCCGACAAGTTTGACCCGCGCGAGTATCTCAAGCCCGCCCGTGCCAACATCAAGGAGCTCGTCCGCCACAAGCTCGTCGATGTGCTCGGCTGCGCCGGCAAGGCCTAAGTGATAAGGAGAACTGCTATGAGTGAACTGAAAGGCGCGTGCATCATCGGCCAGTCCGGCGGCCCGACCTCCGTCATCAACGCGAGCGCTTACGGCGTCATCCGCACGGCGCTCGATTCCGGCTGCATCACGAATGTCTACGGCGCAGAGCACGGTATCAAGGGCGTGCTCGAAGACCGCCTGTTCGACATGAGTCAGGAAGACCCGAAGGAGCTGGAGCTTTTAAAGTACACCCCCTCCTCCGCCCTCGGCTCCTGCCGCTACAAGATGAAGGACCCCGACGAGGACGACACCGATTACAAGCGCATCCTTGAGGTATTCAAAAAGCACGACGTCCGCTATTTCTTCTACAACGGCGGAAATGACTCGATGGATACCTGCAATAAGATCAGCAAGTACATGCAGAAGGTCGGCTACGAGTGCCGCGTCATGGGCGTGCCCAAGACGATCGACAACGACCTTTATGGCACCGACCACTGCCCCGGCTACGCCAGCGCCGCCAAGTACATCGCGACGAGCCTGATGGAGGTCTATCAGGACGCGCACGTCTACGACACGGGCATGATCTGCATTGTCGAGATCATGGGCCGCCACGCCGGTTGGCTGACTGCCGCCGCCGCGCTCGCGACGAAGTACGGCGCGGGTCCCGACCTCATCTACCTGCCCGAGACTGATTTCGACATGGACACGTTCCTTGCCGACGTCGAGCGCATCTACAAGGAGACCGGCAGCTGCATGGTCGCCGTGTCCGAGGGCATTCATTATGCCGACGGCAGCTTCGTATCCGAGGCCAAGACCAGCGCGACGGACGGCTTTGGCCACGCGCAGCTCGGCGGCCTCGCCGCGCTGCTGGCGAGCATCGTGAAGGAAAAGACCGGCGCGAAGGTGCGCGGCATTGAGCTGTCGTTGCTCCAGCGCTGCGGCGCACACCTCGCAAGCGAGACCGATATCGAAGAGGCCGTCATGGCCGGTCGTGCCGCGGTGGAGAACGCCGTCGCCGGCATCACCGACAAGATGGTCGCCTTTGAGCGTGAGACTGTGGACGGCCACTACGTTTGCAAGACGAAGCTGCTGCCGCTCACCGAGGTCGCAAACTTCGAGAAGAAGATCCCGCTCGAGTGGATCAACGACTCTCACAACGGCGTCAAGCAGGAGTTCATCGACTATGTCCTCCCCCTCATCCAGGGCGAGCCCAAGCTCCCGAAGGAGGACTCCCTCCCCCGTTTCGCCAAACTCAAAAAAGTGCTGGCTAAGTAAATTTTCCAGTAAAAAAGGAACCGATTCTTTTGAATCGGTTCCTTTTTATATCATTCCGGTCAGTCCTCTGCAAACCACTCGCCGAGAATATCTGTGGTAAGCGGCAGTGTCGTTTCCTTCGTGCCGCTTTCCGTGTAGAGCGTCAGCGTAACAGTATTGTCCTGTGCGTGATAGGTCTCCGCCCGCGCGGTCACGCCGAGGGGCGCACTCAGGCGCGCAAGCTGCGCGTCCGCCTTATCCCAGTCGACCTCACTGCGCTGAGAGCCCCCCTCCGCGGCGTTCCAACGGTAGACAAAAACGCACGACATGCCGTCGCCAAAGGTGCTGCGCGTAATGAGTTCGCTGCGCCCATCTCCCGTGAGATCAAGCGGCCACGCGCCGTCGCCCTCCGCCGCATCATCAAAGTCATAGCCAACGGTCCTTCCCGCATAGACGAAGCCCTGCTCCGTCAGCGCATAGAAGTCACAAACTGTCATAACTATGCCTTGGATCGTTTCAAGCTCGAAGCCCGGAAATCCGAGCACATCGTCCCGTGCGGTGAGGGAGACTTTTTCGGCAGCGTTGCCATTCCCGATCCAAGTGCCGCAATTTACGCCGAACGGTATGTCGATCTCCGCACCGTCCGCGCCAAAGAGCGCGTAGCGCGCATAGCCAGCCTCATCCGGCTCGTAGACCTTCAGCGTGACAGTCTAACCGCCGGCCTCCTCGGTCTGCGTGAGCAGCGCGGTGGGCGCGTCAGCCTCCTCCGGTGGCAATTCCTCTATGATGGGCTGCGGGGTGCGGCTTGCTAAGATGATGCTGACAAGCGCCGCTGCCACCAGCAGCGGCAGCGCGATCTTTCGGCTCATATCCTCTTCCTCCTGTTATCCTTCTTATAGAACAGCATAACAGCGGGCAGTGGAAATGACAAGTTACAAAGTGATGACATTCCAGTTACAGGAATGTAACAAAGCGAGAGGAACCTCCTCTCGCTTTGTTTCTTTACAGGATGATACAGATGAGACCGCCCGTGCCCTCGTTGATGATGCGCTCAAGCGTCTGGCGGAGCTTGAGGCGCGCGTCGTCCGGCATGTGCTTGAGCTTTGCCTGCAAGTCTTCGTTCACGATCTCGTGGAAGCTGCGGCCGAAGATGTTGGACTGCCAGATCTTCGTCGTGTCGCCCTCGAACTCCTGCAAGAGGTAGTTGACCATGTCTTCGCTCTGCTTTTCATTGCCGACGATGGGCGAAACCGTCGTTTCGATGTCGGCGCGGATGATATGCAGGCTCGGCGCGCTCGCCTTGAGCCTCACACCGTAGCGCCCGCCCTGCTTCATGATCTCCGGCTCTTCGAGGTTCAGCTCGTCGACCGTCGGCACAACGATGCCGTAGCCTCTCTCGCGCGCATCGGACACCGCCTGCGCCACCTTGTCGTACTCCGCCTTGACCGACGAGAGCTCAGTGAGAAGGCTCAGCAGATCGCCGTCATCCTTCACATCGAAGCCCGACTGCTCGCTCAGCGTCCGGTAGAACAGTGCGCGCGGGAGCTGCAATTCCGCCGCGGCGACGCCCGTGCCGAGCTGAATGGACGTGATGCGCGCGCTGCTGACGCTTTCGCAGCCGCCGATGGCGCTGATCGCGCCCTGCACCTCTCGGATACAGTGGAGGCTGCCTGTGTTCTCGCGGATGGCCTGATAGAGGCCGCTTTTGATCGGGTGATCGTCGGCAAGCGCCTCGACCCACGGCGGGATGAAGAGGTCCAGCTCGCAGAGCGGGAACTCGTAAAGGATGGCCTTGAGAATCATTCCCACTGCGTTGTCGTCGAGCGTCAGGCAGTTGACGGGCAGACATGTCACGCCATAGCGTGAAGCGATATCCCTTGCCATTGCCTGCACGCGATCGCTTTCCGGCTCTGTCGCGTTGAGCAGGACGAGGAAGGGCTTGCCGATCTCCTGTAATTCGCGGATGACGCGGCCCTCGGCCTCTATGTAGTCCTCGCGCGGGATATCGGTGATACTGCCGTCGGTCGTCACAACGACGCCGATGGTCGAATGCTCGCGGATGACGCGCGTTGTGCCAAGCTCCGCCGCCTCACTCATCGTCACCTCGTGATCGAGCCACGGTGTCGAGACCATGCGGGGGCTCTCGCCCTCCATCTGCCCCGTCGCGCCGGGGATCATATAGCCCACGCAGTCGATGAGCCGAACCGAGCAGCTGCTTCCCTCGTCAAGCGCAATGTCCACCGCCTCTTCCGGCACGAACTTCGGCTCCGCCGTCATCACCATGCGGCCGCTGCCGCTCTGCGGCAGCTCATCCTTCGCCCGCTCGCGGCGGTAGACATTGTCGATATTCGGGATGACCTGCGTTTCCATAAAGCGCTTGATGAACGTCGACTTGCCCGCGCGCACGGGGCCGACGACGCCGATGTAGATGTCCCCCGCCGTGCGGGTCGAAATATCCTGATAGATCTCCGTATTCATGCTCATACCCTCTTCCTCCGTTCCTCAGCGCCTGCGCGGGATCAGCAGCAGCTTTCCAATCACCGCGGCGGATTCCTCCTTGAGCTCGTTGGCCGCGAGGATGGCCTCGACCGTTGTGCGGTACAGCTTGGCAATATCCCACAGCCGCTCGCCCTGCTTCATCGCGCGGAGCACGAGCGAGGGGACGTTCTCGTCCTTTTTCCCGCACTCCTCGGCCTCAAGCGACTGAAGACAAGGATAACGCGGCGTTTCCGCCACGCTGACGGCAAACGTTACGGGGAAGCGCAGCTCCACGCCGTCCGCGCCGACGGACGCGGCGATCTCGCCCGCGTACATGTCCTGCACCCGCGCCTGTCCGCTGCCCGGAAGGTCGGTCTCGATCAGCACCTCGCTCCGCCGCTCGGAGAGCAGCGGCACGGCGTTTTCGTCGAGATACAGCACGCGCAGATTCGCCGTCGCGCGCAGCGACGCGCTCTCTCCCCCGCCGCTCACGCCCGCGCTGCTGAAGATCACGTCCGTCGCCAGCACCGTCTGCACCTCGGCCCCGGTCTCGATCTTTTCGCGCACGAGCTGCTCGCGCAGCACCAGCGCCGCGCTGTCGCACAGCTCGACCGTCTCCGTCTTCGCGGTCAGGTCGTAGGCCGTGCTGTAAAGGTCCGCCACACAGCAAACGCTTTTCACCTCGCGCACCGCTGTGAACGCGCTGATGTAGAGCCGCAGCGAGATGGCGCGGTTGTTGTCCGGCTCGCTCTCGCTGCCGACATGGATCTCCGCGCCTGTCAGGCGCAGCGACGCGCGCACCGTCGTCTCGCCCTCCTCTTCGGCAAGTCCGTCTAGGATCTGCGAAAACGGCAATTCACTGCTCATCGACGCAAGATTCCCGCTCTCATCCAAGTAGATGGCATCCAGCCGCGCGACGCCCTTGAGCACGATCTTATTGCCGATCGACTTGCAGTCAGTCACGCGCAGCGCACACTTTGTGCGTAAAAGCTCCTGAATGGGCTCCTTCGTGCCCGAAAGCAGCACTTCATCGGAAAATGTGAAGTCCTTTTCCCGAATGGCGCGGATAATACCGATGTCCTTTTTCTCGCACAGCGTTTCGATCTTGTAGGCTTCCTGCTCCTTCACGCCGCTGCACACGCTCAGCGACGCGGGCACGTAGGGCGTAAGCGTCAGCTCCACGTTCACGCGCGTGAACACCTTACGCGGATTGAGCATGCGCACCTCGCACGAGCAGAGCCGGCCGTCGAGGCAGCTGTCCGCGCTGCCGCTCAGCGCGCGCCCCTCGATCGTCTCGTCGAGCGGCAGCGTGTATTCAAACGACTTCATCCCCTGCGCGTCCTCGGCCACATACAAAAGCGTCATGCGGACCGTACCCGAAACCTGCGCTTTTCCGTCTGCGATCTCACGGCTGCGCAGGAAAAGGCACCCGCTCGCATCCACGATGCGGGCGATGTCCGGCAGATAGTCCGGCACGATGGTCTCCGTTGTCTCCTCGCGGTTCTCGCTGAGCTGCGGTAACGCCTGATAACAGGCAAACTGCTCCTTTTTCAATTCCAGTTCCATTGCAGTCCCTCTCCTTCGGCTAAGTGGTTACTGCACTCTATGCACTGTGGACGCGCGTTATGCTTCCTCCCTGACGCCAAATACGCGCCGCAGCAGCGACGAGAGGACCTTGGGTGACTTCCAAACGACAATTTTCATGCTTTTCCCCCCCAATATTCATACCCTTTTCAACCGATGTTAGAATCTGCGCAGGCAGCCGATGCCGCAAAAGATGAGAAGAAATGCGACCAGAAACATCAGCGCCCCCACCGGAAAAACAGCCGCGATGAAAATACCGAGCCCCAGCGCCAGCGCGCAAACACCCACGCAGCGCCACGGGCCGAACAGCGGCGGTCCCGGCGGGCGCGGCGGCGGATTCGAATACATGCTTTTCCCCTCCTCTCCCGGCGTTCGCCTGCTCCATTCTATACAAAAGCGGCCGCCGCGTTCCTGCTTTATCGTGACAAAGCGTCGAACTTCGTCATGTTGTCCTTTGTAATACTTGACATTCTCTCATCTTTATGTAATATTAAGAACAACTTCACTTGATCGCGGCTCTGCGAGCGTGTTCCGCACTGACCGCAACGGAAAGGACGGCACACCCATGCAGGAAATGAGCAGAAGAAATCAGCACTTTACCGACTCCGTCATTCGCAGAATGACGCGTATCTCCAACGAATGCGGCGCGATCAACTTAGCGCAGGGCTTCCCCGATTTTGACCCGCCCAAGGAGATGATGGACCGCCTCGAGGTCGTGAGCCACGAAGGCCCCCATCAGTACCCCATCACGATGGGTGCGCCGAATTTCCGCCAGGCCATCGCGCGCAAATGCGGTCACTTCATGGGCCGCACCATCGACCCCGAGACCGAGATCGTCGCGACCATCGGCTCGACCGAAGCGATGGTCGACACGCTCTTCGCCCTGACGAATCCGGGCGACCGCGTCGTGATGTTCTCCCCGTTCTTCGAAAACTACCGCGCACAGGTCATCGTGGCCGACTGCGAGCCGGTCTTTGTCCCTCTGAATCCGCCGACGTTCTCCTTTGACCCGAACGTGCTCGAAGATGCGTTCCGCGGCGGTGCGAAGGCCATCATCATCTGCAATCCCTCGAACCCGAGCGGCAAGGTCTTCACCGAGGAAGAGCTCAAGACCATCGCCGACCTCTGCATTCGCTACGACGTTTACGCCATCATGGACGAGGTGTATGAGCACATCATCTACGACGGCCGCAAGCACGTCTACATGAACAGCATCCCCGGCATGTGGGAGCGCACGGTCTCCTGCTCGTCGCTCTCCAAGACCTACTCCGTCACCGGCTGGAGACTCGGCTATGCCATCGCGCCGGAGAACATCATGGCGCGCATCCGCCAGTACCACGACTTCAACGCCGTCGGCTGCCCGTCGCCTCTGATGGAGGCCGCCGTTGTCGGCCTCAACATGCCGCTGAGCTACTATGACGAGTTCGGCGCGCACTACGCGCACATGAAAAAGATCTTCACCGAGGGCATGCGCGACATCGGCATCCCCTTCACCGATCCCGAGGGCACGTACTTCGTGCTGGCCGACATCTCCCCGTACCTCAAGAAGGGCCAGAGCGACGTCGACTTCTGCGAGCAGCTGGCGAGAAAAGCCGGTGTCGGCGCCGTGCCGGGCAGCTCGTTCTTCAATGAACCGATCAACAATATTGTGCGTCTGCACTTCGCGAAGAAGGATGAGACGCTGTACGCTGCGCTGGATCGGCTGAATCATATCAAGGATATGATGTGAGTTTTCCGCACTTCATGCGGAAGGAATGTTCCCCACACTGTGTGGGGACGCGACAAAGGGGGGCTATTCTCTTTCCGAGGAAAGAGAATAGCCCCCCTTACACCCCCCAAGAGAAAGGGTTTTGATTGGCAATCTCGAGCTTGCACAAGTCTTTTGCCTCCGGAATGTAATGCCTGCGCGCGGCAGAGCCGCGTTGATTCCTGCTATACGACTTAGTGTGCTCCTATCATCCGCTGCCGCTCTCGAATCTTGTTTTGGTGCAGTGTAATCACCGTCTACCGATAGTACGCATATCGCGGCGAGCGCCAGCAATGCCGCATTTGGCGCACAGTCTGCCGCCGAGTAAACGTCACTCGCGCCTCACGGTAGTAAGGCGCGGTTGAGAGTGGTAACGAGGCGGTAGGGATTCATGGCAAAGCCATGTACACCGCACCTGATTGCGCAGCGCGTGCAGCTCTTCGAGCTACAAACTGCCAATGTAAAATTTCTCTCGGGGGATTGAAAGGGGGATACTCTCTTTTGAAAGAGAGTATCCCCCTTTAGTTGCCCGTTTCCGCACAGTGTGGAAAACCGCCGCTGCACGGTGCAGCAGCAGATCACAGCAGTGTATCAATGCCGATTTGCACTTCCGCAGAGTCAGCAGATTCGGGACCTCCGAACCGAGAGACAAATTCTTCCTCGGAAAGAATAGGAACCCCCAGTTCCTTTGCCTTTTTCGTCTTCGACGAATTCGATTCCCCGTCGTTGCTGACGAGGTACGTTGTCTTCCCCGAGACGCTGCCGGTCACGGTGCCGCCTTGCTGTTCGACGTAGGCTTTGAACGCGCTGCGGTTTTTGAAGAGGTGCACATCGCCCGTGATGACGAAGCTCAGACCTTTGCAGGTTCCGTCGGCCTCCTGCTTGGGGGCGACGTCCTCCAGTGTGAGCTCTGCCATCAGGCGGTCGAAGAGGTTTTTGTTTTCATCGTCAGCAAACCAGTTCAGGAGCGCGTTTGAACGCTCGACGCCGATGCCGTCCACGTCCTCGAAGCCCTCGCCGCTCTCGATGCGTGATAAAAAGCCCTTCGTGCCGAGCGCTGCGATGAGCTTCTTGCCCGCGTCCGCGCCGATGTTTGGGATGCAGAGGGCGAAGATCAGGTGGATGGGGTCGACTTTGCGGCTCTTTTCGATGGCCGCCAACAGGTTCGCGCAGGACTTTTCGCCAAAGCCTTCGAGCTTTACGATCTCGTCCGCGTGCGCGTCCAGATGATAGAGGTCGGCAAAATCGCGCAGATAGCCGCGGTTGACGAACTCGTGCAGCGATTGCACGGAGAGGCCGTCGATATCAAGCCCGCCCTTGCTCGCAAAGCGGACAAAGCGCTTCAAGTGCTTGGCGGGACAGTTCGGATCGGTGCAGCGCAGCGTCTTCACGCCGCTGATGGGACTGATACGCACCTCGGTCGCCGCGCCGCAGACGGGACAGGCCGTCGGGACTTCATAGCTGCCCTCGGCCCTGACGACCGCGATGCACTTCGGGATGATCTTGTTGGCCTTGATGATGCGAAGCTCGGTCTTGCGGTCCTTGCCGATGCCGAGACGCTCGAGCTCGCTGACGTTGCAGAGGCTTGCGCGCGTGACAGTCGTGCCCTCGAGCTGCACAGGGTCAAAGACCGCGACCGGCGTGATGGTCGAGGCCGCGCACGACCATTCGATGTGATCGAGCGCCGTGTCGGCGGAAACGTCCGCCCACTTGTAGGCAAGACCCGCGCGCGTGGCGTGATGACCCGTCACGCTGCCGGTCGCTGCGTAGTCCGTGTCGTCGTAGGTGATGACAAGGCCGTCCACGGGAATGCCCATCTCGCCGGAGTCGACCTTTTTCGTCCAGCGCGCGATGGCGTCGGGCAGGTTCTTGGCGCTCGTGCGCTCGCGCTCGACTGTGATGAAGCCGAGCTTTTCCAGATAGTCCATGCGCGCGCCCCAGGAGCGGATCACTTCATCCGTGTGGACGAGCGTAAAGGCGTTGAACGTCACGTTGCGCTCTTTCACCTTGTCGAGATTCGTCTTGTCGAGCGCCAGCGTGCCGGCGGCGAGGTTGCGGGGGTTTGCGTAGCGGTCGTCCGCGTCCTCGAGCGTGTCGTTGATGGCCTCGAAATCTGCGTAGGAGATGGTCGCCTCGCCGCGCACGACGAGGTGGCCCTTGTCGCTGATTTTCGCAGGAATACCGCGGATGGCGGAGGCCATATAGGTGATGTTCGTGCCGACGGTGCCGTTGCCGCGCGTCAAAACGCGCGTGAGCGCGCCGCCGTCATACGTCGCCACAAGCGTCGAGCCGTCGAGCTTCCACGAGAGCCAAATGTCGCGCTCGCCCGCCCAGTCCTGCAATTCCTCGACCTTTTTCGTCTTGGCGAGCGAGAGCGCGGGGTACTCGTGCGCTTCCTTCTCCCCCTCGCCGTCCATTTCGTTTCCGGAATGGCTCGTCACCTGCGTGGGACTGTCGGGCCGGACATAGCCGGTCGCTTTTTCCAGAGCGGTCAGCTCGTCAAACAGAGCGTCCCACTCGTAGTTCGTCATCTGCTCCTCCTGCCCGCCGTAGTAAGCGTCGGAGGCGGCATTCAGCCGTGTTACGATCTCGTCGATCCGGATATTTTTGTCCATAGTGCGTTCCCTCTCTCCGGCGGTGCGCAAAAGGCAGTCAGCCGTTGTTCATGATGTAATCTTCCGCGTTCTGCTCCATGTCCTCGCCATTGCTGAAATAGGTGTAATTGTCCGGCACGGAGCCGACGATAACGGTCTCCGCCACGGAATAGGTGTTGCTGAATTTTGTCGTTGTGGAAAAGCCCGGCAGGAGAATGCTGACGTAGACGTCCACCACAAGATAAATTTGGTGCTTCGTCTGGTTGATGCCCGCCGACGTGAACGCATTTTCAAAATGCGCGCTCGACGAGCCGACCGACTGCATCCGCACGCGGATCAGCGGCCCGCGCCCCGCCAAAAACGGCGAGCCGAGCAGCGTGCCGACCGGCACGGAGAGTTCCTTCGTCGTCACCTCGGAGAGCTTTTCGAGTACCTCGTCGATGATGGCGGACTGCAAACGGTTGAACTCCGCCATATTGCTCTTGACCGCCGTGATCTTTCCCTCGTTGTCCTTTTCAAAGGAGATGAGCTGGTCATAATCTACGCCGCCGCTGTAGATCGTTTCGTTCACGGCGGCGGTCACGATGCCGTTGACCGTATTTGACACGCGCGCCGTTGCGAGCGACGTGAGCACGGGTTTTAGGTGCGTCATTGCCACGATGGCGAGCGCCAGCAGCGCCGCGAGCAAAAACAGCACAAGCAGCAGCGCCCGCTTCTTTCCCGAAAGTCTTCTGTGTCTCCATTTCGGCACAGAGCCTCACCCCGATTCCAGTGAAGCCTATGCCGCGCGGGCTTTTCCCTATTCGCCCAGCCCCATGACGAGCTTCTTGAACACCTTGCCGCGCTCCATGAAGTTCGCGAACTGGTCGAACGCCGCGCATGCGGGCGAGAGCGTCACGATGTCGCCGCGCACCGCACGCTTATAGGCGGTCTTTACGCAGTCCTCCAGACTCTCGCAGCGCACGATCTCGGGGCTGCCGTGATAGCCCGGGCACTCGCGCACGGCCTTTTCGATGGCGTCCGCTGTCGCGCCGCACAAAATAAGCAGCTTGACGTGCTTTACCACCTCGGGTGCAAGGGGTGCAAAGGGAATATGCTTGTCATATCCGCCCGCGAGCAGAATGACCTTTTCGTTGAACGCGTTGAGCCCCGCGATGGTACGCGTCGGGCTCGACGCGATGGAATCGTTGTACCACTGCACGCCGCGGATCGTCCGCACCGGCTCGATGCGGTGCTCGACGCCGACAAAGGTACGCGCAGTCTCGCGCATGACCTCGTAGGGCACCAAACCGTCGAGCGCTGTCACGGCGGCGAGGTAGTTTTCGACATTGTGCATCCCCGGCAGACGGATGTCAGAGATCTGCATGACCGCTTCCTCGCATCCGTCATGGCGCAGGACGATAGTATCTCCGCGCAGGAATGTGCCGTCCGCGACCTCTTCGCGGCGGCTGAAGAGCCGCATCCGCGCGGATACCTTTTCCGAAAGAGAGCGCGTGATGTCGTTGTCTTCGTTGAAAATGGCGATGTCGCCCTCGTGCTGATGGAGATAGATATTCTCCTTCGCCGCGATGTACTCGTCCATATCCTTGTGCACATCCAGATGGTTCGGCGCAAGGTTCGTCATCACCGCGATGTGCGGCGAGCGCTTCATATCAAGCAGCTGGAACGACGAGAGCTCGACGACCGCGAAGTCTTCAGGCTGCATCTTCTCCGCGTCGCACAGCAGCGGGTGGCCGATGTTGCCGCCGAGATACACGGTCTTCCCCGCCGCGCGCAGCATTTCGGCGATGATGCTCGTCGTGGTGGTCTTGCCGTCGCTGCCCGTCACGCCGATGATCGTACATGGGCAGACCTCGAAAAAGATCTCCATTTCCGACGTCACAACGCTGCCGCGCGCTTTCGCCTCGAGCAGCGCCGGAACGTCCGGCCGCATGCCCGGCGTGCGGAAAACGACATCCGCGCGCAGATCATCGAGGTAGCCTTCGCCAAGCTGCAAGTGCGCGCCCAGCGCTTCAAGCTGCTCCGCGCGCTCGCCGAGGTCTTCGCGGCTCTTTTTGTCGCAGGCGATGACCTGCACACCGTTTCGGCACAAACGCTCGATGAGCGGCGTGTTGCTCACGCCGATGCCGAGCACTGCCGCTGTTTTTCCTCGCAGGGAGGATAGATATTCCTGTATCGTCATAGACGTTCATCCTTTCGTCTGCACATACAAATTCAATATATAGTATAGCGCAGGAACGGCAAAATAGCAATGCATTTTCCGTTGACAAGCCCCGCGCCATGGGCTAAAATAGTTGTGCGAGTATGACAGACAGTCGCGCGGCGAGGCCGAAAGGCCCGCTGTGAGGAAAGTCCGGGCTCCACAGGGCAAGGATAACGGGTAACGCCCGCCCAGAGCGATCTGAGGAAAAGTGCAACAGAAATAGACCGCCCGAGGTATGCAAGTATCTCAGGTAAGGATGGAAAGGTGCGGTAAGAGCGCACCCGTCGGCTCGAGAGTGTCCGATGCTGTAAACTCTATCCGGAGCAACACCGGTATGGGAGCAATAGGTTGGCCCGACCGCTCCCGGGGTGGCTGGAGTACCGCGGCAACGCGGCGCGTAGATAGATGACTGTCAAATACAGAACCCGGCTTACAGTCATGCTCGTGCAAAATATGAGAGGGACGGCGGAAATCGCCGTCCCTCCCGTTTTTTCTTTTCTGACATAAACTGTCCAAAATGCAGAAAAAGCGGCGGGAGCTCCCGCCGCTTTTCTTTTTTATGAATCAAACTTCCTTCTTGCCGATGCGGATGAGACGCACGACCACAGGGCTCAGCACCACGTTGAAGAGGAGCTCGAAGATAAAATTCGCGCCGACAAGGCCAACGATCATATACTGGCCGACGTTTGCGCCAAAGCCCATCGCATCCGCCCAGCCGCCGATGGTCTCCATAAAGAAGAGCAGGCAGCCGATCAGGAACACGCCGGTATTGACCACCGGGCAGACCACAGCGGCCACCGCCACGGCAAGCGTGCGGTTCTTGTTCTCAAGCGCCTTGTAGACAAGGCCGGAGAGAAGACCCGCCAGCGTACCCTTGACGAGCACCGTCAGGATCGTGCCAAGCGCGTTGACGCCGAGGAACGCCGCCGCGTCGCCGCTGAGCAGCACGACCACGCCAAACACAAAGCCGAGCCACGCGCCAGCACCTGCGCCGTAGAGCGCCGCACCGATAACGACCGGCACCAGCACCAGCGAAATGCTGAACGTGCCAAACCGGATAAAGCTGCCCATCAGCTGCAGAACGATCACAATAGCGGTGAACAGACCGAGACCAACGATCTTCTGCGTGTTGTTGTTCTTACTCATATGTTTCTCCTTTCACCCGGCCGTCCGTGCAAGGGGGGCTATACAGGTGTTACAGCAGGAGCGCGCTGCGGAAAAAGCTCCTCCTCACAGCGCACCTTGTTTTTCTGCCGAAACTGGACGTCCGACATACCGAGATATAATACCAAACAACGGTGACAATTTCAAGTGGAATATTTATATATTTTTATAGGATATCCATATAAGTCAGGCGGCAAAAAAGAGCTTGAGAAAATCTTCTCAAGCTCTTTTTAATCTCCATGATGTATGTCACAACAGAAGCCGCCGTGTACGCCATAGCAGGACAAAGATATGTCACAACTGCAGGTATCACACTGCTGAAAAAGTCAGCATTTGCAAGGGGTTTAGTCCTGGTCCCAGTTGTGGTAGGTATTCTGCACGTCCTCGTTGTCGTCGAGCATGTCGAGCAGCTTTTCCATGTTCTTGATGTCCTCGTCGCTCTCGAGCTTCACGTAGGTCTGCGGGACAAGGCTGATGTCCGCGCTGACGAAGGCGTAGTTCTTCTCCTCGAGGGCCTTGACGACGTCGTTGAACGCGTCGGGGTCGGTCGTGATCTCGAAGACGTTATCCTCGGCGTTGAAATCGTCGGCACCGGCGTCGAGCGCATCCATCATGACGGCGTCCTCGTCGTAGTCTCCGTCCTCGTTGTCGATGATGATGACGCCCTTGCGGTCGAACGACCAGCTGACGCAGCCCTGCGCGCCCATGCCCTTGCCGTACTTATCGAAGTAGTGGCGGACCTCCGGCGCGGTGCGCTGGCGGTTGTCGGTCAGTGCCTCGACGATGACGGCCACGCCGCCGGGGCCGTAGCCCTCGTAGGTGACGGACTCGTAGTTGTCGGTGTTGCCCGAGCCGAGCGCCTTGTCGATGGTGCGTTTGATGTTGTCGTTGGGCATGTTGGCAGCCTTCGCCTTGGCGATGACGGTCGCAAGACGGGAGTTGTTATTCGGATCGCCCGAGCCGCCCTGCTTGACGGCGACGATGATCTCCTTGGCGATCTTGGTGAAGGCGGCGCTGCGCTTGGCGTCAGCTGCGCCCTTCGTCTTTTGAATATTGTGCCACTTGGAATGTCCGGACATGATGTGATCTCTCCTTACAGATAGTATTGAATGACGTCTCTGTGCGACGTCGATATTACGGTTTTCACCTCGGGGAAATGCTCCTCCAAATACGCCTTGACCGTCGGACAGACGACGTTCTCCGTCGGAAAATGCCCTGCGTCGATCAGGTTGAGTCCCCGCGTATCCAGAAAATCGTTGTAGCGCAGATCGCTCGTCACGAACGTATCGCAGCCCTGCGCAATGGCCTGCGGGATGTATTCGCCGCACGCGCCGCCGCCGACGGCTACGCGGTGCACCCGCCCGCTGCCGCGGCAATAGCGCAAGCCGCCGCAGCCGAGTAATTCTATCACATCCCGCAGGAACTCTTCAAGCCCTTTTTCGCAGGAAAGTGTGCCAATACGCCCGATTTTTTCGTTGTTGAGCAAAAAAACATCGTTAAGGCCCAGTTTTTTCGCCAGACAGTCGTTCACGCCGCCGTCCGCAGCATCCAGATTCGTGTGCATGCAGATGGCGGAAATGTCGTTTTTGACGAGTGTGGTCAAAACGCCGCCGAGGCGCGTGTCGGGCCGAAGGGTCTGCATCTCGCGCTCGTGCCAGCGCACGTTCATCACCGGATGGTGGGACACGATGAGCTGCGCGCCGCAGTCGATGGCCTCCTGCACCACGCGCTCGGTGATATCGAGCGCGACTAAAATGCGCTCGACCTCCTGCTCGGGATCGCCGACGAGGTGGCCGACATTGTCCCAGTCCATCGCGCTCTCGCGCGGCGCCCAGGAAAAAAGCCTCTGTTCGATCTCATGTACCGTTGCCATGTTCCCACTCCCCTTTTCTTCTCTCGATCTCTTCGATGAGATTTTCAAGATGCGCGATACGCGCCTCCTTATCTGCGAGCGACGAGACGGCGAGGCCGTCTCTCGCCCGATTGAGCTTTATAAGATGCTGCGACAGGTATTCGCCGTACAGCGGGTCGGACCGCAGCAATAAGCCTGTCAGCGCGTCCGCTTCGCTCAGCTCCTGCCCCGTTCCCGCTCTCACACGGAAGACGACGTAAAGCTGCTCCTTGTCGCGCACGAGCGTCTCGCTCAAAAAGCGGTAGCCGTGCCCGCAGAGCCAGCAGCGCAGAAGGTCGATCTTTGTCTGCGGCTGCAAAATGAGCGTATGCACGTCCTCATGCGTCCAGGGCGCGGCCTCGAGAATACCGAGGATCGTCTCGCCGCCCATGCCGGCGATAGCGATGGCGTCGCACTCCTCTGCTTTGATCTTCGCAAGGCCCGGGCAGAGGCGAAAATCCATGCGCTCCGTCACGCCGTATTCTCGCGCCGTCGCGCGCGCGTGGTCAAGCGGCAGCGCGTTGATGTCAGACGCAATGGCGCTTTCAATGCGCCCGTGCTGCAAAAGCCACACGGGAAGATACCCATGGTCGGTGCCGACGTCGGCCAGTCTCGCGCCCTGCGGCACAAGGCTTGCGATGCATTGCAGCCGCGGCTGAAGCTGTAATTCCTTTTCCACCGCCGCCCTCCTTTCGCTGAGCGAACAAGACGCATACGGAAGACCCGTATGCGTCCTTTTCTTATTCCTTGACAGGCTTGTTGGCCTCTTCGTTCACGAGAGCCAGCAGCTTCTCCACGTCGATCCCGTGGACCATGCAGGCCTCTTCCACCGTCTCACCGCGGGAGCTGGGGCAGCCCAGGCAGTGCATGCCGATCGACAGGAAGATCGGCGCGGTCTGCGGCGCAACGTCCAGAATGTCACCGATGATAGTGTCGCGCTTAATTTCGATCATGTTTGATTCACCTCCGTGAAAATAGCTGTAAATAGTTTATCCCATTTTTCGCACTTTTTCAATAGGAAATATGAAAAAAGAAGCTGCCATAAAGCCAAAAAAGAAAGACGCCCGCATTAGCGGACGTCTTTCGATCAAAACGTTTACAAGAATTACTGCTCAGCGCGCATCTTGGCGAAGCACTCGCTGCAGTAGACCGGACGGTCGGACTTGGGCTCGAAAGGAACCTTGGCCTCGCCGCCGCAAGCTGCGCAGACTGCGGTGAAGTACTCACGGGGGCCACGAGCGGCGTTCTTGCGAGCGTCGCGGCAGGCCTTGCAGCGCTGGGGCTCGTTCTGGAAACCGCGCTCCGCGTAGAACTCCTGCTCACCGGCAGTGAACACGAACTCTTTGCCGCACTCTTTGCAAACTAAAGTCTTGTCTTCGTACATGATTTTACCCTCTCTTTGAATCAGAAAAAAATATATGCGTTCAGCGTTTGCTGATATCGCCGGAAAAAATGTGCTGCGCAGCCTTGCGGCGAACGCGCTGCACGGCGTTGTCCACCGACTTCGGAGACTTGCCCACGGCCTTTGCGATCTCGTGACAGGAAAGGCCTTCCAAATAGTACCCTAAGATCTTCGCCTCGAACTCGGACAAGTGCTTGCGGGTACTTTCGAGTAGACTCTCCACGTGGTCCCGCTCCGCGATGAGGAGCTCGGGGTCTGTGTGGCTGGGATCTAAAGTACCGGCGGTGTAAGAAGAACTGTCAAAGGAAGGGGTATCAAGGGATATGGATTCGTTCAGCGGATAATGCTTGCCGCGGGAGGCGGCACGGAGCGCGGAGAACAGGCGGTTGCGAATGCAGATCTCTGCATAGGTGTGAAACGACGCCGCCTTGTCAGCGTCATACTCCCGTATCGCCTGAATGAGACCGAACATGCCCTCCTGAATCAGATCCTCCCCGTCGCCGCCGGCGAGGAAAAGCGGACGCGCACACGCGCGCACCATTCCGTAATAGCGCGTGACAAGAAGCTCTTCTGCTTCCCTGTCGCCCGCGGCGGCCATGGCGCACAGCTGCTCATCCGTGCAGGCTGCAAGCTCTTTATGATGGCTCTCACTCTGATGATACTGCATGTATTATACCTTCTGTGCTCAGGTTTTGTCAAGTATTTACGAAAATTCAGTATTAGCGCTAACGATTTTACAGCATTTTTATCACATTGACCAAATTCTCGGCCGCAAGAAGGGCGATTTGTTCTGTTTTTGCCTCAACCATGACGCGGATGAGCGCTTCCGTGCCGCTCGGGCGGACGAGCACGCGTCCCTCGCCGGAGAGCTTCCCCTCCTCCTCCGCGATGGCCGCGGAGAGTGCATCGGACGCCATGATGGCATCCTTGACGCCGCGCTCATGCGAAACGGCGACGTTGAGCAACACCTGCGGATACTGCGGGCAGACGGACGCAAGCTCAGAGGCCTTCTTCCCGCTGCGCGCGAGCACGTCGAGGAACTGAAGCGCCGTCAGCTGACCGTCGCCGGTCGTGGCGTAGTCGGTGAAGATCGTGTGGCCCGACTGCTCGCCGCCAAGCTTGTAGCCGCACTCATTCATCTTTTCGAGCACGTTGCGGTCGCCCACGCTCGTGCAGACGAGGCCGACGCCGTTTTCGCGGCAGAACTCGTGAAGGCCGAGGTTCGACATCACCGTCGCAACGATCGTGCCGCCCGAGAGCTTCCCGCGGCGCTTCATGTCCGAGCCGCAGACGGCAAGCACCTTGTCGCCGTCGATAACGCCGCCCTGCTCGTCGACGAGCAGGCAGCGGTCCGCGTCGCCATCGAACGCGACGCCGATGTCATAGCCGCCCGCGACGACCTTTTGTGCAAGGTCGTCGAGATGCGTCGAACCGCAGTGGTCGTTGATGTTCACGCCGTCCGGCTCGCGGTGGATGAAGTCACAGAAGCAGCGGAAGCGGCCAAAGAGCTCCGGTGCCGTCGCGGACGACGCGCCGTTCGAGCAATCGACCAGCACGCGCAGGCCGGACAGGTCTCCTTCGATCGTGCCAGCTAAATGGTCGATATACGCCTCGCGCGACTGCCGCAGACCGTGGCGCAGGACGCCGATCTCGCCGTGCGTCGCGGCGGGATAGATGTCGGTGAGAATTTTTTCTTCGACCTGCTCTTCGATCGCGTCGGGCAGCTTGTAGCCCTTTTCGTTGAAGACCTTAATGCCGTTGTGCTCGTAGGGGTTGTGCGAGGCAGAGATCACGATGCCCGCATCCGCGCCTTTGAGCACGGTCAGATACGCGACCGCCGGAGTCGGCAGCACACCGAACGGCATCACGTCGCCGCCGACGGAGCAGATACCCGCGATCAGCGCACTTTCGAGCATATCGGACGAAATGCGCGTGTCCTTGCCGATGGTGATGACCGGCTTTCTGCCCTTTTCTTCCTTCAAAACGGCCGCGATAGCCTTGCCCGTACGGAACGCAAGATCAGCCGTGAGATTTTCTCCCACAACGCCGCGAATGCCGTCGGTGCCAAACAGTTTTCCCATGATTTTGATTCCTCTTCTCAAAAAGATTTGAAGTTTTGCCGTAAAGTAGTTTGCATTTATAGGCTAAGCTGTTCCGGCACTTCGTCCATGCTCTTCGGCACGGAGAGGCCTAAGTGCTCATATGCCTTGCGCGTGACGCAGCGCCCGCGCGGCGTGCGCTGCAAAAAGCCGAGCTGCATGAGATACGGCTCGTAAACGTCCAGCAGCGTGACGGCTTCCTCGCCGATGGTCGCCGCCAGCGTCTCGATGCCAACAGGGCCGCCGCCGTAGTTTTCGATGATGGCGTGCATCATCCTGTGGTCAATGGGGTCAAGACCAAGGTCGTCGATCTCGAGCGCGCGGAGCGCTTCGTCCGCGACCTCCTTCGTGATGACACCGTCGGCCCGCACATCCGCAAAGTCGCGCACGCGGCGCAGCATGCGGTTCGCGATACGCGGCGTGCCGCGCGAGCGGCGCGCGATCTCGAGCGCGCCCGTCGGGTCGATGTCGACATTCAGGATGCTCGCCGAGCGCGTGACGATTTTCGAAAGCTCCTGCGGCGTGTAAAGCTCCAGGCGCAGCGTGACGCCGAAGCGGTCACGCAGCGGCGCGGACAGCTGGCCCGCGCGCGTCGTCGCGCCGATGAGCGTGAAGTGCGGCAGATCGAGGCGGATGGAGTTCGCGCTCGGCCCCTTGCCAACGATGATGTCGATGGCGTAGTCCTCCATCGCGGGGTACAGGATCTCCTCCACGCTGCGGTTCAGGCGGTGGATCTCGTCAACGAACAGGATGTCCCCCTCGCTCAGATTCGTCAAAAGCGCCGCAAGGTCGCCCGCCTTTTCAATGGCGGGGCCGGACGTGATGCGGATGTTCACGCCCATTTCCTGGGCAATAATGCCCGCGAGCGTCGTCTTGCCGAGGCCCGGAGGGCCGTGCAGCAGCACGTGGTCGAGCGATTCGCCGCGCTTTTTCGCCGCCGCGATGAAGACGGCAAGGTTGCCCTTCGCCTTCTCCTGCCCGATGTATTCCGAGAGCGTCTTCGGGCGCAGCGAGCCCTCCTGCGCGTCCTCGCTCAGGAAAGTCTTGGCCACGATAGGCTCTTCATAAATATCGGTTCCAAAATCAATGCTCAAAATGTCACTTCCTTTCATCAAGCATCGCAGAGTTTGCGCCGCGCGCGGCGCAAACTGAATTCGATCGTGATTTGCCGCGACAGAAGGTGAATTGCCGCAGAGCGGCAAGAGAGGCCGCCCTGAGGCGTGCGCGTGGCAAATCACACCTTGCGCAAAGCGAGTGTCGAATGAGCCCGCCCGCGGCGGCTCACCGAGGCACAGAGCGGCGCGTATTCCTGCTCATCAAAAGTCCTGCGGACTTTTGATGAAGTTACTTTACCATTTTCTTTAAGCTCTGGCGCACGATCTCTTCAAGCGGTAAGTTTTCCACGTCCACGCCCTTCATCGCGACCGCGATGTCCTGCTGCGTGTAGCCGAGCACCGCGAGCGCGGCGGCGGCCTCGACGGCCTTGCTCTTCTCACCCGCAACGATGCCGGGGGCGGTCGGCATACCGATCTCCTGCTGCTCCTTGGTGAGCTTGTCCTTGAGCTCTAAGATGATGCGCTGGGCGATCTTCTTGCCGATGCCCGGCGCGGCGATGAGCGCCTTTTCATCGCCCGTGATGACGGCCATCGCAAGCCCCTGCGGCGTGCAGACCGAAAGTATCGCGAGCGCCGCCTTCGGCCCCACGCCCGAGACGCCGATGAGCTGCTTGAAGCTCCCGAGCTCACCCTGCGTGGCAAAACCGTAAAGGTCAAAGATCCCCTCACCCACGTGCAAATAGGTGTAAAGCTTGCTTGCTTTACCCACTTGCAGCTGTGAGATCGTCGTGCTGGTGGTCTTGCAGGCATAGCCCACGCCGCCGCAGTCGATCACGGCGAGGTACGGCTCCACATGCGCGACCGTTCCGCTGACATAATAAAACATAAACTGCCTCTCTCCTGCTTAAATGGTCTGCTTGACGTCGTTCCCGCCCACACGGCTCAGGAGCGACGTGGCGCTGCGCGCGTGGCAGATGGCAATGGCCAGCGCGTCGGCCGCGTCATCAGGACGCGGCACGGCCTTGAGCTTTAAGAGGCGCTTGACCATGTCCATGACCTGTTTCTTTTCAGCAAGGCCATAGCCGACGACGGCCTGCTTGACCTGCATGGGTGTGTATTCGTAGAGCGGCACGCCGCTCTTTTCCGCGGTACACAGAATGATGCCGCGGCCGTGCGCCACGGCGATGCCGGTCGTGATGTTGTTCGAAAAGAACAGTTCTTCGACCGCGATGGCGTCGGGCTTTAGCTGCGCGATGAGCGCTTCCATGTCCTGCTCGATCTGCACGAGGCGGCGCGCCAGCGGCAGTCCCGCGGGCGTGGTGATCGCGCCGTAATTCAATAGCTGCGTTCTGCCGCGGTCCGCTTCGATCAGGCCAAAGCCCACGATGGCGATGCCCGGATCGATGCCGAGTATCCGCATGCGCATCACCTCCCACGATACTTATTTAGAAATTATATCAAACAACTGTCCGAAATGCAACGAGAAATCACAGCATGAAAAAGGCCGCTCAAAGAGCGGCCTTCCAATTTTCTTTTCATGCCCGCGGATGCGCCTTCTGATAGACGTCCTTGAGGTGCTTTTTGACGACATGCGTGTAGATCTGCGTCGAGGAAATGTCCGCGTGGCCCAGCATCTCCTGAATGGAGCGCAGGTCCGCACCGTTTTCGAGCAGGTGCACGGCAAACGAGTGACGCAGCGTATGCGGCGTGATGTCCTTTGAGATGCCGGCGGTCTCCTGATAGTGCTTGACGATCTTCCAGAATCCCTGGCGGCTCATGCGCTCGCCGTTCATGTTGACGAACAGCGCCGTTTCCTCCGGATCAGCCAAAAGCTGCGGACGCACCTCCTTCATGTAGTGCGAAAGTGCCTTGACGGCGGCGGGATAGAGCGGGATGATACGCTCTTTGCCCTTGCTCTGCGCGCGGATGAAGCTCGCGCTCAGGCTCACGTCCTCTTCATTGAGCGAAATGAGCTCGGAGACGCGGATGCCCGTGGCGTACAGCAGTTCGAGCATCGCGTGGTCGCGGTAGCCCTTAGCGTCCACGCACTGGGGCTGGTCAAGGAAGAGCTCGACCTCTTTGCCTGTGAGGATCTCGGGGAACTTGTGCTCCACCTTCACCGCGGCAACGCCCTTGGCCGGGTTCGCGCTGACCTCTCCGGTCATCTGGAGGTAGGTGTAGAGCGACTTGATCGACGCGATGGAGCGCGTGATCGTCGCGGCGGACTTGCCCTTGCCGCCCATCCAGGCGACATAGCCGCTGATGACCTCCTGCGTCACCTGCGGCAGCGGCATGGGGTGGAACTCGTCCAAATACACGGCGAACTGGTGCAGATCGCGCATATAGGAGCTGAGCGTATTCTGGGAGGCGTGCTTTTCCGTGGCCAGATATTCTTCGTATTGCGCCAAAAGGTCGGCCATGATCGCACCCCTCCTTCCTAAAAAACAGCTCAAGACGCCGCCAGCAGCAAAAACTGCGGCACGAGCCACAGCTCCAGCAGAGCGGCAAACAACAAACACACACAACAAATGCCAAAGCGGTACCAGTACGCGCTCCCGTAGCTGACTGCGCGTCCCCGTCCCCCGCCACCAAGCGAAAGCGACAGCAGCGCGCGGGACTTGTCAAGCGACGCGTTCCCGAGCAGCAGCGTGCACGGCAGCACCGCCAGAAGCCGGATGCCGAACAGCGCCAGCAGCAACGGAAAGCTCCCCCGCCCGAGCGAGAGCGCAAAGCAGAACAGCGAGTACGATAGAAGAAACCCCTGGCACGCACACACGAGCGGTACCGCCACAATGCCGATGGACGCAAAGCCCAGCAAAAACACGATACCCGGCGCGCGGAAATAGCACAACAGCGTTTCGCCCAGCGCCCTTACCGAAAACGGCCTGTTCACGCCGCCCGATAAAAACGCGTCGAAATACTGTTTCAGCTCGCCGCCCGCGCTCTGCAGCGACCGGAGCGCAAACACGTACCCAAGGATCACACCAAACACAATAAACGCCGATAACACCAGCATCGGCACAGGCACGCGCTGCGGCAGCGCGCCGCGGCGGTCTCTTCTGTTCGTTCGACTCAGCAAGTATGTCACCCCTCGTGAAGGGAAGCGGCATTCTGCCCACGGAGCAAAACGATAGAACGTACCTATAAATATAGGCCGTTTGCACTCTTTTCGCAAGCGGAATTGCCAACTTTTCCCATTTTTGTTAATTATGTCAAAATATTATGTAAATTGTATTATGTAGACTATTGAAACAAATTAAAAAAGCGGTGGCATTTTACCAAGATATGGGGTGGTTTTCGTACCCGTTCCCCATATCTGGAAGCAGTTCTCCGCTTCACCACCCAAGTCAGAAAAAGTCATATTTTCCCGTCGCTCTTGCTCCATTTGTGCAAGTTGTTACAGCTTTTCGCGCCGCATTTCCTCCACCGCCGATCAAAAACGTGTGAATACGCCTATTGCTTTATGTTCACCTGCGCTTGCGGCGAGCGCGCGCCTTGGCTCCTCTCCCCTTTTTCCCATTTCTTTGTAGTAGGAGCGGCGCCACCGCGCCGACCGCCATCGCCGCCGCCAGCTCGAGCGACCGCTCCGGCGTCAACCCATCATAAACAAAAAAGCCGATCACCTGCATCGTGACCCACGCGCTCGCCGCGCAGCCCGCCGTCATCATCGCACGCTTGCTTGTCTTCCTCGCTCCGATCATGCAGCCCAAAAACGCCGCGACCGCCGCGCAGACCAGCACCGCGCCGTTCGCCATCTCCTCGCTGATCGCACCGCGCAGTATCAGCGCCGATGCCAGCATCAAAAGCACCAGCTCCGTGCCGCAGCACACAAGCGTACCCAGCGCGCATTTTTTCGCGTACCACGCGGTGTTCACCGTCTTTTCCACGCAAAAACCTCCCCTGCATTCGCCTACATGAGCGTATGTCAGGGGAGGTTTTCTTATGCCGTTTTCTTTTTCGCCTTACTTGATCTCAGGATCGTAGCCGGGCTTTTCTTCCTTCTGTTCTTCCTTTGCAGCAGGCACCTCAGCCGCCTCGACCGTCTTCGGTTCTTCAGCCTTGGCAGCAGGCTCTTCTTCCTTCTTCTCGTCCTTCTTGGCAGGAACAGACTTCTTGCCCTTCTGCGCAGCAGCGGCTTCCATCGACTCGGTGGACTGGATACCCCACTTTGCGACCTCGATGCGAACGCGGTCCTCGGAGGTCTCGAAGACGACCGTCGTGTCGTTCACCTGAACGATGCGGCCGACCATACCGCCGATGGTGGTGATGCGTTCGCCCTTCTTGAGGCTGTTGCGCATCGTTTCCGCCTGCTTCTTGCGCTTGTTTTCCGGACGAATGATGAGGAAGTAAAACACCGCGATCATTGCGACCAGTAAAATCATGCTATCCATAGTACAGTTGTTCCTTTCAACACAAAGATATTATTATTATAGCGGATATTCCCCCATTGTGCAAGGGGTTTCTTCGCGAGATCAGGCTCTTTCCGAAAGCTTTCCGCTGTACGCCTCGCGGAAGGCCTCAAATTCGCCCGCGTCGAGCGCGTCGCGGATGCGCTGCGTCAGCTTGTTGTAGAAATACAGATTGTGCATCACCGCAAGGCGCAGGGCCAGGATCTCCTCCGCCTTAAAGAGGTGGCGCAGGTACGCACGCGAGAAATTCCGGCACGTCGGGCAGTCGCACTGCTCGTCGATCGGCTGCTCGTCGAGCTTGTACTTCTCGTTTTTGAGGTTGATCGAGCCGCTCCACGTGAAGAGCTTGCCGTGGCGTGCGTTGCGCGCCGGCATCACACAGTCAAAAAAGTCCACGCCGCGCGCCACGCCCTCGATGATGTTCGACGGCGTACCGACGCCCATGAGATAGCGCGGCTTATCCTGCGGCATATAGGGCTCGACCGCGTCGATGATGTCGTACATTGTCTGCGTCGGCTCGCCGACCGCGAGGCCGCCGATGGCGTAGCCGTCACAGTCGAGCTTTGCGATCTCTTTCATGTGCCAGATGCGAAGATCTTCGAACGTCGCACCCTGGTTGATGCCAAATAACATCTGCTGCGGGTTGACCGTATCCGACAAGGTATTCAGCTTGTCATGCTCGATCTTGCAGCGCTCCAGCCAGCGCAGCGTGCGCTCACAGGATGCCTTCGCGTACTCGTAGCGTGCCGGGTTTTCCACGCACTCGTCGAAGGCCATCGCAATGTCGCTGCCGAGATTCGACTGAATGCGCATGCTCTCCTCCGGCCCCATGAAGATGCGCCGGCCGTCGAGGTGCGAGGCGAATGTCACGCCCTCTTCTTTGATTTTGCGCAGGCCCGCAAGGGAAAATACTTGAAACCCGCCGCTGTCGGTCAGGATAGGGCCGTCCCAGTGCATAAACTTGTGGAGGCCGCCCATTTGGCGCACCACATCATCGCCGGGGCGCAGATGCAGGTGGTACGTGTTGGAAAGCTCGATCTGACAGCCGAGGTCTTTTAAGTCCAGCGCGCTCACGCCGCCCTTAATGGCCGCCTGCGTGCCGACGTTCATAAAAACCGGCGTCTGCACTTCCCCGCCGTGCGCGCATTTGAATCTGCCGCGTCTGGCCTTGCCTTCATATTTGATGACTTTGAACATAGAATCCTCCTCAGGAAATGAACATTGCATCGCCGAAGCTGAAGAAACGGTATTTTTCTTTTACCGCCTCTTCGTAGGCATGCAGTACGTGCTCGCGGCCCGCAAGCGCCGAGACCAGCATGATGAGCGTGGATTGCGGCAGGTGGAAATTCGTCACGAGTGCATCCATCACCTTGAAGCGGTAGCCCGGGTAGATGTAGATGCTCGTCCAGCCTGCGGACGGCTCCATGTGTCCGTCCTCCTGTGCCCAGCTCTCGAGCGTGCGGCACGACGTTGTACCGACGCAGATCACGCGTCCGCCGCGCGCCTTCGTCTCGTTGATAAGCGTCGCCGTCTCAGGCGGGATAACGCAGTATTCGCTGTGCATATCGTGCTGCTCGATGTCGTCCTCCTTGACAGGACGGAACGTACCGAGGCCGACATGCAGCGTCACATAGCCGATGTTCACGCCCTTTGCCTGAATTTTTTCCAGCAGCTCCGGCGTGAAGTGCAGGCCCGCCGTCGGCGCGGCGGCGCTGCCGTTGACCTTGGAATAGACGGTCTGGTAGCGCTCCTGATCCTGCAATTCCTCCTTGATGTAAGGCGGCAGCGGCATCTTGCCAAGGTGTTCGAGCACCTCGAGGAAAATACCCTCAAAGTCGAATTTCACCATGCGGTTGCCGTCAGGTAACACGTCCACGACCTCCGCTTTGAGCTCGCCGTTGCCGAACTGCATCTTTGTGCCCTTGCGCAGGTGCTTGCCCGGCCGCACGATGCACTCCCATGTTTTGTCGCCGCGGTCGATGAGCAGAAGCACCTCGCACGCGCCGCCGCCCGGTAGGCGCTGGCCCAAAAGGCGCGCCGGCAGCACGCGGGAATTGTTCAAGATCAGGCAGTCGCCGGGGTTCAAAAAGTCCGGCAGCTCATAAAAATGGTGGTGTGAGAGCTCACCCGTCTCCTTGTCAAGGCACATCAGGCGCGATTCGTCGCGCTTTTCGAGCGGCGTCTGCGCGATCAGCTCCTCCGGCAGGTAATAATCAAAATCTTTTGTCTTCATGTTGTTTCTCTTCCCTCATCGGATGCTGACATCCGTGTAGTAAAACTGCAGAATATCGCGGTAGGAATAGCCGAGGTTTGCCATCGAGTACGCCCCCCACTGGCTCATGCCGACATTATGCCCGTAACCGCTGCCGGAGATCACAAAGCTGCCGCTGCCGGACGATGTCGTCGTCCGCTGCACAAGCTGCGATGTGCCGCTCGACGTGATGACGTACACGTTGCCGGACAGCGCCGAGCTCTTCCCGCTGCTGTCGATCGCGCTCATAGAGCCGAGCGCGACGCTTTCGCCCGTGTCATTCACACTGTAAATATTTTCGCCCGTACCGCCGCCGATCGTAAAGCGCTGGCTGCGCAGATTCAGCAGCGTCCGGCATGCCTCGCGCGAAACGGTCTTGCTGCCGCTCGTACCGGTAAAGGTGACGGAATAGACGTTACCTGTGTCGGTATAGGCCGAGACATAGGCGTTTTTCACCGTGCCGATGCCATAGCCGCGGTTGTTGAGAAGCGTTGTGAGTTCCGACGCGGTAAACGTCGTCGACCAGTTGTACCGTGGGATGATCGAGGCGATCTTGCCCTCATAGGGGTCGATCTTGCCTTTGAGATAGCCGACGTCATTGCCCCAGACGTTCAGGCTGTCCTCGCTCGCGCCGCCGTTGCTTGAATAATACACAGCCTCCTGCACGAGTCTTCCGCTGTAGTAGAGGAACTCCCCCGCCGTCTGGTCGACCGCAGCATCGGAATTCGCACCGCTCGCCGCCGTGCCCTGATAGACCTGACAGTGCGTCGTCGCGCAGATGTCAAAGCCCTGCGCGCGATGCTTCGTCTGACAGACCGCGTAGGTGCGCGCACAGACTGCCTGCGCCTTGAGCGCCTCGACCGGCCAGTCCTTGCTCATTTCCCAGGGAATGACGCATTTGACATAGTCCTCGAGATCCACCACGTTGATGACATTGATGTTCCCGCCGCTCACGCGCTGGTATTCAAAGCCGCCGTAGTAGCGGTAGCCGCGGAACCACGTGACCGTCTTTTCACGCGTCTCGATCGGCAGGATGCCGAGGTTTTCGCTCCCGCCGCAGTCGAATTCAAAGAGGATCGTATCCGTTCCCGTCACGATGACCGTCACGCCCGTGCTGCTGCCGCCGACGGCAGTGCCGCCGTATTGGGCTGCCGCGGACCGCGCCGCACTCAGGCTCGTGTAACTGCCAGCGCGCGCATAGAACGCGCCATTCTCGTAGGCAGCGAAGCCGCCGCTGTACTGCGCCGCTGTGCGCGACGCGTCGTCGTAATCGTAAAACGTGCCGGAAAGCTGCACATGATAAGTCGTATCCGTCGTCACCGTGATCTTTTCATACAACTGCGGCAGCGCACCCAGCTCTTCAAAGCTGCCGTCCGCGTCAAAATACCCCAGCGCGTAGCCGCCGAAGGCCGAATAATTCTGAAGGTTCGCCGCACTCATCGCGTCCGAGCCGTACTTGAGCCCCACGCGGAGCGTCTCACCGTCCGTTGCCTGCGCGAGCGTGCACAGTGAAAGGCACAGCAGACAGGAAAGCAGGAACGTTCTGCACCATTTTTTCATAGTATCCTCCACAGCCAGTTTTGCAGAAGCGATCGCTCTGCGCCCGGCTGAACATATCCATATGAATCGTATTTTACATTATACGACAGTTTCCCTCTGCTTTCAAGCAAAACTGTATCTCTTTTTGGCCGCCGCTCCCCCCTACCGTTTTGGCGGTCAAGCGTCATGGAAAGGAGTCCTTTATGAAACCCTGCGTCTTTACCGGCAGCGCCGTCGCTATCGTCACACCGTTTTGCGGCGACGGTGTCGATCTCAAAGCCTTCGACCGTCTCATCGAGCGCCAGATTCAAGGCGGCACCGACGCCATCGTCGTCTGCGGCACAACCGGCGAGGCCGCGACGCTGAGCTACAATGAGCGCATGGCGCTCATTGAGCGCTGCGTGCGCACCGTCGACCGCCGCGTGCCCGTCATCGCGGGCAGCGGCACGAACAGCACCGCGTCCTCCATTGCGCTCTCCAAAGCCGCGCAAAGCGCGGGCGTCGATGCGCTGCTCACCGTCACGCCGTACTACAACAAGGCCTCGCAGAGCGGTCTTGTGCAGCATTTCTCCGCCATTGCAGACGCGGTCGACATTCCGGTCATCCTCTACAACGTTCCCTCCCGCACAGGCGTCGGCTGCACGGCGCAGACCTATCAAGCGCTTGCCAAGCATCCGAACATTGCCGGTGTCAAGGAGGCGAGCGACGACTTCGACCTCATTCAGGACACCCTCAACCTCTGCCCGCCGGGCTTCACCGTCTGGAGCGGCAACGACGGCTCCACCGCCGCCATCATGGCTCTTGGCGGCAAGGGCGTCATCTCCGTCGCCGCAAATGTCGTCCCACGCGAAATGCACGAACTGACACAGCTCTGCCTTGAAAATCGCTTCTTGGAGGCAGGCACGCTTCAGCTCAAGCTGCATGAGCTGATCCGCGCGCTCTTCTGCGAGGTCAACCCCATCCCCGTCAAGGCCGCCATGGAGCTCTTGGGCCTGTGCAGCGGCGAATTGCGGCTGCCGCTGTGCCGCATTTCCGAGCGTCATTTGGAACAGCTCTCCAGTGCGCTAAAGCCGTTCCGAGCCTCGGTATAAGTGATTCTTATTTCTCGTTTATGCAATATTCATCGTGTATTCATTTTGTATTCACGTAACATTCATTGCGGCATTCATCAAATGTTTACTGTATTCATTCTACCGTTTTGCTTTGTGCATTCGGTCAAAAAGCAGGACTCTGCGCTGAAAACGCGCAGAGCCCTGTTTCACTTTTTCGTTTACGTTTTGTAATCAGCCTTGCTTACACCTTCACGCGGTGGAAGACCTTCTTACCCTTGCGGACGATGACGCCCTCGCCCTCGAATCGCTCACGCGCAAGGCTCTCGTCGATGGAGGCGACCTTCACATCATCGATCGTCACACCGCCCTGCTGGACCAAACGGCGCGCCTCACCGCGGGACGGGCACAGGCCAGTCGCGACCAGCATCGAAAGAACATTGATGTTGCCGTTTTCAAAGTCGGCATCCGTCAGCGTGCTCGTCGGCATGTTGGCGTTATTGCCGCCCGCGCCGAAGAGCGCCTTGGCAGACTCCTCCGCCTTCTTGGCCTCCTCTTCCCCGTGGACGAGTGCGGTGAGCTCGTAGGCGAGGATCTCCTTCGCGCGGTTGAGCTGGCTGCCCTCCCACTTATCCATCTCGTCGATCTGCTCGAGCGGCAGGAATGTGAGCATACGGATGCACTTCAAAACATCCTGATCGCCCACGTTGCGCCAGTACTGGTAGAAGTCGTAGGGCGTGGTCTTGTTCGGGTCGAGCCACACCGCGCCGCTCGCGGTCTTGCCCATCTTCTTGCCCTCGGAATTAAGAAGCAGCGTGATCGTCATCGCCTGCGCGTCCTTGCCGAGCTTGCGGCGAATGAGCTCCGTGCCGCCGAGCATGTTGGACCACTGGTCGTCGCCGCCGAACTGCATGTTGCAGCCGTACTCCTGGAACATGTGGTAGAAGTCGTAAGACTGCATGATCATGTAGTTGAATTCCAGGAACGAAAGGCCCTTTTCCATGCGCTGCTCATAGCACTTGGCGCGCAGCATGTTGTTCACAGAGAAGCACGCGCCCACCTCGCGCAGCAGCTCGATGTAGTTGAGCTTCATCAGCCAGTCGGCGTTGTTGAGCATCATGGCTTTGCCCTCGCCGAAGTCGATGAAGCGCTCCATCTGGCGCTTGAAACATTCGGCATTGTGGTCGATGTCGGCCTTGGTGAGCATCTTGCGCATGTCGTTGCGGCCCGAGGGGTCTCCGATCATGGTCGTGCCGCCGCCGATGAGCGCAATGGGCTTGTTGCCCGCCATCTGGAGTCTTTTCATCAGGCACAGTGCCATGAAGTGGCCGACGTGCAGGCTATCCGCCGTGCAGTCGAAGCCGATGTAGAACGTCGCCTTGCCGTTGTTGACGAGGTCGCGGATCTGCTCCTCGTCCGTCACCTGCGCGATCAGGCCGCGCGCTTTGAGCTCTTCATAAATTCCCATTTGTTGATTCCTCCTGTATTTCTATTTTACTTCATTTCGGACATTTTGAGACGCTTTCGGATAGCAAAAAACGCCCTCTGTCCGTTTGGACAGAGGGCGAACAAATTCGCGGTACCACCTCTGGTTCGCCGTTTTCTCGCAAAAACGGCCTCACGGAGTGCCGACACACTCCCGCGCGATAACGGGCGCTCCCGGGGCGCGCCTACTGGAAAACTTTCGTTCGGGCGCCGGCTCCGCGGTGTATTTCGGCACGTTTCCTCTCCTTCTTGCACCGGCCGAAGGCTCTCTGCGCAGGAAATCGCTGCTTACTTCTCCGCTTCATCACCGTAAACGCGGATATTGTAACGTAAAGAATCGTTCTTGTCAAGTATCAAGCATTCTGCGGATTGTAATACATCACGAGCTTGCACAGCCCGTCGCACAGAAGCGACAGGTTCTCCTCGTCGATCCCCGTCGCTTTCCGCGGCAGGATACAGCGGCCAAAGCCCTTGACCTTTTTGCATGCGCAGATGACCGTGCCGCCCGTGAACGCGCGGTTGTCCGAGGGATAGTGAACAAGTCCGTCGGTCTTCAAAAAGCAGGTCTTCCTCTCGCTGTTGCTGAACTGCTCAAGGATCGTGTCGAGCAGCTTGTCGTTCCAGCGGCTCGCCTTGCCCGGCAAAATCAGCAACTCATCGCCCTCACCCACGCAGTCGAGCACGACGACGCTCTTCTTTTTGAGCTCGGGGTGCGCGTGGATCAGGCGCTTGGCGCCTTTGCTCCCCTGCGTGCCACCGTCAAGGAACAGGAAGCACACCTCGCCGCGGTAGCGCGGCGTCAGCGCCTTTGCGACCTCGAGCAGTGCGATGACGCCGGAGGTGTTGGCATTTTTGTTGTTCATTTCGCTCTTGCCATACTTGGGATAAAAGAGCCCAACAACCAGCAGCAGCAAAAAGAGAGGCAGCGTCAGATTCGGCATGTTGAGCGCGAACGTCACGCCGAACGAAATAAGGAAGCTCACCGCCAGCGCCAGCAGCGGCATCAGCGCCTCGTAGAGCATGTACGTCGCCGGTCGCGTCGGGCAAATGAGCGGCGGCAGGACCTCGCGCACGCCGGTGTCGTAGTGCGCCGCGAGAACGATCTTTGCCTTCTCGATGTCGCCGACGACCACATTCGTCACATTGCCGCCCGCCGAGAGCGCCGACGTCCCGCTCTCGAGCTTCGGCGAATAGCCGAGCTCCTTGAGTGTGTAGACAAGCCAGGTGCGGAAGTCTACTTTTTCTTTCTCCTTGCGCCGCACCGGAAAATCCCGCTCGATGCGCTCAGCAAATTCGTTCATCTAATGTTCCTTTCTTCGAAAAAGCGCCGCATCGCGGCGCTTTTCTCTGACATGTGATTTTGCTTTACAGTAGTTGATTTTTAAAGTTCTCCGCCGCGCAGAGCAGTTCCTCTGCCCCTAAGAGCATCGTCTCGCTCGGGTGGTCTCCCCCGCTTAGGCGGGCGATCTCGCCGCGGCGCGCCGCGCGGTCGAGCGCGACGACCTTTGTGAGCGTGCGGCCGTTTTCCTCGCCCTTTTCCACGCCGAAGTGCGTGTCGGCCATCGCCGCGAGCTGCGGCAGATGCGTCACGCACAGCACTTGCCGTGTGCGCGAGAGCTTGGCGAGCTTTTCCGCCACACGCTGGGCAGCCCTGCCCGAAACGCCGGTGTCGACCTCGTCGAACACCATCGTCATCACGCTGTCCTGCTCGGCCAGCACGTTTTTGAGTGCCAGCATGATGCGCGACAGCTCGCCGCCGGACGCGATCTTCTGGATGGGGCGCAGCGCCTCGCCCACATTGGCGGACATCAAAAACGCCACGGCGTCCACACCGTCCTCGCCCATGTCCTTTTCCTGAAAGTCGATGGCAAAGCGGAGCTTCGGCATATCGAGCTCGCGCAGTTCCCGGGAAATACGCTCCTCAAGCTCCTTTGCCGCCGCGTGACGGCGGTCGGAGAGGGCCTGCGCCGCTTCGCGCGCAGCCTTTTCCTGCTTTTTGAGCGTCTGCTCGAGCTGCTGCGCACGGTCGTCTGCATACTCGATGCGGTCCAATTCCTCACGCGATTTTTCAAGATATGCAAGCATCTCCTCGACGCTTGAGCCGTACTTCTTTTTCAGCCGGTAAAGCTGGTCGCAGCGCGACTCCACGGCGTCGAGCTCCTGCGGAGAAAATTCGTATTCATCCTTCTTATCGCGGATCGTTTCGGCAAGGTCATACGCTTCACAGCGCAGCGCTTCCAAGCGCTCCGAGAGCGTGATGAATTCATCGCCGAGGCCGCGGAGCGAACGCAGCGCATCCTCCGCCTCCTTGATAGCGGACACCGCGCCAAGGCCCTCGTCCCCACCGTTCAGGCAGGCGTCCGCCTCGGAGATGGCGGAAATGAACTTTTCGCCGTTGCGCAGAATATTGCGGCGGGCAAGGAGCGTCTCCTCCTCCCCCTCCTGCAAGTCCGCGCGCTCGAGCTCGCCGATCTGATGGTGCAGCATGTCGACACGGCGCGCTTTTTCGGCCTCGTCCATCTTGAGCGCGTCGATCGCGCGGCGCGTCTCTTTCATCGCGTCATAGCGCGCGCGATACGCTGCCAGCTCATTTTCCGCGCGGCCAAAGCGGTCGAGGTAGACAAGGTGCTGCTCTTCGTCGAGTAACTGCTGTCCGTCGTGCTGGCCGTGGATATTGAGCAAGCTCGCGCCGATACGCTTGAGCTGCGCGACCGTCACTGGCCGTCCGCCCACGCGGCAGACGTTTTTGCCGTCACCGTACAGCTCGCGCTGCAATAAAAGCGTTCCGTCCTCCTCCGGCGTAAAGCCGTTTTCGGCGAGCCCCGGCAAATCTGCCGGGACCGCGCTGAACGTCGCGCTGACAAACGCCTTCTCCGCGCCCGTGCGGATGAGCTCGCGCGACGTGCGCTGGCCGAGCACCGCGCCGAGCGCGTCGATCACGATGGATTTGCCCGCACCGGTCTCGCCGGTGAGCGCGTTGAACCCGCGGCCGAACAGAATGTCCGCCCGCTCAATGATGGCGATATTTTCAATGTGCAAAAGCTCAAGCATCGCTCATTCTCCTGCAAAATTTTGTTCTTACTTGGTCTGGCGCTGTCTCTGCATGTCCTCGATCTCCGAGCAGAGCTCGGCGGCGGACTCGTTTTCGCGCATCACAATCAGCACCGTGTCGTCACCCGCGACAGTGCCGACCTTGGCGGAGATATCCATCCCGTCAAACGCCGCGCCGGCCGCGGGGCCGAGGCCCGCCATCGTCTTGATGAGCACCAGATTCTGCGCGCAGTCGACCGAAACGATGCTCTCGCGCAGGATGGTCTGCAGGCGGTCAGCCAGATTCAGGCGCATCTTCTGCGTCGAAACGGCGTAGCGGTAGGTGCCGTTGCCGGTCGGCTCCTTAATTAAGTGGAGCTGCTTGATATCGCGGGAGATGGTCGCCTGCGTGCAGGAGATTCCCTCCTTGCGCAGGCTGTCGATCAACTGCTCCTGCGTTTCGATCGCCGAAGCGGCAATGATCGCAAGGATCTTTTCCTGTCTTTCATTCTTCATTGCTGGTTCCTCCCATCAACATTTTCTTTTGTAAGATCTCGCAGAAACTGCGTTTGCTCAGTCGAACGAGCTTGGTGTCGAATTTTGAGCGGCGCACTTCAATACTGTCGCCGCTGCGCAGTGAGAATGCGCGCCCGCCGTCCACGCTCAAAAGGACGGGCTTGTAGCTGTTTTTTTCCGTCTGCACAGTGATGACCCGCTCGGGCGAGAGCACGTAGGCATTGGCGTGCACGCTGTGCGCGCAGATGGGCGAAACAATGAAGTTCCGTGCCGTCGGCTCGACCACAGGGCCGCCCGCCGAGAGCGAGTAGGCCGTCGAGCCCGTCGGGCTCGCGACGATCACGCCGTCGCCCGCCACGTCCACGAGCTTTCCCTGCTCGGTGAAGATTTGCAGCCGGATCACGCGCGAGATATTGCCGCGCGCGATCAGTGCCTCGTTGAGCGCAAGGTTCGAGTAAATAACCCGCCCGTCGCGCTGGACGCTCACATCGAGCATCATGTGGCTCTCGATCTCATACTTTCCGTCACACAGGTCGCGCAAGCGCAAAAGGTCTTTGCTCTCAAGCTCGGCCATGAAGCCGAGGCTGCCGAGGTTGACGCCCAGCACCGGAATATCGCGGTGCGCGGCGGTTTTGGAAAGGTGCAGGATCGTACCGTCGCCGCCAAACGCGATGATCATGTCCGCACCGCGGATCTCCTGCTGAAGCGGCTCAATGTTGAGCCCGTAGCCCTCCGGCGGCTCCTGATTGCGAAACGGCAGGCACACGACATTCGGGCAGCCAACCTCGTCGAGCACGCGCTTGGCCTCCTTCGCGACGCGAAGCTGCGCGTCGCGGTAGGGATTCGGGCATAAGATGACTTTTCTCAGCATCCCGCGCCCTCCTTCCCGTGGTCGAGCGCCGCGTGTGACTGCTCCACAAGACCCTGGAGGTCAAACGTCTTCTCCACCCAATCGCCGCTTTCGAGATACCCGAGGTATTCGATGTTTCCCTCGGGTCCACGAATAGGAGAGAATGTGATATCAAGCACTGTAAAGCCAGAATCCTTTGCATGTGTCAGGAAGTTTTCCAGCACCTCAAGGTGTACGTCCGGGTCGCGGACGACGCCCTTTTTCCCCACCTTTTCGCGTCCCGCCTCAAACTGGGGCTTGATGAGGCAGGCGACATGTCCGCCCTCTTTTAAGACACGGTGCACCGCAGGCAGGATCAATTTCAGCGAAATAAACGACACGTCGATGCTGGCAAAATCCAGCTCGTCAGGAATCTGGTCGCGGTCGAGATAGCGCGCGTTCGTGCGTTCCATGCACACAACGCGCTCGTCGGAGCGGAGCTTCCAATCGAGCTGTCCGTAGCCGACGTCGACGGCGTAGACCTTTGTCGCGCCGTTTTGCAGCATACAGTCGGTAAAGCCGCCGGTCGAGGCGCCGATATCGGCGCAGATACAGCCGTCCAGCTTGAGGCCGAACGTCGTCATCGCCTTTTCGAGCTTGAGGCCGCCGCGGCTCACATATCGGAGCGTGTTGCCGCGCACCTCGATCTGCGCGTCGTTCGGCACGGCGGTGCCCGCCTTATCCACGCGCTGCCCGTCCACAAAGACGAGCCCGCTCATGATCATCGCCTGCGCGCGCTGGCGGGTCTGTTCCAGCCCGCGTTCAACGAGCAGCAAGTCCAGTCTTGTTTTATTGCTCATCGCAGCACCTCCGCAGCCTTTTTTGCCAGCGATTCCGCGTCCAGCCCGAACTCGCGGTACAGCTCCTCCACTGTTCCCTGTGCAGGAAACGCCTTGCCGAGGTTGCACAGCTCCAGCCGTTCGGGCGAAATTTTGTTCCAGCCCAGAATGGCCGCCATGCGCTGGCCCATGCAGCCGACGCCCGCGCACTCCTCGGCGACCAGCATCGCCTTTGTTTTGCCGATGACCTCGCGCATGTCGCGGTCATAGAGCGGCGAGATGGCGTTGATCTTTACAACGCGCGCCTCGATACCCTGCTCGTGCAGGATCTCCGCCGCGTCGAGCACATTGTTGATCATCGTGCCGTAGGCGCAGAGGGTAATATCCGCCCCCTCGCGCAGCACGACAAGATTCTGCCGCCCGCTGTCTTCCTTATAATTTCCCTCGCCGCCGCGCGGATAGCGGATGGCGACGGGGCCTTTGATCTCGTTCACCGCACGGTCAAGCATCGTGCGCAGCTCTGCAAAGTTCGACGGACACAGCACCGTCATATTCGGAATTTCCGAGAGGAATGTCGCATCGAAAATGCCGTGATGCGTCTCTCCGTCCGCGCCGACCATGCCCGCGCGGTCGACCGCGAAGACAACATGCAGGTCGGAGAGCGCCGTGTCGTGGATGAGCTGGTCGTAGGCGCGCTGCAAAAAGCTCGAATAGATCGCCACGACCGGCGTGAGCCCCTGCTTGGCCATGCCCGCGGCCATCGCCACGGCATGTCCCTCGGCGATGCCGACGTCAAAAAAGCGCACGGGATACTGCTCGGAAAAATCGTGCAGGCCCGTACCGTCGCGCATTGCGGCGGTGATAGCGCAGATCGTTTCGTCATTTTTTGCGAGCTTACAGAGTTCGTCGCCGAACACCGCGGAAAAATCTCGCTTATGCTCGCGCGGCACGCCCATCCGCGGGTCGAATTTGCCGACACCGTGATAGCGCTCCGGCTCGCGCTCGGCGGGCGGGTAGCCCTTGCCCTTTTTCGTGTGCACATGCACGAGCACCGGACAGTTCAAGTCCTTCGCCCATTTGAGCGTGTTGGTGAGCTGCCCCACGTCGTGTCCGTTCACGGGGCCGAGGTAGGTAAATCCCATGTCCTCGAACATCGTCGAATTCGGCAGCAGCGCCTTTTTGACATTCGTTTTCAGATGATGGTTAAAATCATACACCGCGCGGCCGACCGCGTTGCGGTCGAGCAGATCACGATAGGCTTTTTTGAATTCATAGTACGCAGGCTTCGAGCGCAAAAGTCCCAGATGCTCGCTCACCGCGCCGACATTGCCGTCGATCGACATGCCGTTGTCGTTCAGAATCACGATGAGCGGCTCGCCGGACGAACCCGCATTGTTGAGTCCCTCGTAGGCAAGACCGCCGGAGAGCGCGCCGTCGCCGATCAGCGCCAGTACGGAATAATCCTGATGCTGCAGCGTCCGCGCCCGCGCCATGCCGAGCGCGACGGAGACGGAGTTGGAGGCATGTCCCGCGATAAAGGCGTCATGCCCGCTCTCGCGCGGCTTGGGAAAGCCCGAGAGGCCGCCGTACTGGCGCAGAGACGAAAACTGCTCGCGCCGGCCGGTCAAAATTTTATGGGTGTAGCACTGATGCCCCACGTCGAACACCAGCCGGTCTCGCGACGTGTCGAATACGCGGTGGATGGCCACCGTCAGCTCGACCGCGCCGAGGTTCGAGGCCAGATGCCCGCCCGTTTTCGACACGTTTTTCAGCAAAAATTCACGCAGCTCCGTACATAAAAGCTGCGTTTGCGAGTCGTTCAGGGCCTTGATGTCCCGGGGATCATGGATGGTTTCAAGAATCAATACGGTTTCCTTCTTTATCTGACAAGATGCAGCACCGACAGCACCTTCGCCGTCAGGTAGATGACATCCTTGCTCTTTTTCATGGCGATCTTTTTGCCGATGGCCTTGCCGCCGATCGTCAATCCGGAAATGAGCGCCGTGACCACGGTGGATACGACGATACTGCGCCAGCCGAAGCTGTTTTGCAGCAGCACGACGATGACCGTCGCGGTCGAGCCGCTGACGATGCCGCAGATGTCACCGACCACATCGTTGCAGAACGAGGCGACCTTTTCCGCGTTGCGGATGAGGTACAGCGCCTCCTTCGCGCCCTTGACACGGTGCGCGGCCATCGAATTGAACGGCTTGGGATTCGCCGCCGTCACGGCGACGCCGATGATATCGAACATGATGCCCAGCGCAATGAACAGCAACAGGATCAGTGTTGCCACCACATACCCCGCATCCTCAAGCACCGCGCCCGAGCACAGGCTCATCGCGGCGGAAAGCGCCACAGCGATCAAAAACACACGGATGACCCAGCGCGCGTGGCTGGGCGTCTTTTCCGTTTTCTTCTGCTTTCGGTCTTCTTCGTTTTCCAAGGCTTTCTTCTCCACAGTTATTTCATAATCATGCTAATCAGCGGCAGCAGCAAAAGGTAATCCTGCGGCATAGGTCGGGTTGGCTTTCCCCGCAGCGCACCTCTCGTTGCCGATGGAGGCGGTTCCCCCTTAGGCGCTGCACCCCGTTGTCACCAGACGAGGTACCCGATTGCCACTTAGTCCGCACTGTAACCCTTTCGCTGCCCTTGCGACAGCCTAGGTGATTTCCACCCCGGAGTCACGCCGTTTCTTATCCTCTTTTGCAGGAAAAATTTCAAGGAGCGATCGTACTTCGCTCTTGGCCGGAGTCTGTACGTTGTTCTCCTATCCGAATTCCCCACGCAAGGCAGGCTACGCTGCACACAGCGTTCGCGGCACAAAGGCCGGGTAGCACCGCAATGCAGGTTCATATCCCGTCCCGTACCGAAGTCGATACCCGAAACCGGGAGTCCGCTCCGGCACAGCAACGAGTCTCCGCAGAAACAGGGTCGGTTCCCCCATGCCATTAGGGGTCGCCCGGAGTCCGCAGGCGCAGCTTTCGCTTTCGCCTCCCTTCAGCACCCACCCCAAACTGGGCGTAAGAAGCAGGCACCAAAGGCTTCACAGTTGTGCCCTTTAAAGGATTTTTAGGCCCTTCTTAGGAAACGGCAGCTCCGACTAGGATACTGCGCCGCTGCTTAGCATTGCCTATTATACACCAGTCAAACTGAATATGCAAGATATGCACAATAATATTCACCTTAGGAAATTGTAAATTTTTTATTTCGCAGAAAATCCTGTCTGCCGCGCGGAAACAAAAAAGAGGTCCGGCCTTCGCCGAACCTCTTTTCATCATATTTTGTAATTTGGAAATTACTTGTTGCCGTTGACCATGGAAGCGATCTCAGCCGCAAAGTTCTCCTGCTTCTTCTCGATGCCCTCGCCCTTCTCGAAGCGAACGGCGGTGTTGAAGCTGACCTTGCCGCCCAGCGCCTTGGCAGCGTTGTTCATATACTGCTCGACAGAGACGTCGCCGTCCTTGACGAAGGCCTGCTGAAGCAGGCAGTTCTCGGCATAGAACTTGTTGAGCTTGCCCATAACGATCTTTTCCTTGACCTGATCGGGCTTGTTCGCCATCTTCGGGTCGTTGGCCATCTGGCCGAGCATGACTTCCTTCTCCTCGTCCAGAACGTCCTGCGTGACCTGGCTCTTGTCCCAGAAGCGGGGGTTGAGCGCGGCGATCTGCATGGCGATGTCCTTGCCGATCTCAGTGGCGTCGCAGCCCTCGACGGTCAGGTTGACGATAACGCCGATCTTGCCTTTCATGTGGACATAGGGGACGGAGAAGCCGTCAGCGATGCGGGCGAAGCGACGGATGCTCATGTTCTCGCGGATGGCGAGGAACAGCTCGTCCTTCGCATCCTTGACGGTGCCGTTGCCGGTGACCCAGGGGCAGCCCATGAGCGCGTCGACGTCAGCGGGGTTCTCCTTGGCGACGACAGCAGCCACGCCCTTGACAAAGTTGTTGAACGGCTCGCCGTTGGCGACGAAGTCGGTCTCGCAGTTGACCTCGACCACAACACCGACACCGTCGATGACGGTGGCGTAAGCCATGCCCTCAGCAGCCACGCGGCTGGCCTTCTTCGCCTGAGAGGCGAGGCCCTTTTCGCGCAGATACATGACGGCCTTTTCCATATCGCCCTCGCACTCGATGAGGGCCTTCTTGCAGTCCATCAGGCCGCAGCCGGTGGCCTGGCGGAGCTCGTTAACAACAGCAGCAGTGATAGCCATTCTGATATCCTCCTGAAAAATAGTGTGGTAAAAATGAGACGGGGCGAGGCTTTGCCTCGCCCCGTAAGGTTCTTTTCTCGCTTGATTGGGAAAATCAGGCCTGAGCCTCGCCCTCGGCCTTCTCCTCGGTCTCTTCGCCCTGCTTGCCCTCGATCATGGCGTTGGCCATCACGGAGGAGATGAGCTTGATGGCGCGGATGGCGTCATCGTTGCCGGGGATGGGGTAGTCGATCTCGTCGGGATCGCAGTTGGTATCGGCGATGGCGACGACGGGGATGCCGAGCTTGTGCGCCTCGGCGATGGCGTTGCGCTCCTTGCGGGTGTCGACGATGAACAGCGCGCCGGGGAGCTTCTTCATTTCCTTCACGCCGCCGAGGTACTTCTCGAGCTTCTCGATCTCGGCGAGGTGCTTCATGACTTCCTTCTTGGGAAGCATATCGAACGTGCCGTCAGCCTGCATGGTCTTGAGCTGGTTGAGACGGTCCACGCGGGTGCGCATGGTCTTGAAGTTGGTCATCATACCGCCGAGCCAGCGAGCGTTGACATAGTAGCCGCCGCAGCGGGAAGCCTCTTCCTTGATAGCCTCCTGCGCCTGCTTCTTCGTGCCGACGAACAGGATGTTCTGGCCGCTCTCAGAGATGGAACGGACGAAGTTGTAGGCTTCCTCGAGCTTCTTGACGGTCTTCTGCAGGTCGATGATGTAGATGCCGTTGCGCTCGGTGTAGATGTAGGGAGCCATTTTGGGGTTCCAGCGACGGGTCTGATGGCCGAAGTGGACGCCTGCTTCGAGCAGGGCTTTCATGGATACGACGTTTGCCATTGCTTGTAGTTTCTCCTTCAAATTTAGTTTTACCTCTGGAGCCTTCATCCCTCCTGCCAACCTGATGGCACAGACAAGAAGTCCGGTCTCCATGCGGAATACCCGGGTATTATACCCCGCTATTTTCAAAATTGCAAGCACTTTTTGAAAAATCCTGTGTTTTCCCCGCTTTCTTTTCCTTTTGCCGCCTTTCCCGCGTCGTTTTCCCGCGCTTTTGCACCCAGAAGTTGTCATTTTCCTTTTTTAATAATGCCTTTCTAAAATTTAGGCTTGCAAAAATGTCGAAAATCCTTATAATATAGTAGGTCTGCTATTGGGGGACTTTTCGTCCGCCGCCCTTTTCAGTACCGGCGGCGGCGCGTGCGGTGCTCTCTGCGCGGGATCTCCTGGCGCGGAAAGGGCTTGTCAATGAGAATGATATCGTCCCCGATCTGCTTGATACACTCCCATGGGATGCAGTATTCCTCTCCCCGGCCGAACAGCCCGAAAAAGCGGTACGGCCCGGGAATGATGAGTGCGGTGAGCTGCCCGTCCGGCAGCCTGCATTCCACGTCGCCCACATAGCCCAGGCGGCAGCCGTCGCAGATGTTGATGACCTCCTTGCAGCGGAAGTCGGCAAAGCGGCAGTTCATGCGCATCCCCTCCTGTTCCCTTTCATTGTATTCCCGGAACAGGAAGTCCTATCCCTCGCATTTCCCGCGACTTCTCTCCGGGCTATGCCGGAGAGAAAATCTTCTCTACGGAGGTTCCCACACATGACAGAGATCCAGCTCAATATGTACCATGCCCTCGCGCTTGGCGCCGCCATGTACGCCCTCGGTCTGGTGCTGATGAAGAAGATCCCCGTGCTCAGCCGCTTCTGCATCCCCGCTCCCCTGGTCGGCGGTCTGTGCTTCGCGATCTTCAACACCATCCTCTATGCCACGGGCACGGCGGTCATCACCTTTGACGACACGCTGCAAACGGTCTTTATGATCTTCTTCTTTACGACCGTCGGCTTCACCGTCAGCATTCCGATGCTGCTCAAGAGCGGCAAATCCGTCATCATGCTCCTTATTTTGAGCGTTGTGATGATCATTTTGCAGAATGTCGTCGGCAGCGGCGTGATGGCGCTCATGGGCAAAGATCCGCTCTACGGCCTCGCCTGCGGCTCCATCGCGATGATCGGCGGCCCCGGCACGGCGGCGGGTATTGGTCCTGACCTTGACGCGGCCGGTGCCATCGGCGGCACGACGGTCGCCGTCGCGGCGGCGACGTTCGGCCTCATCTTCGGCTCGCTCCTCGGCGGCCCGATCGCCCGCAAGCTCATCGTCAAGAACCACCTGCGCGACGAGCTCGCAGAGCAGACGGTGGAAGAGGATGTCGACGACACGTATTACAACACCCACGCCAATAACTTTGTCTACGGTTTCCTGCTGCTGATGTTCTGCGCCGGCGTCGGCAACGTCGTCAGCGTTCTGCTCACGAACCTCTGCGGCTTCAGCTTCCCCATTTACATCGGTTCGATGCTCGTGGCCGTCGTCGTGCGCAACGTGATCGACCACTTCAAGATCATGGAATTCCCCGCCGCCGAGATCAGCACGATGGGCAACATGTTCCTCGCGATCTTCCTCTCGATGGCGCTCTCGGGCCTCAAGCTTTGGCAGCTCGTCGACCTGGCGCTGCCGATGATCGTTGCCCTCGCCGCCGAGGTGCTGCTGATGGTCGTCTTCTCGCTGCTGGTCGTCTTCCCGGTCATGGGCCACGATTACGACGCCGCGATGATCACCGCCGGCTTCATCGGCTTCGGCATGGGCGCCACGTCCAACGCCATGGCCAACATGCAGGCCGTTTCCCGCCGCTACGGTCCCTCTCCCTCGGCCTACTTCGTCATCCCGATGGTCGGCGGCCTCTTCAACGACTTCTTCAACGCTGCGATCATTGCATTCTGTATCGGTCTTCTTGCGTGAGAACCGTTTGAGGGCGCAAAGTCCATCGAAGCGCGCCGAACGATAAAAAATATCCCCGCTTCCCGTTCCGTATGTTTCCGCCGCGTGCGGACATACTGAAAGCACTACGCATGGGAGGCGGGGATTCTTTTTATGCTTGGCAAGGTGGAGATCTGCGGCGTGAACACGACGAAGCTGCCGACGCTGACCGCCGCGGAGACGGATGCGCTGCTTCATCGCGCAAAGGACGGCGACGCAGCCGCGCGCGAAAAGCTCGTCGAGGGCAATCTGCGGCTGGTGCTGTCGGTCATCCAGCGCTTTTCCGGCCGAGGGGAAAACGCGGACGACCTCTTTCAGGTCGGCTGCGTGGGGCTGCTAAAGGCCATCGACAACTTCGACACTTCGCAGAATGTTCGTTTTTCCACCTACGGCGTGCCGATGATCATCGGCGAGATCCGGCGGTATCTGCGCGACAACAGCTCCATTCGCGTCAGCCGCTCGATGCGCGACACGGCCTACCGCGTCTTACAGGCGCGTGAAAAGCTCCAGCGCGAGCAGCAGCGCGAGCCCACGGTCGAGCAGATCGCGCGCGAGCTCGGCATCCGGCGCGAGGAGGTCGTCTTCGCCATGGACGCCGTATGCGACCCCGTGTCGCTCTTTGAGCCCATCTACTCCGACGGCGGCGACGCCGTGTGCGTCATGGATCAGGTGCGCGACACCAAGAACACCGACGAGGACTGGCTCGAGCAGATCGCGCTCAAGGAGGCCATGGCGCGCCTGAGCGAGCGCGAGCGCCAGATCCTCGCCCTGCGCTACTCCGACGGCAAGACGCAGATGGAGGTCTCAAGTGAGATCGGCATCTCGCAGGCGCAGGTCTCGCGCCTTGAGAAAAACGCCATCAAGAGCATCAAGAAGAATATGTAGACTCAGACAAAAAGGAGCGGAAATGTTTCCGCTCCTTTTCCCGTTTCTTCTCTTGACTTTATCCGCCATTTTATTACAATATAGTATGTATTTTTGCGCCGGTGGGATGCTCCTCCGGCAAATCCGGATCAAATGGAGGTTCCTTCCATGCATTACAACATCATCATCATTGGCGGCGGCCCCGGCGGCATCTTCTCCGCCTACGAGCTGACAAAGGATCGCAGCGACCTGCGCGTCGCCGTGTTCGAGGCCGGTCACAGCCTTGAAAAGCGCCACTGCCCCATCGACGGCGACAAGGTCAAGTCCTGCATCCGCTGCAAGAGCTGCTCGATCATGAGCGGTTTCGGCGGCGCGGGCGCATTTTCCGACGGCAAATACAACATCACCAACGACTTCGGCGGCACGCTGCACGAGTACATCGGCAAAAAGCAGGCGCTCGACCTCATGCACTATGTCGACGAGATCAACATGGCCTACGGCGGCGAGGGCACGAAGCTCTACTCCACCGCCGGCACAAAGTTCAAAAAGCTCTGCATCCAGAATAAGCTGAATCTGCTCGACGCCTCCGTCCGCCATCTCGGCACGGACGTGAACCTCGTCGTGCTCTCGAACCTCTATGACCTGCTCAAGGACAAGGTCGACTTCTACTTCGATTCTCCCGTCACCACCATCTCCCGCGAGGGCGACGGCTACCGCGTCACCGTCGGCGAGACGGACTACACCTGCGACAAGTGCATCGTCTCCGTCGGCCGCGTCGGCAGCAAGTGGATGGAGGGCGTGTGCCAGGAGCTCAAGATCCCCACGAAGTCGAACCGCGTCGATATCGGTGTGCGCGTCGAGATCCCCGCCGTCGTCTTCTCCCACCTGACTGACGAGCTCTACGAGAGCAAGATCGTCTATCGCACGGAAAAGTTCGAGGACAACGTCCGCACGTTCTGCATGAACCCCAACGGCATCGTCGTCAACGAGAACACGAACGGCATCGTCACGGTCAACGGCCACAGCTATGAGGATAAGTCCCTCCAGACCGAGAACACGAACTTCGCGCTTCTCGTCGCCAAGCACTTCTCCGAGCCGTTCAAGGATTCCAACGGCTACGGCGAGTCCATCGCGCGCCTGTCCAACATGCTCGGCGGCGGCGTCATCGTCCAGCGCTTCGGCGATCTCGTCCGCGGCCGCCGCAGCACGGTCAAGCGCATCGAAGAAGGCCTCGTCACGCCGACGCTCGCGGCGACCCCCGGTGATCTGAGCCTCGTGCTCCCCAAGCGCATTCTGGACGGCATCATCGAGATGATCTACGCGCTCGACAAGATCGCGCCGGGCACCGCAAACGACGATACGCTCCTCTACGGCGTGGAGGTCAAGTTCTACAACATGGAGGTCGCGCTCGACGAGCACCTTGAAACGCCGTACAAGGGGCTCTATGTCATCGGCGACGGCAGCGGTATTACGCATTCGCTGTCGCACGCATCGGCGAGCGGTGTTTATGTTGCCAGAGAGATTCTGGAAACGGTTTAACAAAACCATTTGCAAATTGTTCCGCGCAGGCGCGGGATATTTCCGCACCGTACGGAAGTGCGTAAAAGGGGGATACTCTCTTTCTCGAAAGAGAGTATCCCCCTTTGCAACCCCCGAGAGAAAGGACGAGGGGCCTTCCCCCTCGACCCCGCACATTGCCAGATTGCAGCTCGAAGAACTGCACGCGCTGCGCAATCGGGTGCGGTGTACATGGCTTCGCCATGAATCTCTGCGATTCGTTACCAATCGCAACCGCGCCTTACTCCGTGAGGCGCGAGTGACGGTAGCACGGCGGCAGACTGCGTGCGGGCGGCATTGCTGCGCTCGCCGCGGGAAAATGAAAAGCTACCGACTAACACACCGGTAGCTTTCAGATAAATTCGATAATATCGTTTGGGGTGCAGTCGATCAGTTTGCAGAGCTTTTCCAGCGTCAGCAGTGTGATGTTCTTTCCCTTTTTCAGCGAATCCAAAGTCTTATTGTCAAGCCCGTTTTGCAGCAGATAATACTGCGAAATACCTTTTTCCTGCAACGTTTTCCATAAAGGCTCGTAACTGATGATTGTCCTCACCCCACCTTCTTACGAGCCTATTATATGGAGCAAAGTGAAAAACAAGTATTGTGTATATCTCCACAATGCGGTAGAATGCCATCAAGGGGGGATGCACTATGACAACTTATAAAAGTCTCTACCACCTGATGGTACGCTCCATGAGCGAAGCCATCGACCTTTACGATGAGGGCAAGGGCATTCTTGCCCGTGAAGTCCTGAAAAAAGCCCTGTTAGACGCAGAAGAACAAGTCATCACACATGATATCATCCCCGACGAGCCTATCGGCAGTACCGATTCAGCAGAAAACTAAAAAAATCCCCAGCGCGGCGAGCGCAGCAATGCCGCTCCGGCAGGTACTATCAGCTCAGAAGCATCCAAAGTAGGTGCAATGCTTACCGGAAGTGCCACGGGGTGGATAATCCAAAAAGGAGGGGCAAGGCCCCTCCCTTTTGGTCGTTAGGGGTGCAGGGGCGAAATCGAAACGCCCCTGCCGTTCTCTTAGGGGTTCAAAAGGGGACCTTCTCTCACGTGAGAGAAGGTTCCCTTTTATCCGCGCTCCCCTGCTTGCAGGGGGAACATTTCAATGATTACTTTTTAAAGCTATCTTTAAGAGTAACCGACCGGTTGAACACCAGATGATCCTCGGAGCAATCCTTGTTATCAAGGCAGAAATACCCAAGGCGCATGAACTGGAAGCTCGGCGCGGTCTTGCCCTTCTTTTCGGTCTTGTCGTACGCCGCGGCGATGTCGCGCATGCGCGGCTCGACCTTGCAGCCGGTCAGCACCTCGAGCGAATCGGGGTTCATGCAGGCAAGGAAATCCTTGTCCGCGCCGTCGGGTGCGGGGTCGCTGAACAGCTCGCTGTAAACACGCACCTCGGCGTCCAGCGCGGTCGCGGCGTCGACCCAGTGGATCGTCGCGCCCTTAACCTTGCGGCCGTCGGCGGGATCGCCGCCCGGCGAGTTCGGGTCGTACTCGGCGTAGACCTCGACGACGTTGCCGTTTTCATCCTTCTTGCAGCCCGTGCAGGTGATGAGGTACGCGCCCTTGAGGCGGCACTCGGGGCCGTTCGGCGTTAGGCGCTTGTACTTGGGCACGGGGACTTCCATGAAGTCGTCTGCCTCGATCCAGCACTCGCGGGAGAACGTGATCTCATGCGTGCCGGACGCAGGGTCGGTCGGGTTATTCTCGACCGTGAACGTCTCGCTCTTGCCCTCGGGATAGTTCGTGATGACGAGCTTCACCGGATGCAGCACGCCCATCGTGCGCTCGGCCTTCTCGTTGAGGTCTTCGCGCAGGCAGTGCTCAAGGAAGCTGTATTCGACCACGCTCGCGCTCTTGGCAACGCCGATGCGGTCGCAGAAGTTGCGGATGGACGCAGGCGTGAAGCCGCGGCGGCGCAGGCCGCACAGCGTCGGCATACGCGGATCGTCCCAGCCGGAGACGATGCCCTCCTCCACAAGCTTGCGGAGCTTGCGCTTCGACATGACCGTGTGATCGATGCCAAGGCGGGCAAACTCGATCTGGCGCGGCTTATTGGGCACGGAAACGTTGTTCACCACCCAGTCGTAGAGCGGGCGGTGCGCCTCGAATTCGAGCGAGCACAGCGAGTGCGTGATGCCCTCGAGCGCGTCCTGAATGGGGTGCGCAAAGTCGTACATCGGGTAGATGCACCACTTGTCGCCCTGACGGTGATGGTGCATGTAGCGGATGCGGTAAATAACAGGGTCGCGCATGTTGAAGTTGCCGGAGGCTAAGTCGATCTTTGCGCGCAGCGTGCGGCTGCCCTCAGGGAACTCGCCGTTTTTCATGCGCTCGAAGAGGTCGAGGTTCTCCTCTACATCGCGGTCACGGTACGGGGAGATGGCGGGCTTGCCGATGTCTCCGCGGTACTCTCTCGCCTGCTCGGGCGTCAGGTCGCAGACGTAGGCAAGGCCCTTTTTGATGAGCTCGACAGCGTACTCGTAGTCCTTTTCAAAATAGTCGCTGCCGTAGAAGAAACGGTCGCCCCAGTCGAAGCCCAGCCAGTGGATGTCCTCTTTGATGGCGTCGACAAATTCGACGTCCTCCTTCGTGGGGTTCGTGTCGTCCATGCGCAGGTTGCAAAGGCCGCCGAAGCGCTCAGCGGTGCCAAAGTCGATGGTCAGCGCCTTGCAGTGGCCGATGTGCAGATAGCCGTTCGGCTCCGGCGGAAAACGGGTGTGGACCTGCTGGCCCTGGAAGCGCCCACCCTCCGCGATGTCTTCTTCGATGAAGGCGTCGATAAAATTTTTGCTGCCGGATTCGCCCTCAGCGGCGGCAGTCTTGACTTCCTCAGCCATATGATCCATTCCTTTCTTCGCGTCTGCTGTGAGGCAGACAAAATAATGAAATATTATATCCCGTATTGGGAGTTATTGCAAGCATAATATGCTTGCAGATTCCCTGCGACCGCGCAGGGGTGCGGGACAAAGGGGATATTCTCTTTCGCGAAAGAGAATATCCCCTTTGGAACCCCAAGAGAAAGGCGTTTAGATTGGCAGTCGCGGACTTGAATGACCTTGATGCCTCCGGAATGGAAATACCTGCGCGCGGCGTTGCCGCGTTTAGTTCTTCTATACGATTTGGCCTACTTCTATTTTCGCTGTCGCTTTGCCTGCGATTCGTTACCCTTACGCAATTTCCGACTACTTCAGATTTGTACAAACTTGCCATTGCCTGCCAAGGCGGCATTGCTGGCGCTCGCCGCAATATACGCACTATCGGTAGACGGTGATTAGGCTGTACCAAAACGAGATCAGCAGAGCGGCAGCGGATAATAGGAGCAGAGGCAAGTCGTATCACAGCGCCAATGGCAGCGAGCGATGCGATGCTGCCACGCAGGCTCCCGATTCCGCAGGCTGTGCACCTCTTCAAGCTGCAAACCCGCAATGTCGGGGGTCGAGGGGCCCTCCCCTCGCGTTCTCTTGGGGGTCCAAGGGGGCCATTCTCTCACGTGAGAGAATGGCCCCCTTACTCCGTGCAGCGCCTCCGGCGCTGCTATCCCCCCGTTTCCCCTTGGGGAAACAACTTTTCACTCTTTATTGAAAGAGCCCCTGAAGCTCTTCCCTGCTCATCAGCAAATTGAGCACCTCCACCAGCGCATTTGCGCTCAAATGCTCCGGCAGCTCCAGCCGTTTGCACAGCGCTTTGCGCTTTTCCACGCTGTCCGGGCCGATCAGGCCCAGGTCATAGAGGTCTGCTTTTGTGATGGATTTTCTCTTTACAGTGCTTTCTTCATCAATGGTCGCGCCCGCGCGGCGCAGGGCATCAAGCAAAATTTCCGGCTTCATGCCCTCGACGCCGAGCTTGCCCTCCTTGCCGCCCTTGCGCTTGCGCTTCTCCTTGCCGTAGATGTCCGGTACATAGGCTTGCAGCACACGACCCTCTGGGATATTGCCCTTGACGCGGTTGCGGATCACGAATCCCGCGCCGTCGGGGTCGGTGAAGAGGATGATGCCCCGCTCCTTGGCGAGCTTTCGCAAAAAGGCCTGCTTTTCCTTGTCGTTGAACACGGCGAAGCCGCCGAGCTCCACGATGACCGCGTCTACGACCTGCGAGAGCGTGTTCTTGTCGTACCGTCCCTCGACGACGATGACTTCCTTTACCTTCGGCTTTGCCATAGATTCACTTCCCCTGTGCAAGGCGCATCAGCAGCAGCTTGAGCTCGCCTTCGCTGTCGATGCCCTTTTCGCTTTTCATGCGCTGGTCGAGCCGCTGGCACATCAGCAAGCTCTGGCTGCACCACTCGCTCGTCGTTTTGCGCGCCGCCTCCATCAGTAAGCGCGCGGGATAGTCTGACCGCATCCCCCACAGCTCCATGAGCCAGAGCTTGTCCTTGCCGTTGTCGAGCGCGATGCGCGCGGTGTAGATGCGCCGCAGCTCCTTGCTGATAACGGCCAAGATCACAAACGGCTCCTCCTGCTTTTTGAGCAGCTGACCCAAAAGCCCCGACGCGCGGCCGTAGTCGCGCTTCGTGATGGCGTTCGTCATATCGAACACCACCGCGTCGAGCACAGGATCGGCCACGGCGTTGATGTCGTCGGTCGTGATGTTCTTTCCCTTGGCGTAGGCGCCGATCTTCTCGATCTCCGGCACAAGGCCGGTCATCAGCGCGCCGCAGGTGAAGATCAGATGCTCCGCCGTCTGCGCGTCGATACCCTTACCGAGCGCGCGGAAGCGCCGCCCGATCCAATTGATGAGGTCGCTGCGCTCCTGCGCCTCGAACTTGACGCTCTGCGCGTTCTTGTCGAGCGCCTCGTAGAGCTTTTTATACGTCTTGCTCGGCTTATACTCAATGAGATCATACACAAACACGAGGCAGCAGTACGGCGGAAAGTCATTGAGCAGCGCGATGAGCGCCGTGCGCTGCTCCTCGGGGAGCTTGAAGAGGTCACAGTCCGTTACCACGATGAGCGTGCGCTCGGCCATCATCGGCATCGCCTCGACCGCCTCGTTCAGCTCCTGCATCGTCAGCGTCTTGCCGCTCAGGCGGTGGTAGTTGAACTCCTCAAAGCCCGCGGGAACGAGCTTTTTTTTGATCTCGCCGAGGTAGTATTCGCGCAGATAGCTCTCCTCGCCGTAAAAGATGTAGACCTGACCGATATTGCCCGCGCTCAGGTCGCTTTTCAATTTCTGATAGCCCTTGTTGGGCGTTTTTCTCTCTGCCATGAAGTCCTCTCAGTCCACTGTGATCAATATATTGCCCTGCATGTCCGTGCGGTAGACCGTCATGCCCGCGTCCGTCAGGCGCAGCAGCGCCTCCTCGGTCGGATGGCCGTAGCTGTTGTCGCCCACGCTGATGACGCCGGCCTCCGGCGTCACCGATTCGAGCAGCGTCGTACCGGTGGAATACTTCGAGCCGTGATGTCCGACGAGCAGCACTTCGATATCCGGTAAATCATAGGTCTCGACGAGCTTCGTCTCGGTCTTCGCGTCCATATCGCCGGTGATGAGCGTGTCGAAGTCGCCGAGCGAGCACAAAATCGTCAGGCCCAGCTCGTTTGCGCCCTTCTCGCCGAGCGGCGGATAGATCGTCATCGTCGACGCACCGTTTTCTACATCCGTCACCTCGGTGACATAGTGGATGTTCACGCCGTAGCGCTCGGCGAGCGCTTCGACCTCATCGCGGTCACCCTCGCCCGCGTCGATATCGGCAAGGTAGATGGTATCGACATCCACGCGCGCAAAGAGCGCGGCAAGGCCGTTGGCGTGGTCCTCGTGATAATGCGTCAGCACCACGGAGTCGAGCGTCGCCCCTGCGGAGCGCAGATAGTCCGCCGCGATCGCGCCGGCGTCGATGTAGGAATTTTTGCTGCCGCAATCCACGAGCGCCGCGTGGCCCTCGGAAATGAGCAGCACGCTCTCCCCCTGCCCCACGTCGAGCGCGACGACGTTCAGCCCGCCCTGTTCATATTGTAGGGCATTGACCTTTGCCGCGGCGAAGAGCGACAGGACGGAAAGCCCCACCGCCGCAAAATAACGGTACTTCCCGCGCTTTGCCAGCGCGCAGGCAATGAAGATCGCGTACACGTACGCAAGCCACGCGACGGAAAACGCGGTGTTGAAATAGATGGCGTGGAACGGCAGTTCCTCCAAAAGTCCCGCGATGGCGAGCACGGCGCGAATGCCGAGCGCCGGCACAAAGGCACAGGCCGCGCCGAGCTGCGGCACAGCCGCCGCGATCAGTACCGAAAGTAATCCCAGCGCGAACACGACGCTCACGAGCCACAGGCAAAGCAGGTTGCTCAAAAGCGACACGATGGAGAGCGTTCCGAAATAGTAGCACGCAAGCGGCGTGGAAAACACCATCGCGCCGAGCGTCGTCGAAAACGACAGCAGCGCCGCGCGCACAAGCTTGTGCTTGCCGTGGGCACGCTTCGTGAGCTTCGGCGTCAGCCAGATAATGCCCGACACCGCGGAAAACGATAATTGTAAGCTGATGCTTGCGATGGCGAACGGATTTTTGAGTAAAATGAGCAGCAGCGCAAACGAGATGGATGTCGGCGGGTCGTTGTCGCGCCCCAGAAGCGGCGCGATCATGCCCATCGAGATCATGATGCACGCGCGCAGGATGCTCGGCGTCAGGCCTGTGACGAACGCATAGAGGAAAATGAGCGGGATCGTCACAGCGCAGCGGAGCTTTTTCCGCTTATCGCCCATCAGCGAACCGATCAGCGACGCCAGAAAGCAGCAGTGCAGACCCGAGACGGCCATCACGTGGGAAAGGCCCACCTCGGATAAGTTGCTCGCGTCCTCCTCGTCGAGATATTTCTTGTCGCCCAGCAGCAGCGCCCGCAGAAATGCGCCCTCGCGCTCGCTGTAGCTGCGCTCAATGGTCTCGCCGAGCGTCCTTGCGATGCACTGCGGCAGATACTTGAGCGCGCCCGCGTTTGTGTCGTCATAAGTCGGGTCGCCGCGCTGATAGAGCAGAATATAGATGCCCTTGGCCGTGAAGTTGCGCAGGTGCAGCCCCTTCCCCGTTGGATCGGTCGCGCTGTTGAACAGCGCCTCCGCCGTCACGTGCGCGCCGGGTTCAAGATCCAAAAGCTCCGCGTCGCCGTAGTAGATGGCACGCCCCGGCAGGCCGCGGTTCAGGATCTTCACCGTGACCTTCGCGCCGTGGCTCGTCTCCTCGGCATAGCCCAAAAGCTCGACCTCAACCGTGTCCTGCGTGCCGAGCAGCGCGTCGTTCGGCGCTTTGATAAAATGCGCATAAAGCGTGTTGTAACCGAACGCAAAGCATAAGCCCAGCGCGCACAAAAACGCGCGCTTTGCCCAGTCCCCGCGCTTGTTTGCGCAGCCACAAAGTCCCATGACAAGCGCCGCCGCGGCAAACACGCCGCACAAAATGAGCGCCCACTGCGCACTCAGTAAATACTGCGAGAGCGCAACGCCCGCCGCAAACGCCGCGCAGAAGATCGCCAGCACTCTCATCGGCGCGCAGGGTCGTCCGTCAGCCCGAGCAAGTAGTCGGTGCTGACGCGGTAGTAGTCGGCGAGCTTGATGAGCGCCCACACGGGAATTTCTCTTTCGCCGCTCTCGTAGCGGCGGTACACGCTGCGGTGCATATTGAGCATATCCGCGATCTGCTGCTGCGTCTTGTCATTGTCTTCGCGCAGGTCACGCAGTCGTTTGGTATCCATAAACAATCACCCGGTACAATGCTACCAAACGGCAACATTATTTCCGGTAATTGTGTCCAAACGGAGCCTTTTGTAGTATAGCAGCAACGATTGCTTTTGCCAAGGGGCAAATGCTTGTTCCCTGCACCGTGCAGGGGATGCGGATAAGGGGGATATTCTCTTTCCTCGGAAAGAGAATATCCCCCTTTGACCCCCAAGAGAAAGGGCCCACATTGCAAGCGAGCAGCTCGAAGAACTTCAATGCTTGCCGATTGCACTGCCCATAACGCGGCGCTGCCGCGTTTGAAGCTGCGATACGATTTGACCTACTCCTACTATCCGCTGCCGCTCTGCCCATCTTGTAGGAGTACAACTTAATTTCCGTCTATCGTGGCACTTCTCAATGCGGCGAGCGTCAGCAATGCCGCATTCGGTAGGCAGTCTGTCGCCAGACAAACGTCACTCGCGCCTCACGATAGTAAGGCGCGGTTGCAAGTGGTAGCGAATAGTAGGGGTTCATGGCGAAGCCATGTACACCGCACCTGATTGCGCAGCGCGTGCAGCTCTTCAAGCTACAAGCCCGCAATGTGAATTTTCTCTGGGAGGGTGTAAGGGAGGGGTATCTCTTTTTGAAAAAGAGATACCCCTCCCTTATCCGCATCCCCTGCGCGGCGCAGGGAATGGATGCAGCGCTGCCGCGCTGCCAATTTCGTTTCCCTACGGGAAACCCCTCAGCCCGGAGGCCAAGTCATGTCACGGCCGGCGAGAACATGAAAATGCAGATGCGGCACGCTCTGTCCCGCCTGCTCGCCGATGTTGGACACGACGCGGTAACTCTCAATGCCCTTCTCCTTGGTGAGCTTGGCAATGACCTCGAAGATGTGCGCGACGACGGCGCTGTTCTCTTCGTTCACGCCCGCGACAGATGCGATGTGCGCCTTCGGGATCACAAGAAAGTGCACCGGCGCCTGCGGCGCGATGTCGTTGAAGGCATAGCAGAGGTCGTCCTCGTAGACCTTGTTCGACGGGATGTCGCCCGCGATGATCTTGCAGAACAGACAATCAGACATGTTTTATCGCTCCTTTCTGTAAAGTAATTTTATCTTACACAAATTGATTTTTCTCGGCATCGTAGGTGTAACCGATGCCCGCAAGCGATGTTTCGATGCTCTCGCGCGCAACGTCCAGATCGTCACACAGCGCATCAAGAGAATCGTAAAAATCGCGCAGCTTCATATTCACGGCGCTCAGCAGCATCGCCGGATCTTTCGGTAACGCCGCCATCAGCCGAGCTTGCTCAGGATGAGATCATCCACCGCCGCGAGCGCGTCGTCGACCTTGCTGACTTCGGTGCCGCCGCCCATGGCAGAGTCGGGCTTGCCGCCGCCCTTGCCGCCGCAGATAGGCGCGATGGCCTTGATGATATCGCCTGCCTTGACGCCGCTTGCGACCGCTTCCTTGCCGCACACGGCCAGAAGCGTGACCTTGCCGTCCTTGACGGAGGCGAGCACGCCGACGATCTTGGGCTCCTTGTCGCGCAGGAAGTCGCCGAGCTTGCGCAGGGCGTTTGCATCCATGCCGTCGCGCTGGGCGGTGACGAGCTTCAGGCCCTTCACTTCCTTGGCGGAGGTCAGGAACGTGCGCGCCTCGCCGAGCGATGCCTGCTCCTTGAACTTTTCAAGCTGGCTTCTGATCTCCTTCATCTCGCTCAGCATGCCGCCGATGCGGCTTTCGAGCTCGTTCGACGTGGTCTTTAAGAGCTGCGCCGCGCGGATGAGCTTCTCCTGGCCGCTTCTAAGCTCTTCGAGCGTCTGTTTGCCGGTGATAGCCTCGATGCGGCGCACGCCGGAGGCAACGCTGCCCTCGCTCTTGATGCGGAAGAGGCCGACCTTGGCGGTGTTGTCAAGGTGCGTACCGCCGCAGAACTCCATGGACACATCGCCCATCTCGACCACGCGGACAACGTCGCCGTACTTTTCGCCAAACATGGCGACAGCGCCCTTCTTCTTCGCTTCCTCGATGGGCAGCACCTCGGTCACAACGGGGATGCCGCGCAGGATCGCGTCGTTGACGAAGGTATCGACCGCGAGCAGCTGCTCGGGCGTGATGGACTCAAAGTGCGTGAAGTCGAAGCGCAGACGGTCGGGCTCAACAAGAGAACCGGCCTGATGCACGTGGTCGCCGAGCACCGCCTTGAGCGCGGCGTCGAGCAGATGCGTCGCGGTGTGGCCGCGGCGGATGGCCATGCGGCGCTCAGAATCAATGGATGCCGTCACGGTGTCGCCAAGCTGGAAGCTGCCGTGGATGACCTTACCTGTGTGCATGAACTTGCCGCCCTTGTTCTTCTGGACGTCCGTGACCTCAAACACGGCCTCGCCGCAGCGGATGACGCCCGTATCGCCGATCTGGCCGCCCATTTCGGCATAGAACGGAGTCTTGTCGAGAACGATGATGCCCTCCACGCCGCTCATCATAGCCTCGGCCTGCTCACCCTCGACCACCAGCGCGACGACCTTCGCATCGTCGACGGAATCGTGGTCGTAGCCGACAAATTCCGTGGACGGAATGTCCTTGCCGAACTCAACGCCCGCCCAGCCGAGGTCACCGAGCGCCTTGCGCGCCTCGCGGGCGCGGGTCTTCTGCTCCTGCATCTCGTGGTCAAAGGCCTTGCGGTCGAGCGTCATGCCCTCGTCCTCGACCATCTCGACCGTCAGGTCGATGGGGAAGCCGTAGGTGTCGTACAGCTTGAACGCGTCCGCGCCGGAGAAGACGGTCTCGCCCTTCTCCTTGTGGGCGTTCAGAAGTTCGGTGAAGATCTTCATGCCGCCGTCGATGGTCTTGGCAAAGTTCTCCTCCTCGGTGCGGATGACCTTGGTGATATAGGCCTGACGCTCACGCAGCTCGGGATAATGGCCTTCGTTCTCGTGCACGACCGTATCCACGACCTCATAGAGGAACGGACGGTTGACGCCAAGCAGCTTGCCGTGGCGGGCGGCTCTTCTCAGCAGGCGGCGCAGCACGTAGCCGCGGCCCTCGTTGCTGGGCAGCACGCCGTCGCAGATCATAAAGGAAGCCGAGCGGATGTGGTCGGTGATGACGCGCAGCGACACGTCTTTCTCGCGGCTCTGGCCGTAGCTCGCGCCGGTGATCTCCGTGACCTTGTTCGTGATGTTCATGACCGTGTCGACGTCGAAGAGCGAATCAACGTCCTGGCACACAACGGCCAAGCGCTCAAGACCCATGCCGGTGTCGATGTTCTTCTGCTTGAGCTCGGTGTAGTGGTCGTGGCCGTCGTTGTCGAACTGGGAGAAGACGATGTTCCAGACCTCCATATAGCGGTCGCAGTCGCAGCCGACGGTGCAGCCGGGCTTGCCGCAGCCGTACTTTTCGCCGCGGTCGTAGTAAATTTCAGAGCAGGGGCCGCACGGACCTGAGCCGTGCTCCCAGAAGTTGTCCTCCTTGCCGAACTTGAAGATGCGGTCCTCGGGGATACCAATCTCCTCGTGCCAGATGCGGAACGCCTCGTCGTCAGCGGGCGTGGTCTCGTTGCCGGCGAAAACAGAGGGATACAGGCGGTTCGGGTCGAGGCCGACCCACTCGGGGCTCGTCAGGAATTCCCACGCCCAGTGGATGGCCTCGGTTTTGAAATAGTCGCCGAACGAGAAGTTGCCGAGCATTTCAAAGTACGTGCCGTGGCGCGCGGTGTGGCCGATGTTCTCGATGTCGCCGGTGCGGATGCACTTCTGGCAGGTGGTCACGCGGTGGCGCGGGGGCTCCTGCTCGCCGGTGAAGAACGGCTTCATCGGCGCCATACCGGAGTTGATGAGCAGCAGCGACGCGTCGTTCTGCGGGATCAGGGAAAAGCTGGGCAGGCGCAGATGGCCTTTTGTCTCAAAAAAGTGCAGGAACATTTCCCGCAGCTCATTGAGACCGTAATACTTGGGCTGAGACATGGTTGTTTTCTCCTTTTATTGTAAAATTTACTGTTGTTCGTTCTGTGTTTTCAGATAAGCGCTCAATTCCGCGAGCTCACGGTCGAGATTTTTATAGAACTGCGTGACGTGCCATCCGTCGCAGAGCGCGTGGTTGATGAAAAGTGACATCGGCAGCATCATGCGGCCGTTTTCCTCGCGGTATTTTCCCCAGGCGAAGCGCGGATTGCTGTCGTCTGCGCCGCCGGCGGGCTCTTTGATCTGCGTGTAGTAGAGCCACGGCACGCAGGAGACGAAGAAATTCGCCAGCACGTCGCCATCCTCGGTCAGCGTACCGCGCTCGAGCGTCTCCTTCTGCCGCCGCTTGCCCCCGGCGACAAACTTTTCGTAAGACGACAGATCGTCCTCAAGCAGGCAGTAGACGTAAACGCCCGTGCCGTCGGGCTTCATCACGGTGTACGACGGGTCACAGTGATCATACTTAACGACCTGGCCGTCGGGCAGCAATCTCCGCCGCAGCTCGGGCACGGCGTTCGCCGCGCGCATCACCGCATAGAGATAGCTGAGAAAAAACGGGCGGCCGTTAAGCGAAGCAAGAAGAGCCGTAATATCCACCGGAACCGTGATGCCCGCCCACGGGTCGGTCATCGTGCGGAAGTATTCAAACTGGCCGCCGCGCGGGTCCTTCGTCATGTCGATGATTTTTCTTGTCATCTGCTCACTTCCCTCTCACGTCCAGTCCGATAAGGTTCATCTCCGGATCGAACGCGATGCGGAACACCACGGACTTTTTGTCGTATTTCGCGCCGATGACGGCGATGGCATGCGGCTCGTCCGCGTCCGTCACGCCCGTCACCATCGAATCCTTGACCTTTTTGAAGCTGCCGCGCCCCTCGGTCGCGGTATCCATCATCTCTTCAATGGCATCGGCGCTCGTCTGCTCGCGCACATCCTCGCGCAGCGCGTCGTAGACCTCTTCATATTCGCCCTTCGTCAGCTGCGACATGACGGCAAGTCCCGCGCTCGAGACCTTGTCCTCGTCCATGCCGTCGGGCAGCTTATTGCCCTTGCAGCCGCTCAGCACGAGAAGAAGGAGCATCGCGAGCGACGCGATCAGATATCCTCTTTTACGCATGATCCTGTTCCTTTCTAAAAAAACAAAGCCTCCGTCCCTGTCCATAGGGGCGAAGGCTTTTATGCTTCACGGTACCACCCTAATTATCTTTCCGCTTGGGGGAAAGCATCTTAGCCGTCCGGTAACGGGGACGAGGCGTTCCGCTCCTCGCGGACGGCTCCAAAGCGGCTGCTTCGCACCGGTGGCCGAGGGCTTGCACCATTCCCCTCTCGCTTCAGGCTCGTCTGCAAAGCTGACTTTTTCATCGCGTTTTACTTGCGTTATTATATCTCAAATTCAGCTTTTGTCAAGCATCCCTTGCCTTTGGGCAGAAAATGGCATATACTGCTTTCGTTTGAATGATGAAGGGAGAATCGCTATGAACCGTTCCCGCTCCGGCTATGTTTATATCGTCCTCTGTGCTGTCATTTTCAGCACGATGGAGGTCATGCTCAAAACCGTGCACGGCGTGTTTGCGCCCATGCAGATCACGTGTCTGCGCTTTCTCGTCGGCGGCATTCTGCTCATCCCGTTCGCCTCGCGCTCGATGAAGAAGAAAAACGCCTCGCTCTCGCGAAAGGACATCGGCTTCTTCGCGCTTTCGGGCTTTCTGTGCGTCGTCATCGCGATGTCGCTCTACCAGATGTCCGTGACCTATACGCGCGCGTCAATCGTGGCGGTCATCTTCTCCTGCAATCCGATCTTCGTCACGGTGTTCGCCCATCTCTTCCTGCATGAGGACATTCATCGCAACCACATTATCGCGCTCATTTTGGAGCTCACGGCGGCGCTCATCATCATTGACCCCATTCATGCGACGCTCGATCCCACAGGCTCGGTGCTCGCCATTCTCTCCGCCGTGATGTTCGCACTCTACAGTGTGTTCGGCAAAAAGCGTACACCGCGCTTCGGCGGCATCGCTGTTACGTGCCTGAGCTTTCTCTTCGGCGCGTGCGAGCTCGTGTTCATTCTGCTCTTCGGCCGCACGGCGGCGGGCGCGTCGCTCTATGGCGCGGCGGGGCTGAACCTCTTTATCGACGTGCCGCTCTTTGAAAATATCCCTGCCTCGGCCATTCCGGCACTGCTGTACATCTGCTGCATCAACTCCGCGGCGGGCTTCGTCTGCCACATGATGGCGATGGAGAAAACGTCCGCGCAGGAGGCGTCACTCATTTTCTTCCTAAAGCCCATCTTGGCGCCGATCTTCGCGCTTCTTTTCCTCAAGGAGGAAATTCCGCTCAATATGATCGTTGGCATCGTCTGCTTCCTGATCGGATCGCTGTGCGCGATCCTGCCGGGGATCCTTGCTCAACGCAGGGCGTTGAAAGCGCAAAAATAAGTTTTTGCATTTTTTCCTGCGGCCGCGCAGGAAATGTGGTGCAGCACCTTCGGCGCTGCCTATCCCCCCCGTGCCCGAAAAGGCGCGAAAAAGCGTTTTAATCCTTTGCGCTCAAAGAAACCGCATGGCGCACAAAGCTCATCGGCGGCACATAGCGCGGCAGCTTCATCTTAAACACCGTCTGCGGTGTGCGCGGCTCGTAGAGCTCGAAGCCCTCGAGGTCGTGCATCACGGGCGCGGTCATCGTGAACGGGCGGCTGTCGGGGCCGACGAGCTCGATCTCGTCGCCCGCGGCAAACTTGTTGCGAAGCGACAGCGTCGCGTTGCCGTCCGCATCGCAGTCCGTCACGACGGCGCAGACCTGCCAGTCGCGGATGTAGCGCGAATTGTCGTAATACTGCCCGGGCTGGCCGTAGTAGAAGCCCGTCGAATAATGGCGGTGGCTCACATGCTCTACCTCATCGCGCCATACGGGGTCGACTTCCCTGCCCGCGGCGACGTCGTCGAGCACATGGCGGTACGCACCTGTGACGATGGCGGCGTAGTAGGCCGACTTCGCGCGCCCCTCGATCTTGATGCAGTCGATGCCCGCGTCCATGATATCGTCTAAATGGTCGATCATGCACATATCGCGCGAGTTCATGATGTAGGTCCCCTTCTCATCCTCGAAGACGGGGAAATATTCGCCCGGACGTTTCTCCTCCATCAGCGCATACTGGTAGCGGCAGGGCTGGGCGCACTGGCCGCGGTTCGAGTCGCGGCCGGTCATATAGTTTGAGAGAAGGCAGCGGCCCGAATAGCTCACGCACATCGCGCCATGACAGAAGGTCTCGACCTCCAGCTCCTCTGGAATTTTCGCGCGCATTTCGCGAATCTCCTGTAAAGACACTTCCCTTGCCAGCACCACTCGTTTCGCGCCCAAATCGTACCACGCACGGGCGCACTCGTAGTTTGCGATCGACTGCTGGGTCGAGATATGGCGCTCGCACTTGGGCGCATACTTCCCCGCGAGCGTAAACGCGCCGAGGTCGGCCAAAATAAGCGCGTCGACACCTGCGTCGTTCAAACGCTCCAAGTGCTCGGGCAGGAGCGCGACCTCGTCGTTGCGCGGCATCGTATTCACCGTCACGTGGACGCGCACACCGTGGTCGTGCGCGAACTTCACCGCTTTGGGAAGCTCCTCCGGCGTGAAGTTGCCCGCGAACGAGCGCATGCCGAAGCTCGTACCGGCTAAGTACACTGCGTCCGCGCCGTAGAGCACGGCCATCTGCAATTTTTCCATATCGCCCGCCGGGGCGAGGATCTCGGGTTTTCTTCTCATCGTTGTCCTCTTTCAAAGCGGCAGCGTGGCATAAGCCACGCTGCCGCGTCATTTTATGTTAGCCTGCGTACTGGCTGGAGCTGACGAAGCTCGCGTGCTCCGCGTAGGTCTTGAAGAAGTGGTGCACGCCGTCCTTGCCGAGCGCGTAGAAGTAGTAGTTCGTCTGCGCCGGTTCGAGCGCCGCCTGGATGGAGGCGAGACCGGGGTTCGCGATGGGCGTGGGCGGTAAGCCCTCGTACATCGAGAGGTTGTAGGGCGTGTTGTAATTGAGGTCGCTGCTCGTGAGCGTGCCGGTGTAGTTGTCACCAAGGCCGTAAATGAGCGAAGCATCGATCTGGAGCTTGTGGTACGTCTCGCCCACGTTGTTGAGGCGGTTGTAGATGACCGAGGCGATGTTCTCGCGGTCCGTGCCGTCCGTCTCCTTTTCGATGAGCGAGGCGATGGTCAAGATCTGGTTGAGCGAATAGCCGGAGGCCTCGACCTTCTGCATGAGCTCATCGCTCATCTTTGTATTAAAGTTGTCGAGCAGTCTCGACAGCGCGTGCGTCGGGTCCTCGTCCACGAAGAACTCGTAGGTATCGGGGAAGAGATAGCCCTCAAGGCGCGTCAGGTCGCCCTTTTTATTGTTGTCGATGAACGAATAGTTGAAGTCCGAGTTCATCGCCGCGTCGGTGAGCTTTTCCGCCGTGTTGACACCATACTTGTCCATCAGCGCGATGATCTGGCGGACATTGTAGCCCTCGGGGATCGAAATTTTAACGGTATTCGCCGTGAGCGACGCGTTCTTGTTGCTCATGCGGTTGATGAGCGCGTCGTAGTCCATGTCGCTGTCGACGGCGTAGGTGCCGATGCCGATGCGGCTTTCCGCGTGGCGGAGCCTGCCGAACGCCTTGAAGAACCACTTGTACTTAATGAGTCCCTCGTCGTGGAGCTTCGTGGCGATGGTGTTCAGGTTGTCGTCGCGCGTGATCTCGATGGTCGTCTCGACCGGTGCCTTGTTGAAAGAGCACATGTCATTCGCCAGCAGCCAGCCCACACCGGCGAGGATCGCCGACGTGATGAGCACGAACGCGAGCCACAGCGTAAAGCGGCGGCGCTGCCCTTTCTTCTTCAGTTTTTGCCGCTCGGCGCTGCTGCGCGTGGAACGGTGCTGCGTGCGCTGCTCCGCTTCGCGGACGCTCTCGGCGTCCCAGCGGGCGGTTTGATCGTAGTTGTCCTCGTAGCTCATAGCTCCTCCTTGCTGATTTGAAATTCCCTCACCTTTTTCTATCGGTCAGGCTCACCTTTGCGCGCTCGCGCATAGGATAGGGCATGACAAGTGAGGTGAAACGAAAATGTGCAATAACAACAATAGCTGCGTGTGGCTGATCCTCATCATCATTCTGGTGCTGTTCGGCTGCGGCGGGTGCGGCAATGGCTGCGGTTGCGGCTGTGGCTGCAGCAACAACTGCGGCTGCGGCAACAGCAACGATTGCTGCTGCTAAGGCACTCTCCTCCTGTGAAGATGGGGCGCGCGCGCGTCCCCTTTTCACTTGTTTTTGATGTGGTCAAGCCTTCAAAAGTTCCGTCACGCGGCGGTAAATTTCCTCGTGTATGTCTTCGACCGTGCGCATCGCGCCGTCTTTCGAGCAGCCAATGCGCTGCCAGGAGCAGCGCTCGGCGACCTTTTTCGCATTCTCGCGGCACGCGCGCAGGTAAGCTTCGTCCTGCTCGTGGATGTCGGCCTTCGTGTTTGTCGCCTGTTCGCGCTCGCGCATCATCTTTTCGGTCAGCTCGGTCGGCACATCGAGATAAAAGACGAGCGACGGCTCGGGCAGGCCCAGAAGGCCGTATTCAAAGCCGAAAAGCCAGTCGAGATATTTCTCCCGCTCGCCGTCCGGCAGCTTGCCGGCCTGATGCACAGCGTTCGAGGTCGTGTAGCGGTCAGCGATCAGAAGTCCACCCGCCTCGTAATATTTGCCCCAGTCCTGCTTGTAGGACGCGTAGCGGTCGACGGAGTAAAACGTCGACGCCGCGTAGGCGTTCACATCGCTCGGGTGAGTACCGAACGCGCCGCCGAGGTACAGCTCGACGAGCGCGGCGGACTTTTCCCCATAGCGGGGAAAGTTGAGCTTGCGGCAGTCGACACCCTCGCGCTGCAGCCTCTCGAAGAGCAGCTTGCTCTGCGTCGCCTTGCCGGAGCCGTCCGTGCCTTCAAATACGATCAGCTTGCCGCTCATTTGCGCTTCTCCCCCGAAACGTGGACAAGGAAGAGCGGCAGCTTCATCATGCGGCCGATACGGGACGGATTTTTGATGAGGCGGTAGAACCACTCCAAATTATGCTTGCAGTAGAACTCCGGCGCGCGCTGCGCGACGCCCGCAAAAATATCCATCGAGCCGCCAAGGCCCATCAGCAGATGACAACCCGTCGCCTCGCCGTATTTCGCCATGAAGAGCTCCTGCTTCGGCGCGCCGAGGCACACGAGCGCCATGTCCGCGCCGCTCGCCTTGATCTCCGCGGCGATGGGGGCATCCTCCTTAAAATAGCCGTCGTGCGTGCCGGCGATGACAAGGCCGGGAAAGCGGTTTTTGAGATTTTCCGCCGCCTGCTCGGCGACGCCCGGCTTTGCGCCGAGCAGGTAAACGCTCTTGCCGAGCTTGGCGCAGCGCTCGATCATGCCCGTGCCGAACTCGATGCCGGGCACGCGGCCTCTGAGCGGCTGGTGCAGAATTTTTGCGCCGTACACGATGCCGATGCCGTCCGGCAGCACGAGGTCCGCACCGTTGACGGCGGCGTTCGCCGCGGCATCTGCGCGGCAGGTCTCCACAATCTCGGGATTGGGCGTCACAACATAGTGCGCACCCTCGGAGCACAGAAGCTCTTCCCCGCGCGCAAGCGCCTCGTCCATCGTCACATTATCAAAGCCAACGCCTAAAATATTGATCCGCATGATAGTCTGTCCGTTTCTTTCACATTTTTATTAAAGCAGTTTATTATATCACTCTTTTTTGCCGCTTTCAACCGCTTTGGCGCTTTTCTCCGGCAGCTGCGAGAGGATGACCGCCGCAAGCATCAGCGCGCAGCCGAAATACTCGCGCAGGCTCATGCGTTCGTGCAGGACGATCGCGCCGCAGACAACGGCAAAAAACGACTCGAGGCTCAGCAGCAGCGACACGACCGTCGGGTCGCCGTCCTTCTGCGCGATGATCTGCAGCGTGTAGCCCACGCCGCTCGACACCACGCCGACATAGAGCAGATACGGGATGCAGGTCTTCACCGCCTCGAGCGTGGTGTGCTCGCCGAATGCAAGTGCGCCGATGGCTGAGAGCATGATGACCACTGCAAACTGCGCGCAGGACAGCGCAATGCCGTCCACCTGCTGCACAAAATAGTCCACAGCAAGGATCTGGGCGGTGAAAGCAAAGGCCGAGAGGAACACATACATATCACCGCTGCTGAACGAAAGCGTACTGCTGCCGTCAAAGCACAGGAAGTAAAGCCCCGCGACGGCGGCGATCACGCAGAGCCAGATGCTTTTCTTCGCCTTTTTGCCAAGCACCGTGCTGAACACCGGCACGAGCACGATGTAGAGCGCCGTGATAAAGCCCGCCTTGCCCGCGCTCGTCGTCCCCATGCCAAACTGCTGCAAGTTGATCGCAAGCGCCAGAAACGCGCCGCAGACAAGCCCTCCGCGCAGCAGCGCGCGCTTTTCCTCCGCGCTGTATTTTTCGCGCGGGTGGATGCGCTGCATGACGGCCAGCAGCACCAGCAATACCAGCACCGCGGGAATGGCGCGCAGCGCGTTGAAGCTGAAGCACCCAAGATGCGCCGCGCTGAGGCTCTGCGTGACAAATGCGCTGCCCCAGATCAGGGCCGTGATCAGCGGCAGCACCACCTGCCGGACTTTCGGATTTTTCATAGTTGCCTCCCGGATATCACACATGCTACAATGTGACATAGCATATCAAAATGCTGCATTTTTCGCAAGTATTCCGGCGGAAAAATTTGCACCGAACGGAGGCGCCCCATGCAAATCGACGACATTCTTCTGCTCCGCATGAACCGTCAGTATCTTTTTGCCCCCGCAGAGGACGAGCTCACCGTGCTGTGCAGTCTCTGCGGCTTACAGGCGCAGTTTTACGGCAACTGCCTGCACGCGCTGCGTCTCCGCTGCGGGAAAGCGCCGGATGAGGATATCCTGCGCACCTCCGCCGTCAAAACGTGGACGCTGCGCGGCACACTGCATCTGATCGCACTCGATGACCTGCCGCTCTTCCTCTACGATGGGCGCAGCCATTTTCTGCGTCCGTGCGACACGATGGAAAATGACGACCATCTCTCCGCCGCGCGCAAGCGCGAGCTGGCCGCAATCATTCTGGACGCCGCCCAAAGCGGCTGCGGCGGCCGCGAGGAGCTGCGCCTTATCTGCCGCGAGCACGGCATGACCCCTGATGAAGAACAAAACGCGTTTGATCCCTGGGGCGGGCTGCTCCGCGCGCTGTGTGAAAGCGGCACGCTCGGCCACACCGCGCAGCAGAAAAAGGCCTTCCGCCCCTGCCCGCCGTTTGCACCGATGACAAAAGCCGACGCTCTGCGCGCTCTCATGCGGCGCTATCTGACACACTACGGCCCCGTAACAGTACAGGACGCCGCATACTTCTTCGGACTGCCCCAGCGAGAGCTGCTGCCGGTCATCGAATCGCTCTCCCCGCAAGAGTTTATCTGTGAAGGCAAAATATTTTACAGCTTATGCGATATCAATATTATCGGCGACCTGTCCTGCTGTCGATTCCTCGCTGGCTTTGATCCGCTGATGCTCGGATATGAAAAGCGTTCGAACCCGTTCCTGCCCGAAGAGGCTCTGCGCGGCGTGTTCACGCTCGCCGGTATCGTTAGACCGAGCATCCTGCTCGACGGGAAGATCGTCGGCGTTTGGAAACGCCGCGGGAAAGCTGTTGAATTGACATGGTTAATACCTTTACAATCCTTGCAGTGCAAAAGAATCGAAGAGGAAGCTCTTCGGACTTTTGGGGATGAGGTCTCCAAACTGGTTTGGAGGGATTAAGTCGCGCCCGTTGGGCGCGAGGGGGCATTGCAGCGCCGCAGGCTCTGCACGGATCAAAGGGGGTTATTCTCTTTCACGAAAGAGAATAACCCCCTTTAAATCCCCCAAGAGAAAGGTTTTGACATTGCAAGCGAGCAGCTCGAAGAGCTGCGATGCTTGCCGATTGCACTGCCATAGCGCGGCATTGCCGCGTTTAGTGTTGCTATACGATTTGACCTACTCCTACTATCCGCTGTTGCGCAGCCGTTGGCGGCTCTGCTGCCTTACGGATGCGGCACACCCCTTGCGGGTGCCGCTCTGCCTATCTTGTAGGAGTGCAGCCTAATTTCCGTCTACCGCCAGTCTCCACAATGCGGCGAGCGCAGCAATGCCGCTATTTCGCACGCAGTCTGCCGCCGTGCTAACGTCACACGCGCCCCACGGTAGTAGGGCGCGGTTGCGAGTGGTAACGAGTAGTAGGGATTCATGGCGAAGCCATGTACACCGCACCTGATTCCGCAGGCTGCGCAGCTCTTCGAGCTGCAAACCTGCAATGTGCAGGGTCAAGGGGCAAGGCCCCTCGTCCCTTTCTCTTGGGGGGTGTAAGGGGGGATGTTCTCTTTCCGAGGAAAGAGAACATCCCCCCTTGTCGCATCCCCACACGGTGTGGGTCAATCACAACTTAGTAATATGTACCCCCGCCGTTTTCAGCATTAACTTTTTGGTGCCAACGGTATCAAACGCCACCTCAAGCAGCGCATCGCCGCCCATAGGGGTGACGGAGATGACCAGTCCGTCACCGAACGTCTTGTGGTGGATCTGGTCGCCGGAGGAAAGCTGAAGCAGCGGCGCGGAGGCGGCGGGCTTCTGCGCCGCGAGTTTTTGCGACGCCTGCGATTTTGGTCTGCGCTGCATGACGCTGTCGTAGCGCGCCGCGCCCTGACCGTAGCTGCCGTAGCCGCGCGTAGAATACGAGCTTCCCTCGTCAAAGCTCGTGTCGCCAAAGCCGGACGCGCCCTGCGCCTGACGGCCGACCCAGTCGGCATTCTCCGACGGGACCTCCTCCAAAAAACGCGAGGGTTCACTGACGCTCGTGCGGCCAAACAGCATGCGCTGGCGCGTGCAGGTCATCGTCAGGCGCTCCTTTGCACGCGTCATCGCGACATAGCACAGTCTGCGCTCCTCTTCGACCTCTTCATCGTTGTAGCGCACGCGCTCGCCGGGGAAGATGCCCTCCTCCACGCCGACGACATACACACACGGGAACTCAAGACCCTTTGCGCTGTGCATCGTCATCATCGTCACGCAGTTGTCGCTCGTCGCGCTGTCGAGGTCGGTGTAGAGTGCGATCTCGTTCAAAAAGCCCGAGAGCGTCGCATCCTCCGGATCGTTTTCGAGGAACGAAACGATGTTCGACTTGAGCTCCTGCACGTTTTCAAGCCGCCCACGGCTCTCCACGTCGCCCTTTTCCTGCAGCGTGCGTACATAGCTCGTCTGCTCGCAGACCGCGTCATAGAACTCCGCGAGCTCCATCGTGTCCGCCATCTCGCGCAGCGCGGCGATGAGCTGGGCGAAGCGCTCGAGCTTGCCCGCCGCGCTCTTGAGCACGGCGTACTCCCCTGCGTGCTGCAAAACGGCCATCATCGGCACGCCCTGCTCGCTCGCGAGATCCTGCACGCGCTCGATCGTCGTATTGCCGATGCCGCGCGGCGGATCGTTGATAATGCGGCGAAGCCTCAAGTCATCGCTCGGGTTGTTGATGACCGCGAGGTACGCGAGCATGTCCTTGACCTCCGCGCGTTCGAAGAACTTTGTCCCGCCGACGACCTGATACGGCACGCCGTTGCGCTTGAACGCGTATTCGAGCGCGTTCGACTGTGCGTTCATGCGGTACAAAATGGCATTTTCCTTCCAGTTCCGCCCGCGGTTGTAGTCCATCATAATGCTGCTGACGACAAAGTTCGCCTCGTCCTGCTCGTTGAAGACGGTCTTGATGAGCACCCTATCGCCCGCACCCGCATCGGTCCAGAGGGTCTTGCCCTTGCGGCCCGTGTTATTCTTAATGACCGCATTCGCCGCGTCGAGGATGTTCTGCGTCGAGCGGTAGTTCTGCTCCAAGCGGATCGTGCGGCAGCCCTTGTACTCCTTTTCAAAATTCAGGATGTTTGTGATATCCGCACCGCGGAACTTGTAGATGCTCTGGTCATCGTCGCCGACGACGCAGATGTTTCCCTTCTCCCCCACGAGCTGCTTCATCAAAAGGTATTGCAGCCGGTTCGTGTCCTGATACTCGTCGATGAGCACATAGCGGAACTTGCGGCGGTAGTAGTCGCGCACCTCGCCCTCCTGCTGCAGCAGCGTGACCGCGTGGAGGATGATGTCGTCAAAGTCGAGCGCGTTCGCCTCGGCCAGACGGTGCACGTAGCGCGTATAGATCTTGGCGATTGCCTCTTTGCGCCAGTCGCCGCTGTCCTTCCAGCGGCGGGAGTAGTCCTGATGCGACTCCATCGCGTCCTTTGCGTTCGAGATGGCCGAAAGCACCTCGCGCGGCGTGAGCTTCTTCTCGTCGATGTTCAGCTCTTTCAAAATGTCCTTGATGACGCGCTTGGAGTCATCCGTGTCGTAGATCGTAAAGTCGCGCGAAAAGCCGAGGCGGTCGATATCGCGGCGCAGGATGCGCACGCAGGCGGAGTGGAACGTCATCGCCCAAACACTCTCCGCGCCCTGGATACCGAAGGCGGAGAGTCTCTCTCTCAGCTCGTTTGCCGCCTTGTTCGTGAATGTCACCGCCAGCACCGACCACGGCGCGGCGGGTTCAAGCGTGCAGAGGTGCACCATGCGGCTGCGCTCGTCGCTCGTCGGATGCTCGGGATAGCTCTCCAAAAATGCAAGGTCGTCCTCCGTCGCCCACGCCGGCACATCCGCGCTGTCGCTCCCCCGCCCGTAGGTCAAAAGATTTGCGACGCGGTTGATGAGAACCGTCGTCTTGCCGCTGCCCGCGCCCGCGAGCAGCAGCAGCGCGCCCTCGGTCGTCAGCACGCCGCGGCGCTGTTCAGGGTTGAGTTTTGCAAAATCCCGCGCAATGGCCGCTTTTCTCGCAGCGGCATAGCGGGCGATAAAATCGCTCATATTGTTTTCACCTTTCCTGATCTTTCCACATCTTACCCTTTTTTCGTGCTCCGGTCAACTCCGTTCGACAAAAATCAACTTTTTGTTCGATTTTTTGTTGACAAGAACGTTTGTTCGATTTATAATCATACTCGAACAAAGATTCTATTTGTCAGGAGGAATTTTCCATGGCTGCTTCCACATTTATTTTCGTTTTCATCGGCGTCAGCGTCGTCACCACCAAGGTGATGAACACGCTGCTCCTGCTCGACCAGCCCAAGCGCCGCAGAGCGAGATCCGCCCGCTGAGAACATGAACCTTCTCGACAAGCTCACGATCCTTTCCGACGCGGCAAAGTACGACGCCGCCTGCACCTCGAGCGGGGCCAAGCGCGGCTATCAGGAGGGCAAGATCGGCTGCACGTCCACGTCCGTCGCGGGCTGCTGCCACACGTTTTCGGCCGACGGCCGCTGCGTGACGCTCTTGAAGGTGCTGCTCTCGAACGACTGCTGCTACAACTGCAAATACTGCGTCAACCGCTGCACGAACGACACACCGCGCGCGACCTTTACGCCCGAAGAGCTTGCCGAGCTGACGATCGAATTCTACCGCCGCAATTATATCGAAGGGCTGTTCCTCTCCTCCGGCGTGCTGCGCTCGCCGGACTATACGACGGAGTTGATGATCCGCGCGCTGTCGATTTTGCGCAGCGAGTACCGCTTCAACGGCTACATCCACGCCAAGGCTATCCCCGGCACGTCGCCGGAGCTTGTCGAACAGCTCGGCTTTCTTTCAGACCGCCTGAGCGTGAACATCGAGCTGCCGAGCGAAGCAGGACTCAAGCTGCTCGCCCCCAATAAAACAAAGCAGGCCATCCTGCGCCCGATGACGCAGATCCGCGACCGCGCAAAGCAGAGCAAGCAGGAGCTTGTCAAATACAAGCACGCACCGCGTTTCGCCCCCGCGGGGCAGAGCACACAGCTCATCGTCGGCGCGACAAAGGAAAGCGACCTGCACATTCTGAATCTCACGCAGGCGCTTTACGATTCCTATCGGTTAAAGCGCGTGTTCTACTCAGCCTATGTGCCGGTAGTCGAGAACACGCTTTTGCCCGCGCTCGACACCAAGCCGCCGCTGCTGCGCGAGCACCGGCTCTATCAGGCCGACTGGCTGCTGCGGTTTTACGGCTTTCGCGCAAACGAGCTGCTCGACGACAACGCGCCGGACTTTGATCCTGCCCTTGACCCCAAGTGCTGCTGGGCGCTGCGCCATCCCGAGTTCTTCCCCGTCGAGGTGAACCGCGCGGACTATGAAGCGCTGCTGCGCGTGCCGGGCATCGGCGTTGTCAGCGCCAAGCGCATTCTGGTCGCGCGCCGTTCGGGCGCGCTGCGCGCGGAGGACCTCAAAAAGCTCGGCGTCGTGATGAAGCGTGCGCAATACTTTCTCATCTGCGGCGGGCGCTATGCCTCGCCGCTCAAGCTGTCGCAGGAGGGCATTTTGCAAAACCTGATGGCCGTGGAGCGCCGCGCGCTCCCACAGGCCGAGGCACAGCAGCTATCCCTTTTCGATCAGGTCGGCTAAGGAGGCCGCTATGGCATGGCGCGAGATCATCTATCAATACGACGGCAGCTTTGAAGGGCTCCTCTGCTGTGTGTTTGAAAGCTACACAAAAAAAGAACGCCCCACCGCGATTTTGCGCGATGGGGACGACGAGCCCTCCCTTTTTGAAATTTGCGCGGTCACGACGGACCGCGCCCACGCGCAGCGCATCTACCGCAGCCTCTACAAGCGAAGTCCGGAAGTCGGCTCCTTCCTGCGCCGCGCGTTTCTCACCTGCCTTCCCGACAAGGAGATGGCCATTTACCGCTTCATCGTCAAATTTTACCGCGAGGGCGCGCCGCTGCTCTCGCGCCTGAGCGACGACACCTATCTGCCGCTGCTCAAGGCCGTGCGGCAGCTTTCGGGCGAGGTCGAGCAATTCCGCGGCTTCACCCGCTTTTCCGACTTTGACGGCGTACTCGGCGCGGAAATCGAACCGAAAAACCGTGTGCTCCCTGTCCTGCGCCGCCACTTCTGCGAGCGCTATCACAACGAGACGTTTTTCCTCTACGACCGCACGCACCGCGAGGCGCTGCTCTATAGCGGCGGCGTGTCGCGCATCGTGCCGCTCAATCACTTTGAAATGGCGCAGCCGGACGAAGTCGAGGCGGGCTATCGCCGCCTCTGGCGCCGCTTTTACGACACCGTCGCCATCGAGGCGCGCAAAAATGAAAAGCTTCGCATGACGCACATGCCCAAGCGCTACTGGGGCATGATGACGGAGTTTCAGGACGAAAGCTACTTCAAAGCTCGTCCGAAAGAGACGCCCTCAGCTTCTCCAGCGCCCGGCGCTCCAGCCGCGATACCTGCACCTGCGACACGCCCAGAAGGCACGCCGCCTGCTCCTGCGTCAGCCCCTTGAAAAAGCGCAGCAGGATCGTCATTTTTTCGCGCTCAGGGAGCTCGTCGATGGCTTCGCGCAGCGCGATGCGCTCAATGAGCCCGTCCTCTGGCGACTCACCGCCCAGCATCCCTTCAAGCGTCAGGCCGTCGCCCGTTTCGCGCTGCAAGCTGTCCGGCGCAGCGACTGCCAGCTCACACTGCGCGATCTCCTCGGCATTGAATCCCGTCTCCTCCGAAAGCTCGGAGAGCGCCGGTTCGCGCCCGAGTGTATTTTTGAGCTTTTCGCGCGCGGCGAAGATCGTCGCCGCCTGCTCACGCATGCTGCGGCTCACCTTGATTGCGCCGTCATCGCGCAGAAAGCGTCGAATTTCGCCCGCGATCTTCGGCACAGCGTAGGTTGAAAACTGCGTGCCGAATGCAAAGTTAAATCCCTTTATTGCTTTGATGAATCCAAGGCATCCGAGCTGATAGAGGTCGTCCGGCTCCACGCCGCGGCCGTAATAGCGCCGCACGATGCTCCAGATGAGGCCGCTGTTCTCGCGCAGCATTTGCTCGCAGGCCTGCTCGTCGCCCTGCACCGCCGCCTTGAGCAATTCCGGCGCGGCGTTCATCGGCGCGCCGTGCGCAGCGCGATCCTGCGCTTCATCGTCACGACCGTGCCCTTGCCGTTTTTCGAGCGCACAGCGAGCGAATCCATAAAGCTCTCCATGATCGTAAAGCCCATGCCGCTGCGCTCTTCACCGCCAGTCGTGTAGAGCGGCTCTCGCGCTTTTTCGACGTCCGCAATGCCGCACCCCCAGTCGCGCACGGTGATCTCAAGGAGATTTCCGTCGAAGATGCATGCGCGCAGCGCGATCTTGCCGATCTCCTGCGGATAGGCATGGACGATGGCGTTCGTCACCGCCTCGCTCACGGCGGTCTTGATGTCACCGAGCTCGTCGAGCGTCGGGTCGAGCTGCGCGGCAAACGCCGCGACCGCGGCGCGCGCCAGCCCTTCGTTGACGCTGCGGCTCGGAAATTCAATGGCTATGTAGTTATTCGGTTTTACTTTCATCGCTCTTTTCCCCCTCCTCAAGCGGTACGATGCGGAAAATTCCCGCGGCGGTAAACACTTTTTTCGCCTGCGGCGGAACGTTTTTGATCGCAGCGCTGCCGCCCATGGCGCGCATACGCTTGAGCGCGCGCATCACGACGGCGATGCCAGACGAATCCATAAAGCTCACACCCGAAAAATCCAGCGTCAGTTTGCTCGGCAGCGCCGCATCCAGCTCCCATTCGAGCTTCCGCATCGCCTCCTTCGCCGCGTGATGGTCGAGCTCCCCGCGCAGCGTGAGCGTCAGTTCACGCCCTTCGCCCGACGAAATGACCTCCATTGCTCTCCCTCCGTTTCCTTCAAGCGTTTTCCCTTTCGTTTCTCAAAGTATAGCCTGTCCTCCTGCCGTTTTTTTGTCGAAGACCGCCGGTATTTTGATTTTTCTTTGCCGCGCCTCCTTGACATCTGCGCTTCCGCCCTGTAAAATGAGGAAAACGATCAAAGGAGGATCTCTCATGCGAAGAAGCGACCGCGAGATCACCGATCTGGGCGAAATTCTCTCCATTATCAACGATTGTAAAGTGATCCATCTTGCCATGGTAGACGATGGAGAGCCGTATCTTCTGCCGCTGAATTTCGGCTATGCCTGTGAAAGCGGTGCGTTCTCGTTCTTCTGCCACAGCGCACGCGAAGGCCGTAAGCTCGACATTCTGCGCAAAAATCCGACCGTCGCCTTTGAAATGGACTGCCGCGGTGCGCTCGACGAGCACGATGTCGCCTGCCAGTGCGGATACTACTTCGCCTCCGTCACCGGCGTCGGCCATGTCGAATTTTTGGACGGTGAAGAAAAGCTCGTCGCGCTGACCTCCCTCATGCGCCACATGGCGGGCCGTGAAGATCAATTCACCGAGCAGCAAGCCCGCACAGTCGAGGTCTTTGCCGTTCGCGCCGACAAGCTCAGCGCCAAGGCAAAAGTGCCGCACAGTGCGCAGTAGTCATGGATAGCAAGCAAGTTTTCAAACCCAAAAGGACGTGTTGTACATGAAACGCTCTGAGCCCGTCGAACTGATGAATATGTGCGTGCTCCGCCGCGGCAGCAAGGTTTTGGTGCAGGATCGCACAGATCCCAACTGGCCAGGCGTTGCTTTTCCGGGCGGTCATGTTGAAAAGGGTGAATCCTTTACAGATGCCGTCATTCGTGAGGTTCAGGAGGAGACAGGTCTGATAATCTCCTCTCCGCGCCTGTGCGGGATCAAGGACTGGTGCGAAGACGGCGTGCGTCATGTCGTGCTGCTCTATCGCGCGGAGCAGTTTACCGGAACGCTGCGCTCTTCCGACGGGGGCTAGGTCTGGTGGGCGGAGCTCGCCGGTCTCCCCTCGCTCGATCTTGCATCTTCCGACATGCTCGACCTTCTCCGCGTGTTTGAAGAAGATGATCTCAGCGAGCTGTTCTACCGCCAGAACGGTGAAGATTGGACTTACGAATTGAAATAATCTCAAAAAATGAAAAGCACCGCTGTGCAGATACCCTCTGCACAGCGGTGCTTTCTTTTCAGTTTTACAGCGCGCGTTCCATCGGCAGATACGCCGAATCGCCGTTCGGGAATTCCTCACCCGTCAGCGCAAAGCCGTTCTTTTCCCAGAACGCTTTGCTCTGCGGATTGCCCCTGTCCACCGCGAGGCGCACCTTGCAGAATTTCTCCCGCCGCAGCTCGTCCAACAGCTCGCCGATCAGCGCCGTGCCAAGGCCGCGGCCCTGCCGCTCCTTTTTCGTCATAAAGAAGCCGATGTAGGCGGTGTCATCTTGCGGGTAGCGCTCGATCAGGTCCAGCACGGCGACGAGCGTTTCTCTGTCGAAAAAACCGAGATAATGCTTGTCCGCCGCGCATTTCCCCGGCGGCAGCGCCGTCATGTCCTCCAAAACGCTCTCCCTCGTCGCAAGCGGCGGATGGTAGCGGTAGAACTGCTCGTTCTCCGCACAGAGCGCTAAAATCTTGTCTACATCCCCCGCCGTCAGCGGCCGGACGGCGTATTTTTGTGAAAAATCCAGCTTCATTTCTCCGCCTTGCTGGCCGCGAGCACTTCCCAGTAGTCCTTGTAGTTTGCCTGCAAAAGCTCGGGCGTGTTCAGGCCGTAGGGGCACTTCGACATGCAGTGGCCGCAGTGGCGGCAGTTTTCGATCTGGTGCATCTTCTGCTGCCATTCCTCGGTGAGCCACGCCGCTGCAGGGGCGCGGCGCAGCATGAGCGACATGCGCGCACACTGGTTGATCTCGATGCCCGCGGGGCACGGCATGCAGTAGCCGCAGCCGCGGCAGAATTCGCCGCATAGCTCCTTGCGGTCACGCTCGATAGTCGCTTTGCGCTCATCCGTCAGCTCAACGCCCTCGCGGATACACTGCAAAAACTGATCAAGCTCGCTCTCGCGCTGCACGCCCCAGATGGGCACGACGCCATCCTGCTGCGCCATCCACGCCGCCGCCGTGAAGCCGTCGCGGATCAGGCCGCCTGCCATGCCCTTCATGGCGATAAAGCCCATGTTTGTTTCGCGGCACTTTCTGACGAGCTCCATCTCCTGCTCGCCCGCGAGGTAGCTGAACGGAAACTGCAAGGTCTCGTAGAGGCCCGAGTCGATGGCCTCGTGCGCCACGGCAAGACGGTGGTTCGTGATCGAAATGTGGCGAATTTTGCCCTGCTTTTTCGCCTCGAGCGCCGCGTCGTACAGGCCGTCTTCTCCAGCCGGCTTCGGGCAGAAGGCGGGATTGTGGAACTGATAGATGTCGATGTAGTCGGTTTTCAGCGTGCGGAGACTGGTCTCCAGATCCTTCCGGAAGCCCTCCGCCGTCTGCGCGCCGGTCTTCGTCGCCAGCACGATCTTGTCGCGCATCGACGAGAACGCCGCGCCGACCTTCTGCTCGCTGTCGGAATACGCGCGCGCCGTGTCGAAAAAGTTGATGCCACCGTCATACGCCTTGTGCAGCAGGTCGACCGCATCCTGCTCTCTGATGCGCTGGATCGGCAGGCAGCCAAATCCGTTTTTCTCGATGACAAGATTCGTCTTGCCAAGCGTGATCTTGTTCATGGAAATTCTCCCTCCTATCCTGGATATCCCAAGCATAGCAAAATCGCTCTTTTTTTGCAATATCCTGTTTCCCGCTTGACAACGCGCCGCACTCCCGCTATTATGTAGGCAATCTACTATGTAGACAATCTACTTATCAGGAGGCGTATGTATGACGGTCGACAAAAGTCTGCTCGCGGGCAGTACGACGATGCTCGTGCTCAAGCTGCTCGACGGGCAGGACATGTACGGATATCAGATGATCGAAGAGCTCTCCCGCCGCTCCGAGCGCGCGTTCGCGCTCAAGACCGGCACGCTCTATCCCCTGCTGCACTCACTTGAGGAAAAGGAGCTCATCCGCTCCTATGAAAAAGATGAGGGCGCGGCGCGCCCGCGCCGCTACTACCATTTGGAGCGCAAGGGGCAACATTTGCTGCGCGAAAAAGAAGTCGAATGGGCAACATTTACCACTGCGGTCGATTGCGTGCTGAAAGGGGGCGTCTGCCTTGGCTCTGCCTGAAACCTTTACCCAGTTTGCCCGCACCGCGGCTGAGCAGCTGCGGTGGAAAAAGGCGCGACCGCTCGTCGAAGACGAGCTTTTGACCCACCTCTGCGACCAGCGCGACGCGCTGATGGCGGGTGGCATGGACGAGACCGTCGCGACCGCAGAATCCCTTCGTCTGACGGGCGACCCGTATGAGATCGGCACGGAGCTTGACCGCGTCCACCGGCCGAAAACACCAAAGCTTCTTTTTGCGCTCGCGGCACTCATCGCGCTTGCAGGGCTTGCGTTCACCGCGTTTGTAAGCTTTCGTGACTACGAATTGTCCTATTTTGCTGTGCATCAGAGCGTGGCGCTGCTGCTCGGTACGGCAGCGATGCTCGCGGCGTATTTTCTTGATTTTACGCTGCTCGGGCGCTTCGCCCTGCCGCTTACGCTTGTGTTCCACGCTGCGCTCGTACTGCTCAGCCTGCTGCCTCTCGGTGGGTTCTGGCTCTTCCGCTACACCTATGTTTCGACACATATCCTCCTGCGCGGCCTGCCGCTGCTGTTCCCGCTGATGTTCGCTGTGCTGCTCTATGCGCTGCGCGGGCGGCACGGCTGGGGTGTCTTCGCCGCCTTCGTCTGCCTCGCGGTGCAGTGCATGTTCTGCCTGCGCGTCCCGTGCCTGCTCGATCTGGGCTTTCTGTTTCTCTGTGACAGCGCGCTGCTGATCTTCTGCGCCCGCAATGGCTGGTTCGGCCTTGGCAAAAAGTTGGAGACGCTGCTCACCACCCTGCCGCTCGCCGCCGACATTGTGTGGGTCCTTGTTCTCGGTGCAAACTGGTTCGCGCGTCAGCTCGCCATTGTGCTTGATCCTCACTCCTACATTGACGGACACGGCTATCAAACCGTTGTACTGCGTGAACTGCTGCAAAATGCCAAATTTATCGGTCCGGGCGGCGTGGGACCGTACAGCGCACAGCACCTTGCCCGCTGGGAGGGCTTCGGCTTGGTCGACTTACAGGCGCACGCGCTGACGCTGCTCGTCCACCGCTGCGGCTGGCTGGCACTCATCGCACTCGTCACGCTGCTGACGGCGCTGCTCATTCTCGCTTTCCGCCGCTGCCGCAGGCAGGAGAGTATGCTCGCCCGCCTCGTTTCCTATTCCGTGCTGCTGTCGTTCACCACGCAGGCGGCCGCCTATCTTTGCTGCGACCTCACGCTGATCCCCATCAGCGGCGGTGTAGCCTTCCCGTTTTTCACCTTTGGCATCAAGACGATCCTGCTCAACATGCTACAGCTCGGTTTTCTACTCTCCACGCTGCGCGTCGGCAGCGTCGTACGCGACAAGGATGTTGCTGCTGGGCCGGTGCGGCCCAGACGGCGCTTACGCGTAAGCTTTACATGGGAAAACGCCTAAAGTCCGCGCCGTGCGCGGAGAAATAGCAGCGCCGCCGGCGCTGCACCACATTCCCTGCGTACCCGCAGGGGAGCGAATAAGGGGGATATTCTCTTTCCTCGGAAAGAGAATATCCCCCTTTGACCCCCAAGAGAAAGGGTCTGATTGGCAGTCTCGGGCTTGAATGACTTTTATGCCTCCGGAATGGGAATGCCTGCGCGCGGCATTGCCGCGGTTGGTGTTGCTATACGATTTGACTCACTTCTATTATCCGCTGCCGCTCTCGAATCTAATCGCAGGTTCAGTGTAATCGCCTACTACCGATAGTGCGTATATTGCGGCGAGCGCAGCAAAGTCGCCCCGGCAGGCAGAAGCAAATTTGCACAAATCCCTAGTAGACGGAGATTGCGTAAGACTAACGAATCGCAGGCAAAGCGACAGCGAAGATAGAAGCAAACCAAGTCGTATAGCAACACCACCTGGCAGGCACCCGATTCGGCAAGCGCCGCAGCTCTTCAAGCTGCTCGCTTGCAATGTCAAAACCTTTCTCTTGGGGGATCAAAAGGGGGAGGTTCTCTTTTGTGAAAGAGAACCTCCCCCTTTATCCGTCCCCTGCGCGGCGCAGGGAACCAAATCCGTTTCCTAAAGGAAAGTAATTATTTCTTCATCGCCGCCGCGGAAGCATCCAGCTTTTCAATAAGCGCTCTGAGCTTTTCCGCATCAGCGCGGGCGCCGCTCACGACCGCCTCCGGCGCTTTGGCGAGAAAGCCCTCGTTTTTCAGCTTGTTCTCGATACCGGCGAGCTGCTTTTCGGCGTTTGCCTTCTCTTTGGCAATGCGTGCGAGCTCCTTTTCAAAGTCGACGAGTTCGGCGAGCGGCATGAAGATACGCGCGGCGTGGGTGTCGACCTCGACCTTGCCGTCGGCGTCGATGGCGGCATCGGCGGGCACGATGGTCACATCGCTGGCAGAGGCCAGACGCGTGAAGAACGGGATACCGGCGCTGAATGTATCGGCGTGCGCGGTGGCGACGGTGTAGTGCACCTTCTTCGACGGCGCAACGTTCATCTCGTTGCGGCGGGCACGGATGGCGGTGATGGCCTCGATGACGGTCTGCATCGCCTCCTCCTCGGCGGGGAAGCTGAACTTTTCGTTGTACTCCGGCCACTTGGAGAGCATCAGGAACTCGCCCTCGTGCGGAAGCGCCTGCCAGATCTCCTCCGTGATGAACGGCATGAACGGGTGCAGGAGCTTGAGCGTCTCGATGAGGACATAGCAGAGGACGTTCTGTGCGTTCTCGCGCGTGATCTGATCGTCGCTGTTGAGGCGGTTCTTCGTCAGTTCGATGAACCAGTCGCAGTAGTTGTCCCAGATGAAGTCATAAATTTTTGCGGACGCGACGCCGAGCTCGAAGGCGTCCATATTGTCCGTGACCTCGCGGATGAGCGTATTGAGCTTCGAGAGAATCCACTTGTCCTCGAGCTCGAGCTTTTTGGGCAGCTCCACGTGGTCGATCGTCAGGTTCATCATCACGAAGCGGCTCGCGTTCCAGATCTTGTTGCAGAAGTTGCGCATCGCCTCGCACTTTTCGACGTAAAAGCGCATGTCGTTGCCCGGGGAGTTGCCGGTGATGAGGTTGAAGCGCAGCGCGTCCGCGCCGTACTTCTCGGCCATCTCCAGCGGGTCGATGCCGTTGCCGAGCGACTTCGACATCTTGCGGCCCTTGTCGTCGCGGACGAGGCCGTGGATGAAGACGGTCTTGAACGGCTCCTTCTTCATCTGCTCCATGCCGGAGAAGATCATGCGCGCGACCCAGAAGAAGATGATATCGTAGCCCGTGACCATGACGGACGTGGGATACCAGTACTTGAGGTCTGCTGCGTCCTTATCGGGCCAGCCCATCGTGGAGAAGGGCCAGAGCGCGGAGGAGAACCATGTATCGAGCACATCCTCCTCGCGCGTCAGGTGCTTGCAGCCGCACTTTTCGCATTCCGTCGGGTCTTCGCGCTTGACGTTGATATGGCCGCACTCGTCGCAGTACCACGCGGGAATCTGGTGACCCCACCACAGCTGGCGGGAAATGCACCAATCATGCACGTTCTCCATCCAGTTGATATAGGTCTTGGTGAAGCGCTCAGGCACGAACTTGATCGTGCCGTCGTTCACGACGCGGATGGCCTCCTTGGCAAGCGGCTCCATCTTGACGAACCACTGCGCGGAGATGAGGGGCTCGACGTCGTTGTGGCAGCGATAGCACGTGCCGACGTTGTGGGAGTAGGGCTCGGTCTTGATGAGGTAGCCCTGCTCTTCTAAGTCCTTGACGATGGCCTTGCGGCACTCGTAGCGGTCCATGCCGTTGTAGGGGCCGCCGTTTTCGTTAATCGTACCGTCGTCGGCGATGACGCGGATGACCTCGAGGTTGTGGCGAAGGCCGACCTCAAAGTCGTTGGGGTCGTGTGCAGGGGTCATCTTAACAGCGCCCGTGCCGAAGCCGATCTCGCAGTATTCGTCGCCCACGATGGGAATTTCGCGGTTCATAATGGGCAGGATGCAGGTCTTGCCGATCAGGTGCTTGAACTTCTCGTCCTCAGGGTTGACCGCAACGCCCGTATCGCCCATCATCGTCTCAGGACGGGTGGTGGCGACGACGATATCGCCGCTGCCGTCGGAGAGCGGGTAGCGGATATACCAGAGGTGGCCCGGCTTGTCGACATACTCGACCTCCGCGTCGGAGAGCGCCGTCAGGCAGTGCGGGCACCAGTTGATGATGCGGCTGCCCTTGTAGATCAGGCCCTTATCGTAGAGCTCGCAGAACGTCTCGCGCACGGCCTTGGAGCAGCCCTCGTCCATCGTGAAGCGGGAGCGGGACCAGTCACAGCTCGCGCCCATCTTCTTCTGCTGCTCGACGATGCGGTTGCCGTACTTTTCCTTCCACTGCCACACGCGCTGTAAAAACTTCTCGCGGCCGAGGTCGTAGCGCGTCAGTCCCTCCTTGGTGCGCAGCTCCTCTTCGACCTTGATCTGCGTGGCGATGCCCGCGTGGTCAGTGCCGGGGAGCCACAGGGCGGAGTAGCCCTGCATGCGCTTAAAGCGCGTCAGGATGTCCTGCAGCGTCGAGTCCATTGCATGGCCCATGTGCAGCTGGCCGGTGACGTTCGGCGGCGGCATGACGATGGAAAACGGCTTTTTGTCCGGGTCGGGCTCGGCCTTGAAGCAGTCGTGGTCCATCCACATCTGATAGATGCGGCCCTCGACCTGCTGGGGCTCATACACTTTCGGTAATTCTTTCATTGGTTTACTCCTATCTTGAATCTCTAATAATGATTTTATTGATCTTCCGTTTGGTATACGCTCAGCGCATGAGCGCTCAAAAATCCGACGAACGCTTCCGCATCGCCCGTCAGATCCTTCTTCTGCAAAAGCGTCGCCTTCCCGCCGTAGGTCAAAAGATACAGCTGCGGCGTTTCGATGAGCATTTCCATCTCTTCATACGGCACGGTGCGCGTACTGTCCTGCGTGATGACCTTCATCCCCTCGTCGTCAAAAACGACCTGCACGCTCGCTTCCGCAAGGCCGCTCGTATTTTGCAGCATTCCAGCCGCCGCTCGGCGGAACGAGCCTTTCCTCCGCGCAGGGCGCTGCCGCAGAAGGCTTGAAATGCCCAATAACATAAAGAAGGCGCCCGCAATGAGCGGTGTGCGCAGCTCCTTTGGCTCCATCACCCCAGGGATCGCCAGAAAAAGTCCCGCGAGGATCAGCACCCACGGAAGGACCTTGCGTAAAATTCCTTTCCGCCTGCTGCCCCGCGCCGCATAGCGATTGAGGGCGTCCGTTTTTTTCCACATCCCCGGGAGCGATGCGCGTGAGAATATCTCCGTCCGCTTTTCAAGCGCCGCGGCGAGTTCTTCTTCCAATCCCGCTTCGCAGGCTGTGGGTGCAAAAATGTACTGTTCCATTCTCTCCTCCCAAAAGCAAAAACGCCCTGAGCAGCTTTGACTGCTCAGGGCGATCAATGACCGTGGTACCACCTGGATTCCCGCATTGTGCGGACACTCATAGCTCTATAACGGGAGTCCCCGTCCGGCTTACTCTCTTTTCAGCGCGGCAGCTCCAAGGCGACTTCCCCACATCCTGCACAAGGGCTTACACCGGCCGCCCTCTCTCTTCGCTTTCAGATGCGGATACTGCTCCTCTTCTTCGCATTTGTCACGCTGAATCATACCGGTTTTTGCGCCGCTTGTCAACTCATTTTGAGGATTTCCTTCTTCAGCCGCACGATGATCCGCTTCTCAAGGCGCGAGATATAGCTCTGCGAAATGCCCATCAGGTCGGCAACCTCCTTCTGCGTCTTTTCCTCCCGTCCACCGAGGCCAAAGCGCAGCGTGATGATTGTTCTCTCCCTCGCGGTCAGCTTGTCGACCGCGTCCATCAGGAGTTGGCGGTCGACATCGTCCTCAATGGGCTTCAAGACAAGGTCCTCGTCGGTGCCGAGAATGTCGGAGAGCAGCAGCTCGTTTCCGTCCCAGTCGGTGTTGAGCGGCTCGTCAAAGCTGACCTCAGACTTCTGCGGCGCGGTCTTGCGCAGGTGCATGAGTATCTCATTTTCAATGCAGCGCGAGGCGTAGGTCGCGAGCTTGATGTTCTTGTCGCTGCGGTACGTGTTCACTGCCTTGATGAGCCCGATCGTACCGATGGAGATGAGGTCTTCGATGTTGATGCCGGTATTTTCAAACCGGCGCGCGATGTAGGCGACAAGCCGCAGGTTGTGCTCAATGAGCGTGCCGCGCACGCTCTCGTCGCCTTCATCCATGCGCGCGATGAGCTCAGCTTCCTTCTCCCGCTCGAGCGGCGGCGGGAGCGTATCGCTGCCGCCGATGTAGAAAATTCCCCGCCGCGCGATGAGCCCCCAGTCGATGAGATAAAAGCGCAGTCTACGCCACAGCGTTTTGAGCAAGCTCTCCATGCTTCTCCCCCTTTTCGCATCCTTCGCACCACAGTCCCGCATATGCACCGCCGTCGCCGAGCGGGTGCTCCGCCAGGGCAACGGCACGCGAGCCGAGTTTGATTTCGTCAACCGTTATTGCTTCACAGCGCAGCAGTGGCAGCGTTCCATTCGCATTGCCCACGCTGCAATACGCAATATGCGGCAGCGTCGCGGTCTCTTCTTCGCTGATGAGGTCTCCCAGTGCGTGACGGTCGATGACCGGCACGCCGAGGCCCGTCACAGGGTCACAGAGCGTGTTGCCCGTGTCGCGCAGCAGCCGCACGCGGGCCGTTTTTCCTCGATAGGCGATGACCACATCCGCCGTCTCGCTCCCTGTCCGCGCCGCGCCGTAGCGGAACACGACGGAAAGCAGCAAATACGACGTCCCCGCCGCGATCAGGAAGACGCCCCACGGCAGGTCTGCTGTCACCACGCCGCGCGCAAGGCGCGCCATCGACCCCAGACTCCGCCCTAAGAGCATCACCACGCCAGCGAGGCCGCACGAGGCAAGGAAAAACAGCAGCGTCAGCTTGACCGCCCGCCCACTGCCGCGATACGCCGCCGCGCCCATCAAAGCGAGCCCAAGCAGCAACAAAACGACGCTTTTCGGCAAAAAGAGCTGCACTGCCGCATAAATACCGCCGACCGCCGCGCCGAGCAAAAGTCTTCTCCGCGCGACTGTCCGCCCTGCGACTCTCGCCGCGCCGAACAACAACAGATAGTCGACGAGAACGTTAAACGCGAAGACGCTTTCTATGTAGATGACCATGGCACACCTCCCTCAATGGAAGTCCATTATAGCAATGGACAAAAAAAGAAAAGGGCGAAAGATGCCCTTTTCTTATCTTTTCCCTCGCGGGATAAAATGGCAGCGCAAAAGCGCTGCGGGGTTTTCCCCACACCGTGTGGGGGACGCGGATAAGGGGGATATTCTCTTTCTCGAAAGAGAATATCCCCCTTACACCCCCAAGAGAAAGGACGAGGGGCCTTCCCCCTTGACCCCGCACATTGGCAGTTTTTATCTTGAAGAACTGCACGCGCTGCGCAATCGGGCGCGGTGTACATGGCTTCGCCATGAATCTTCTGCGAGTCGTTTCCGTTTGCAACCGCGCCTTACTACCGTGATGCGCGAGTGACGTTTGTCTGGCGGCAGACTGCGTGCGGAATGCGGCATTGCTTCGCTCGCCGCATTGATTAGCACTCCGGTAGACGGTGATTACTGCGCACTTCTACAAGATAGGCAGAGCGGCAGCGGATAATAGAAGCAACTCAAATCGTATAGCAATGCTAACGCGGCAACGCCGCGCGCAGGCATTTTCATTCCGGAGGCATAAAAGTCATCCAAGCCTGAGACTGCCAATCTAAGTCTTTCTCTTGGGGTTCCAAAGGGGCCATTCTCTTTCACGAAAGAGAATGGCCCCTTTGACTCGCTCCCCTGCGCGGCGCAGGGAATTATGTGCAGCGCTGTCGCGCTGTATTTTATAAATACGGAATAACCATCGATGCAACGAGCGATAAGATCATCACCGCGACCAGCAGGATCGCGACGGCTCTCGTCTTCTTATTCATGGGGTTCCTCCCTTTCTACGATTTTCTTGATGCCCTTTTCCGCCTTGGCGCGCGGGAGCATCACCTCGCGGCCGCAGCGCGTGCATTTGAGCTTGATGTCCATGCCCACGCGCGTCACGAGCCAGAGCTTTTCGCCGCAGGGATGCGGCTTCTTCATCTCGACAATATCGTTCAACCTCAGGTCCATGTGCTCACCCCTTGATCGCTTCCCAGTACTGCGCGGCGGCGCGCTCGACCTTGTTGTCGCCGTAGTGGTAGTACTGCACGTTTTTGAGCTCGTCGGGCAGATACTGCTGCTTCACCCAGTGGTTCGGGTAGGCGTGCGGGTACTTGTAGTTCTGCCCCTGCGCGCCGCCGGTCGAATCGGCGTGGACATTCTGGAGGCAGCGCGGGAAATTGCCGCTCTTGCCCGCCTTCACGTCCGCCCAAGCAGCGCCGATGCCCTCGATCACGCTGTTGGACTTCGGTGCGGTGGCGAGCAGCACCGCCGCCTGCGCCAGCGGCAGCTGTGCTTCGGGAAGGCCGAGCTGCATCGCGGTGTCGACGCAGGCCTTGACGATGGCGATAGCCTGCGGATAGGCCATGCCGACGTCCTCGCTCGCCGAGCAGAGTAACCTCCTGCATGGCGTGACCAGATCGCCCGCCTCTAAAAATCTTGCGAGGTAGTGGAGCGCCGCGTCGGGGTCGCTGCCGCGCAGCGACTTCATCAGCGCGCTCGCGCAGTCGTACATCGCGTCGCCGCCCTTGTCGTAGCGCATGGCACTGCGCTGTGCGACCTGTAAGGCGTCTTCACTTTTCAGCAAAAGTTCGCCGTTCGTGACGTCCGCCGCCTCGTATAAAAGCTCGCACGCGCTCACTGCCTTGCGCACGTCGCCGCCGCACTGCTGCGCGATGACGCGCGGCACATCGTCCTCCCAGGAAAGCGGCAGCTCGCTGCGCTCTTTCAAAATGCCGAGCGCGCGCTCGACCGCGGGGATGATCTCCTCCGCGCTGACGTTTTTGAACTCAAACACCGTCGAACGGGATAAAAGCGCGCCGTAAACGTAAAAATACGGGTTCTCCGTCGTCGACGCGATCAGCGTGATAGAGCCGTTTTCCATGAATTCGAGCAAGCTCTGCTGCTGCTTTTTGTTGAAATACTGAATTTCGTCGAGGTAGAGCAGAATGCCGCCCGGTGCCATCATCGTGCCGACATCGGAGATAATGCTCTTGACATCCTGAAGGCTCGCGGTCGTCGCGTTCAGGCGGTACAGGGTCTTGTTCGTGCGGTTTGCGATGATGTTGGCGATCGTTGTCTTGCCCGTGCCGGACGGGCCGTAGAAGATCATATTCGCGCTTGAGCCGGACTCGATGAGCCGACGCAGCAGCGCGCCTTTTCCGAGCAAGTGCTTCTGCCCCACGACCTCGTCGAGCGTCAGCGGGCGGATCTCATCCGCCAAAGGTCTCTTTTCACTCATATCAGTTGTTCCTGCTGCATTTTTCCGCGTCGATGGCCAGCACGACCATCAGCGCGCCCAGTGCGTCCTTCGGGTCGTAAACGTCGATCACATAGGTATCCGTCCAGTGGAACAGCTCCTTCGTGATGGAGGCGATGCAGCCGCGCGAGGGGCTGTCAATCGTGTAGTCCCATTCCATGAAGCTGCCGTTCACCTCCCAATCGCTGCACTCAAGGGTAAAGCGCGGGGTAAAGAACGTGAATTCCTTGCGGATGCAGCCGTAATACAGCTTGCCGATATAAAGCTCAAACTTCGGGAGGAAGGTCAGCACCCGCTGCTGCACCGTTCCGATGTGATCGCCCATGGCGTTCAGAATGTGCAGGCAGTGCCCCCAGGCGAGCTTGCCCTCGACCGTAAAGACGGTGTTGCCGTCCTCATCGTAGATATCATAGCTGTCGAACCACGAAAAAAAGCGCTGCTTGAATAGTAGCCGCATCGCACAAGCCTCCTTTTTTACAGATGGAATGATTATAGCACGTTTTTTCTTCACTGCACAGACTTTTTCTGTCGATTTTTCCGTGTCTCTGTGCTATACTGTCGGCAGTATTGATGAAACGCAGGAGGTTTCGCCATGAAATCCAAAGCCGCCGTCCGCCGCATCGTGGAGGAGCTGAAGGTCCTCTACCCCAACGCGCGCTGCTCGCTCGAATATAAAAAGGACTACGAGCTTCTGTTCGCCGTGCGCCTTTCCGCCCAGTGCACCGACGCGCGCGTGAACATGGTCACGCCGTCGCTCTATCAGAAGTTCCCGACGCTTGAGGCCTTCGCGAACACGACGTATGAAGAGGTCGGCGACGCGATCCGCTCCTGCGGATTTTACAACACGAAGTCGAAGGACATCGTCGAGTGCGCGAAGATCCTGCTCGAAAAGTACGGCGGCAAGGTCCCCGGCACGATGGAGGAGCTCACAGCCCTCCCCGGCATCGGGCGCAAAACGGCGAACCTGATCCTCGGTGACATCTACGGCCAGCCCGCCTACGTGTGCGACACGCACTGCATCCGCATCACGGGCCGCCTCGGCCTGACGGACGGCAGCAAGGACCCGCTGAGCGTCGAAAAGCAGCTGCGCGCCATCCTGCCGCCTGAGGAGTCGAACGACTTCTGCCACCGACTGGTGCTGTTCGGCCGCGACCGCTGCACCGCCCGCAAAGCCAACTGTGACGGCTGCCCGCTGAGAAAAGACTGCGACTACGGCAAGGCGCAGAAATGATATCTTCCAAAAAGCGGCTTTGCCGCTTTTTGGAGAAGGCCGCGCTGCGCTCCGTGCCTCGCCCCGCCAATATGGCAGCTCGACACACGCTCCGCGAGAGGTGTTTTTCACCACGTACACGCCGCGGCGAAAAACGATCTGATTTTATTTCGTGCCTGCGGGCAAGAAACTCTGCGAGGCTTTCCCCAATAGGAGAAAGGTTCCGCACAGCATCGCTGTGTGGAACCTTTCTCGTTTTTCTTTCAGTTGTTGAATTCGTTGGGCAGGATGTACTTTGTCGTGCTCGTTGCGTAGCCGTTGCCGCGCTTGATGGTCATGTAGATCGTCTTCTCGCCGCCCTCAAGCTGCACGTAGCAGACGCCGTCCTCGTTGAACTTGTCCGTGACGTCGAGCTTCTGGTCGAGGTAGTAGACCGTGACCGTGCCGTCCTCGCGCTCTTCGACCTCGGGCTCGTTGAGATGCTCTAACATCTCTTCCTCGGTCAGCGCTCGCTCCGTACCGTCGTCTTCGATGGCAATGCCACCGCCGCCCATTTCGTGCTCGATGCCGTCCTTGTCCGGATAGCGCAGGGTGTAGCTTCCCTCGTTTACCGTCAGCGTTGCGTCCGTCATCTCACCGTTGAGCCAGAGCTGCACCGTACGCTGAATGCCGCCGAGGTCCGAGGCATAGGCAACGCTGCCGAGCGCCAGCACGAGCGCGGCCGCAAGGCCGATGGTCGCGGTGCGGCGCAGCGCGGGCCGTTTCGTTTTCCGTTCTGTCATCTTCATTACCTCCGTCATCGTGTCCGGGGAGGCGTGCAGCGGCGCGAATGCGCGTTGAAATCTCTCTTTTTCTGTCATTGCTTTACTCCTCCACCAAAATCGTTCTGAGCTTCGCCCTTGCGCGGTAAAGTCTTGTGCTGACGGTCTTTTCGGGAATGCCGAGCATCGACGCGGCCTCCGCCGTTGAGTACCCTTCGTAGTAAAAGAGCAGCAGCGGCACGCGGTATTTTTTGTCGAGCGCCATCACGGCTTTGAAGAGCTCGCCGTCCCGCGGCTGCTCGAAGGACAATGTCTCGGCATAGTCGTCGATGTCCTCGTGCCGGCGCCACGGCGAGCGGAAGAGCATCTTGCAGCGATTGACGGTGACGCGGATGAGCCAGTTTTTCAAATGGGCGTCCGACTCGAACGCCTTATCTGTTTTGTACAGCTCTATCAATACGTCCTGTGTCACATCGTTGGCGTCGTCCGGGTTTTTGAGCCAGCCGTAGGCCACGCGAAAGACCGTGTCCATGTACTTTTCTGCATTTTGGGCAAATGCTTCGTTTGAAAACATATATGTTTCTCTCCTCAAAGGCCTTACACCATACATGTGCGCGGGCAGGGCGTTTTCTTTCACGGGTTCGGAAAATTTTTCAAAAAATTTCGCCGCTGCGGCGGCACAACTGCCGCGTCCCTCTCATATACTGCCTTGAAAGACAGGAAACGGAGGCACAGCTATGGATCACAGCACGCAGCAGCTCATCGACAAGTTCAAGCGCAATCCTGCCATAGCGCAGTCGCTCCTGCAATCGGGCGACGGGCAAAGGCTCATGCAGATGCTCACCTCTCAGGATGGCGGCGCGGCGCTCAATCACGCGGCGCAGAATGCCGCGGCGGGCAACACGAAAGAGTTGGCCGCAATGCTCTCGAACCTGATGAAAAGTCCCGAGGGCATGGCCATTATGAACCGCATCAACGACAGCGCAAAAAAATAAAAACCGCGGGAGGGCGTCACGATGAGCGAGTGGGAGGAAAAACTGAATACCCTGCTCTCCGATCCGGACGCCATGGCGCAGGTGATGAACATGGCGCAAAATCTGTCGCAGCAGATGGGGCAGTCCGGCGGCAGCGCGCCGCCTCCTCCGCCCGCGGGCGGTGCGGCCGTTCCTGCGCCGTCGGCTCCCCCTCCACCACCGCCGCAGGGCGATCCGATGGGCGATCTTTCGTCGCTGCTCGGCGGCATTGACCCCGGCATGATCGCCAAGCTACTGCCCGTGCTCTCGCAGCTCAATCGGCCCGAGAGCGGCGAGACCGCCGCATTTTTGCGTGCGCTGCGCCCATTTTTGAAGCCGGAGCGGCAGGACAAGGTCGAGCGCGCGGCACAGCTCGCGCGCTTCATCCACCTGGGGAAGACGCTGCTCCTCAGCGAAGGGAGGCCGCGCAATGTATAACCGCTATCTGCGCAACGACGACGGCGTCTACACCCGCATGCCGATGCAGGACGCGCCGCGCGGCGAACCGCCGCGTGATAACAGACCGCCTCCCCCGCCGCCCTCCGGCGGAAACGCACCGCCACCAAGGCCGCCGCAGGGGGACGCTCCCCCTCCACCGCCGATCAGTCAGGAGGCGTCGCAGTTTTTCTCGCGCATCCTCGACAAATTACCGCTCAAGGGCGTGGACACGGCGGACATTTTGCTGCTGCTCATTCTCTTTTTCCTCTTTGAGGAAAAGGCGGACGACGAGCTTTTAGTCGCGCTGGGGCTGCTGCTCATTTTATGACATATTTTGACAAAAAGGCCGTCCGAAGAACGATCTTCGGACGGCCTTTTCAGTTTCTTTTACCGGTTTGCGCCGTCGAGCGCACTTTCGTGGAGCACTGTGCCGTCCGGCAGCGTAAAGGCGTCCTCCGCCACGTTCCCGCTGTCGACGCTCATGCCCGCCATGCGGTAGACGACATCCTCGCCCTGCAATTTTTCCGCCGCGCAGAGAAGGCCGTCGCTCACGCTGACCCAGTAGCGCTCAATGTAGCCGCCGTCATCGGCGGCAGTTTCCAGAAAGATGCAGTCCACGGTGTCGAGCAGGCGGTAATCCGCCGCGGCGATGCGCTTTTTGTCAAGGCGCAGGATGTCCTCATACGTCGGGATGCCCTGCTCCTCGTCGGCGGTGAAGGCTGCGGCGCTCTCGTAATAGAGCTCGCTTCCGCCGTACCAGACCCACGTTCTTTCCCCGTTGGAGATCGTGTGGCTCTGCGCGCCGCTCGCCTGCTCGGTGTCGACGCGCATCCACGCTCCGTCGACGCTGACACTGCTGCGGTCGACGCCGCTGCCGCCGGAATAGTAGCGCTCGATCGTGATGGCGCGCGAGTAGCGCGCGGGACGTTCAAGCGTCGCGATGGCGGACTGCACCGTGTCGGGCCTCACGGCGATGCGGCCCACGGCGCTGTCGTCGAGCGGCGCGTCGCTCACATCGCTACTGCTCGCATCCTGCGGCAGCACGACGTGCGCGGGATGGTGCAGCGCGCCGCGCACCACAAACAGGAGCACCAGCAAAACGAGCGCGACGAAAGCAGCGCCAATGGGCGTCACCCTCCGCTTTCTCATTCCGCTCCACTCCCTTCTTTCATTCCGTCAAAATCAGGCGTTAAAATCCGCGGGGCGCTCGCTCCGGCGGCCAAAGTGCCACAAAATCGCGTCGGCGATGCGTGCGCAGGCGTGGCCGTCACCATAGGGGTTGACGGCGTGCGCCATTGCGTCGTACGCCTCCCTGCTGCGAAGAAGCTCGTTGCCCATGCGCAGCACGTCGTCGTACTCGACGCCGCAGAGCTTCACCGTGCCGGCGGCGACCGCCTCGGGACGCTCGGTCTCTTTGCGCATGACAAGGACGGGCTTGCCGAGCGCGGGAGCCTCCTCCTGGAGTCCGCCGCTGTCGGTCATCACCATGTAGCAGCGCGCCATAAGATTGTGCATCTCGTCCGCGCTCAGCGGGTCGATCAAATGTACGCGCGGCGTACCGGCAAGGAACTTCTGCGCGTTCTCGCGCACGACGGGGCTGAGGTGCACGGGATAGACAAGCTCGCAGTCCTCATTCTGGAGGGCGATGTCGCGCAGCGCGGTCATGATGTTCTCCATGGGCTGGCCGTAATTCTCGCGGCGGTGGCACGTCACGAGCACGACCTTTCTTGAATAGTCCAGCTCGTTGAGCAGTTCTGTTGTAAAGCGGTAATCCTTGCGCACCGTTGTTTTCAGTGCGTCAATGACTGTATTGCCCGTGATGAAAAGGTCCTCGGTCACGCCCTCTTTGAGTAAGTTCTCGCGGTTATTTTTCGTCGGGCAGAAATAGAGGTCGGCGATGGCCGTGACGAGCTTACGGTTCATCTCCTCGGGGAACGGGGAGTATTTGTCGTAGGTGCGAAGGCCCGCCTCCACATGTCCGACGGGCACCTTGTGGTAAAAGGCCGAGAGCGCACCGGCAAACGTCGTGCTCGTGTCGCCGTGGACTAAGATCATGTCAGGCTTTAATTGCTCGATGGCGTCGTCCATACCGAGCAGACACTTGCTCGTGATGGTCGAGAGCGTCTGCCGCGGGGTCATAATATCAAGGTCGCAGTCGGCCTTGAGGTCGAAGACCTCCATCACGCTATCGAGCATTTCGCGGTGCTGCGCCGTCACGCAGCAAAGGCTCTCGATCTCGTCGCGCGAGGCAAGCTCCTTGACGAGCGGGGCCATCTTGATGGCCTCCGGCCGCGTGCCGAACACGCTCATAATGCGCAGTTTTTCCATTTATGCTTCCTCTTTTTTCTCTTCGTTGGATTCTTCTTCAGGTTCCGCAGGCACGGTTTCCGCCGGTGTGGCAGTCTCTGTGCTCTTCTCCTCTGCCGCCGCCTTTTCCGCCTGCAATGCCTTGTCGATATCGCGGCGGAAGATGACGCGCGATGCGAGGAACGCCGCCACCGCCAGCGCCATCAGAAAGAGCATCGCCTTGATCGCGCCGCTCGACGTCAGCATCACGGCGGAAAGGCCGAGGATACTGCTGATAACATACAGCGCCGCGACGGCCTGCTTCTGGTTGAGGCCCATGTCGATGAGGCGGTGGTGGATGTGTCCGCGGTCAGGCGCCATCGGGTTCTGACCGTGGGCAAGGCGGCGGATGATGGCAAAGAGCGTGTCGAACATCGGCAAGCCCAGGATCAGGAACGGCACCGCGAACGACACGATGGCGTAATACTTGAAAAGGCCCTGGATCGAGATCGTCGCAAGGATGTAGCCAAGGAACGTCGAGCCCGTGTCGCCCATAAACATCTTGGCCGGATTCTTGTTGTACGGCATGAAACCGAGGCATGCGCCCACAAGCGCGGCCATCACGAGCGCCACATCGCTTTCAGAGACGAGCAGCGCGATGACGAGCATCGAAATGGCGCTGATGGTCGAAACGCCGCAGGCAAGGCCGTCGAGGCCGTCGATGAGGTTGACGGCATTCGTGATACCGACGATCCACAAGACTGTGATGGGGATGGACAGCCAGCCGAGGTCCCAATACGGGCTTTCAGCAAAGACGTTCGGGTTGGAGAGCGTCTGGATCACGACGCCGTGGAACACGGCGACGAGCGCCGCGAAGATCTGCACGCAGAACTTAAAATACGCGCGCAGCGGGGACATATCGTCCACTACGCCTAAAACGACGATGATGGACGCGCCCAGCAAAATGCCCTGCAACTGGTGGTCGACCTTGACAAACAGCAGCATGCTCACGATAAAGCCGAGGAAGATCGCGAGGCCGCCGAGACGCGGTACGGGCTTTTTGTGCATACGGCGGTTGTCCTTCGGCACGTCGATCGCGCCGATCTTATAGGCAAACGACTTGACGAGCGGGCACATCAGAAAGCTGACGGCAAACGCGCACAGCAGCGCGCCGCCGACGCTCAGCAATAACTCTTTCGGAATTCCGTTCATGTTCTCCACCCTTTAATCAGCGCGCGACAAAGCCGACCTTCTTGTAGACCTTGCGCAGCGTTTTTTCTGCCACGTAAGACGCCTTCTGTGCGCCCGCGCGATACACGGACTCGAGATACGCCTTGTCGCCCAAAATGCGCGTGGCTTCCTCGCGGATGGGGCGCAGGGTTTCAACGACGGCCTCGCCCACGGCGGGCTTGAACGCGCCGTAGCCCTTACCGGCGAACTCCTGCTCGATCTCGTCAAAGCTCTTGCCCGTCACAGCGGAGTAGATGGTCATCAGGTTCGCAACGCCGGGCTTGTTCGTGGGATCATAGCGCACGCAGTTTTCCGTGTCGCTGTCGGTCACGGCGCGCTTGAACTTGCGCAGGATATCCTCGGGCTTTTCCATCAGGTAAATGGAGCCGTTGGGGTCCTTATCGGACTTCGACATCTTGGCTCCCGGGTCGCTCAGGCTCATCACGCGCGCACCGACCTTGGGAATGTACGGCTCGGGCATCTTGAAGACGTCGCCATAGATGCCGTTAAAGCGCTGGACGATGTTGCGGCAGAGCTCGACATGCTGCTTCTGATCCTCGCCCACAGGGACATAGTCGGGCTGATAGAGCAGGATATCCGCCGCCATCAGCGCAGGATAGGTGAAGAGACCGCCGTTGATGTTCTCACTGTTCTTGGCGGACTTGTCCTTAAACTGCGTCATGCGCGAGAGCTCGCCGAACATCGTATAGCAGTTCAGGACCCAGCCGAGCTCGGCGTGCTGCGGCACGTGGGACTGGATGAACAGCGTGTTCTTCTCGGGGTCCAAGCCGCAGGCGATGTACTGCGCCAGCTGCTCGAGCGTGCGGCGGCGCAGCGCCGCAGGGTCCTGACGCACGGTGATCGAGTGCATATCGGCCATGAAGTAGTAGTTGTCAAATTCCTCGTCGCGCTCCGCCCAGTTCTTGATCGCGCCGAGGTAGGACCCGAGGGTCAGATCGCCGCTGGGCTGAATGCCGGACAGCATCACTTTCTTGCGCGCCGCGTTTTCCATGTTTTCCATCGTTTTTTCTCCGATCTGTTTGTTTTTCTCATTTTATCTCGAATTGCGCCGTTTTGGCGCAGCTATCGACCCAATTTGTTATGTTACCATACCCCTTTTCAAAATACAAGCATATTCCGGTGAAAAAGAGCGTCGTGCGTTCGTTGACTTTTCGGTCAAAATATGGTGTAATAAACTATCTTTATTTTGATTTCACTTCAGGAGGTCATCTATGTCCATCGACATGAAGTATTTTGAGGAAATGGAAGCGAAGATCCCGCACGGTAAGGTGCGCACGCGCTTCGCTCCCTCCCCCACGGGCTATATGCACGTGGGCAACCTGCGCACCGCGCTCTACACCTATCTGATCGCCCGCCACGCAAACGGCACGTTCATTCTCCGCATCGAGGATACCGACCAGGGGCGTCTCGTCGAGGGCGCAACGGACGTCATCTACCGCACGATGGCGGAATGCGGCCTTTCCCACGACGAAGGCCCCGACGTCGGCGGCCCCGTCGCCCCGTATATCCAGAGTGAGCGCCGCGACACCTACGGCAGGTACGCCGAGCTTTTAGTCGAGCGCGGCCACGCCTACTACTGCTTCTGCGAAAAGGCCGAGAGCGAGGAGGACAGCGGCGAATTTGACCGCGCGGACGATCCCTGCCGCGACCTGCCGCTCGAAGAGGCCAAGGCGCGCGTCGCCGCGGGCGAGCCCTACGTCATTCGCCAGCGTATCCCGAAGGACGGCACCACGACCTTCCACGATGCGAGCTTTGGCGACATCACGGTGGAGAATAAGACGCTCGACGATCAGGTACTCTTGAAGCGCGACGGTCTGCCGACCTACAACTTTGCCAACGTCATCGACGACCACCTCATGGGCATCACCCATGTCGTGCGCGGCAGCGAATATCTCTCCTCCGCCCCGAAGTACAACCTCCTCTACGAGGGCTTCGGCTGGGAGGTGCCGACCTACGTGCACTGCTCCCCCGTCATGCGCGACGCGCAGCATAAGATGAGTAAACGCAACGGCGACCCGAGCTATGAAGACCTCAAGGCGCAGGGCTACCTGACGCCCGCCATCCTCAACTATGTGGCGCTGCTCGGCTGGTCGCCGCGCGGCGAGCAGAGCGAGCAGGAGTTCTTCACGCTCGACGAGCTGGTGGGGGCGTTCGACATCGGCGGCATCTCCAAGTCCCCTGCCATTTTCGACATCGAAAAGCTGACGTATTTCAACGCGAATTATCTGCGCAATCTCCCGCCCGAGGAATTCTGTAAAGTTGCTGAGCCTTACATCCGTCAGGCCGTCAAGAACGAAGCGTACTCCGTCGGTGAGATCGCAGCACTCTTACAGGCCCGCTGCGAAAAGCTCACCGATATTCCCGAAAAGGTCGACTTCTTCGATGCTCTTCCCGAGTACGGCGTTGAGTTCTACACGAACAAGAAGTCCAAGACCAACAGCGAGGTCTCGCTCGACATGCTCAATAAGGTCCTGCCCAAGCTCGAGAGCCTTTCCGAGTGGACGAATGATGCCATCCATGACATGCTCGTCTCATTTGCCGAGGAGCTCGGCGTGAAGAACGCGACGCTCATGTGGCCGCTGCGCATCGCCGTTGCGGGCAAGCTCGTCACGCCCGGCGGCGCTGTCGAAATTTGCCATATCCTCGGCCGTGAGGAGACGATCAAGCGCGTCAAGGCCGGTATCGCCAAGCTGGCATGATCTTCGAACTCTGCCCTACGCTCTCGCGCGATCTCATCAAGCGGGAATTTTTGAACACCGCCGCCGCGTTTGGCGTGCTGGTGCTTCTTGGCTTCGCCGCCGGAATGATCTTCCCCGACATGGCGCAGCAGACGCTTCAAAACTTCGCCGCGCAGGTCGAGCAGCTGGGACTTACCGACGATGTTCCCCAGTCGCAGATGATGGCGACGCTGTTTTTCAACAACATCACAGCGTCCCTCCTCTCGATGCTCTACGGGCTCATCCCGTTCCTGCCGCTCAGTGCGCTCGCGCTCGGCACGAATGCGCTGATGCTCGGCGCGTTCGCCGCCATCTATCAGCAGCAGGGCATCGGTCTCGGTGTGTATGTTCTCGGCGTTTTGCCCCACGGCATTTTTGAGCTGTCCGCGCTGATCTTATCCTGCGCGCTGGGCCTTCTCATCTGCCGCACGGGGACGGAACGGATCCTCAAAAAGAGCGATACGCCCTTTTTCCGCCGTGTGCTGGACTGCATCCGCGTCTTTTTGACATTCTCTGTGCCGCTGCTGCTGGTGGCCGCGCTCATCGAGACGTACGTCACACCTGCATTTTTGAACCTTGTGCTGTAAACGGCAAGGTTGACTTTCGTTCCACACAACTATATAATGGACCTGTCAAGATTTTGTAGAATTTTCATCTGCTGTTTCTTCAGGGATTGAGGAAAAGCACCGCTCCTGCGGCGCTTTTCCTTTTTCGTCAAAAAATGAGAGATTCGTCCCGCCGCGGGACAGAGAAAGAGAGGTGCGCATGGCGCAGACAGTTCCGGCAAGGCAAACCGTGCAGAACATGACGGAGGGCAGCCCCGTCTCGCTGATTTTGCGTTTTGCGCTGCCGATCTTCATCAGTCAGGTCTTCCAGCAGCTATACAGCACGGCGGACGCGTTCATTGTGGGCAAATACCTCGGCACGAACGCCTTTGCCGCTGTCAGCTCGTCCGGCACGCTCATCATGCTGCTCACAAGCCTCTTTATCGGCACGGCCATGGGCGCGGGCGTCGCGATCTCAAAGTACTTCGGCGCGGGCGACTATGAAAACGTCTCGCGCGCCGTCCACACGAACCTGGCGTTCGGTATCGTGTCGGGCACACTGCTGACGCTCATCGGCGTATTCCTCACGCCGACGTTTTTGGTCTGGATGAACACCGACGCACAGGTCATGCCGCAGGCGGTCGAATACTTCCGCTACTACTTCCTCGGCGTGCTGGCAACGGTGCTCTACAACATGTGCACGAGCATTCTTAACGCCCTCGGCGACAGCCGGAGGCCCCTGCACTATCTGATCATTTCGTCGCTCGTCAACATCGCGCTCGACCTGCTGTTCATCGGCGCGTTCCGCTGGGGCGTCTGGTCCGCCGCGGTGGCGACTGTCCTCTCCCAGGGGACGAGCTGCGTGCTCTGCCTCATCCACCTGCTCAAAAAGGGCGAGGTCTACACCGTCACGCCGCGCAACATCCGCTTCCACACCGGCATGCTCGGCGAGATCGTGCGATACGGTCTCCCCTCCGGCATCCAGAACTGCGTCATTGGCCTTGCCAATGTCATCGTCCAGTCGCAGATCAACTCGTTCGGCATGCTCGCGATGGCGGCCTACGGCGCGCACTGCAAGATCGAAGGCTTCGCCTTTCTGCCCATCACGAGCTTCACGATGGCCTGCACCACGTTCGTTGGTCAGAACCTCGGCGCCAAGCAGTATGACCGCGCCAAGCGCGGCGCGCGGTTCTGTATCATCATCGCCGTCGTGATGGCCGAGCTCATCGGCCTGTGCTATTACATCTGGGCAAGTCAGCTCATTTCCCTTTTCGACAGCACCCCCGGCGTTGTCGCCCTCGGCGTGCAACAGGCGCGCACGGTGGCACTGTTCTACTGCCTGCTGGCGTTTTCGCACTCTATCGCGGCGGTCTGCCGCGGCGCGGGCCGCGCGGTCGTGCCGATGATGATCATGCTCTCCGTCTGGTGCGTCATCCGCATCATCTACATCATGCTCGTCGTCCACTTCATCGGCGAGATCGGCTACATCTACTGGGCATATCCCCTCACCTGGGCGATCAGCTCCACCATCTATCTCATTTATTACCTGCGCTCTGACTGGGTGCACGGATTTGAAAGGTGACTCTATGTCTTCTCCTGCGTTCCACTTCCGCCTCGCCACGCTTGACGACGCTCCCGCGCTTCTGAGCATCTATGCGCCGTACGTCGAAAAGACGGCCATCTCGTTTGAATACGACGTACCGTCGCTCGACGAATTCCGCCGCCGCATCGCGGATATCTCGCGCAAATACCCTTATCTCGTCGCGGAGGATGAAAATGGCCAGTTTCTCGGCTACGCCTATACGCACACGTTCATCGCGCGTAAGGCCTACGACCACTGTGCGGAGTCGACGATCTATCTCGCCCTCGACGCGCGCAAGCACGGTCTCGGCAAGCGCTTCTACCGCGCGATTGAGGAGCTGTCGCTCGCGCAGAACATCTGCAATCTCTATGCCTGCATCGGCGAGCCGCAGGGCGCGGACGACGAATATTTAACGGACAACAGCATCCGCTTCCATGAGCACATGGGCTTCCGCCGCATCGGCGTGTTCACGCGCAGCGGCTGCAAGTTCGGCCGCTGGTACAACATGTCCTGGGCGGAAAAACTGCTCATGGAGCATCCCGAGCATCCCGAACCGGTCATCCCCTTCCCGCAGCTCGACAAGGCGCTTGTTGCCGACATCCTTCGCCGCGCCGCGGAATAAAGAACCGAAATTTTACAAAAAATCATGCACACCCTATTGACATTGCCGATGGGGTGTGCTATATTTTCGCCCAAGTTAATACCGCAAACCGTTGAAGCGGAGATAACGGCAGTGATGCCTTCACAGAGAGCCTGCGATGCTGAAAATCAGGCAAGATACACATTGTCAAATGGACCGCTGAGGGTGCAGCGAAATGCGTTTTATGCGCAGAGTATCCTGCAACGTGTTGGCATACGTCAGTTGCCGGGAGATATGATGGTATCTCCGCCAAGCGCACGGGTAACCGTGAATTCAAGGTGGCACCGCGGATCGTTCGTTTCTCTCGTATCGCATTCGTCCTTGACAGACTGTACCGTTCTGTCGGGGGCGCTTTTGTTTGCGCAATAAGCTCCTTTGGCAGAACGCCAAAGGAGCTTTTCTTTTTCAGGAGGTCACTCATGCATATCCTACCACCGCTCGAAACCGTCAAAGACATCGCCGCGACGCAGCAGTACGACGTGCTCCCGCTGAGCTGCGAAATTCTTTCCGACTTCATCCCCCCCATCGAAGCGATGCGCATTCTCAAGAACGTGTCCACCCACTGTTACATGCTCGAATCCGCGCAGGCGGACGACCGCTGGGGCCGCTACACGTTTTTGGGCTTCGACCCAAAGCTCGAGATCACGTGCATTGACGGCGAAATGAAGGCCGGCGGCCTCACCGTCCGGACGGATGATCCGTCCCAGTACCTGCGTGAGCTGCTATCAAGCGACAGAAGCCCCCGCTTCGACTACCTCCCCTCCTTCACCGGCGGGCTCGTGGGGTATTTTTCTTACGATTATCTCAAATACAGCGAGCCGAGCGTCCGCTGCGGCGAGCAGGACGAGGACAGCTTCAAGGATGTCGATTTGATGCTCTTTGACAAGGTCATCGCCTTCGATCATGTGCGGCAGAAGATCGTGCTCATCGTCAACATGGCGCTCAGCGACGTCGAGGTCGGCTACAACAAGGCAAAGCTCGAGCTTGAGCAGCTCGTCTCGCTCCTCAAAACCGGCGAAAAGAAGCAGGAAGCGCCGGGGCGGCTCCTCGGCGAAGTCACGCCGCTCTTCTCCAAAGAGCAGTTCTGCGCGATGGTCGAAACCGCCAAGCACCACATCCGCGAGGGCGATATCTTTCAGATCGTACTCTCGAACCGCCTGAGCGCACCGTTCGAGGGGAGCCTGCTTGACACCTACCGCGTGCTGCGCACCATCAATCCCTCGCCGTACATGTTCTACTTTTCCGGCACCGACGTTGAGGTCGCGGGCGCGTCGCCCGAAACGCTCGTCAAGCTCAAAGACGGCGTGCTGCACACCTTTCCCCTCGCGGGGACCCGTCCGCGCGGCAAAACGGACGAGGAGGACAAGGCGCTTGAAGAGAGCCTCCTGCACGACGAAAAGGAGCTTGCCGAGCACAACATGCTCGTCGACCTCGGGCGCAACGACCTCGGCAAGGTCAGCAAATTCGGCACGGTGCAGGTCGAAAAGCTGCACTCCATCGAGCGCTACTCCCACGTGATGCACATCGGCTCCACCGTGCGCGGCGAGATTCGCGATGACTGCGACGCGCTTGACGCCATTGAGGCCGTGCTCCCCGCTGGAACGCTCTCCGGCGCGCCGAAGATCCGTGCCTGCCAGCTCATCGGTGAGCTTGAGAACAACAAGCGCGGCATTTACGGCGGGGCCATCGGCTACATCGACTTCACCGGCAACATGGACACCTGCATCGCCATCCGCATCGCCTACAAGAAAAACGGGCGCGTGTTCGTCCGCAGCGGCGCGGGCATCGTGGCAGATTCCGTCCCCGAAACAGAGTATCAGGAATGCATCAACAAGGCGAAGGCCGTGGTCAGCGCCTTGACGCTTGCGCAGGAGGAAGACCTATGATCCTTTTGATCGACAATTACGACAGCTTTTCCTATAACCTCTACCAGCTCGTTGGCGCGATCGATCCAGACATCCGCGTCATCCGTAACGATGAGTTGCGCATCGAAGAGATCGACGCGCTGCATTCCGCGCGCATCATCCTCTCCCCCGGCCCCGGGCGGCCCGAAGACGCAGGCGTTCTCATCGACGTTGTGAAGACGCTCTCGCCCCGCATCCCGACGCTCGGCGTGTGCCTCGGGCATCAGGCCATCTGTGCCGCCTTCGGTGCGACCGTGACCTATGCTAAAGAGCTAATGCACGGTAAGCAGTCGCTCGTCCACTTCGACACAAGCTCGCGGCTCTTCCAAAACTGCCCCAAGACCGCGCCCGTCGCGCGCTACCATTCCCTCGCGGCCGACGCCGCCACCATGCCGGACTGCCTGAAAGTCACCGCCGTCACAGACGACGGCGAGATCATGGCCGTGCAGCACACAGACTATCCCATCTACGGGGTGCAGTTTCATCCCGAATCCATTATGACGCCGAACGGCAAAACCATGCTGGAAAACTTTTTGAAGGAGAATTGAAACCATGATCAAAGAAGCCATCGTGAAGATCGTCAACAAGGGCGATCTCAGTTATGACGAAGCCTACGCCGTGATGAACGAGATCATGAGCGGCGAGACCACCCCCACCCAGAACGCAGCGTTCCTCGCGGCCCTCTCGACCAAGAGCGCCCGCGCCGAGACGACCGATGAGATCGCAGGCTGCGCCGCCGCCATGCGCGACCACGCCACAAAGGTCGACACTGGCATGGACATCTTCGAGATCGTCGGCACCGGCGGCGACAACGCCCACAGCTTCAACATTTCCACCACCTCCGCCCTTGTCGCGGCGGCGGGCGGCATGAAGGTCGCCAAGCACGGCAACCGCGCCGCCTCGTCCCAGTGCGGCACGGCAGACTGCCTCGAAGCGCTCGGCGTCAACATCCAGCAGAGCCCCGAGCAGTGCGTGACGCTCTTAAAAGAGGTCGGCATGTGCTTCTTCTTTGCGCAGAAGTACCACAGCTCGATGAAATACGTCGGCGCGATCCGTAAGGAGCTGGGCTTCCGCACGGTGTTCAACATCTTGGGGCCGCTGACGAACCCCGGTTCGCCGAAAATGCAGCTGCTCGGCGTGTACGACGAGTACCTTGTCGAGCCGCTCGCGCGCGTGCTCGTGAGCCTTGGCGTCAAGCGCGGCATGGTCGTCTACGGACAGGACAAGCTCGACGAAATTTCCCTCAGCGCGCCGACGAGCGTATGCGAAATTCGTGACGGCTGGTACAAGAGCTATGTCATCACACCCGAGGACTTCGGCTTTGCGCGCTGCACGAAAGACGACCTCAAGGGCGGCGCACCGGAGGAAAACGCTGCCATCACCCGCGCCATCCTGTCGGGTGAAAAGGGCCACAAGCGCAACGCGGTGCTGATGAACGCGGGCGCGGCGCTCTACATCGGCGGCAAGGCGGAGAGCATGAAGGACGGCATCGCCCTCGCCGCCGAGCTCATCGACTCCGGCAAGGCGCTTGAAACGCTCGAGCACTTCATCGCCGTCAGCAACCGCGCGGAGGCGAACGCATGAGCATCCTCGACGAGCTGGCCGCCCACGCCCGCGAGTGCGTGCTGGCAGACAGCGAGAACATGAGCCTTGATATCTTACAGGCGATGTGCCGCGAAAAGGGCCGCGCGAACGGCGCGCGCTTTTACGACGCGCTCAAAAAAGATGATCTGTCCTTCATCTGCGAGGTGAAAAAGGCCTCGCCCTCCAAGGGCGTCATCGCGCGGGACTTTCCCTATCTCGACATCGCGCGCGATTACGAGGCCGCCGGTGCGGACTGCATCTCGTGCCTGACAGAACCCAAGTGGTTTTTGGGCTCGGACAACATCTTCCGCGAAATTCGCGCCGCCGTCTCAACGCCGATGCTGCGCAAGGACTTCACCGTCAGCGACTACCAGCTCTATCAGTCCCGCCTGATGGGCGCGGACTGCGTGCTGCTGATCTGCGCGCTGCTGGACACGAAGGCACTCGCGCAATATCTCGCCGTCTGCGACGAACTCGGTCTCTCCGCGCTCGTGGAGACGCACGACGCGGACGAGATCCGCTCCGCCGTCGCGGCGGGCGCGAAGATCATCGGCGTCAACAATCGCAATCTGAAGGATTTTTCCGTCGACTTTTCCAACGCCGCGCGGCTGCGCGACCGCATCCCGCCGGAGGCGGTCTACGTGGCCGAGTCCGGCGTGCAGAGCACGCAGGACGTCGCCGCGCTCCGCTCGATCGGCGCCGACGCGGTGCTGATCGGCGAAACACTGATGCGAGCCCCCGACAAGGCCAGGCGGCTCGCAGAATTGAGAGGTAACTTATGACCAAGGTGAAACTCTGCGGTCTGTCGCGCGAGAGCGACATTGCCGCCGTCAACAAGCTGAAGCCCGACCTCGTCGGCTTCGTCTTTGCCAAAAAGAGCAAGCGCTATGTGTCCCCCGAGCAGGCAGCAGCACTCAAATCGCTGCTTGCCCCCGGCATTCTGGCCGCTGGGGTGTTCGTCAACGAACCGGTCGAGGCCGTGGCAGAGCTCTTAGACCACGGCGTCATCGATGTCGCGCAGCTCCACGGCAGCGAGGATGACGACTACATCGCGCGCCTGCGCGCACTGACGGACAAGCCCATCTTCCGCGCGTTCAAGGTGAAAAGCGAAGCCGACCTCCCCGCCATCGAAAACTGCGCCGCCGACCTCGTGCTGCTCGACTCCGGCGCAGGCACGGGCAAGACATTCGACTGGAGCCTCGTCCAGAGCGTGCAGCGGCCCTATTTCCTCGCCGGCGGGCTCGACCCCGACAATGTCGCGGACGCCATCGCCGCGCTGCACCCCTACGGCGTGGACGTGAGCTCCGGCATCGAGACGGACGGCGTCAAAGACGAAAGCAAAATGGCAGCGTTCGTTGCCGCCGCGCGCAAGGAGGGCTAAGGCATGTCGAATCCGAACGGGCGCTTTGGCGTGCACGGCGGACAGTACGTCCCCGAAACGCTGATGAACGCCATCATCGAGCTTGAGGAGGCCTACAACTACTACAAGGCCGACCCCGATTTTCAACATGAGCTGATGCAGCTTTTGAACGACTACGCGGGCCGTCCCTCGCGTCTTTACTACGCGGAGAAGATGACAAAGGACCTCGGCGGCGCAAAAATCTACTTAAAGCGCGAGGACCTGAACCACACCGGCGCGCACAAGATCAACAACGTGCTCGGTCAGGCGCTGCTCGCGAAAAAGATGGGCAAAACGCGCCTGATCGCCGAGACCGGCGCGGGCCAGCACGGCGTGGCGACCGCCACCGCCGCAGCGCTGATGGGCATGGAGTGCGTCGTTTTCATGGGCAAGGAGGACACCATCCGCCAAGCACTGAATGTCTACCGCATGCGCCTTCTCGGCGCGACGGTCATGCCCGTCAACTCTGGTACCGCCACGCTCAAGGACGCCGTGTCCGAAGCCATGCGCGAGTGGACGACGCGCATCAGCGACACGCACTACTGTCTCGGCTCTGTCATGGGGCCACACCCCTTCCCCACCATCGTACGCGATTTCCAGTCTGTCATCTCAAGCGAGATCAAGCAGCAGATGCTCGAAAAGGAAGGACGTCTGCCCGATGCCGTGGTCGCGTGCGTCGGCGGCGGCTCGAACGCCATCGGCAGCTTTTACCATTTCATCGACGATCCTGCTGTGCGCCTCATCGGTGTTGAGGCCGCGGGCCGCGGCATCGACACGCTTGAGACCGCCGCGACCATCTCGACCGGCAGGCTCGGCATATTCCACGGCATGAAGTCCTACTTCTGCCAGGACGAGTACGGTCAGATCGCGCCGGTGTATTCCATCTCCGCCGGTCTCGACTACCCCGGCGTCGGCCCTGAGCATGCGTACCTGCACGACATCGGCCGCGCAGAGTATGTTGCCATCACCGATGAGGAGGCCGTGCAGGCGTTCGAATACCTCGCCCGCACGGAGGGCATCATTCCCGCCATCGAATCGGCCCACGCCGTCGCCTACGCGCGAAAGCTCGCACCCACGATGGGGAGCGATCAGCTTCTTGTCGTCACGATCTCCGGCCGCGGCGACAAGGACTGCGCCGCCATCGCCCGCTACAGAGGGGAGGATCTTCATGAGTGATCTTGCAAGAGCATTTGACCACGGCAAGGCGTTCATCGCCTTTCTGACCTGCGGCGACCCCGATCTTGAAACGACCGCGGCTGCCGTCCGCGCTGCCGCGCAAAACGGCGCCGACCTCATCGAGCTCGGCATTCCCTTCTCTGACCCCACGGCGGAGGGGCCCGTCATTCAGGCCGCTAACCTGCGCGCCCTGCAAAGCGGCGTAACGACCGACAAGATTTTCGATCTCGTGCGCGAGCTGCGGCGCGGCGTGACGATCCCCATGGTTTTTATGACGTATGCGAATGTCGTCTTTTCCTACGGCACAGAGCGCTTTTTGTCCAACTGCCGCGATGTTGGCATCGACGGGCTCATCCTGCCGGACGTGCCGTATGAGGAAAAGGAAGAATTTCTCCCCGCGTGCCGCAGGTACGGCGTCGACTTTATCTCCCTCATCGCGCCGACGTCGGAGAACCGCATTGCGATGATCGCGCGCGAGGCCGAGGGCTTCCTCTATATCGTCTCGTCGCTCGGTGTCACGGGCGAGCGCAGCGAGATCAAGACCGACCTCGCCTCCATCGTCTCCCTCGTGCGGGAAAACACAGATATTCCCTGCGCCATCGGCTTTGGCATCTCCACGCCCGAGCAGGCGAAGAAGATGGCCGACCTCTCCGACGGCGCGATCGTCGGCTCCGCCATCGTCAAGCTCCTTGCCCAGTACAGCAAGGACGCGCCCGAGCACATCGGTGCGTATGTAAAAGAAATGAAGGACGCGCTGCGGTGAAAACAGGAAAAAGGGGCCTCTGCTTTGATGCAGAGGCTCCTTTTTTACATAAATATGCTTTATCGTCCCGTCATTCGACGGAGAACGTCTCTCCGAAGGCGGAAACGCTGCTCACCGTTTCCGGGTCAAGAATTTCATCCATCCGGAAGCAGTAGCGCCCGCGCTCATCGGCACAATTCGTTATAAGGAACAACCAGTCCGCCGCGCCGACCGTTTCGCCGTTTTGCAGCGTCACCTCGGGAGCGATGCTCTCCTTCCCGTCGTCGCTGTAGATGGGCTCAACCGTTTCTTTCAGATCATCCGTTCCCTGCTTGATCTCGCAGGTCAGCGAGAGCGGCGAGACATAGAGCGTCGTCAGAACAGCGTTCTTTCCCTCGATCTCGATCGGCTCATTCACCGTGCACAGGCGTCCCGGATCAGTCTCCGGCAGAGTGAATGTGCAGCTCCAGCGCCCGGGAACGACAAGTTCTTCCAAACAGTTATCCCGATACAGGCCATCGAGCGTCAACTTCACCTTCGCACCGATGAAGTTGAATTCTCCTTTCAGAGAATGAATCGTCATCAAAATCGTGGCATGGCGGCCCGTCTCATCCTCCGTGCTGCTTGGCAATACCTCCCAGCCAATGCCGTAGGTCTGCATTTTCACTCCGTCCCTGGACGTTGCGGACACGCTCCGATCGAATGCGTAGTAGTCCTGATCCAGTATTGTCCCCTCCGGCGCGGTAAAGTCGATGAGGACCGCCGCACAATAGCGGTCGGCGATGACCTGCTCGATGCGCAGCACCGCGCCGCTGTCCCGCTTCACAATGTTCATCGGGACCGCCGCGGTCGCGAGCAGCTCTTCCTGCTCCGCCGTTGCTTCAAAGTACTCCGCCAACCGCTGATCCAGTCCAAGCGCCGCTGCAGCTGCCGCCATGCAGCACAGGATCGCGATGACCGCCGCAAGCACCGCCGTCGTGCGCAGGCGGCCTCTTCTTTTTGTCTTGTGCGTCATGTTCATTACCTCCGAAAGTGTGTCTTCGGAGGCGTGAAGCGCGGAGATCGTCTCCTGATATAGGTTTTCGTCAAACATCGTTGTTCGCCTCCTGAAGATTGGTTTTGAGCTGTTCCCGCCCGCGCCGCAATCGGGTGCGGACGGTCGCGTTGGGAATGCCAAGGAATTGGGAGATCTCCTCGCAGGAGTAGCCCTCGTAATAATGCAGGAAGAGCGGCACACGGTATTTCTGCGGCAGCGCCATCACGGCATGAAAAAGCTCGCTGTGCTCCGGCGTTTTGAACGCAAGCTGCTCGGCATAGTCCTCGATCGGCTCCGTCCGCTTCCACGGAGAGAGGAACGCCCGCTTGCACTCGTTGACCGTAACGCGGATGAGCCAGTACCTGACGTGATCCTCGCTCTCAAACGGTTTGTCCGTGCGGTAGAGCTTGAGCAGCACCTCCTGCGTGATGTCGTCCGATTCCGAGCGGCTTTTGGTGTAGTGGAGCGCCAGACGGAACACCATGTCCATATACTTTTTTGCAAGATACGAAAACTGTTCTTCTGTCAACATAGGATTCTCCTTGAAAGGCCTTTCACTTACTATATCATTCAGGCTGCGGAAATGTTTCACATTTGAAAAGATTTTTTGAAACGGCCCTGCATTCTGACGCAAGCGAAACAAGAGGGAAATTTTTGTTAGGAAGGCTGTTCGTAAAGTGCAAAAAATAACACTGCTTTCTGATCTCTAAAAAATCCAGTTCTCTACCACCCCAAGGAATCTAATGTAAAAGAAAAAACTCAAGGGAAAAACCCTTGAGTTTCAACACTTTGGTGCGCGAGGCGGGACTTGAACAGCAGCATTTCTGTTTTTAGCAACTTTTCTCGTGCAATTATGTATCAAACAGTCCGAAATGTAAAATGATCTGTACCAGTCAGTCCGATTGTTTTATAGAAGATGACCCGCTAAAGGGTCAAAATAAGGGTCAAATTCAGGCTCACGAAAGGACGATTACACAATGGAAATTACTTATAGTAAGTATGGAGAGTACTACCCGCCGGATCTGTTGGTATCCAGGGAAGAACCGACTTACGGACGCTTTGGCCGTATGCGGCTAAAGTATCTAAAGGCGCATCGCCGAGTGACCTATATCAATTTGAAAACCTCCGGTGAACTGATGCATCACCTCAATGAGATCGACCGTGAGGCAAATGAAATGCTGCGGTTGCTAATTGAGCAGATGGCGCAGGCGCAAGGTATCTCAGAGCAGTTGAAGAAAGAAGATCAAATGGCGTGGGTCGGAACCATGAACAACATCCGCAACGCAGCGGAGGAAGTTGTACTGCGCAATATCATAAACAAGTAAAGTGCAATACTCCGGAGGAAGGGTGTTTACCACCCTTCCTCCCATTCGTCCCAAGCCTCGTCGAGGTCCTCATAGTCCCCGTCTTCATATAGATCTTCAGGATCATCGTAGTCTTCCCGCAGACTGGCACCACTGCCGGGACCGGTATCAGAAAAATTTCCTGAATCGGCGGTCTGTGTCTCACCTTTCTGTCCGGGGTAATACTGTGAGAAGGACTTCAGCATAAATTCGCTGTCGTTTTTCCACTGAGCACACATACCGGCGGCGATGATCTCGCCGTTTTCATCGTACCAGTAGACATTAAAGTATTTTGCCCCAGTTCCAGCTTGTCAAAGTTCTTACAGTCAAGTCTCTTATCCGGAGCCCCCAGCGTGGTGTATTTGAGGCAGCGTACCGGCATTCCCTCAACAGGCAGTTTACCAGAATACCGTTCTTTTTCCGTTTGTTGTGCGTCTACTTTTTTGACTTTTTCCTCATTAACTCCGCTATTTTGGGTTTTCAAATCCGTGCTGTTCGTCGTTGGCGGCGCCGGCTCGTCATGACTTTGAACGGTGCTGTTCCAACGGAGGCTAGCAAATATCCCGACGCAAAGCATCGCAAGCACAGCAAAAGCAATGATTACTCCGCCGCTGAGCTTTTTCCGCTCCGCCGAAGCAACTTGCGGCATATCCGTTTTCTCAGCATCGGAAATCTTCTCCGTGTTCTCCTGTTCCGATACTGCCTCTCGGCTGCGCGCCGCACACAGTTCCTCAAACTCCTGATAAGGGACTTCCCACTTTTTTCTCGGAAAGTGGTTTCCTCCCAACGCCGCCATAAATCGCGCCATGAGTTCCGGTCTTCCCGACTCCGCCGCGGCATCTATCAAGTGATATTGTTCCTCGCCGACATAAGCGCTTTGGAAAATGCAGCATACCAGTTTTTCATTTCTTGCCAGTTCGTCCAAAAGAGTTTCACAAAAATCATCCTCACCGTAGGGACAGCAGGTATGCAGCAGTCACTCTGCTTCCCGTGGAGACTTCAATCTGCTCCCTGCCGTGCGCAGCAGTGTTCCCCACATAGCGATGCCCATCTCTTGATTCTCACCGTAGGCTCGCTCAATGATCTCCGATGCACCCATAGCTGAAAGCTCATCCATGTCCCACGCACTAAAGTACTCGGAAAATTTTCGCAGCAGCAATGCCGTGTCAGGATCAGCTGTCGCCGCAAGGCTCTCCGGCGTCAGTTCGGGAAGCTCTTCCTCAATTTTCTCCGGTATCGGCTGTTGGCATCTCCGTAGAGTCCCGCAGTCACCGCACCAACCGCACTCCCAGTAACCGCCGTGTATCATAACAGTCTCGCCACAGGTCGGACAACGCATAGAATTCACCTACTTTTGCCTATGCTGCGCCAAAATACTTTTCGAAAAATCGCGATAAGCGATTTATAATGTTTTCTTTCTTCTTTGCCCGGTCACTGCCGCCAAAGCGGGAAACCGGCGGCATGATCCTGTCAAAATCCGTTCCCGTCGTCTTCAGTGTACCATCTCGGAATGAGTTATCAATAAAGTGCCTGGCTTCATCCGGCTTCAGTTTTTATACTTTCTGCGTCATCCACTTCTTATGATAAAAGCGGTGGCAGGATATGGCGGCGCGCACAGCCCAATCCGCAATCGCAGCCCCCCAGACAGCAGCAAGTCCCCAGTCAAATAAATGAATTAGAGTGTATGCCAGCGGCAAGCGAACCACCCACATGCCAAGCAGAGAAATGACAAATGGCCAGCGGGTGTCACCAGCTCCGCGCAGCACTCCACCAAGAACAACGCCAATCGCCAGCAGTGGCTCTGCAAATGCCTCAATGCGCAACATCTGCGCCGCTAGCAGAATTGTTTCTGTGTCATCTGTAAAAAGATCAATAATCGGCACTGCAAACAAAAACATTGCTGTACTGGTGACGAGCATCACGATAATACCTAAACGATTACACCAACGTCCGTAGTGCAGGGCAAGGTCTTTTTCCTCCGCGCCCAGCGACTGTGCCACCAGCGTTGTTCCTGCCGTTGCAAAGCCATAGACTGGCAGATAACAAATCTTTTCCCCCGTATCCGCTAAAAGATTTGCCGACAGTGCCATTGTTCCGAGTCCGGTAATTATCGAGGTCGCCGCAATTTGGCCAAACGATATTGTCATGCGCTCCATTGCAGTCGGTACAGCCAGGCGAATTGCCCGCCGAATAATAAAACTGTCCGGAGAAAAGTCTTCCTTTAGGCTGATCTGATAAGGTGTTTGCCGTAAGAAAAGAATCAGAAGAAGGCCTATACCGGAGAACGCTATAGACATTGAAGTTGCCGCTGCAGCACCGCTGACACCCAGTCCGGCACGCTGCAGCAAAAAATTTTTGCCAAATAATTGTATTTCCTTTGAGGGATAAATCAGCAGGTAATTTCCAACCACATTGATAATATTTGTTAAAATATTGAATTTCATCGGTGTCTTGGTATCCCCGGCACAGCGCAGCAAGTTTGAACAGACGATGAGAGAAATATTAAACAGATATCCCATGCCGATAATACGCAAGTAACTTCTAGCAAGCGGCACAACTTCCTTTTCCGCATGCATCCAGGCAGGAAGATTCGGCGCAATGAAAAGGGTGACAATCAACGTCAAAAAAATACCAGCCACGCCGATCGCCAGAATGGATTGGCGAATGATAACTTTTGCCTGCTCATAGTTTCCCTCTCCGATGGAATGTGCTGCCAGCACAGAGTATCCAATGCCGACTGCATTCATAAAGCCATTGATGAGCCAAATTGTCGACATAGTTATACTGACCGCTGCTGTTGCATTTACTCCGATGCTTCCGACCATAGCAGTATCCACGTAGTTAACAGCTGTCTGCAGCAGGAGCTCCACAATGGTCGGCCAGGATAGAAAAAGGACCTGCTTCCAGGCAGGAATGTTTCTGTCAAAGAAATTTTGCTGTTTCAGCATGCTGTTTTCCTTTCGCTATATAATAATGCAAAGGCTCACCGCTGACGTCTGCACGCGGTAAGCCTTGCATAACATTCATATCACTATTTTTTCATTTTGTCAACGCTTGAAAATGCGGCGAACCCGGTGGTTGATAAGGCTGAAGAAGTAGGTGCCGGAGTGCTTGGAATTGGCAAGCAGCTCTGTCAGCTCGACCTCCTCGTCGCCATCCTGACCAATTAGAAGCATCTGATCATTGACACAGACATCGGGGATATCCGTTATATCGACAAAACCCTGGTCCATATTGAGTGACAGAATCGGTGCTTTTTGTCCCTTTATCATGACGAAGCCACCATTGCCAGGCAAATCATCCGGATAACCGTCTGAATAGCCAAAGCTAGTCACAGCCACTTTCATATCACGGGATGCTGTGAGTGCAAGTCCGTAGTCAAAGCGTTCACCGGCCTTGACTTCATTAATCTGAGCAACAAAGCCGCGCCAGTACAGAACCTTCTCCAGCCCAAGCCGATTAAATTGATCCACTGACCAGTCATATCCAACCAGAAGAAGCAGACTGCGTACCATGTTGTAATGATACTGTGGGAAGCGGACGGTTGCCGGAGTGTTCGCTGCGTGACAGTATTTCAGCGTAATGCCTGCCGCTTTGATCTGTGCAAGGCCGCTGTCAAATGTAGCCGCCTCCTGTTCGATGATGGCGGTATCGATTTTTGCTGAATTAGAAAAATGAGTGTAGGCACCCTCAATATCAATCCCCGGCAGCCCATTGATGTCATTCAGCAAAGCCGCCAGTTCGTCACCCGGTTTCGCACCCATACGGCCTAGCCCGCTGTTGATCTTGATGTGTACTTTCGCCGTTGTTCCACGCTTTACTGCCTCTGCGGAAAGAGCGCGCGCATAGTCCGCATTGGAAAGTGTGGTGGTAATTTTATTTTCAACCACATAAGGGATATTGTTAAACGGGGTTCCGCCGAGCACTAGAATGTCACAGTTCACTCCGAAATTACGAATGCGTTCCGCCTCAATGGTATGCCCTACACAGAGCATATCAAACTGGCATTCACTTACCAAAAACTCTGCAATCTCTTCGAGTCCGTGCCCGCAGGTAGCTCCCTTGAGCACAGGCAGGAACTTGACATTTTCTCCTATGTGCGCACGTATTTTCTCCACATTGCGTTTGATTTTTTGAAGATCAACCACAACATAGGAATTGCCGGTGATGCCAGTCAGGTCTTCCATTACATAAACACTCCTTTATGGTTTCATTCATCTGTTAGTAGATAGAGGGGGAAAGGAAATCTTTCCCCCTCTCAGTCTGTCGAGGAACCCGGTCTGTACTCAGGAGCAGACTGGGTCTCGAACATATATGAGCGAAAAAACAGCAAAACGAAACGAGGACAACAGATTTCTCCATTTCCATGTGTCCAATTTTTTCAAGTTCATGGCAACAAACTTAAGCTTCACCCAGTTCGTCACTTGAGCCAAGCCTCTGTATTGCGTATAACGCATCGCGTGTTTTTCCTTGGCGTCCGCGAAGACCCGTTCAATGGTTTCCTTTCGGCACTTGTAGAGCTGCGCGTACGCAAGCGTATATCTGGCATCGTCCGCCAATTCCTCATAGTCCTTCCAGATATGCCGCTGCACCGTTTTGATACAGTTCTTGGTCTGCGGGCGCTTGTAGGCTGTGGAAAGGACTCTGCCATCGCCAAATACTTTCTTGCAGATATGAGGCGTTTTGTAAGCGGCATCGGCCACAACGGACTCTACCTGTGGAAAATTTTCCGTTACTTTGTCGTAAACTTCATCAAAGGCCACGCTGTCATGGACATTGCCGGGTGTCACAACTGTTTCCAGCACGAAACCGTTCTTGTCGCAGGCGGTATGCGCCTCATAGGCGAACTGTCGCTTATGCTCGTCCTTTACGAATAAGCCGCAGTCCGGATCTGTCGTGCTTTTGGTTACAGTACGAAAGCCTTGCTTCTTCCTGCGGGACAGCTTCTTCTTAGAGGTGTTGTCGTTGTGCTTCTTGGGAGAGGCCGGAGGATCGTTGTCATCATCAAAGGGCTTCTTGTCATGCGCTTCTCTATCCGCGTTGACCTCTTCCATCAATTCTTTTGCATAGTGCCTGGCAGCTGCTGGGATCTGTTCCTTCATCTGCTTCTTCGTGTTGG
>QWCE01000168.1_pt1 | contig 122135 bp, 98 predicted proteins | sample 1972531 | NCBI WGS metagenome assembly QWCE01 (sample SAMN09866716, study PRJNA288562) | Human gut metagenome isolate term4_stool, whole genome shotgun sequencing... | reverse complement strand
GATGTTTTCACCCGGGTGGAATTCAGTACCTCTTTGACGAACGATGATGTTACCTGCTTTGCAAGCTTCGCCACCAAATATCTTAACGCCTAATCTTTTGCTCTGTGATTCGCGGCCGTTCTTAGAACTACCGACACCTTTCTTATGTGCCATTTCTTCTTACTTTTAAAAATTGATTAAGCTACTACTTCTGTAATTGTTAACTCTGTGAACTGCTGACGGTGACCGTTCAACTTTCTGTGACCTTTTCTTCTTTTCTTGTGGAAAACAAGTACTTTGTCACCTTTAACCAGGCTTGAAACAATCTGGCAGACTACTTTTGCACCGTCTACAGTAGGAGCACCTACAGTAACGTTTCCGTCTTTGTCTACCAAAAGAACTTTGTCAAATTCTACAGTTGCACCATTCTCTGCATTCTGAATGTGGTGAACGAACAATTTCTGGCCAGCTTCAGCTTTAAATTGCTGACCGTTGATTTCTACAATTGCGTACATCTTATATAAATAAATGTAAGTTAGCTCCGTCGGGTGGTCTTTAATCACTTAAAAAACACTTGCTCAAACCCGGTGCGGAATAATCAGGGCACAAAATTACTGCTTTTATTTGTTTCGGACAAGTTTTTCTTTTTCTTTTTTGTTGTGCAGTATGTTATTTTACTCTTTTTCTTCTTTCAGGCAAGGGCAGTTAGAAGGTTGATTACTAAATGGAATATGACTTTATTCATTCTGTCACTTTGATAATCGGAACTCCTCAGAATCGTTTATTTCGGACGGGGACGCTTGCCCGAATGAAAAAACGCGTTCTACAGGATTTTTCTGATGACATATTTCTTTGGATTTTTGATTGATTGTATGCATGAGGAAAGAAAAGATGTCTTGATGGCGGTGAAAGTGTTGCGGATGGGATCGTATCCCGGTTATTCTGTCATTCCAGAAAGCTCTGCCTGCGGGTGCCAACCGGAAGATGGAGTTTTCCTTTCAAGCCGGATTTTGAATAACAATAGGAGATATTGGAGAAAACAATAGGAGATATTTTCAAAACACAAGGACATTTTTGGTAAATGCTTACTTCTTTCCGGGTAAATGCTTACTTCTTTCTGCTAAAATGCCTGCTTCTTTTCGCAAAAAGCCCGGCTTTTCAACCTCGGAAGCCCGGCTCTCCGGCCCCTTAAGCCTCCGTTGGGCTTTTTTCTTCTCTCCGAGCATTGGAAACGGACAAGGACTCTGTTATAAAAAACAGATGTTTGCTTTCTTTTTGCACCGTTATTCGGCGAATGGATAACATCCGGTTGATTGCTCAGAGCGAACAGTCGGCTTTGTCGTCCGGAACGGAAATTAGCTGACCAAGGGAACTGATGATTCTGTCGTAGGGATAAGCCTGAAACTCTTCGGCAGTGGTCATACCGCTGGTAACACCGGCAAAAGAAACTCCGGCAGCGGCGGCCGTTCCTGCATCCACTGTACTGTCACCGATGTATAATACTTCTTCGGGGCATGCCTTCAATCGGTCAATGGCAAGTAACAAACCTTCAGGATCGGGTTTATGATGTGTCACATCTTCACCTCCGATAATAATGTCAAACCAATCATCCGGCATGTGATTTTTCAGGAAACTCAGTATCCGGAACCGGTATTTGGTTGAAATGATTCCGATACGGGCCCCTTGTTTTTTCAGGTACGTAAGCGTGGGGAGAGTATCCGGGAAAAGGATGGTGTTTGCATTCATATATACATCTGCCTCTTTGGCATACTCTTGTCTGAATGCTTCCAGTTGACTGGCGTCAGTAATTCCTGTAAGGATGCTGAATGATTCTTCAAGCGTTTTCCCAATGGTACGTTTAATGGTATCATCGGTGACACCGGTGTAGCCGTGTCTCTCGAGCACGCTTCTGAAGCAGGTTACGATACCGCGTGAAGAGTCTGCTAACGTATAGTCAAAGTCGAATAAATAAACCGTGTATTTCATTTGCGGAATTTTCGGCAAAGATAGTGATTTTTTTATTTCAATAAAGCTTATTTGCGCACTCTGCCTCCCGATATCCAATGGGTACGGTAATAGGGCTCGTTGAGGCTGCTGACAATTACCCCTTGGCTGGTGCTGGCATGAACAAACTTTCCATCCTTGAGATAGATGCCCACGTGGGCCACTTTTCTGCGCGATTTCCGGCTGCTGAAAAATACCAGATCACCTTCCCGAAGATTCCGCCGGGCAACTTTGCTGCTCTCTTTCTTCTGGCCGTCTGTACTTCGTTGCAGTTTGATGTGATACACCTTTTTATAAATCTGGCAAGTCATTCCCGAGCAGTCAGTACCACGTTTCGTCTCCCCACCTCCCCGGTAAGGGGTACCTATCCACTGGGCCGCCTCCAGATAAAGTTTGTGATTATCTTCCATTCCGATGTCCACACCCAGGCGTACAGAAGCGCGGGCGAGTGCCTTATAATCAAGTCTGGGGACAGAAGTACGGCAAGCACTCAGGCTGACAACCAAAGCAGTAAGGAGCAACAGATTAAAAAGATGTCTCTTCATACGTTTTTATTCTTCTACATTAAAGTAATCTTCCAGTTCTTTTTCAGCCGAATTATTCTCGTTCACAATGTCACGGATGATAATTCCGTGTTCAAGTACTGCGATGCGGGGACAAACATCTACCGTGTGGTTCAGATTATGGCTCGAAATGATGACTGTGGCATTATGTTCTTCATTATACTTTTTCAGCAGGTGCTTGATTACGGATTGCGAACTCGGATCGAGAAAGTTGAATGGTTCATCCAAAATTATCAATTTGGGATAATGCAACATGGCCGATATGATTCCTATTTTTTGCTTATTTCCCGCGGAAAAATTACGGATAAACTTCTTTTGCCCCAGTACTTCTCCGTTCATAAAACGTTCGAAAGCGGTCAAACGTTCATCCACCTCCTCTTTTTTCAGTCCATACATTTTGCCGATGAAATAGAAATACTCCTCCGGAGTCAGGTAGCCGATCAGAAAACCATCATCGATAAATGCACCGGTGAAACTTTTCCAGTCTTCACTTTGATTCACATGGATGTCATTAATAATGACCTCTCCGGAGTCAGCTTTCAGCAAATCCAGCATTAAACGGAATAAAGTTGTTTTTCCGGCTCCATTGTTACCTACCAGGCCAATCATTTCTCCTTGATTGATTGTGTAGCTATCGATATCGATAGCTGTTTGGGTACCGAAATTTTTTCGGAGGTTATGTATGGTAATCATATTCTTTTTTGTTTGATAAATATTGAATCGTTATTTACTATCTCTGAATCCTTCCATATTTTCGTAGCGGCGTTGCATGAAACGGACATATACATTGTTTATCCACATAGGGGAGGTCAGGGTGAAGCCTAATCCGATGATTAATATAACAATGTAGGCCCATGTTTGTCCCAGCAGCATGGGGAGCGTACCATAGAGTGTGGTTGGTACGATGAAAACTCCAAGACTGATTAGCATCTGCATTCCGCTATTCGTGCTTTGTTTGCCTGTGATGCTTTCATTGAGTGGTACGGTTTTATGGTTGTATACCGCCAGTTGGAACAAGATGCAATAGACGGGACCTGTTGTCAGAAAGATTAGTGCGACAGCACCCAGCAGGCTGGCTTTTCCCATCACAAAAGCCGGTATCAGCAGGATCAGCGGAATGATTTCCGCCAAGCTATAGATATAATATTTGGCTGTCAACAGGCTTTTGATAGATTCTTTGCGAGTCATCAGTCCGTCGATATAGTTTCCTTCAAATCCCATAAGTTGTATCAGAATCACCATACCGAATCCAAGGAAAGAGTATACCAGGACAAAACTCTTCATGTGGTCATACGTACTGCTGAAACTCAGTATGATGGAGAAGATGATTACGAGCATTGCTACCGATCGGAGTGAGGCCTTACAGCGTTTGTTTCGTAGGAGCATTTTCAACTCCAGGCGCATGTATTCGCCCACCTCTCCGTAACGTTCCAGGAAACGGTATTCGGATACGGTTTTTACTTTTGTGTCTTCTACTTTATTGATTTCGTTGTATATTAAACCGGTCATCACTTTACGGTTGATACACCATATCAGAACAGTGGCTGCCAATGTACCCAGGTAAGCAAGTAGATTTCCTTCGATATAACCTTCTCCCAAGTTCATGAAAAAGTCACTTATAAATTCCGTTTTGGGAATAAAAATAGCGATGGCAATTCCACTGTAGACAACGATGGGAAGTAACACCCACCAAATATGTTCGTTAATCAGCGTACGGCAAAGCAGATACCAATATCCGTTGAAAACCATCAGTAACCAAATGCCGATGCTGTAAGTGAGAACTCCTGATATTCCATAAAAAGGAAAGACTGTGAGTGCTGCGAACGGCACGAACAGGAACAGCCAGATAAGATTGAAAGAGCTGAGCCCGTGGCGGAGAAGCAGAAAGTCGAGTATACGGCTTCGTTTTACCGGAAGTAGCAGGTAAGGTTTTACTTCTTGTGTAGGAGTTTTTTGGAAGGGGAAACGTATTACAAAGTCCAGGGCAAGCGCAAATATCAGTCCACTGTTCAAAATATGATAGGCTTCCATATTGGGAACTTCTGTGCTGATGGCTTTTGCCAGACCGATGCCAATAAATATAAAGTAAGCACCCCAGAAAATAAAGGAGGCATACATGATGTATTTGCCGATTTTATTCTTTTCGTACATCGGATGCCGTTTGGCAGCAAGTTTGCCGTGTCGACGCAATTCGTTGAATAGCATAGTTTGTTATAGTTTAAGGGAGGGGGGGAGAGCAAAACCACCACAGATTACACCGGTTTTCATTGTCTGAGTTTCATTCTCGGATTTTGAATGACTGTGATTCTAATCTGTGAAATCTGTGGTGGAAAAGATTTTTTGATGCTCTTTGCTTTTAGGATTGATTATTTATTTTCCGCACTGACCATTGTCACTTCCACCTCGTTCTTTTGTTTGAACAGGTCGTCTGCGAATTTCCGAATATCATTTACCGTAATGCTGTTGACTATCTTTTCGTAGTCATTCACACGGTTAACGCCGGTATACAGGTATTCGTCGATACTTCCCAACCAGTAGCTATTCTCTTTCAGGTCCTCGGTATGCTTTTTCAGCATGTACTCTTTCACCTTATTCAAGTTGGTTTCTGACGGACCGGTTTTCGCTATGTCGGTTATCTCGTCAAAGATGATTTTCATCAATTTCTCTTTCTTGTCGGGGGCTGTATCGAAGATAATCTGCAAAAATATTTTTTCTTTGGGATATTTTTGTAACCTTCCACCTACGTATACTCCATAGGTACCTCCCTCGTCTTCACGTACTTTTTCTGTGTAAACCAGATCAAGTATCTGGCTTGTCATGCCGAGCAGAAGGTTGTTTCTCAGATCATATTTGCAGTCTCCGCTATAAAACACGAATACCGAAGCTTTGGGCGTTTCCTGTTTCTTGGTGAATTCGTTCTTGTAAACACCCTGACGCACTTCTATTTTGTTATCTTTAAAAGTCTCCTGACGATTGATGGCAGGGAGTGCACCCAGGTATTCCGCAATGACCGGTTTCATCTTTTCTACGTCTACGTTACCGACAAAGATGAATGTGAAGTCGCTTGCATCTTTAAAACGATCCTGATACATAGACAGAATCTTATTGTAATCCATCTGATCCACCATATCGGCTTTTATGCGTCTGGCTCTCGGATGATTCATATAAACACCGGCCTGAATGGAGTCGTTGAATGCCACATTCGGGTTCAGTTCCTGATTTTTTAACGTGGCTTTACTACGACTTTTATAAGATGCAAATGCATCGTTGTCTCTGCGCGGGGCGGTGAATGTGAGGTAAGTGAGTTGCATCATCGTTTCAAAATCTTTGGGAGAGCAACTTCCTGAAACGTTTTCGGTCGTGAGTGAGATATTGTAATTGACCGATGCTTTCTTTCCGGCAAGCACTTTCTCAAGATCTACCGCACTGAAGTTACCTAAGCCACCGGCGCCGACAGCATCCAGACCACTTATATTAATGATTTCCGAATCGGGGAATAAAGAACTGCCTCCCAGACTGACACCTTTCATACGGATTTCGTCTGCTTTGAAATCGGTCTTTTTTATAATTACCTTTACCCCGTTAGATAGAGTCAGAGTAGTTGTTCCAAAGATATCATCTTTCGTTTCGGAAACAATTTTCCCCCCTTTCGGAGCTTCGGCCATCAAAGGTTCGTCTGATACCTTGTCTACATAAGCAGTCAGTTTCTCCGCTTTTGCATCTTTCAGCAGTTTGTTTATGGTCGCTTCGGAAGGCAGTTTCAGACCTTCTTTTTCAGGAGCGAAAAGAGCTACTACCTGATTATTGTCCGTAATAAGACCTTTCATCAATTGGTTAATTGCTGCCACCGGAATATTTGGAGCTATCTGATTGATAAAAGTATATTCGTTTTCAATACCCGGTATTGGTTCGTTATCAAGGAAGTGACGGACATATTCGTCCACATATTTATTATTTTTCTGTTTATCCCGTTCGTTGTAAGCCGACTCCAATTGGCGTAAGTATTCTGCACGGGCACGGTTGTATTCCGTTTCGGTAAAGCCGAACTGGCGGGCACGTTCTATTTCGCGCAGCAGGGTGGCGATACCATTATCTATGCTGTCTTCTTTGCAGACCACAACTCCGAGAAAGGCATCCTTGGTTTTGGATACGAAAAAGTTGCCGTCTTGCGTTCCGGCATAGATATAAGGCGGGTTAGCCGTTTGTGCCAATTCATTTAAACGTGCGTTCAGCATACTGCTGATCAGATCCTTGGCATACTGCTGTATCAGGTAGTCCACATTGCCTTTCTGATTGTCAGGAATTGCTTCGTGCTTATTGAAAAGAAGAACCTGTACATGAGGTTGTTCCTTATCTTTCAGGATACAGATGATCGGTTCTTTATTATCGGCAACCGGATAATAGATGCGTTCGGCGGCATTCGGCTGTGCCGGAATATCGGCGAACATTGTTTTGATCTTGGCTTCTACGGCATCTACGTCGATATCACCGACAATGACGATTCCCTGTAGGTCCGGACGGTACCACTTTTCATAGTAGTCTCTCAGTGTTTGTGGCTTGAAGTTCATCACTACGTCCATGGTTCCAATGGGGAAACTGTTGGCATATTTATCGCCCGGATACATCATCGGTAGAAGTTTCTCTTGCATACGCATCATGGCACTCATACGGGTACGCCATTCCTCATTGATGACACCTCGTTCTTTATCAATTTCCTTCGGATCGAGGGTCAGGTCATTGCTCCAGTCGTGGAGGATCAGTAAACAAGAATCTACTGCTCCGGGAGTGTTGACCGGTACATTGGAGATGTTGTAAACCGTTTCGTCGATGGAAGTATATGCATTCAGATTCTCACCGAACTTTACTCCGATACGTTCCAGATACTGTTTCAGCGCATCACCCGGGAAGTGAGTGGTCCCATTGAAACACATATGTTCCAGAAAGTGTGCCAATCCACGTTGGTTTTCTTCTTCTTGGATAGAGCCCACTTTCTGGGCAATGTAGAAGTCGGCACGGTTGGCGGGCAGATTGTTCTTACGGATATAGTAAGTCAGACCATTGTCTAACTTTCCGATACGTACATTCTTGTCAATAGGGATGGGCGGCATTTGCTGTGCAAAGGCCTGCTGGAAGTTGCAGCACAGGATGACTGCAACGAAAAGTAAACCACGGAATAAATGTTTCATTGCTATACTGTTTTTGAATTCTATCTACCGCAGCATACACTGATCACACTCTCGTTTTTGATGTTTTTATATACAAGATTCTGTGCTTTCAGTGCGTTCTGTGGTGAATAATCTTGTTTCTGTTTTTTCTATCAGTCGCATTGCCGGGAAGTAAATCACATAATCGCTTCTCTAATTTTCACCAGTTTAGTCAATAATCCTTCCAATAGGTCAAGCTTCAGCATATTGGCACCGTCACTTTTGGCTACTGTGGGATTTTCGTGCGTTTCAATGAAAAGTCCGTCGACACCGACAGCGATACCGGCTTTGGCCACCGTCTCAATCAATTGCGGCATTCCTCCCGTTACTCCATTTGTCTGATTAGGTTGTTGCAATGAGTGGGTTACATCCAGAATGACCGGATAACCAAAAGATTGCATTTCCGGTATACCCCTGTAATCAATCACCAAGTCCTGATAACCAAATGTTGTTCCACGTTCAGTCAGCATCACGTTCTTGTTTCCGGCTTCTATCACTTTGTCGGCTGCAAATTGCATGGCGAGTGGGGAGAGAAACTGTCCTTTTTTGATATTAATCGTTTTTCCGGTTTTAGCTGCCGCCACCAGCAAGTCCGTCTGTCGGCACAAGAAGGCCGGGATTTGCAGAATATCTACATAACTGGCCGCCATGGCCGCTTCGTCGGCAGCGTGAATATCTGTTACGGTAGGTATTCCGAAGGTTTTGTGCACTTTTTCGAGAACCTTTAATGCCTTTTCATCACCAATTCCCATGAATGAATCCATGCGTGAGCGGTTAGCTTTGCGATATGAACCTTTGAATACATAAGGAATTCCCAGTTTATCGGTGATGTTTACTATTCTTTCGGCAATTCGCATGGCCATCTCTTCACCTTCGATAACGCATGGTCCGGCCAATAGGAAGAAGTTTCCCGTCTTATTGTTTTTCAGTTGTTCTATCATAACATTTATATTTTATCAATTGGGTATAATCAATGTAGTTGCTTCCGGAATAATTCCTATTTCGATGGGAAAATGACGTGGCAGGAGACGTCCGTCAAGGTCGACTGCGGCATTTTGTGCACGCAATACCTTTACTTTCCGGGTGCGATAAGACTTCACGACTTTATGATTCAGGATACGTCCCTGGATAAGCATCCAAAGTCCGGATATTATTTGCAGGAACTCAGGACGGTAGATGACTGATACATCTAACCAGCCATTATAAGGAACAGCGCTTGGAGTTTGTCCGTATCCGGTAGCGCTTCCTACACAGACTGTCATGATCCGGCCGCGTATATGTTCGTCGTTAATCTTGAGATGTGAGCGATATAGCTTACGTTCGAATATCAACAGGAAAAGAGCTGCCAGGTAGGAGAGGAACTTTACGCCCCAGAAACGTTTGGTTTGATCGGTGATTTTTACGATACGTGCCCCTAACCCTATGTTAACGGCATTCAGGAAATAACGTCGCCGATGCTTCTCGCCATCGTAAAAATTGCAGTAACCTACATCTATTTTCTTTCGGCGGTTGTTAATGATCCAGTCCACTGCCTGCTTATATTCCAGGTTCAGTTCCCAATATCTGGCAAAGTCGTTTCCAATTCCGTTAGGGATGATACCAATGGCTATTTCGTCTTTTTTTTCTGCATTCGAGCTCATAATGCCGTTGATGGCGTCATTCAGTGCACCGTCTCCCCCCACAACTACGATGGTTCGGTAACCATTGTTGGCCAAAATTCCGGCAAGTCGTTCTACTGAACCGAAACCTTCGGACTGCACATAGTCGTATGACACTCCTTTAGAGTCCATGTACTCTTTAATTTCTTTCCATCGTTTCTGCACTTTTCGTGTGCCTGCTTTGGGATTGTAGATTACACCCCATTTCCCAGGTTCTACGCTCATGGATTTTACATTTATTATTTCGTACTTCTAATTCAATCTCTCTGTCAGCGAACCGGTTTCTTGCTTAAGCGGTAGATCATTCGTTTATTAACAACGGACTTACCGTACTTTAACCGTCTGACATTGGTTATTTATTAGCTTTTCCCTCGTCCTTTAGCTCGTCCCGCATATGCGGGACGAGTTGATGAACAAAGCAAAGGCTGTTAAGAACTTCGCCAAAGTTACTAAAACTCTTTGAGTTTCTGCTTTACAAAGTTAATCTTTTCCTCCATCGGAAGTGAAGCATTTACCCAATGAATGGTAAAGCCCCTTCGCTCCATTCCCCTAAACCAGGTCATTTGCCGTTTGGCAAACTGATGAATGGCAGTTTCCAAGCCCGTGAACATTTCCTTATACGTCATTTTCCCAATAACATGCAGAGTCAGGTATTTGTATTCCAACCCATAATAAATCAGATCATCCGGATGGATTCCTTGTGCCAATAAGCGGCGTACCTCTTCTATCATGCCGTCATCCAGCCTTTGCTTCAGCCGGCGGGTGATTTTTTCCCGTCGTAACTCCCGGTCGATGTCCACTCCGATAATCAGGCTGTTCAGTTGTGGAAACTCTCTTTCTTCTATCGGCGTCTTTGCGTAATATTCTTCAATTTCGATGGCGCGGATTGCCCGTTTAACGGTATCTACATCTGTCGAGTTATGAAGTGTCTTATACTGGCTTAATATGCCGGTCAGTTCTTCCAATGATTTTTCCGCCAGACGTGTGCGCAATTCTTGATTTTCGGGGACGGGAATCAGGCGATATCCTTTCAGTACCGATTCCAGATACAGTCCCGTACCTCCACATAGAACGGGAAGGCGCCCTTTTTGTTTAATAGTCTCGTAAGCTGTCAGGAAATCACGTTGATACTCAAAAACATTGTATTTATAACCCGGGTCGGCAATATCGATCAAGTGATAGGGAATTTGCTGCCCGTTGATGGTGTAATCTTCCAGATCTTTGCCTGTTCCGAGGTCCATTCCCCGGTAAATCTGGCGTGAATCGGCACTGATGATTTCAGTATCTAAGTCTGCAGCTAATGCGGCAGCAAAAGGGGTTTTACCTGAAGCGGTGGGGCCAAGTATGGCAATCAGATCATAGTCCGGCATGGTCATAACTTTATTAATGATTGGACAAAGATATGAAAAAGGAAGTGAAAAGCAGATGTTAAACTCTTAAATGGTGTTATAAAACATGCTTTTTTTCTTGTATTATTTGCAGATAACCAAAGAGTGCGTATCTTTGCAATGTGTTTTTCATAGTATTAGATTTAAGGTTAACAAAGGTTGGAGCAAGGCGTTGCTCCTTTTTTTATGTCCTAATCTCTCTTATGCGTTGTGCATCCATATAGATAACATCTTCTTTTTCAAAACAATGATATTGATGAATGATACCAGTAAGAACAGCAATATGCCGATAGTGAATGTGGGCCAAAGTGATCCGGAGGGTATCTGTGGGAAAAGTGAGTTTAGTGTTTCGAGATAAGATGCACGTGTCCACGAAACAATTCCTATGGATAATAACATCACTACAATATTAAGTCCTACTGTCAGGGTCTGATAGGGGAGTGCCACTTTCGAAGGGCTGTATCCTATCAGAAGCAGGCTTTCCAGCTTGGTGGTGTTTTTTTGCAGTAACAAGAAAATGCTGAGCATCAATATATAGAAAGAGAGCAAGCTGATGAATAGTCCCACAGCCAGAACGATACCCACAATCAGTCTCAGGAAATAAGTCGTTTTACCGGCATCCAGTTTCCCGTCTTCCGTTTCATAACCTTTCTGCTGAAAATATTTTGCGATAGAGGCGTCAGCCGGGTTGTTTACTTCAACAATCAGTCGTGAAGGATCTGCCTGACGATCCGGTGCGAGGTTCTTGTTAGCCCAATCCATGAACGATTGTGGAACCAGAATGGTGTTCAACCGGTTGGAAAAGCCGACGATATTCCCCTTGTATTGCTCTACCCGTCCATTCCCCTTCATCAGGATGTCCATCTGGATCAGACTCATCAGGCCTTCCGAGAGTTTAGGCAGGTTTCGGCTTTGGGCAAAACCAAAGTTATACAGGTTCAGATAATTGCGTGGAATGATGATGGGGAGGGTATGGGTATTTTCATCGAAGTACCATTTGTCGAGGTTGACGTCTACGAATTCGTCAGGAACGGCTTCGAAAAACATTTCCGTAGAAAGGTGTACTCCTGCTTCCTGCATTCCCAGACCGGCGGATACTTTAAATTGCGAAGGGGTGAAAGCGCCTACTGTTCGGGTGAATGACTGTTGTTTCAGTTCCTCGATTTCTTCGGGGGAGAAGGTGTTATTCTTACCTGCGAAAGTCCCTAATGTACTGATTTTCTTGGTAGCAATAATATAATCTTTCTTCATGAAACTATCCCCTTCGGTAAAGATGGGAAGTACATCTTTGTAGAATTGTGCGCTGAGCAACACAATGACCATCCCGAAAAGGTTGGCAAAAAAGAAACCGGTCAACTGACCGATGCTGATATGCTGACGGAGCAGCTTCCAGACTAAGTTGTTCATAATTTTAATATTCTGTCATACTTTAACTCGATATGCTTTCCGATGGACGTCACGATGATACCCGCCCCTTGTTTCTTGGCTTCTCCCGTCACTAACTCTTCCATGATATGTGCGTTGTCATCGTCAAGATGGCTGATGGGTTCATCCAGGAAAATAAAGTCGAAGGGTTGACAAAGTGACCGGATGAACGCCACTCTTTGTTGTTGTCCGAAAGATAGTTTTCCTGCTTTTACATTCAACTTGTCCGAAAGTCCCAGTGCTTCGAACAATGCCAATACCTCTTTCCGGGTTTTATATCCGGTTAGGTTATTCTTTAACCGGATATTTTCGATGGCAGTCAGCTCTGTGAAAATGCGCAAATCCTGAAATAGCATACTCAGTGAATGCTTCCTGAGTTCAACCCATTGCTTCACCGAGTATGCTTTTATATTGGTTTCATCGAAATTGATAATTCCTTGATAGTCGTTTCGGTAGCCATAGATATAGCTGCATAGCGATGATTTTCCGGTACCGGATGCTGCTTCGATCAAGTAAGATTTTCCTTTATGGAAAAAGAGGTCTTGATGCCATACATCCGAAATGACCGAGTTACGGTCAGCAAACACTTGGGGAAGTGTTTGCTGTAAGTGAATGCTGTTCATACGCTGAAGGTTACATGCCGGCAAATTGCTTGGCAAAGTCTACTATCTGTTTTAAAGCGTTGACATCTTTGTTTTTCAGGAGAATGGCTGTTTCAGTCTTACCTTCGCTGTCACTGAATGCTTCAATATAAGAAATCTGTGAAGCAAGTTTATAGTAAGTCTGGTATTCTTCGCCACCGAAACCGGTTATCATTTTCACGACAGGAAGATCTAAAATGGCATCCATGTTGATGACAAAGAACACATTTTTGCCCTTCATATCCGATACATATCCGGCATCTTTGATTGATTTGTCTACCGGCTTACTGATATTCTTGTAGAGGAGCTCGTCATTGGTGGCATACATTTGTTTGTTACGGATGCCAAAGAACACATTATTGGTGTTGGACTTATAAACGTATTCATTTTCGCCCAGTTGGATGATGTCTTCATTTCTACCTAATTTCAATTCTTTCTTTTTATCGTACAATGCTTTCAAGGCATTTCCGTTCTTTGCGTCGGCATAAGCAGCGAAAGTGGGTGCACTGTTCATGGTTACGTTAATCAGACCGATAGAGATATCACCATCGAAAGATGCGAATAAACTTTTCACCTCCTCGGCTTTTGCAAGTGAAACGTTTCTGCGGAATTCTTCGTTGTTGAGCAATAGGTCATAGAATGCTGCCCCGTTGACTCCTATGTTTAGAAAGGCAAGAGTCGATTCCGGGAAATTCTGGAGGAAAGTTGTATTTAGCTTTTTCACAGCTTGAGCCTGCTTCTTTAGCAGTGCGTCTGTTTCGGCGTTATCCGAATAAGTTTCAATCTGCAGAGCTATCTTTCCTTTCTCAAAGTTGAGATTGCCTACGGCCATTACTTCGCTTAGATCGAGTTGTGAAGAAAGCCCCATACTGATTTGTTGCGAGTATATCTTAGGAACAGCATCCATTGAAGCAAAGAAGTTAATGTCCCCTTTTTGATTTTGCATCTTTTTGAAACCGCTGTTCTTCATGATACTGTTCTCTTCCGTCTGTTTTAATAAAGTAGAGATGGTTTGTTTGGCAACATCCATTTGTGAAGTTCCGTAGGCTTCTGTCAAGACTGCTGCGTTTTCATTAAAAACCAACAGGCTGTTTTTTTGCAGAGTAGTGAAACTATATCCGTCTTCTTCTGCTATCGGCTGGCAGATTCCCTCTTTGGCCATTAAGTCAAGAGAAGCACGCAAGTCGTCGATATTGCTAACCTTGGCAACCATAGCGGGGGTAATGAACGTTTTGGAAGTAAACACAAAGACGGGGGCCTTGATATCGATACCCGATTGGGAAGGATCCTTCATTATCTTTTCCAATTGCTGGAAGGCGGCCGCATTCATTCCGCTTTTCAGGGCTTCCATCATTTTTTGTTTCATTCCTTCGTTTTCTTTATCATTCAGGCCGGCTTTGTCGGCAAGCGTGTTCAGATTGACGGAGGCAACAGCCGAAGCGTCAGCAGGAATCACATGGATATATTCCGCTTTCTTTGAGCAGGCTGCCATGAAAACAATCAGTACTCCCAGTACCGAAAGTCGGGAAATCATTCGTTTTACCATAATTACTATATATTTAGTTCTGTAAATTACATATTCATTGTATGGCAAGCCACTAATGCCGCCGTTTCTGTTCGTAATCGTGATTTGCCTAAACTGATCGGGATGAATCCCTTTTCGATGGCTTTTTTCACTTCCTCTTCGCTGAAGTCGCCCTCCGGCCCGATCAATACTAATGTATCTTCTCCTTTTTTCAGTACATCCTTCAGGAGAGGTTTCTCTCCTTCATAACAGTGGGCTATGAATTTTTGTCCTGAGAAGTCTTTTTCAATGAACGAATTGAAGTCAGTCATTTCGTTCAACCGGGGCAAGCGTGCCTTTAATGATTGTTTGATGGCCGATACCAATATCTTTTCGATACGTTCCGTCTTGATCACTTTTCGTTCGGAAAAGCGACAGTTCAGAAACGTCAATTCATCGAAACCTATTTCTGTCGCTTTTTCAGCGAGCCATTCATTACGGTCCATATTCTTGGTCGGTGCCATGGCAATATGCAGATGGCCCTCCCATAAAGGCTCTTGATGAATAGTTTCTTTAATATTCACCAGGCAACGTTTATTGGTTGCTGCACTGATCTCTGCCCGATAGAAGTTTCCTTTACCGTCGGTCAGGGTGATTTCGTCTCCGGCTGTCAGACGGAGCACACGCACGCAATGCTGTGCCTCCTCTTCCGGAAGCTCAGCATTGGTTTGTATATCAGGGGTATAAAATACGTGCATATCTTTTATTTATGTCGGTTTATCTCATCACGCAGTCGGGCGGCAAGTTCATAATTCTCTTCTTGAATGGCCTTGCTTAAGGCTTCTTCAAGGGAAATGATGCTGACTGCCTCCGTACGTGAGTTATCATCTTCTTCCGGTGAATCAGGACGTTCAGCACCGTCTGTCATCCGAATGCATTCGCGTTCAAGGATAGATTCGTATATAAATATGGGACAATCTGCCCTCACGGCCAATGCTACCGCATCCGAAGTACGTGCGTCTATCCGGATAATCTCTTCGTCTCTTTTAAAGTAGATATACGAATAAAAGACACCTTCTTTTGCTTTATAAATCAGTACCCGGAGCAAAGATGCTCCCAGAACATTCAGACACGAGTAAAATAAATCGTGTGTCAGCGGGCGAGGGGCTTTTATTCCTTTCAGGCAAATGGCTGTGGCTTGCGCTTCGGCTGGTCCTATTATGATAGGTAACTGCCGTTCGCCATCTACTTCTCCCAGTACCATTGCATAGGCACCCACCTGCGCCTGACTGTTAGAAATGTTCAATACCTGTAGTTCTACTTTCTTATCCATTGTTAATTATTCACTTTCTTAAGTTCTCCCGGTTGATGTTTGTATCTGAAAACAACGGCAAATAAAATGCCGATGGCCAGTGCGTATGCTGCAAATATAAACCAGATGGTCGGCCAATCTCGGCTTACCAACATTCCGTTTTCGTATACGGAGAATGCGTCCACTACAGCACCGCTGGCATATCCTCCGATGACGGCTCCAAGTCCATTTGTCATAATGAAGAACAAGCCTTGTGCGCTGGCCCTTGTCTCAGGTTTTGTTTCCAATTCAACAAATAAAGAACCGGAAATGTTGAAGAAGTCAAATGCCATACCATATACTATCATGGATAAAATCAGCATCCAGATGCCCGCACCCGGATCACCGAATCCAAACAGCCCGAATCGGAATACCCAGGCGAACATACTGATCAGCATGACACGCTTGATTCCGAAGTGTCTCAAGAAGAAGGGGATGGCCAGGATAAACAGGGTCTCGGACATTTGTGAGATAGATAGTAGAATTACCGAGTGTTTGACACCAAAGGAATCTGCAAATTCGGGTATTTTGGCGAAACTACCCAGGAATGCATCACCATAGGTATTTGTAATTTGCAATGCCGCACCCAATAGCATGGAGAAAAAGAAGAAAATAGCCATCTTTTTTCTTTTGAACAGGCTGAGGGCATCAAGTCCGAAAGAAGACAATAAAGTTTTATTTTCATTCTTCGCCGGTGGACAGGGAGGCAGCGTGAAAGAATATATCCCCAAAAGTAAGGCTGAACTTGCTCCTACATAAAGTTGTGCACTGGAGTTCTTGAATCCTGTAAGGTCTACTGCCCACATGGCACAGATGAAACCGATGGTTCCCCATACGCGGATAGGCGGGAAATCCTTTACTAAATCACATTTATATTGTTCAAGTGCGTTATATGAAACTGTATTGGCAAGGGAAAGGGTAGGCATGTAAACCATCAGGTTGAGTAACATGGCCCAATACATTTGATTATAGTCGGTAGCGGTGGATGCGTAAAACAAACAGCCGGCTCCTAATAAATGACAAATACCATAAAGACGTTCGGCGTTGAACCATTTATCGGCAATAATACCGGTTATTCCCGGCATGATGATAGATGCGATTCCCATTGTAGCGAAGATAGCTCCGATTTGTCCACCTTCGAAATGGAGGCCTCTTTCCATATAGCCACCTAATGAAATTAACCACGACCCCCATACAAAGAATTGCAGGAAGTTCATAATAATCAAACGATTTTTTATATTCATAACTTTATTGATGTGTTTCCCGTCGTGCCAATATATGGCAGATCAGCTGCAAATATAATATTTTTAGTTGACAGAGTGGAAAAAGCACGGGATAAAAGGGAGGAAGAAAGGGAAAAATAGCAAAAGAAAATTGGAAATGCAAAGAAGGAAAGGGTATATAAAAAAAGAAGGCTATCTATCCCAGACAGCCAATCTTTATTAACCTTAAATCTAATACCATGAAAAACACATTGCAAAGATAAAGGGTTTTATGTTATAGAACATAATGATTTGGTGAAAATCTTCTATTTGTTAACTCATATTAACTTTGTAGCTTCTGCTTTTATGCTATTAAGGCGATTATTCGACATACAGTACCAATCCTTTGAGATATTCTCCTTCCGGATGATAGATATTTACCGGATGATCTGCTGGTTGAGTCAACTGATGCAGTATGCGTACACTTCTACCGGACATGGCTGCTGCTGTGAATACAGCAGTACGGAAATTATCTTTGGTCACTACCTGTGAACAAGAGAAGGTGAACAGGATACCGCCCGGTTTGATTTTCTCAAATGCTTTGGCATTAAGTTTGCGATAACCTTGGAGGGCGTTGCGCAATGCGTCTTTGTGCTTGGCGAATGCCGGCGGATCGAGAATGATCAAATCGTATTGGTCGCCCATGCGGTCGAGATATTTGAAAGCATCTTCTGCAAAAGCCGCATGACGGGTATCACCCGAGAAATTTAATTCTACATTTTTATTAGTCAAATCAATGGCCTTGGCAGAACTGTCTACCGAATGTACCTGTTTGGCACCTCCACGCATGGCGTAAAAGGAGAATCCGCCGGTGTAGCAGAACATGTTTAATACCGAACGGTCTTTGGCATAACGTTCCAACAAAGCACGGTTTTCGCGTTGGTCTACGAAGAATCCCGTTTTTTGTCCTTTCAGCCAGTCTACATGGAACTTTAATCCATATTCCTGAGCGATGTTGTCGTTACTTCCTCCTTTGAGGAAACCGTTTTCCGGAAAAAGGTCCGCTTTGAATGGCAAAGTCGTTTCCGATTTATAGTAGATGTTTTCAATCTGGTTGCCCATTACTTCGGACAATGCTTCGGCAATGGCCATGCGGTCTACGTGCATGCCGGCAGAGTGTGCCTGCATTACGGCGGTCCGGGCATAAACATCGATAACAAGTCCTGGCAGGTTATCGCCTTCTCCGTGTACCAGGCGGTAAGTGTTGTTAGTCGGGTTGGTAGCGATGCCGATGCTGCGTCGCATGTCATAAGCCACTTCCAACTTGCGTTTCCAGAAGTCATGGTCGATCTCTTCTTGTTTAAAGGAAAGAACACGTATGGCAATGCTTCCGATTTGGAAATGCCCTTTAGCTATGAATTCTTTTTTTGAGGTATACACTTCCACTACTTCTCCTTCTTCGGGTTCGCCGTCGAAGTGAGCAATGGCCCCGGAGAAAATCCAGGGATGGAACCGTTTCAGTGAGTCTTCTTTGCCGGGTTTAAGATATACTTTATGCATATTTATTATGTTGTTTTTATTTTTATCATTGATCCGAACCTGCTTTCACCGTCTCTACGGTTTCTTCTTCCGGGGCCAGTTCGTAATTACCCGTACGCTTTAGGTCTTGCAGTAGGTGGTATATGTTGAGGCAAGCCCATGCGTCTGTAGCTGCATATTGCTTTTGGGCATCCGTCAGTACATCTGCTTCCCAATTGGAAAGACGTTGTGATTTTGAGATTTTTTCCCTGAATAAGATACCGTATATCTTTTGCAGGCTTTTATCCTGAATGCCGAACGGACGGACATACTCTTGCAACTCGATGCATGCCTGCTGGTTGAAAGGAGCCCGTTTATGCAACATCATAAAGTCGTCTTTCAACGAGAGTCCTACTTTGATCACTTCCGGATTTTCAAGCAACTCTATGATGGGTTGGGTCAGCCCGGTCATGTTCAGGCGGAACAGGAAGCAACATTCGTCAGATGAAATCTGGAGCAATGCTACTTTATGGGAATGTCCTTTGGTGAATGAGGGACGGGTTTCGCTGTCGATGCCCAGAATTGCCTGGGATTGCAGATAAGCCACTGCTTTTTCCGCTTCACTTTCAGTTTGTATTACATGAATCCGTCCGGGGAATGCCGCTTTGGGCATCTCCTTCACCTCTTCTTTGCTTATGGTTCTTTTTAAAATCATATTCGTTTATTCATCGTCGTGGCAATGACAGCCATGATCGTGACAATGGCAGTCGTCATCTTCACAGTGACAGTCTTCATTGTTTTCGGGTTCGTATTCATCCTCCTCTTCGTCTTCTCCCCGGGCCTTCGGACTATATTTCACGTCATGCAGGGCACGCATGGTATTTACCAGTTTTTGTCCCCACAAGAGTCCGAAGTTTTCCTGGCAAATGGCAAGGGAGTCATTCATCGTCTCGTTCAATCCCAGTTGAAATACAAAGATAAAATCTTTAATATCCTGATAGATATCGGCCAGGTCTTCCGAAATATTCTTTTTGATGGGTTCATCGCTGTAAGCCATGTCGGGCAGGAATACTTCCAGATAGTCGTCCTTTTCCGCCAATACGGATGCCAGGTTGATGCGCAACACTTCGTATATTTCTTCCGTCACATATGTTTCCGGTGCTTCGTCGCCTATCATTTCGCATTTTGGAAGCATGGACGCTTTTAGATAAAGTAAAGGAAGAATTTTCAGGGTGGTGTCAACAAACATACTACGTTTCATGCCTTCGGCACGTTCCAAAAAAGCGCAGAACTCGGCAGCTACCGTAACGAATTCTATCACATTCTTATCAAATATTACTTGGCTTTCTTTTTTCATATCAGCTTGAATTGAAACGCAAAGGTAAGAAAAAGTTGTGGGTAGTCCAATGAAATTCTTTTTTTTACTACTTTTGCATCATTAATCATATAGCTTAAGATTCTTCATCCACATGGCAAAAAAGAAATCAGATAAGGAAGCAGAACAGAAGCCGGCTTCCACAAATAAGTACTTGGCTTTCTTCAGAAACGAAACAATCCACTTTGTGATCGGATTGGTATTGGTCATCTTTTCAGTCTATCTGTTGCTGGCTTTTACCTCCTTCTTTTTCACCGGAGCAGCCGACCAGAGTATCATTGATAGCGGGAATGCCCAGGATCTTGCTGCTGTAAATAATCATGTAAAAAACTATGCAGGTTCCCGGGGAGCTCAGCTGGCAAGTTATCTGATCAATGACTGTTTTGGTGTCTCCTCTTTCTTTATTTTGGTTTATCTGGCTGTAGCCGGATTGAAGCTGATGCGTGTGCGTGTGGTGCGTCTTTGGAAGTGGTTCATCGGATGTACGCTGTTGCTCATTTGGTTTTCCGTTTTCCTGGGCTTTATTTTTATGGATCATTATCAGGATTCATTCATTTATCTGGGTGGATTGCATGGATATAATATCAGTAACTGGCTTATTTCGCAGGTCGGTATTCCCGGTGTTTGGCTTATTCTTTTGGTGACAGGCATTTGTTTTCTTATATATATGAGTGCCCGCACAGTCATCTGGTTGCGTAAGCTTTTCACTCTTAGTTTCCTGAAACGTAAACAAAAAGAAGAACATTCAGAGGTGAAGCAGGATTCCGATCCCCGTGAATATGATAATCCGAAACCTCAGGAAGTGGAATTCGATGTTAATCGCACTTTCCGTCAGGAGGTACCGGTGAAGAAGGTGGAAACTCCTACCGTATCCGATCTGCTTGTCGAGTCTCCTTCTGAGTCTCCAATAGTTACGGAAAGCAGAAATACGGCAACCGATGGTGATGTCACCATGACTTTCGAACAGACAACTCCTGATCCTGTGCCCCCTTTTCGGGCAGAGTCGGCAGATAACGGGCCTGAGTTTGAAATAGAGGCTGCTGCCGATGACGAAAGTTATCAGGGAACGGAAACCGAACCCTATAATCCAAAATTGGATCTGGAAAACTATCATTTCCCTACTATCGATTTGATGAAGCACTATGAAAATAGTGAGCCTACCATCAATATGGAGGAACAGAACGCAAATAAAGACCGTATCATTAATACATTGCGTAGTTTTGGTATTGAAATCAGTACGATTAAAGCTACGGTAGGTCCTACGGTGACTCTTTACGAAATCACTCCGGAACAGGGAGTGCGCATCTCAAAGATTCGTGGGTTGGAAGATGATATCGCTTTAAGCCTTTCTGCCTTGGGTATCCGTATTATAGCTCCTATACCGGGAAAAGGTACAATCGGTATCGAGGTACCTAATTCAAATCCTAAGATTGTTTCGGGGCAGTCCATCATCGGCAGTAAGAAGTTTCAGGAATCGACTTACGATTTGCCCATTGCGCTTGGTAAGACCATTACGAACGAGGTATTCATGGTAGATCTTTGCAAAATGCCTCATGTGCTGGTGGCAGGTGCTACCGGACAGGGTAAATCTGTCGGTTTGAATGCCATCATCACTTCATTGCTCTACAAGAAGCATCCTGCCGAACTGAAGTTCGTTCTGGTGGATCCTAAAAAGGTAGAGTTCAGTATTTATTCTGTTATTGAGCATCATTTTCTCGCGAAGCTTCCCGATGGTGAGGATGCTATCATCACCGATGTGACCAAGGTGGTGCAGACCCTCAACTCAGTCTGTGTAGAGATGGACAGTCGTTACGATCTGTTGAAAATGGCACATGTACGCAATATCAAAGAGTACAATGAGAAATTCATCAACCGCCGCCTGAATCCGGAGAAAGGGCATAAATTTATGCCTTATATTGTGGTAGTCATCGATGAGTTCGGAGACTTGATCATGACTGCCGGCAAGGAGATCGAGTTGCCGATTGCCCGTATTGCGCAGTTGGCACGTGCCGTAGGTATCCACATGATTATTGCAACCCAGCGTCCGACTACAAATATCATTACCGGTACTATCAAAGCCAACTTCCCGGCGCGTATTGCGTTCCGTGTGTCGGCCATGATGGACTCACGTACCATCCTTGACCGTCCGGGAGCCAATCAACTGATTGGGCGTGGTGATATGCTTTTCTTGCAAGGGGCCGATCCGGTGCGTGTGCAGTGTGCTTTTATCGATACGCCGGAAGTGGAAGAAATTACCAAATATATTTCACGCCAACAAGGATATCCTACCGCTTTCTTCCTGCCCGAATATGTGAGTGAAGACAGCGGAAGCGATCTGGGAGATGTCGATATGGGGCGCCTCGATCCTTTGTTTGAAGATGCTGCCCGCCTGATCGTAATTCATCAGCAAGGGTCAACTTCGTTGATACAGCGTAAATTCTCCATTGGCTACAACCGTGCCGGACGCTTGATGGATCAGCTTGAAAAGGCCGGCATTGTGGGTCCTTCGCAAGGAAGCAAGGCGCGCGACGTACTTTGTGTTGACGAGAACGACCTTGAAATGCGTTTGAACAATATTCAATAATCAAACGTTAAATGAGTGTATACAATGAAGCAGATTATAATTAGCATTTGGATAGCTTTACTGACTTTGCCTGTGTTTGCGCAACAACAAATGCAGGCAAAGGTTGTGCTTGATAAAACGGCAGCCACATTTGAGAAAGCAGGGGGTATTCGTGCGGGATTCAACGTGACGGTGTTCAATAAAGGCCGGATGGCGGGACAATCTGCCGGAGTCATTGAACTCAGGGGAGAGAAGTTCGTGCTGAAAACGGACGATGGTACCACGTGGTTTGATGGCAAGACCCAATGGAGTTATCTGGCAGGTAGTGACGAGGTCAATATCAGCAATCCAACCGGAGTCGAACTGCAAAGTCTTAATCCGTACGCACTTTTGCAGATTTATCGCCATGGTTTCAGCTATAAGCTTGGAACACTGAAGAATTTTGGTGGCAAATCGATTTATGAAGTGGTGCTGACTGCTACCGACAAGAAACGGGATTTATCACGAATTGTGCTTTATGTCAGTAAAGACACTTACCAGCCACTCTTCATTCTGATGGAACAACGTGATAAGAGCCGTAGCGAAATCACGGTGACCAGCTATCAGGCAGGATTGAAATATGCCGACAGTATGTTTGTGTTTGATAAGAAGCTCTATCCTCATGCCGAGGTGATCGATCTCCGATAGGTCAAGAGGAGTAACTTCGATCGTTTATTATAAATCGTAGAATGTAAAATAGGAATATGGAAACAGAAAGAATTAAATGCCTTATTATAGGTTCAGGACCAGCCGGCTATACAGCCGCTATTTATGCAGGACGTGCAAATTTGTCACCGGTGCTTTACGAAGGAATACAACCGGGTGGACAGTTGACCACGACTACCGATGTAGAAAATTTCCCGGGCTATCCTCAGGGAATCAGCGGACCGCAATTGATGGAAGATCTTCGTACACAGGCCGAACGATTCGGTGCCGATATCCGTTTTGGAATCGCTACTGCTTCCGACCTTGGCCAAGCTCCTTACAAAATCACGATTGATGGTGAAAAAGTAATTGAAGCCGATTCATTGATTATCGCTACTGGTGCCACAGCCAAATACTTAGGTTTGGATGATGAAAAGAGATATGCCGGTATGGGGGTCAGTGCTTGTGCTACTTGTGACGGATTTTTTTATCGCAAAAAGGTAGTTGCTGTTGTGGGTGGTGGCGATACCGCTTGCGAAGAAGCCATCTATCTGGCCGGACTCGCTTCTAAAGTCTATTTGGTTGTACGCAAGCCCTATCTTCGTGCTTCAAAGATCATGCAAGAGCGTGTGATGAAGCACGATAAGATTGAAGTCCTTTTCGAGCATAATGTAGTCGGACTCTTTGGAGATAACGGTGTAGAAGGTATGAATCTCGTAAAACGTTGGGAAGAACCGGACGAAGAACGTTATTCGCTGCCTATCGACGGATTTTTCCTTGCCATCGGTCATAAGCCTAATTCGGACATTTTCAAACCTTACCTGGATACTGATGAGGTGGGATATATCATCACTGACGGTGATAGTCCCCGTACCAAGGTTCCCGGAGTGTTTGCGGCTGGCGATGTAGCCGATTCACACTATCGCCAGGCTATTACTGCTGCAGGAAGCGGCTGTAAGGCTGCCATTGAGGCTGAGCGTTATCTGTCGGAGAAGGGATTGATCTGATAGTCGTAAGATATTGTTTATTAATATACCGGACGCAACCATGCTTAATAAGAGAGAGCTGGTTGCGTCCGGTAGTTTTTTTATAACTTCTTATTTCTTTATTGATTTTGCGAGATCAAGCCCCTATGGCACCCTACAAATTCGTCTTGTTCAATTCTATATGTTGTATCAGAGTCATCTCAGGCTTGATTCTGTTTTATATTTATCACTTATCCGGATAGATGAAGTTCTTTTTCCGGTAGTTTTCATTTCACCACCGATTAACAGATTACATTGAGAAGAAGATAATTGGGATTATTTATTTTTATGTAATCGTCAATCGATGGAAAAACAAATTAGTATACTTCAATTTCGTCCAGATACAGGTTTGCCTGAACCACCTCTTTGCTGCCCGGGTCTTTTACGAAGTCGATGCCGTTTCGCAAAGTACCGCCATTCTGAAGGGTGACTTTGAGATAGGTTACTTCTCTCGGTTCGAAGGCTAAGGTGTCTGTAAATGCCTTTCTGCCTCTTTCCGGATAGTTGCGTTTGAAGGAAGCTTCTGCGACTTTGCTGTATTTTTGTCCGTCGGAAGAGGTTTCGATGGTGGCAACACTCGGAGGGAGGATAACTGACGCAGGGTTGTATAGCGAACCGAAGACTACTTTGCTGACAGTAGTGGGCTCATCGAATTCGACGATGAATACCATCTCTTTGCAGTTATCATCCATCCGGAATCCGCTCCACGGAGTCATAGAGGCGGTGTTGCCGCGTTTACCGTTGGTAAGCCCGAAGGTACTTATGTCCGTGCCGAGAACGTCATTTTCACCAAAGATGTCGCCTTTGGCACCTCCAATGGCCGGAGTGACTGTGAAGCTCTTTCCGCTGATCAGGTTGCCGTACAGTTTCTTTCCGGTGACCTTGCCCAGCATCTGTCCGTCTTTGAAAGCGGCTGCTTTCACTTCAATTTCGCCCGAGAGGGTGAAAGGGCGATTGTAGAGGGCCGATTCTACGGTTGGAGTACTTCCATCTGTTGTATAATGAATTTCCGCATTGGGATAAAAGCTTTCCAGTATCACTTTTAGCGTATCACTCTCGTCTACATGAGTATTTATGTTCACATCGAAGAAATTACGGCAGGCTTTTACATTCTTCACGTCCATTCGCCGGAAATCTTCAACCATGCGCTGGCAGAAGTCATTCCAGTTTTTGTTTGCGTTCAGTGTCCAACCGGTTTCGGCAATAGCTATTGCGCGCGGGAAGGCTTGATAGTCGCGGTTATTGTCGCTCGGCATGTATTCGGTCCAAATGTTGCCTTGTACTCCGATGATGTGTTTTTTTACCAGGTCGTCTGCATCGTCCGGTACCGGGTTATAACTGTAGGTCTTTTTAAGTGTATTATATCCACCGATAGTAACGGGGGCTATCTCCGGTTCTTCCTGATATTGATCCAGATAAGCGTATGGATTCGGAGTCATAATAGCGTTGTGACCGGCTTGGGCTGCATTCATTCCGCCTTCTACTCCCCGCCAGGACATGACGGTAGCATTCGGGGCCAACCCGCCCTCCAGGATTTCGTCCCACCCGATGATGTTGCGTCCTTTGCTGTTCAGGTATTTCTCCATGCGGGTAATGAAGTAACTCTGTAATTTCTCTTCTTTGGTATGCTTTTTCCCGTCAATAACGTTGGGAGTGACATCGTCTTTCAGTCCCAGTTGTTTAATCAGTGACTGGCAATATTCACTTTTGATCCAGGCCGTTTTCGGACATTCGTCACCGCCTATGTGGATATATTTGCTTGGGAAGAGATCCATTACTTCGTCCATCACTCCTTCAAGGAACTCGAAAGTGGTATCCGAAGGACAGAATACCTCTTCGAATACGCCCCAGGTTCCCGTCACATCGCATGTACTGTCCGGTGTACACGAAAGCTCCGGATAAGAAGCGATGGCAGCTATTGCATGTCCCGGCATTTCGATCTCAGGGATTACAGTGATGAATTTACTGGCAGCATAGTCTACAATGTCCTTGATCTGTTCCTGTGTATAATATCCGCCATGCTCTTTGCCGTCGAATATTTGCGGATAGTTCACATAATAATAGTCTATCAGTGTCTCTTTGCGCTTGGAGCCTATCTCGGTCAGTTTCGGGTATTTCTTGATTTCAATTCTCCATCCCTGATCATCGGTCAGGTGCCAGTGGAAGGTATTCATTTTATGCATGGCCAGCATGTCAATGAACTTATATACATATTCCACTGGAGAGAAGTGGCGGCATACGTCCAGCATCATACCGCGGTATGCAAAGCGCGGGGCGTCTTCTATCTCGACAGCCGGCACTGACCATTCTGCGTTTTTTACTTTCTCTGTGCCATATACGGCGGGAGGAAGCAATTGGTAAAGGGTCTGTAATGCATAGAAAAATCCCTTGGGGGTGGAGGCGCTGAGAGTGATATTCTGCGGTGTGACCGAGAGTTTATATCCTTCTTCGGGCATTCCGTCCTGGGGGACAAAGCGGATGACGGGCTCGTCCGTTATGTTTTCGAAAGTCTGTTTCATTGTGATTCCGGACGTCAACTTCAATCGGTTGATAAGGCTGTCGGCAATGGTCTGTACTTCCGGTGTGCAAGCAGTAGTGATGACTCTTACTTTTTTACTTATTTCAAATCGCCCCTGTTGGGGAATCATTTGGTTGGGCAACGGAACGATATTGTACTCGTTCACGATGGCTTCTTTTGACTGTTTACATCCGGGGGCGATGAAAAGTAGAGACAAAAGAAGAAGAGTAATTCCTTTTTTCATGGTCTGATAAATATGTGTTAAGTTATTAAATAGTGACGAAGCGTCTTAACCGATTTTGCTGATCTTCTTAAGCTTTTCTTCGTCAATGATCTTGATTTTTCTTCCGTCGATGGTGATCAGGCGTTCGGTTGCGAAGTTGGACAACGTGCGTATGGCATTGGAAGTTGTCATATTCGACAGATTGGCCAGGTCTTCACGGGACAGATAGATACTCAGGGTAGAGCCGTCTTCCTCCAGTCCGTAACTCTCTTTAAGGAAGAGTAGCGATTCGGCCAGACGTCCGCGGATATGCTTCTGGGTCAGGTTCACAGTTCTTTCGTCAGCAATACCGAGGTCAACAGACAACTGGAGAATGAAAAACATGGCCAGGTCGTTGTTCTGGCCGAGCAGTGTCATGATGGCACTCATGGGAATCAGGCAGATAGTTGAAGGTTCGAATGCGGAAGCGGCGGTCACATAGTCTTCTTTGGCAAAATAAGCCCGGTAACCGAAATATTCCGTAGGTTTTATCATGCGGATAATCTGACTTCTGCCTCCTACACCGTCTTTGTAGATTTTAACTTTTCCGCTAAGGAGACACATCAGATAGGCAGGCGATTCGCCTTCGCAATAGATTGTTTCGTTCTTTTTGTAATTCTGAAGAGTGAAATTATTGGCCAGGAACTCTCTCTGCTCTGCGTTTAGAGGAGCCCACATCTCTGCAATACGTTCGGGAACGTTTATTTCTGACAAATTCATCTTTACCATGACTGCTGCAAAACTGTGTTATAAAGCACAAATGTAGAAAGAAAAAATGAAAAACGGAATAGTTTTGGGAAAAGTTTGCCATGTTGGTATTGCAATACCGCAGATTCCACAGATGTATGCAGGGTTTATTTCTTTCATTGCAGAAGTAGAGAGGGCACAGTGAAACTATATTTTTGAAGATATATTCATAAATGATTAAAAGCCTGTGAACTCTGTATCTTTTGTATTGCATTCTTTGGCTGTTCCTTGTATACCTTTTGATCTCTATATCTAAAACATCCGGGTGTTTATGATGATAACATCCCCATGTTGTTGTGTAAAACATCCGGATGTTTTATGGTAAAACATGGGGATGTTTTAAGGTGAAGGAATTAGTGCTTGTAGTGGAACATTTATAAATAAAAAAAGAAAGTGTGTCGAAACTCACCACAGAGTAACACAGAGTGAATTTTAAGTCATTGATTATCAGTATTGATAATCTGTGATAATCTGTGTAACCTGTGGTGAAAAGACTTTTGACAGAGTCCTATTCTATAAAGTATAGGGCTTACTTTGTGAATAGTAGTTCTCTATACTTCGGTAACGGCCAGATTTCGTCGTCGATTTCCATTTCCAGGTGGTCAATATGATCGCGTATGCTTTCCAGATAGGGACGTACGGTTTCTTCGTAGGCAAATGCTTTTTCCTTAAAGTTCTCTTTATGGTTTGCCACTTTGCGGGCCTCTGTCATGTCGCGTACCAGTACCTTGATGGCAGACACACGGTGCGAGATTTCTTTGATAAGCTCTTTCCGGTCGGCACTCATGATTTCGTATTCTTCTGCTGGGAAGATCTCTTTCATTCTGCAAAGGTTTTCCAGCAAGCGGTTCTGATAGCTGACAGCAATGGGGACAATGTGGTTGATGGCCAAGTCACCCAATACACGACTTTCGATCTGTACTTTCATGGTGTACTTTTCAAGTTCCACTTCCAGGCGGCAGGCAAGTTCGGTTTCGTTAAAGATGCGTTCACCGATCAGTACGGCTCTCGATTGGTTGTCCATGTAGTGCATCAGGGCTTCCGGTACGTGGCAGATGTTTGTCAGTCCGCGACGAGCTGCTTCCTGCTTCCACTCTTCCGAATAACCGTCCCCTTCGAAACGGATGGGTTCGGAGGCGATGATATTTTCCTTCAGGATGCGGAAGATGGCTTCATCCTTGCTAATGCCTTCTTCCATCAGTTTGTCTACCGATGCTTTAAATTCGTTCAACTGGTTGGCCATGGCAGCGTTGATGGCAATCATGGCAGCGGCACAGTTGGCCGATGAACCTGCGGCACGGAACTCAAAGCGGTTTCCGGTGAATGCGAATGGAGAGGTGCGGTTACGGTCGGTAGTATCGAGCAAGATTTCGGGGATACGTCCGATGCCCAGTTTCAGGGTAGTCTTCTCTTCCGGAGTCATTTTGGAATTGGTCACCTGGCGGACAATTTCGTCCAGAGTAGCCGACAGTTGCGAACCCAGGAAGATGGATAAGATGGCTGGAGGGGCTTCATTGGCTCCCAAACGGTGGCTGTTTCCGGCGCTCATGATCGAAGCACGCAACAGGTCCTGATTTTTGTGAACCATCATCAGCACGTTGACCAGAAAGGTGAGGAACAACATGTTTCCTTTTGGGTTCTTGCCCGGTGCAAAGAGATTGACACCTGTGTCAGTACAAAGCGACCAGTTGTTATGTTTACCCGAACCATTGACACCGCTGTATGGCTTTTCGTGGAAGAGTACGGCGAAATGATGCTTGCGTGCGATGCGCTTCATCAGATCCATCACCAGCTGGTTATGGTCATTTGCCAGGTTGCAGTTTTCGAAAATGGGGGCCAACTCAAACTGGTTGGGAGCTACTTCGTTGTGACGGGTTTTCACCGGTATGCCCAGTTTGTGGCATTCTATTTCAAGCTCTTTCATAAAGGCTGTGACACGTGGAGGGATGGAGCCGAAGTAATGATCTTCCAATTGCTGATCCTTAGCCGAAGAGTGTCCCATCAGGGTACGTCCGGTCAGTCGAAGGTCAGGACGCGCATTATATAAAGAGGTGTCGACCAGGAAATATTCCTGCTCCCAACCCAGATTGGTAAATACGCGGGTTACGTTTTTGTCGAAAAGCTGGCACACTTCGGTGGCAGCTTTGTCAACGGCGGCCAATGCTTTCAGTAACGGAGTTTTGTAGTCGAGCGCTTCGCCCGTATAGGAGATAAAGATTGTCGGAATACAAAGAGTGGTGTCTACCACAAAAGCCGGTGAGGATACATCCCATGCTGTATATCCGCGGGCTTCGAATGTATTTCGGATTCCGCCGTTGGGGAAGGAAGAAGCATCCGGTTCTTGCTGGATCAGTAATTTTCCGGAGAAGCGTTCGATGACTTCACCGTCTTCGCCAAACTCGATAAAGCCATCGTGCTTTTCGGCAGTTCCGTCCGTCAGTGGCTGAAACCAGTGTGTATAGTGTGTCACGTTGAGCGATTTAGCCCAGCTTTTCATACCATTGGCTATCAGGTCTGCCATCTCACGGCTGATGGGTGTACCTTTTTCGGTAGCGTCTACCACTGCTTTGTATGCTTCCTTGGGAAGATATTCCTGCATCTTCTTGCGGTCGAATACGTGGCTGGCATAATAATCGGATAGTTTGTTTGAGGGAGTGGTAACTTCTAAGGGCTTTCTGTTAGATAGCTCTTGTAATGCGAAAAATCTCATTTTTGACATAATGGTGCCTTTTTTATCGGTTGTTGGGCGCAAAATTATGTGTTTTTTCTGAGATAACCCCTATTTTTATAGGGGTATTTTCTATAATTAGTCTCTTTTTTAAGATGACACCCTGTTTTAAGAAGGTAGATCGGATTCGTATAAATCATTAATTTATTAGTCGTATAATCGGATTTTTTTTATATTTGCCTTGAATAAAGGAGATTACTATTTGAGATACAAGATATGGATATGGGTGTTTGGGCTTGTCTTGCTCTCTTTTTCACAAAAGGGAGTGGCTAACGTTGTTCTTGATCCTCAGACCAAACGTCCGATTTCTGCCGATTCCATTTTAAATAATGTGATGACCTTTGCCCCGTTTTATGAAAAGTTGGTGACCGACTACCGAGCCGACCTCTATATAAAAGGTACGATGGACATCAAACGCAAAAATTTTATTCTCCGGTATGTGCCTTCCATGTTCCGTCTTCAGAAAGGAGTGCGCCAGTATATGGTGGAAACATATAGTGACCTGCATTTTACGGCTCCTAATATTTATGACCAAAAAGTGAAAGCCTCTGTAGGTACGGTACACAATAGCCGGGGAGTGCCGGGTATGCTGGAGTATTTCAATATCAACCTCTATTCGTCTACGCTGCTTTATGATCGGTTGCTTTCGCCCTTGGCCAAAAATGGACGGAAGTATTATAAGTATCTGATTGATTCCATTATGGGTGGGACAGATAACCGGCAGTATAAGATACGGTTTATCCCCAAAAGCAAAAGCGACCAGTTGGTGGGGGGGTATATGATTGTGAGCAGTGATGTATGGAGTGTCCGCGAGATACGATTTTCCGGCAGGTCGGAGCTTTTGCTGTTCAGTTGTCTGATAAAGATGGGAGGAGTTGGAGAAGATGATGAATTTCTGCCTGTCAGCTACAATGTCGAGGGACAGTTTAATTTCTTGGGTAATCGTATCAACGGGGTTTATGTGGCATCACTCAACTACCATGACATCGTACTTGAAGAAAACCAGAATGAATGGAAAGAAAAAGTGAGGGCAAGGACAAAAGGAAAAAGTAAATATGATCTTTCAGACTCTTACAACCTGCAATGTGAGACTGCTTCTTATCATACGGATAGTGCCTACTTTGAAACATTACGGCCTATTCCCTTGTCGGAAAGTGAGCGTAAATTGTACGAGGAAGATGCGCTGCGTAAAGACACCATTCAGCGCAATATCAAGCCAAAGAGTAAGAGCCAGGTGTTCTGGGGACAGGTAGGAGATGTGCTGATCAGTGATTATAAATTGAATCTGTCTAATTTGGGAAGTGTGAAGTGCTCGCCCATAATCAATCCTTTCTTATTGAGTTACAGTGGAAGTAACGGGCTTTCTTACAGGCAATCGTTTAAGTACAACCGGCTTTTTAAGCACGACCGGCTGTTGCGTGTGGTGCCTAAGTTGGGTTACAACTTTACGCGCAAGGAGTTTTATTGGTCTGTCAATTCCGAATTTAATTATCTACCCGAGAAAATGGGGACCTTCCACGTGGACTTTGGTAACGGAAACCGGATTTACAGCAGTGATGTGCTCGATGACCTGAAGGCCATACCGGATAGTGTATTCGATTTCAACCAGATTCATCTGGATTATTTCTATGACTTATACTTTAACTTCAGGCACAGTATCGAAATTATTAATGGATTGGAATTGAGTGTGGGCTTTTCCACCCATAGACGAAAAGCCGTGAAACCTTCCAGGTTGGTTCCACTGACCAAGAGCCTGGAGCTTCCCAACGAAGATATTCAGGGAAAAATCAGGAATACCTATTTAAGCTTTGCTCCCCGGGTCCGGTTGGAGTGGACCCCTTGCCTTTACTATTATATGAACGGCCATCGTAAGATCAACCTGCGTTCTAAATACCCCACTTTTTCAATAGACTGGGAGAGGGGTATCAAGGGGGTGTTTGGCAGCACCGGGCAATATGAACGTCTGGAGTTTGACCTGCAACACCATATCCCTTTGGGACTGATGCGTAATATCTATTATCGTTTTGGTTTCGGTATGTTTACTAACCAGAAAGAAATGTATTTTGTTGACTTTAATAATTTCACCCGTAGCAATCTTCCTGAAGGTTGGAATGATGAAATTGGCGGAGTATTTCAGCTTCTTGACCGACGTTGGTACAATGCTTCACGCAAGTACATACGGGGGCATTTCACCTATGAAGCTCCTTTTTTACTTCTAAAGCATCTGATCAAGTATACACGCTATGTGCAAAACGAACGGTTGTATGCAAGTATATTATCGGTACCCCATCTTCAGCCTTATATTGAACTGGGATATGGAATCGGCACTCACATTTTCGATTTCGGCGTTTTCGTAGGAAGTGAGAACTGGAGGTATACCGAGGTTGGCTGTAAATTTACGTTTGAGTTATTCAACCGCTAATTTTATTCTTGTTATTATTTGTCGGGGAGGAGAAAACCTTTATCTTTGCCCGTAAGAGGATGAGATAAAGATTTAGCAAAAAAGAGGTGCAGTCGCCTCGTGAATTCAGGGCCTTTCTGGATTTCTTTATTAAGATACTCATAATAAAGAAAAGTAAATACTCTCATCCTCTTTTTAACTTGCTTCTATATATTAATTAAGGTATAAGGATGGAACTACTTTTAGCTATTGTGATTGTCGTTACCGGTTGGCTGGTTTTTAGTATCATTCGTTCAAATAAAGGCCAGGAAGGATATAAAAGATGGAAAGCCGGAAACTATGCCGGTGAGAATCCTTATGCTAAAGAGAAGAAGGAAACTGTTTCGTCCCTGAAGAATATTTTTGGTAGGAAAGCCGTGGCTTTCGGCTCAAAGCGGTTCGATGCCGGAGCTGTCAGTTGGTGTGCCAGTTTACTTGGAGTCAAAGAAGACACGTTGAGAGAGGTGCTGGATTATGTTCCGAGGCAATACACCCAGTTCTATATAAAGAAGAGAAGCGGAGGTGTCCGGATCATTACAGCTCCCCAAGGTCAGTTGCGAGTTATGCAGCAGACCATTTACCAACGAGTTTTATTGTTAGCCAATGTGCATCCTGCTGTTACCGGATTCTGTCCTGGTAAATCTGTATCCGATAATGCACGGGTTCATTTGGGACGAAAAAATGTGTTGAAAGTAGATCTTCATGACTTTTTCCCTTCCATACGTTCGCCCAGAGTGAGGGCGACATTCAGGGAGATGGGATATTCACATCCTATAGCGAAAGTACTGGCGGAACTCTGCTGCTGTAACAGGTACCTTCCGCAGGGTGCGCCTACAAGTCCGGCTCTCAGCAATATTATTGCTTATCCGATGGATAAAAAAATGATGGCGTTAGCTGATGAATACGGGCTGGTCTATACGAGGTATGCCGATGACCTGACCTTTTCGGGAGATTTTCTGCCGAAGGATAAAGTCTTGTCACGGATTGATCAGGTTATCAGGGAGGAAGGGTTTACGATGAATGTGAAGAAAACCCGTTTTCTGCCTGAACATAAACGTAAGATAATCACTGGAGTATCAGTTAGTTCGGGTACGAAGATGACAATTCCCAAAACTAAAAAGAGGGAGATCCGTAAGAATGTGCATTACGTCCTGACAAAAGGATTGGCCAGTCATCAGGAGCATATTGGCTCCACCGATCCGGTTTATCTGAAGCGTTTATTGGGCAATCTGTGTTACTGGCGTTCCATAGAACCGGATAACCGATATGTATCCGATTCTATCGCGGCTTTAAAGAGCTTGATGTGAGACGTACCGATTGTAGCTCTTTTTGATATTTTTTTTGCTATTCTTTTCTAATTCAAGAAAATAGTTCTATCTTTGCGCCCGATTTATATAATCAATATAATGTCTTATTTAATTAAAGAATTACTAAACAATTAATTATTAATGGAAAACTTAAAGAACGTTGCTCCTATTGAAGACTTCAACTGGGATGCGTATGAAAACGGCGAGAGCTTCGCTGGTGCCAGCCACGAAGAACTTGAAAAAGCTTACGACGGTACGCTTAACAAAGTAAATGACCGTGAGGTTGTTGACGGAACTGTAATCGCAATGAACAAACGTGAAGTTGTTGTGAACATCGGTTACAAATCAGACGGTATCATTCCTTTGAATGAATTCCGCTACAATCCTGATCTGAAAGTAGGTGACACTGTAGAAGTATACATCGAAAACCAGGAAGACAAAAAAGGACAGTTGGTTCTGTCTCACAGAAAAGCCCGCGCTACCCGTTCTTGGGATCGCGTTAATGCTGCTCTGGAAAATGAAGAAATTATCAAGGGTTACATCAAGTGCCGCACTAAGGGTGGTATGATTGTTGACGTATTCGGTATCGAAGCATTCTTGCCGGGTTCTCAGATCGATGTGAAACCGATCCGCGACTACGATGTATTCGTTGGCAAAACAATGGAATTCAAAGTTGTTAAAATCAACCAGGAATTCAAAAACGTGGTTGTTTCTCACAAAGCTCTTATCGAAGCTGAACTGGAACAACAGAAGAAAGAAATTATCGGTAAACTCGAAAAAGGACAAGTTCTTGAAGGAACCGTTAAGAATATCACATCTTATGGTGTATTTATTGACCTCGGTGGCGTAGACGGATTGATCCACATCACTGACCTGTCTTGGGGCCGCGTAAGCGATCCGAAGGAAGTGGTTGAGCTGGATCAGAAGTTGAACGTAGTTATCCTCGACTTTGATGACGAGAAGAAACGTATCGCTTTGGGTCTGAAACAACTGACTCCGCATCCATGGGATGCTTTGGATCCGAACCTCCAGGTAGGTGACAAAGTGAAAGGTAAAGTAGTGGTTATGGCTGACTACGGTGCATTTATCGAAATCGCTCCGGGTGTTGAAGGTCTGATCCACGTATCAGAAATGTCATGGTCACAGCACCTGCGTTCTGCACAGGACTTCATGAAAGTCGGTGACGAAGTAGAAGCTGTAGTTCTGACTCTGGATCGTGAAGAACGTAAGATGTCTTTGGGTATCAAACAACTGAAACAAGATCCTTGGGAAACTATCGAAGAAAAATATCCTGTAGGTTCTAAACATACTGCTAAGGTTCGTAACTTCACTAACTTCGGTGTATTCGTAGAAATCGAAGAAGGTGTTGACGGATTGATCCACATCTCTGACCTGTCTTGGACTAAGAAGGTTAAACACCCGTCAGAATTTACTCAGATTGGTGCTGATATTGAAGTTCAGGTACTGGAAATCGATAAAGAAAACCGTCGTCTGAGCCTTGGTCACAAACAACTTGAGGAAAATCCTTGGGATGTATTTGAAACAGTATTTACTGTAGGTTCTGTACATGAAGGTACAATCATCGAAATGTTGGATAAGGGTGCTGTAGTTGCTCTTCCTTACGGCGTTGAAGGTTTCGCTACTCCGAAACACCTCGTTAAAGAAGACGGTTCACAGGCTCAGATGGACGAGAAACTGGAATTCAAAGTAATCGAGTTCAACAAAGACGCTAAGAGAATCATCCTATCTCATAGCCGCATTTTCGAAGATGTTGCCAAGGCGGAAGAAAGAGCTGAGAAGAAAGCTGCTTCTAACGCAAAGAAATCTTCTAAGAGAGAAGAAACTCCTGCTATCCAAAATCAGGCTGCTTCTACTACTTTGGGTGATATCGATGCTTTGGCTGCTTTGAAAGAACAGCTGGAAGGTAAGAAGTAATTCAAATCTTTCATAGATTGATATAGAAGGGTATCTCATTCAATGGGATACCCTTCATTTTTTTGTATGTTGAATCATTGCGCTGAACTTTAATTGTCTATCTTTGCAAATACAGTTTGAAAGATGGAAAAATTTGAATTACATATATTGGGTTGTGGGTCCGCATTGCCTACTACCCGGCATTTTGCCACTTCGCAGGTAGTCAACTTGCGTGATAAACTTTTTATGATCGATTGCGGAGAAGGGGCACAGATGCAATTGCGTAAGTCGCGGTTGAAATTTTCGCGGCTGAACCATATCTTCATTTCGCATCTGCATGGTGATCATTGCTTCGGATTGATGGGGCTTATTTCCACTTTCGGGTTATTGGGGCGCACGGCAGAGTTACATATCCATTCTCCAAAAGGATTGGAGGAGTTATTGGCTCCTATGCTTAATTTCTTTTGCCATACGTTGGCATATAAAGTCATTTTCCATGAATTTGACACCAGACAAGCGTCGGTGATTTATGAAGACCGTTCGATGACAGTCACCACCATCCCGCTCCAGCACCGTATTCCCTGTTGTGGCTTTTTGTTTGCGGAAAAGACCCGGCCGAACCATATTATCCGTGATATGATCGATTTCTATAAAGTACCGGTCTATGAACTGAATCGGATAAAGAACGGTGCAGACTACATAACTCCGGAAGGAGAAGTGATTGCTAATGTGCGCTTGACCCGCCCCTCGGATCCTCCCAGACGGTATGCCTATTGCTCGGATACGATTTTCCGGCGGGAGATTGCGGAACAGATCTCAGGTGTTGACTTGCTTTTTCATGAGGCTACATTTGCCGAATCGGAACTGGCACGTGCTAAAGAAACGTACCATACTACAGCCGCCCAAGCCGGCCGGATAGCTGTGGAAGCTGGTGTACGGCGATTAGTGATCGGTCATTTCTCTGCCCGCTACGAAGATGAAAATGTTTTGCTGAAAGAAGCTTCGGCTATCTTTCCGGATACTATACTTGCAAAAGAAAACTTGTGTATAAGTCTTTAATTTCGGGAGATCGATTAAACCTTTGTTGAATAGAATTGTCTAAAATAACATATACGAATTACAAACGAACCTATGAACCCTTATAATGAACGAGAGGTTTTGGCACTCCTTCAGGATGAGAGGACACAGAAGCAGGGATTTGAGCAGATCGTTTCGCAGTATAGCGAACAATTATACTGGCAGATCAGGCGGATGGTACTTTCACATGACGATGCCAATGACCTTCTTCAAAATACTTTCATTAAGGCATGGATAAACATTGACTATTTCCGGGCTGAGGCAAAGCTGTCTACCTGGCTTTACCGTATTGCCCTGAACGAATGTATCACTTTCCTGAATAAACAACGGGCTATGAATACAATTGCCATTGACGATCCGGAGGCCGACGTGACTCAGAAACTGGAGAGCGATCCTTACTTCTCGGGGGATCGGGCAGAGTTATTGCTTCAGAAGGCATTGCTGACCCTTCCTGAAAAGCAACGGATGGTGTTCAACCTGAAATATTATCAGGAAATGAAATATGAAGAGATGTCGGAGATATTCGGCACTTCGGTGGGGGCTCTGAAAGCTTCTTATCACCATGCCGTGAAAAAAATCGAGAAGTTTTTGGAGGAGGCTGATTAAACCTTTTAATATGCATAATGTCTAAGAAGAAGAGAGGAGAAGAACGTATGAAAGAAGAAGATAACATATTGAAGAAAGTGGGGAGGGAGAATTCTTTTAAAGTACCTGAGGGATACTTTGAAAACTTGACTTCAGAGGTGATGGGTAAACTTCCGGAAAAAGAGAAGCCTGCTTTTGAAGAAGTGAAGCAACCCACAATGTGGACTAGGGTGAAACCTTTATTCTATATGGCGGCTATGTTTATAGGAGCTGCATTGATTATCCGTGTGGCTTCTTCAAATCACCAGCCGGCAACGGTGGATGATCAACTGACTGCAAATGATGCAGGAACCGAAGTTGTTTCGGATGAATATATTGATGTAGCACTGGATCGCTCGATGCTGGACGATTACTCTTTGTACGTCTATCTCAGTGATGCTACAGCTGAATAAGTAAACTAAACTGATTTAATAAAGCAAAATGAAGAAACTGATTATTCTATTGATTATAGTTTGTAGTTGTATCCCGGCACTGAATGCCATGGGAGATCCTAACCAACATTTGTCACCCGAAGAATTCAGGGCCAAACAACGAGCATTTATAACAGAAAAAGCCGGTTTGACTAAGGAAGAGGCAGCAAAGTTCTTCCCGGTTTACTTTGAATTACAGGACCGGAAAAAACAACTGAATGACGAGGCCTGGAAGTTGCTTCGTAGTGGCAAAGATGATAAAACCACTGACGCACAATATGGAGAAATATTGGAAGGGGTATACGATGCCCGTATTGCTTCAGACCGTCTGGATAAAACTTATTTTGAGAAGTTTAAAAAGATACTTCCGTGTAAGAAAATTTATCTGATACAGCGAGCGGAAATGCGTTTTCACCGAGAGTTGTTGAAAGGGGTTCGTGATAACAAAGGAAAGAAAAAATAGAATGAAAAATTGCTTTCCTGCAAGAGCGGGAGAATTTACCACAGACTTAACGGATTGCACAGATAAACACTAATTGGGGATATTTATTGATCCGTCAATTACATACTCTGCGCAATCCGTTAGTTTGCAGTGGAATTTTGGTATTATCCTTTTAGAGGAGAGAGGACTTTTTACAGTCCTTTCTTTTTGGCTTCATCCCAGATTGCATCCATTTCTGCGAGAGACATCTCTTTCAGGTTTTTGCCTTCCTTAATGGTGTGTTCTTCCAGATAGTTGAATCGGCGGATGAATTTTTGGTTTGTACGTTCTAAGGCATTGTCCGGGTTGATCTTGTAGAGACGGGCAGCGTTGATGAGGCTGAACATGACATCACCGAATTCGGCTTCCGCCTTATCTTTGTCCATATGGGCTATTTCTACCTGAAATTCTGCAATTTCTTCTTTGACTTTTTCCCAGACTTGCTCTTTTTCTTCCCAATCGAATCCTACATTACGTGCTTTGTCCTGCATCCGGTAAGCTTTGATAAGTGAGGGTAGGGCAGTAGGGACTCCGCTTAATACAGTTTTATTTCCGTCCTTTTCTTTTAGTTTCAGCTGTTCCCAGTTTTCGGATACTTGTCCGGCTGTGTCGGCTTTTACTTCTCCGAAAACATGTGGATGGCGGAAAATCAGTTTTTCGCAGAGTTTGTCACAAACATCTTTCATGTCGAAATCACCGGTTTCTGAGCCTATTTTTGCATAAAAGGCCACGTGCAGCAATACATCTCCCAACTCTTTACAAATATCTTTTTTGTCATCGCGCATCAATGCGTCGCACAATTCGTAAGTCTCTTCGATAGTATTGGGGCGCAGACTTTCGTTGGTCTGTTTGCGATCCCAGGGACATTTTACCCGAAGTTCGTCGAGTATATCCAGGAAGCGCCCGAAGGCTTCCATCTGTTCTTCTCTTGTATGCATGTTTATTCTTTATTTGATTCTTTTTTCCATTCGTTGTATGAAATCAGCAGACCGATGACTTCCGAATAGTTTTTCCGTCCGCTTTCTATTTTGTTTCCTTTCAGATATAAGTCATATATCCAATCTTGAATATCACCTATCAACGGGCTATATTTAGCCATCCAATACTCTTGATCCTTCCGGGCGAGTTCGATGATTTCCGGACGTATCCGACTGAATAATTCCCGGTATTCATTTTCTGTCATCAATCTGCGGGCATTAGCAAGCACATGTCCCAGGATAGAGAAGTAACCGCTAAAGCGGATTTCTCTATTTGTAGAACGTGTGCAGACCTGATAGGCGTAAAAGTTGGCTTCCGCTTCACTGGTTATACCCAATAAGTGGGCCAGTTCATGCGTATAGGTTGCCGGATATTGTGGAGGTAACAAGTCACCATTCAGCGTGAACTCACAGAAAAACGGTCCCATGCTTCCTGTTACTCCTACCATTGAAATAAGTGGAGTGAACAACATTGTTTTGACCTGTGGCATGGAGTGTGGAGGATGGTGTACGCCGAGACTGTCACTGATCAGACTGTACTGGCTGACTGCCTCTTTACAGATGGTTTCCTTGTCGATCCGGGTTATGGGAACGTATGATTCATTCAGTAAATAGATGTATTGGTTTACAAAGTGGTCAAAATTTTCCGGAGTATAGGTAATATATGGTATCCCTGTACGCTCGTAGAAGTTTCTTTGCGAATAGTTGAGTCCCCATGCCAGGTAAAACCATACATAGATCCATGCCAGATATTCCGTATCCCTTCTCAGGATTGTTTTCCAACTTAACTTTTGGCGGATGCGTGCGTATACCGGATAAAGAATAATCCCTGTAATACTGAATGCTATGAACAGGTCACCCAAAGCAAAAGGAAAGAAATTGGAAAAACCGGACAGGACGTACGAGATAACAGGATAGACCGAGTGTGCATATCCTTCCCCCATTGCCGGGATCGCCTGAGTGACCCAGACAAGGATAATTAAAGTTCCTAAAACAGAGTACCGTATGACTCGCTTTTTGCTTTTCATTGCTACTTCTTTCTTTCGAGGAACAAAAGTACATATTCCTGTCCCTATATTCTACTTATTTTTATTAATTTTGCGCCAATCTTTCGCAATAAACTAATAAAATAGATATATACAACATGGAATTAGCAAGTAAGTACAGCCCTGCTGACGTGGAGGGAAAGTGGTATCAGTATTGGCTGGACCATAAATTATTCAGTTCGAAACCCGATGGACGTGAACCTTACACCATCGTTATTCCGCCGCCTAACGTCACCGGTGTGCTGCATATGGGACACATGCTTAATAATACCATTCAGGATATCCTCGTTCGTCGTGCACGTATGGAAGGTAAGAATGCTTGTTGGGTGCCGGGAACCGACCATGCCTCTATCGCTACCGAAGCAAAGGTGGTGAATAAGTTGGCTGCACAGGGTATTAAAAAGACTGATCTGACTCGTGACGAGTTTCTGAAGCATGCTTGGGCATGGACAGATGAACATGGTGGGATTATCCTGAAACAGCTCCGTAAGTTGGGGGCATCCTGTGACTGGGACCGTACTGCTTTTACTATGGACGAAAAGCGTAGCGAAAGTGTGCTGAAAGTATTTGTAGACCTTTACAAGAAGGGACTTATTTACCGTGGCGTGCGTATGGTAAACTGGGACCCGAAGGCATTGACAGCTTTGTCTGACGAGGAGGTGATTTACAAAGAGGAGCATGGAAAGCTGTATTATCTGAGATATAAGGTAGAGGGTGAAGACAGTTATGCCGTTGTTGCGACTACTCGTCCGGAGACGATTATGGGCGATACCGCTATGTGTATCAATCCGAATGACCCGAAAAATCAGCACCTGAAAGGTAAGAAGGTTATTGTTCCGCTGGTAGGCCGTGTCATCCCGGTGATTGAGGATGATTATGTAGATATCGAATTCGGTACAGGATGTCTGAAAGTGACTCCGGCACATGACGTGAATGACTATATGCTGGGTGAGAAGTATAACTTGCCAAGTATTGATATTTTCAATGATAACGGGACTATCAGCGAAGCTGCCGGTATGTATATCGGTATGGACCGTTTTGAAGTTCGCAAACAGATTGAGAAAGATCTTGAAGCCGCCGGATTACTTGAAAAGACGGAGGCATATACCAATAAAGTCGGCTATTCTGAACGTACCAATGTAGTGATAGAGCCTAAACTCTCTATGCAGTGGTTCCTTAAGATGGAGCATTTGGCTCAGATTGCCCTTGAGCCGGTGATGAAGGATGAGATTAAGTTTTATCCTGCCAAATATAAAAATACTTATCGTCATTGGATGGAGAACATCAAAGACTGGTGTATCAGTCGTCAGTTGTGGTGGGGACACCGCATCCCGGCTTACTTCCTTCCGGAAGGCGGATATGTAGTAGCCGTTACTGACGAAGAAGCATTGAAACTGGCTAAAGAAAAAACAGGCAACGATCATCTGACAATGGCTGACCTTCGTCAGGATGAAGATTGTCTGGATACTTGGTTCTCTTCTTGGCTGTGGCCTATTTCTTTGTTCGATGGCATCAATAATCCGGGTAACGAAGAAATTAACTATTACTATCCTACCAGTGACCTGGTGACCGGTCCGGATATTATCTTCTTTTGGGTGGCTCGCATGATTATGGCAGGCTATGAGTATGAAGGTAAAATGCCGTTTAAAAATGTATATTTTACGGGTATTGTCCGCGACAAATTGGGACGTAAAATGTCCAAGTCGCTCGGCAACTCACCGGATCCGTTGGAGTTGATAGAGAAATACGGAGCAGATGGTGTACGTATGGGGATGATGCTTTCGGCTCCTGCCGGAAACGACATTCTTTTTGATGATGCACTTTGCGAACAGGGACGTAATTTCTGCAATAAAATATGGAATGCTTTCCGACTGGTGAAAGGTTGGGAGAATGGAATGGGAACAATCGATATTCCGGCGGATGCACACCTGGCTGTACAATGGTTTGACCAAAGACTGGATGCTGCCGCAGTTGAGGTAGCCGATTTATTCAGCAAGTACCGTTTGAGCGAAGCGTTGATGCTGATTTATAAACTGTTCTGGGATGAATTTTCTTCATGGTTGCTCGAAATCGTGAAACCTGCTTATGGACAACCTGTAAACGGATTTATCTATTCAATGACTTTGAGTGCTTTCGAACGTCTGTTGGCTATGCTCCATCCTTTCATGCCATTTATTACGGAAGAATTGTGGCAGCAGTTGCGTGAGCGTGAGCCGGGGGCAAGTCTGATGGTAGAACCGTTGGCAGAAGTCGGAGAAGTGAACGAGGAGTTTTTGAAACAATTTGAAACGGCTAAAGAGATAATCAGTAGTGTGCGTGCCATCCGTTTGCAAAAGAATATTGCAATGAAAGAACCGCTTGAGTTACAAGTGGTAGGAGTAAACCCGGTAGAGAAAATGAACCCTGTTATCTTTAAAATGTGTAACTTGTCTGCTATTCAGGTAGTGGATGTAAAAGCTGACGGAGCTTCTTCATTCATGATCGGAACGACTGAGTTTGCAGTCCCCTTGGGTAATATGATCGATGTGGAAGCTGAGATAGCACGTATGGAAGCCGAACTGAAACATAAAGAGGGCTTCTTGCAGGGCGTTTTGAAGAAACTCAGCAATGAGAAATTCGTGAGTAATGCGCCGGCTGCCGTTATTGAAATGGAACGCAAGAAACAGGCTGATGCCGAAAGTATCATTAAATCGCTCAAAGAGAGTATTGCATCTCTGAGAAACGCGTAAGAAGATCTTTTTAGAAGATAAATATAAAAGGGCACTCTAAAATAATAGGGTGCCTTTTTCTGTATACGAATAATAATGATACCTTTGTCACCGATTTTAGCAATCGACCGTTACAAATGAAACAAATGCAATTCAGATATTTCTGTTTCCTTCTGATTCTGTTGGGAGGAATGAACTGTCGGCTATCGGCTCACAAGGACAGGTCCGGTGGAGATGTGTTGTTTCTGAATTCTATTAACTTTAATCTTCCCTGGGCAAAAAGTATATATTGGTATGTACATCAGGAATTGCAGAAGGAAGATGTTGCCGTAACGGCTGAATCTCTGTCTGTACCAGCCCTTTGTAGCCGTAAAGAGGCAACTGCAATTGTAGAACAGTTACGTCGAAAGCATGATATACCTCCTCGATTGGTTGTTTTTATAGGTGACCCGGGATGGATTGTCTGTCGGGAGCTTTTTGATGATGAATGGAGAGATGTGCCGGTCATCATTACTAATGCCCGGGACCGCTTGCCGGCAACACTTGATGTTTTGCTGTCTCACGAACCGTTGACTGATACCAATACCGTTCCGGCTAAAGAATGGCGCAAAGGATATAATGTGACTACATTGGGGCAAACGTATTATGTAAAAGAGACTATCGAACTGATGCGGCAAGTGATGCCCGGGATGAAACGAGTTGCTTTTATATCCGATGACCGATATATCAGTGAGGCAGTTCGTGGTGATGTCAGTCAGGCTGTGGGCAGATACTTCCCGGAGCTGAGTCTGGAGCAGTTGTCAACCAAAAATATTTCTACTGAAATGCTGCTCGATACTTTGAGCGGATATGATAAAAACACCGGATTGATTTATTATTCGTGGTTTGAATCGCATAACCAAGACGACAATAACTATTTGTTTGATCATATTCAAGAGATTATTACCCGATTTGTGCACTCTCCCCTGTTTTTGCTGGCTGCTGAGGATTTATCCAATAACACATTTGCGGGAGGGTATTATGTATCGGTGGAGTCATTCGGAGATTCATTATTGCAACTGATTGAACGTGTGTTGAAAGGAGAGCAACCCCGCGAAATTCCGTCTGCATTAGGGGGTGAGCCGGCCGCTTATCTTTGTTATCCGGCTTTGCAGTCCTACCAAATCCCTGTTTCGCTTTATCCGGAAGGGGCTGTATATGTCAATCTTCCTATGAGTTTCTTTGAGCAGTATAAAAAGGAGATTTTACTAACGGTATTTGTTGTGCTTCTGGTAGCAGGTGCCATTGGATTTTATATTCATATTCTTAAGAAAACTCATCAACGCCTGGAAGAGGCACGTCTGAAAGCGGAGGAGGCTAATCAATTAAAATCAGCTTTTCTTGCGAATATGAGTCATGAAATACGTACCCCTCTGAATGCTATTGTCGGTTTTTCAAACCTGCTTTCGCAGGTAGAAGATAAAGAAGAGATGAAAGAATATGCCGATATCATTGAAACCAATACAGATCTTCTGCTTCAACTGATCAGCGATATTCTGGACATGTCGAAGATCGAGTCCGGAATGTATGATTTTCATATAACCCGTGCGGATGTCAATCAAATGATGTCGGAGATAGAACAAGTGGGTAAACTGCGTATCAAATCGGAAGAACTCGTTCTAACTTTTGACGAACAATTGCCCCAATGTATTTTATATACTGATAAGAATCGGCTGACACAAGTCATTATTAATTTGTTGACCAATGCGATTAAGTTCACTTCCGGAGGGGAGATACGGATGGGATATCGGTTGAAAGATGCCGCAACATTATATTTTTATGTGTCTGATACAGGCTGTGGCATGTCTACCGAACAGTGTGAGCATGTGTTTGAACGTTTTGTCAAATATAATCCTTTTATACAAGGTACCGGGCTGGGACTATCTATCAGCCGGATGATTATTGAAAAACTGGGAGGTGAGATCGGGGTTACCTCCGAGGTTGGTAAAGGCTCTCTTTTTTGGTTTACTTTACCCTACCGGACTTCTGTATAGTATTTGCTGAATGCTCCGCTGTTTTAACGCAGCAGGAAGGATAGCAGGACGGGCAGATAATCTTTCAGATCGATGCGCAGTTGTTTCAGTGCCTGCTGAATCCGGTAATCTATCGTTTTGGGAGATACTCCTAAGCGTTCGGCTATTTCGTTGTAGGTCAGATTCTGGAAACGATTGAGCTCGAATGCTTCGCGGATATTTTCCGGGAGTCGTGCCAAAGCTTCTTCTATTTTCTCGGTTAATTCTTGCATGACGTAGAAATCGGGATCATCATACTGTGATTGGAGATTGTCGAAAATCATCTTTTCGATTCTTTGTTTGACTTCGTTCCGATTGATAAGAGTCAGGCAACGATTTTTAACAGCTTTGAACAAGTAACTTTTCAAAGAAGTTTCAAATGCCTGCATCTCTTTATTTTCCCAAAGCCAGACCATTACATCCGATACAATCTCCTGTCCGTCGTCCGGTTCCACAAACAGCTTGGCGTAAGCGCACAAGGCGGGATAGTGCCGGAGAAACAGCGCTTCAAATGCGTCTTCATTTCCCTGTTGTATCTGATAAAAAAGAATTTCGTCGCTTGTTGTATGCGATGTATTGTTGTGCATGTAAACCCTCGTTTTGGGCAAAAATAATATTTTTTTCAAAAAAAATACGTTTTTAGGTTAGGAGATTTCTGATTTCATTCGTCTTATCTATAAAAGCACGAATTATGGATGAATTCTATTACATAAATGAGTCAATTCTTTTAAGCTATTTTGCCGGGGAGCTTCCTGCTGACAGACAAAAGGAGGTAGAAGAGTGGATCGCTACTTCGGAGGAGAATACGAAGACAGCACGGGATATTTTTCAGCTTTACCGGGCAGCCGATACATTGAACTACATGAAGCATGTAGATTCTGTTGGGGCTTTCCATCAGGTAAAGGACCGAATACACAAACATCAACATAGAGTTTCATGGATGGTGTGGGGGCAGCGTATTGCTGCTTGTTTAGCTTTGCCGCTGCTTGCCACCACCCTTTATCTGATTTTGAAAAACTCCCCCGTGGAGTATGTGGAGATACGGACAAATCCCGGTATGGTTGCTGAAGCGAATCTGCCGGATGGAACTAAAGTTTGGCTGAACTCGGGATCTTCACTTAAACATCCTACCAGGTTCACAGGAGATATACGTAACGTAGAACTTGATGGAGAGGCTTACTTTGAGGTGCATAGAGATAAAAGTAAGCGATTTATTGTTAATACGCCTTTCCGTATTCAGACTGAGGTTTTGGGTACGGAGTTCAATATAGAGGCTTATCGGACGGACAGTGTGGTAAGAACTACCTTAGTATCGGGCTCTGTGAAATTGTCATTTCTGGGTGAGGGTGACAAGCAACGGACCTTTGTGATGAAGCCTGATGAGGAGTTTATCTATAATCCGAAAACACGTACAGTGAGGACCGACAAACCTTATGTGAAAACTTATACGGCCTGGAAAGACGGTCAGGTGGTATTTAGGAATACCCCGCTGTCTGAGGCTTTGAAAATACTTACCAAGCGGTTTCATGTGGAGTTTATCGTAAAAGATTCTACTCTTTATGGAAATTCATTTACCGGAGTATTCAGCGAACAGCACTTACCTCTGATTCTTGAACACTTCAGGCTTGCTTCGGGCATACAGTATAGATTTATAGAACTGGAACATAACACACAGCAGACAATACAGCAGAAAATGAAAATAGAGCTATATTGACCATTTGAATATTAAACTTTTAAAATCTGATACCTATGACAACACGTCCACCTTAAAACAAAAAAACATACAGGAAAATATTGGCGTATTTTCCTGTATGAAAGTCCACCGTCCGCTTGTTTGGCGACAAGTTGTGCGGTTAATAGAATTTTTTAAATCAAAATCACTACAAATCTATGACAATTTACTTAAACTTCCAATTTTTCGGGAGGCAGAATATCTTTTCGCTTCTGAAAAAAATACCTTTGTGTATGAAACTATCAGCGATCATGTTGTTTGTCTTTGCCAGTATGGCATTTGCGGCTAAGGGTTATAGCCAGTCAGTACGTGTGACATTGAATGTCAGCAACAGCAGTCTTCAGAAAGTGCTGGATGAAATAGAGAAGCAGTCGGAATACCACTTTTTCTATAATAATAAGCAGGTGGATATCTCTCGGAGTGTGACTATTAAAAGTACTCAAAAAGAGATCAGCCAAGTTTTGAATCAGCTGTTTGCCGGTACGGATATCGGTTATAAAATATTGGAGAATAGTATTATCCTGTCTCCTAAACAGATTTTGGAAACGACTGCTGCACAACAGCAGACCACTAAAAAGATAAAGGGACTGGTTACTGATGAGGCCGGTTTACCCATTATCGGAGCTAATATTAAAGAAAAGGATTCCGGAAACGGGACGATTACAGATGTCAACGGTAACTTTAGTCTTTCTGTAGGAACTAAAAGCTCAATTATCATTTCGTATATCGGGTACATCACCAAAGAAGTTCCTGTGGGTAATAATACTTCACTTACTGTTCGGTTGGCCGAGAACACGAAACTGCTCGATGAGGTTGTTGTAACGGCATTAGGTATCAAGCGCGAAGAGAAGGCTCTGGGGTATGCCGTGCAAAAAGTGGACGGAGATCGGCTGGCTGCTGTAAAAACAGTGAATGTTGCTACTTCGTTAACGGGCAAGATTGCCGGATTGAATGTAAAAAACAGTACAGAGTTCAATACAGCTCCTTCACTCTCGTTGCGTGCATCTGCCCCCCTGTTAGTTATCGACGGTGTACCTTATGGTAATGTGGGATTGAATGATATAGCAGCTGATGATATCGAATCGGTTGATGTCCTGAAAGGAGCTACGGCTTCGGCACTCTATGGTGCCCGTGGAGGTGCCGGTGCAGTGATGATTACCACTAAAAAAGGTAAGGAAGAAGGATTGAATGTGACTGTAAACAGCAGTACCATGTTTGCAGCCGGATATCTGAGAAAGCCGGAGGTACAAACTTCATATAGTTCCGGGTCGCAGGGGACTTATTCCACCGGAGGATATGTATGGGGAGACAAACTGGACATCGGACGTACAGCATTGCAATATGATCCGTATACTCACGAATGGGTGGATATGCCTTTGGTTTCGAAAGGTAGAAATAACTTAAAGAACTTTCAAGAATTGAGTTTGGTGACAAACAACAATGTAAGTGTATCCCAGAAAGGTAAATATGGTAGCGTACGTACTTCATTGACCCATGTATATAACAAAGGGCAGTATCCGAATCAAAAATTGAATAAGATTACTTACTCAGTATCGGGCGATATGAAATGGAAGAAATTTTCTTTTGACGGAGGTCTGACTTATAACAAACGTTTCTACCCCAACGATATGGGAGCCGGATATGGTGGAAGTGGTTTCCTTTATAATTTGTTGGTATGGTCAGGGGCTGAGTATGATATACGGGACTATAAAAATTACTGGATTAAACAGGATGAACAGCAGAACTGGATGGATACCAAATGGTATGATAATCCATATTTCATTGCGAACGAAATTACGCGTTCAAGCGATTATGATTTGATTAACGGATATCTTTCTGCCAATTATGATTTTACTCCTTGGTTGAACTTATCACTGCGTTCGGGGCTGAACTCGTATTCACAGAAAAAAGAGTGGCGGAATGCTGTAAGTGCTGTGGGTGGTTGGCATAAACAGGGTTATTATGGTCTGCAACGCTTAGGCGGATATAGTTTAAACAATGACTTGATACTGTCTGCCGATCATAAATTCGGTAATTTCAATGTCGATGGTTTCGTGGGTGGAAACGTTTATTACTGGAAGAGTGATAATATTTTGGCTGAAACACAAAATGGTCTGAAAATTCCGGGATATTACTCATTGAAATCATCTGTAGACCCGTTGAAAACAACCAGTGGTATTACTAAAAAACTGGTGACCAGTGTATATGCAAAAGCTTCTGTTTCGTGGAAGAGTACTTTATTTCTGGATGTAACGGGACGTAATGACTGGTCATCTTCCTTGCCGTCGGAGACACGATCTTATTTCTATCCGTCTGTGGCCAGCAGTGTTGTGCTTTCGCAGTTTATCCCAATGCCTAAATTTATTGATTTCTGGAAAGTGAGAGGTGCATGGACACAAACTAAGAGTGACCTGGGAGTATATGATACTAACAATACTTATAGTGTGTCTACCGATTTGTGGAATGGTGAGAGTGCTGCATATTATCCCACATCTATCCGTGGTGTTGCGGTGAAACCTTCGGCTACACGTTCTTATGAAATCGGTACGGCAGTCCATATGTTTAAAAATCGTCTGAAAGTAGACTTTACTTATTATAATAAGCTCTATTACAATCTGACTCGTAGTGCCGGCATCAGCAACTCTTCCGGATTTACGTCTACATTGATCAACATTGATGAAGAATATGTGGGTCGTGGGGTAGAATTGACCCTGTCAGGCGATATTATCAGAACAAGAGACTGGAATTGGGAGTCGGCTTTCAACTGGTCACGTGACCGTTGGTATTATACCAAAATAGACCCGGTATATTCTACACAGAAGCCTTGGGTAGCTGTCGGTAAACGTTGGGATTGGTACGGAATTTACGATTGGGAACGCGATCCTCAAGGAAATATTATCAATTACAATGGTTATCCTAAACAGAGCGATTACCAGTCGGTTATCGGTTATGAATATCCTGATTGGATATGGGGCTGGACGAATACGATAACTTACAAGAATTTCACTCTCTCCTTTACACTTGACGGACGGGTAGGAGGTATGGCACACTCGAAAACCAATCAGGCGATGTGGAACTCGGGGGCACATATTGATTCGGACAATCAGTGGCGATATGATGAAGTGGTGAATAAGAAGACCAATTTTGTAGGTACCGGAGTGAAAGTCGTTTCCGGGAGTGTAGATTACGATTCGAACGGAAAAATTATCCATGACGATCGAGTATTTGCTCCGAACGACGTACAAGTATCTTACGAGTCGTATATGAAAAGTACTAACCCGTATATAGGTACCGTGACACGTCAGAATGTATTTGACGAGACGTTCTTCAAACTGCGTGACCTCTCGCTGAGCTATCAGATGCCTAAGTCTGTTTGCAACAAACTGCATATGAAAGGTTTGACACTGGCTTTTGTCGGACAAAATCTGTTTGTATGGACTAAAGAGTTCCGCTTTACCGATCCCGACAGTGACTCAGATAACCTAAGTTCTCCGTCCACCCGTTATTTAGGCTTTAATGTAAAATTGGATTTTTAAAAGATAGAATAATATGAAACGAATTAATAAATACATATCGTTGTTATTGGTAACTACCTTGCTGGCTTCTTGCGATAAGTTCGATGAAATCAACACAAATCCCGATGCAACCACTAAGGTTACCTCTTCACTGCTGGCGACCGGATTACTTTTGGATATTACATCGTCCAGTGCCAGTAAATCATTTATATATGACGATCTGCTTGCCAAACAGATGGCATGGGGCGAAAGTATGGAAGATTACCAGTATAATGTGTTCGGACGTTCCGGTTTCGGAGGATACACGACACTGATTAATGCACAGAAGATGGTCGAATCTGTTACGGATGATAATGTGAATGCATACGATGGTCTGGCGCATTTTATAAAGGCCTACAAAATATTCTATATGTCGATGGAAATGGGTGACCTTCCTTACGAGGAGGCTTTGCAAGGTGAATTAGGGTTGGTGCGCCCTAAATACAATACCCAAAAGGAAGTGATGGGGTTTGTTTTGAGTGATCTGGAAAGAGCATACGAATTATTTTCCTCAGCTAAAGATTTTGATGGTGATCCGATTCTGGGAGGTAGTATCAGCAAATGGAAGAAAGCGACTACAGCATTTCAGTTGAAAGTTCTGATGCATCTTTCGAAGAAAGAGAGTGATGTAGATTTGAATGTGAAAGAACGTTTTGCCCGGATCGTGGCATCGGGTAGCTTAATGGAATCAAACGATGATAATCTTCAGATGAAATATGCGGATAAAGCGAATACTGTATATCCTTTCCATAACACAAATACTAAACACGCCGGTTATGCCATGCTTTCTACTATGCTGATTGATAAGTTTAAGGCAACCGGAGATATCCGTATGTTCTATTATGCCAAACCGGCAAAGGCTAAACTTGATGCAGGAGTGACCGCTGACAGTTGGGATGCTTATATCGGGACTGATCCGTCATTGCCTTTTGAGCAGATAGAGAAGGCTTATGCCACAGAACAATATTCTGGATTTAATGCGCGGTATACTGATTATCCTTCCGGAGAACCGGTTGTCCGATTGGGATATGCCGAACAGAATTTCATTCTGGCAGAAGCTGCCGTGAGAGGATGGATTTCGGGTGATGCAACTACTTATTACAAGAAGGCAATCAGAGCTCACATGGAGTTTATAGCTGCTAATACTCCGGATGAAGAGATCTATCATCATGGACATCCGTTGACGCAGGAAGCGATTGCGGCTTTTCTTGAAACACCGGCTATACAGTTAAGTGGTGAGAGAGAGGGAGACCTTGAGAAGATATTGACACAACGTTATCTGGCATCGTTCATGCAACATCCGTATGATGTTTATTATGACTACCGTCGTACAGGGTATCCGATATTACCGATTAATCCTGCAACCAACCGGAATACGATGAATGACAGACTGCCTATGCGCTGGATGTATCCGAAATCAGAGTCTGATTATAATCTGGAGCATCAGAACGAGGCTTTGCAACGTCAATTCGGGGGAGTAGATGACGTTAATAAACTGATGTGGATTTTGCAATAAAATAGAGTTTTAGAAGAGGTGTGTGCAGAATGGAGAGAAATGCTTTCTGTTCGCACCTCCTCTGGTTTTTAATACATTTATTAATATGATGTTGAGATATAGTTTATTAAGTATAGTCTTATGGCTATCTACTGTAATGGCTTATGGCAAGGGAAACGAAGTTAAAGTCCTCCAAATGAATATCTGGCAGGAAGGTACCATGGTGAAAGGGGGCTTTGAGGCAATAGCTGACGAGGTGGCTCGTCTGGAGCCGGATATCGTGATGTTTAGTGAAGTGAGAAACTATCATGGAAAACAATTTATTTCGCGTATACTACAGGCTTTGGAAGAACGTGGAAAGAGATATTATGGTGAAAACAGCAAGTTGGATGTAGGTATTTTATCTAAATATAAAATTGAAGAACAGGCTCCTAATTGTCCCTTGGAAGATGATGCCGGTTCCGTACTGAAAGCCCGCATACGCATTAATGGAAGAGATGTTGTTGTATATTCCGCACATTTGGATTATACACATTATGCCTGTTATCTGCCAAGAGGATATAGTGGCGTTACATGGAAAAAGTTGGATGCACCGGTACTGGATGTAGCGGTGATTGAGAAAGCCAATAATGAATCTTTGCGTGATGAAGCGATTCGTCATGTGATAGAAGATGCCCGGAAAGAAAAGGGGAATATTGTTTTATTAGGCGGTGATTTCAATGAACCTTCACATTTGGACTGGAACGAAAATACGAAGAAATTGTGGGATCATAACGGGACGGTAGTTCGGTGGGATTGTTCCGTTCTCCTTGAAAATGCGGGATTTAAAGATGCCTACCGGACAAAATATCCTAATCCGATCACACATCCGGGATTTACTTTTCCGTCTGATAATGAAGGTATAGCTGTAGAAAAGCTGTCGTGGGCACCTGACGCTGATGAACGGGACCGTATTGATTTTATTTATTTCAGGCCTGACAAAAAATTGAAATTGAAGGATGTATCTGTGGTAGGACCTTCAAAATCGATTGTCCGCAGTAAACGTATAGAGGAGAGAAGCAAAGATTTATTTATAACCCCGTTAGGGGTGTGGCCGACGGATCATAAAGCTGTAATGGCCACTTTTCTTCTGAAATAATTAGGAGGATACAGGGGTTATTGCCAGTGAGTATTTATATCTTTGCTACTTAATTTTATTTGAAATATTTAAATGTAATACTTATGAACAGGAAAAACTACTTATTAGCTTTTATTCTTTGTATGCAGACTTTATTTGTTTCTGCGCAAGTTTATCCGGTACGTGCAAAACTTACCGATAAAAATTCTTTTTCAATGATTCTGTTGCCCGATCCACAGAGCTATACAAAGTTCGATGCCAACCAACCTCTTTTTGAGTTGCAGACAGCATGGGTGGCTAATAGCATTGAGTCTCTGAATATAAAAGGAGTGCTTTGTACCGGTGATTTGGTGGAGCAGAATGAAATCCGTATTCCGGATGGAGTGAACGGGAATCAGACAAGTGAAGAACAATGGCGTGCCGCCTCGCGTGCATTTGAGCGCTTGGACGGAAAGCTGCCTTATGTGATTTGTACCGGCAATCATGATTATGGATATCAAAAAGCAGAAAATCGTTTGTGTCATTTTCCTGATTACTTTCCTTCAGAGAGAAATTCTTGTTGGAGAGAAAGTCTGGTTGCTGTAGGAAATAACTATCAGGGCATACCAACACTGGAAAATGCTGCTTATGAATTCGTGACTGATACCTGGGGTAAGATTTTAGTTGTTTCTCTGGAGTTTGCTCCTCGTGATGAAGCTTTGGAGTGGGCGAAGAAAGTGGTGGATTCACCTCGCTATAAGGATCATAAGGTGATATTGTTGACGCATTCATATCTGGCATGGACAGGAAAAATAATTGAAAAAGAGAATTATAAAATGACACCTGCCAATTATGGACAAGTTATTTGGGACAAGTTGGTTTATCCTTCAAAGAATATTTGTATGGTGATTTGTGGACACGAATGTGAGATAGCCGATTATAAGGATAATGTCAGTTTCCGGATTGATAAAAATGCATCCGGTAAAAATGTTCCTCAAATGATGTTCAATGCACAGACAGCAGATGGACAATGGTTTGGTAACGGTGGAGACGGGTGGCTGAGAATTATGGAATTTATGCCTGATGGAAAAACGATTAAAATCAAGACTTTCTCTCCTCTTTTTGCTCTCTCTCCTCTGACTTGCGATAAATCGTGGAGAACAGATTCTTATGATCAGTTTGATATTACGATAGAATAAACAGTGCATGTGTAAAGGAGGGGGTGTCGAAACTCACCATAGAGAACACAGAATAACACAGATGTGTCTTTAAGTCGTTGATGATCAATGTGAATAATCTCTGCTACTCTGTGTCCTTTGTGGTGAAAAGACTTTTGACACAACTCCTTCTTTTTATTCGGTAACTCTGCCTCCTTTTATAATGTCTATCTTTCGTCTGTGCGAACTACGCTGCCAGAAAAATTAATGCCAATGATAAGAATTCCTTGAGTTCCTTGCGTAGTAATTTCAGTGCCTGTTGTATACGATAATCTACGGTCTTAGTAGATATATTAAGGAGCTCTGCAATTTCTTTGTAACTCATATCCTTGAAGCGGTGCATGATAAATGCTTCTCGATAAGATTCCGGTAACGCTGCTATGGCTGTGTGAATCCGTTTTGTTAATTCTTCTATCTGATAGAAGTCTACATCGTAAATCATTGCCTGATTTTTTTCATAAAATAGTGTATCTGCGCGATATTTTACCTCTTTCTGCGCGATGCGGTTTAATGCACGGTGATATATCATTTTTAGCAGATATTGGCTTAGTGATGATTCAATAAGTAATATCTCACGATTCTCCCATAGCCAAAGCATCACATCCTGTACAATTTCCTCCGCATCCTCCAAATCCACAAACCGGTGGGCGTATGCACATAACGTTGGATAGTATTTTCTGAACAAGGCGTTAAAAGCCTTTTTATCCCCTTGTTGAAGTTTGGAAAGCAATAAAATCTCTTCTCTTGTCCGGTTTGGCTTCATAGATCTAAGAATTTAATTTATATACAAAGATAGTCTTTTCTTATTAAAACAAAGATTTTCTAAAAAAAAATGGAATTAAGTTTAGGAATCCTATTTTCCCACCTGTCTTATTAATAAAAGAGTTGAGTTATAAATATGAATCAAGAAGATATAGACCATTTACTACCTCGCTATTGTGAAGGACTGGCTACGGAAGAAGAGTGCAGGCAGGTGGAAGCCTGGATAGGAGAATCGGAAGAGAACCGGAAGATGGTTGATCAGATGAATACTCTTTATCTGGCTGTAGATACAGTTAACGTAATGCGTAAGGTGGATACGGAGAAGGCCTTGGATAAGGTTAGGAGTAGAATGGTTGTAAAGAAAACAACTTGGTGGGAGTGGATACAACGTACCGCTGCTGTTTTATTCATTCCTTTGTTTATAGCTTTTGTGGTGCAATACATGAACAATAGTAAACCTGTCTTGAGTCAGATGCTTGAGATTAAGACGAATCCGGGAATGACAACTTCGGTGGTACTACCAGATAGTACGGTTGTTTATCTGAATTCGGAATCTTCTTTACGTTATCCAACTTTTTTTGAAGGTGATACACGAGATGTGGAGTTGCGGGGAGAGGCTTATTTTGCGGTAGCAAAAGATTTAAAAAAGAAGTTTTTCGTCTCTACTCCACATGCATCAAAGATAGAAGTATTGGGTACCCATTTTAATGTGGAGGCTTATGAAGATGAACCGGACGTCTCGACCACGTTGGTAGAAGGACATGTTTGTTTTCATTTTAATGATAGAGATTATCGGGTTAAGAAAGTTGTTATGAAACCCGGACAAAAGCTTGTTTATAGTTCGACAAGCGGTGATGTGCGGCTATATGCTACATCTGGCTTGTCGGAAACCGCCTGGAAAGATGGCAAGATCATATTCAGTAATACGCCGTTGGAAGTAGCGTTGAGAATGCTTGAAAAACGTTTTAATGTAACTTTCATTATAAAGAATACACGTTTAAAAACAAATGCGTTTACGGGTACATTCACCGAACAACGGCTTGAACGCATATTGGAATATTTTAAAATTTCGTCCAAGATACAATGGAGATACCTGGAGAGTCCTGATATTCAGGATGAACGGAGTAAAATTGAAATTTATTAATTAACCCTTAAAAGAAATGCTTATGAAAAACAAATCTCCCTGAACTACTAAAAACGTACGGAAAGATATTGGCGTATCCTTCCATACGTAAAAGAGTAAACCTTTTGAGCTTGTTTAGCGACAAGCTAAGATAAACTATTTTTTTAACTTTAAGTCAATACAAAATTATGCAAAATTATTTTAGCATCCAATTATTGCGGGTGGTAAAGTCTTCGCTTTGGCTGACCTCGAATAAAATACCAAGAACTATGCGACTATTTATTCTATTCCTAATTTGCTCTATGAGTTTTGTGCATGCCACAGATGTTTTTGCACAAAAGGTGGAGATCAGTATTGATATACATAATCAAACTGTAGAGAAAGTTCTGAAAGAAATAGAAAAGCAATCGGGCTTTGGCTTTTTCTTTAATAACAAACATGTTAACCTGAAAAGGATGGTTTCCGTTTCAGTTGACAAGAGTGATATATTTAAAGTGCTGGATGAAATCTTTGAAGGGACTAATGTGAAGTATTCCGTTTTGGATAAAAAGATTATTTTATCTACCGAAATGACATCGAAGCAACAACAAACGGTAAGAGTTTCGGGAAGAGTGACGGATGTGAACGGAGAACCGGTGATTGGTGCCAGTGTCGTTGAGAAAGGGACAACAAACGGTATCATAACTAATTTAGAGGGAGAGTTCTCCTTATCAGTGAGTTCGGAGAAAGCGGTGATTGAGATTTCTTATATCGGATATCAGACTCAGGAACTGAAAGTTGTTTCGGGAAAACCATTGAGTGTTACGATGAAAGAAGATACCCGGGCTTTGGAAGAGGTGGTCGTGGTTGGATATGGTTCACAGAAGAAAGTGAACGTGATTGGTTCGATTGCTGCGGTGGATAGTAAGAAACTTGAATCCAGAACCGCTCCCAGCGTTTCGAATATGCTGACCGGACAACTATCCGGAGTAACAATTACACAATCGAGCGGTAATCCCGGACAAGATCAAGGTACAATTCGTGTACGTGGTGTCGGTTCTTTTGGAGCAACCCCCGATCCTTTGGTGCTGGTTGACGGACTTCCCGGTAGCTTGAATGATTTGAATCCAGCTGATATTGAGAGTATTTCAATCTTGAAAGATGCTTCCTCTGCTGCTATTTACGGTTCGCGTGCTGCGAACGGCGTTGTACTTGTGAAAACCAAGGGTGGTCAAAAGGGTAAGGTTACCGTAAGTTATAACGGTTATGTCGGATTTAATCAGGCTACTGAATTACCTGAAATGTGTGATTCGTGGGAGTATGCCGAACTGTACAATAAAGCAATGGGCAAGGAGGTTTATACGGCAGAAGAGATTCAGAAATATAAAGATGGCTCCGATCCGTACAATTATCCTAATGAACACTATCTAGACAAATTATTGGGTAACAAAGGGCTGCAAACCGGACATGAACTGACTGTGAACGGAGGCAATGATAAAACACAATATATGGTTTCCTTTGGCTATGTAAAACAGAACGGATTGATGAAACACAATCACTATGATCGTTATAACGGCAGAGTGAATCTGACGACAGAATTGGCTAAAAACCTTACATTAACCACACGTTTAGGCGGTGTCGTTTCAAAAAGAAGCGAGCCTTCTACTCCGGGTGGAATGGATTCTGCAGGATTTAAAGCTTTTTCAAGCAATGCACTTCGTTTCCCAGGATTGTGGGCTACCAAATTGGAAGATGGTTCGTACGGTTTAGGACCCAAGGTGCTTGGTACACCGTTGGCATGGTTGGATAGTGGTTCTTTTTATGATGAAAACTTTGATAAATTCCGTTCTAATGTAGAGTTGGCGTTTACACCGGTGAAAGGTTTAACTTTGAAAGCTATCGGAGGATATAATTATACCGGTCAGCAGATCCGTCACTATCGTTCGGCTATGGAGATTACAGGCGGTAAAAAGTTGGGTCCTTCTTCTCTGTCGGATACCATGTATAAAACGGTCTATAAAACGTTTCAGGCATTGGCAGATTACAATGTGAAATTCAGCAAGAATGATTTGTCTGTATTAGTCGGTTATACTTGGGAAGATGAATCGCAGAGAACCGTAGGAGGAAGCCGCCTGAATTTCCCATCGGATGAAGTCCCCTACCTGAACGCCGGAGGAGCTGATGGGCAAACCAATTCCGGTGGAGGCTATGATTGGGCCATTATGTCTGTTTTCGGACGTTTGACTTATAATTATGACCAACGCTATTTGTTTGAAACCACGATGCGCTATGATGGTTCTTCCCGTTTCCCGACAGATAATAAATTTGGTTTCTTTCCATCTGTTGCCGCAGGATGGCGTTTATCGGAGGAGCAATTTTTCAAAGAAGCAGAGTCACTGAGCTTTATTGATAATCTGAAGCTGAAAGCATCATACGGTATTCTGGGTAATAACAATATTGGTAACTATCCTTATCAGTCTACTTATGCTCTTGGAAAAGCAATGAACTATGTATTCGGGGGTGTTTATACTCAGGGTGCCGCAGTGACTACCTATGTTGATCCGACTCTAAAATGGGAAAAGACCCGTACTACGGATGTCGGTATCGAGACTGCTTTCTGGAAGAACAAACTGACGTTTAATGCAGCTTATTTCTATCGTAAGACAACAGACATCCTGTATAAACCGAGCGCAAGTTATTCTTCTATTTTCGGTCTTGCACTTTCGCAAGTCAACACGGGAAGTCTTGAAAACAAGGGATGGGAGTTTGAAATAGGGCACCAGAATAAGGTTGGTGAATTTAGTTATCATGTTAACGGAAACTTTTCCATTATCAAGAATAAAGTGATCAGTCTGGGTGTAGGAGATGTGGAGCAAAAGAGTGGAATGATAGGTAATGGTAGCAATCTGTTCCTGGGTTATCCGATGAATATGTTTTACGGTTATAAGACGGATGGCGTATTCTTGACTGATGAAGAAGTAAAAGAATGGCATGATCAGAGTAAGATTGCTCCTAACTCCAAAGCGGGTGATTTGCGTTATGTGGATATTTCCGGTGACGGAAAGGTGGATGAAGCCGATAAAGCTTATTTGGGATCGAAGATACCTCAATATACATTTGGTTTAGGATTGGGTGCCGAATACAAAGGATTCGATTTTAATATATTGCTTCAAGGAGTGGCCAAAGTAAAAGGACAGTTGACTAATTATGCCGGTTATGCTTTCTTCCAGGAAGGTAATATCCAGAAATGGCAGGCAGAAGAGACCTGGACGAATAATCAGTCGAACCGGTATCCTAAGTATCCCCGTCTCGAGGTGATGTCGAATGCGGGTAGCAACAATACGCTGGGTTCTGACTTCTGGATTCTGGATGCCTCTTATCTCAAAGTGAGAAATATCCAGTTAGGATATACATTGCCCAAACATATAACTCAGAAGTTCGGTTCCTCCAACCTTCGTTTTTATATATCACTTGATAATCCATTCTCCATCAGCGGATATCGTAAAGGCTGGGATCCGGAAATTAATACAGACGGTAGTTATTATCCTATTCTGTCAACTTATACGTTTGGTTTAACCTTAAAATTTTGATGTAAGATGAAGAGTTTAAAATATATAGTAGCATTGGCATTGGCGGCAGGACTGTTTCAAGCTTGTGATTTAGAGCGCTATCCACTGACAGACTTGTCTGAAGAGACTTTTTGGAATAGCGAATCGAATGCGGAACTGGCATTGACTTCTCTTTATAGAGGAAGCCTGACAGACGGCGTAGAGTATAACCCTTCGGATTGGTGGTCCTATCACGGAATGATTATGATGGAGCATCTTTCGGATAATGCTTTTGACCGTCGGGGGGAGAATAATCCTTTCTTCAAGATTTCAAGTGGTAATTTGACGGCTGATAATGCATTTATTAAAAGATATTGGGAAACGTCTTATAAGAGAATAGGTTACTGCAATCGTTTTCTTGTTGGCATTCAGAATAGTTCCGAATCGGCAAAAAAGACACGGATGATTGCTGAGGCCCGCTTTTTACGTGCAACCCAGTATTTTTATCTTGCCAGCTACTTCAAGGATGTTCCTTTGGTAGAGAATGTGCTGACGGGTGAAGAAGCCAACAATGTGACAAAGACTTCACAAGCCGATATCCTGAAATGGTGTGTAACCGAATTTACTGCAGCTGCGGCCGATTTGCCCCGTTTCTCCGCCATTCCGGCGGGAGAAGCAGGACGTGCTTGTAAACAGGCGGCCCTTGCTTTTCTCGGACGTACCTGCATGTTGCAGAAAGATTGGAAAAGTGGAGCAAAGGCTTTCCACGATATTATGGAATTGGGAGATAATGCGATAAACGCCAACTATCAGGATCTGTTTTATCCTTCTACCGGAACTTCGAACAAGGAGAATATTTTCTACATCCAGTATCTGGAAAACTATCTGGGTACCGGTCTGCCGCAGCATGCACTTTCTGCCAAAGACGGGGGCTGGAGCCTGGTCAATCCGGCTGCTGATTTATACGAATCGTATGAATTTAAGGATGGAACTCCTTTCAGCTATGATGATCCGAGATATGACCCGTCTAATTTAGGAAAGGATCGCGATCCGCGTCTGGATTATACAATTTACTATAATGGTGCCATCTTTATGGGTACAGAGTATAAGATGAGTCCTGACTATAGTGCAGCCAAGAAAGAGAAGCTCGATTATACGAGCGAGGCTTCCAGAACCGGCTTTATGATGAGGAAATATTTTGAAGAATCGACACCTATAAACGATGTACAGAGCGCAAACGGACTGACTCCGATTATTCGTTATGCCGAAGTGTTGTTGGGATATCTGGAATGTCTGGTTGAAGATAATCAAACGATCACTCAGGGAACATTGGACGAGACAATCAATGCAGTGAGAGGTCGGGCCAGTGTGAAGATGCCTGTTATTACCGAAGTGAATCCGGCTAAACTTCGTGAGATCGTGCGTCACGAACGTCGCATTGAGTTGGCTATGGAAGGTATTCGCTACTGGGATATCATGCGATGGGGGATTGCACATGAAGTGTTGTCCCAGAAAATATGGGGTGCTCCCTATCCAAATTCAACTCAGTATGCAACAACGACCAAGGAGGTTGATCCGACAGGGAAGTGCCGTTGGTATGTTGGAAAACGTGCTTTCCGCAATCCGACAGATTATACATGGCCGATTCCACAGTCTGAACAGAATATTAATCCTAATTTACGCGACTAATTTAATAGCTTAAGCAATGAGACAATATGTATTATTGGCTTGTCTCTCTCCGGTAGCATGCCTGATGGCTGCTACCGGTCAGAAGGGAGGGAAAGCCCAACAAAAAGTTAACGATCGGAAGCTCCCCAATGTTGTGTTTATCTATGCTGATGACCTCGGCTATGGTGATTTGGAATGTTACGGTGCAAAGAATGTGCAGACACCCCATGTAAATCGTTTGGCAGCTGAGGGGATCCGCTTTAATAATGCCCATGCTACAGCAGCTACAAGTACCCCATCCCGTTATTCCATGCTTACCGGAGAGTATGCCTGGCGTCGTCCGGGCACGGATATTGCGGCAGGCAATGCAGGGATGATTATCCGCCCCGAGCGTTATACGATGGCTGACATGTTTAAAAACGCCGGTTATGCTACTGCTGCTATCGGCAAATGGCATTTAGGATTGGGAGATAAGGATGGGGAACAAGATTGGAATGCTCCGTTGCCGACTGCTTTAGGAGATATCGGTTTTGATTATTCCTATATAATGGCTGCAACCGCTGATCGTGTTCCGTGTGTTTTTATAGAAAATGGTAAGGTGGCCAATTATGATCCCTCTGCTCCGATTGAGGTCAGTTATCGTAAACCGATTGAAGGAGAACCATTGGGAAAGGATCACCCGGAGTTGTTGTTCAATCTGAAGTCAAGCCATGGACATGATATGGCTATTGTCAATGGCATTGGTCGTATCGGATATATGAAAGGGGGAGGCAAGGCCTTGTGGAAAGACGAGAATATTGCTGATTCGATAACTTCACATGCCATAGGTTTCATTCGTGAGCATAAGGACGAGCCGTTCTTTATGTATTTTGCGACGAACGATGTTCATGTCCCTCGTTTTCCGCACGATCGCTTCCGTGGTAAAAATCCGATGGGATTGCGCGGAGATGCAATAGTCCAGTTTGACTGGAGTGTAGGTCAGATTATGGATACGCTTGATAAGCTGGGATTATCAGAAAATACCCTCATTATACTGTCCAGTGATAACGGGCCGGTTGTTGATGATGGCTATCAGGATCGGGCAGAGGAGTTGCTGAACGGGCATAGTCCCGCAGGACCGTTACGTGGTAATAAGTACAGTGCTTTTGAAGGTGGAACCCGTATTCCCGCTATTGTCCGGTGGCCGAAGGGAGCTGCTTCAGCCGAGGTTTCCAATGCTTTAGTTTCACAAATTGATTGGTTTGCTTCTTTGGCTTCATTGGTTGGAGCAGGGCTACCCAAAGGAGCGGCACCTGACAGTTTTAACTTTCTGGATACTTGGTTAGGCAAGAATCAGTCCGATCGTCCATGGGTGATAGAGCAGGCTTCAAATCACACTTTGTCGGTCCGTACCAAAGATTGGAAGTATATTGAGCCGAATGACGGACCTGCCATGATTACCTGGGGACCTAAAATAGAAACCGGTAATTTGAGTACCCCCCAATTATATCATGTAGCAGATGATGTGGCGGAACGGAAGAACGAAGCTTCTTTATATCCGGAGCGGGTTTTTGAATTACAGAATATATTAAGGCATGTCCGGATGAAAAATCTGAAACCTTAGAAAACTTCTTGGCAGAAACAGGATGCCGTCTTAATGATAATATCGTTGAGGCGGCATCTTTTTTAGATGTGCTTTATATTTAATTTCATTATTTTCATGACAGAACAAGATTCTTGCCTATCTTTGTACTCAGGCTCCATTGACCTCATCAGAAATTACTCTTGAACAAATTTAATATGACAAACGAAAAAATGAAATTGCTAAACTGTACCTTAGGGGTGGTAGCGGGGGTATCTTTGCCGGCTACTGCTTTGGCCGGAGCGCCGCAGTCTGCACAAGAACAAACAGAAAAACAGCCCAACATTATCCTGATTGTTGCCGATGACTTGGGATACGGAGACTTAAGTTGTTATGGTGCCCATCGAATACAGACTCCGGGCATGGACCGTATAGCCAATGAAGGTATTCGGTTTACACAGGGATTCTGTACCGCGGCTACGTCCACTCCGAGCCGTTATTCGGTCATGACCGGGAAGTATCCCTGGAGCAATGTCGAAGCTAAGATTTTGCCGGGTAATGCCGCGTTGATTATTGATCCACAGAAGATAACATTGCCAAAGCTGATGAAGCAGGCAGGGTATACTACCGGTTCTGTCGGTAAATGGCATATCGGTCTGGGAGACGGGCATGTAGATTGGAATAAGGAGGTACATCCCGGTGCTGCCGAGATCGGTTACGATTATTCATTCATTCAGGCAGCGACGAATGATCGTGTTCCTTGTGTTTTTCTGGAAAATGGAAAAGTGGTCGGGCTGGATCCGAATGACCCTCTTTATGTGGATTATCGGAAAAATTTCCCTGGCGAACCCACCGGTAAAGACAATCCGGAGTTGTTGCGTATGCACCCCAGTGTGGGGCATGCAGGTTCCATCGTGAATGGGGTGCCTCGTATTGGTTTCCAGAAAGGCGGTAAGGCGGCACAGTGGAAAGATGAAGAAATGGCAGGATTATTTCTGGATAAAGCCAAACAATTTGTTGATGAAAACAAGGATAAACCTTTCTTTCTCTATTATGGACTTCATCAACCGCATGTACCTCGTGTGCCTAACGAACGTTTTGTCGGGAAGTCGGGTATGGGGCCTCGTGGCGACGTGATTCTGGAAGCTGATTGGTGTGTAGATCAATTTCTGAAAGAATTGGATAAACTGGGATTGGCAGAGAATACCATCGTGATTCTGACAAGTGACAACGGTCCGGTACTTGATGATGGCTACAAAGATGATGCTGTTGAATTGGTGGGTGATCACCAAATAGCCGGGCCCTTACGCGGGGGTAAAACAAGCATGTTTGATGGGGGAACCCGTATACCATTTATGCTTCGCTGGCCGGCCAGGGTGAAGCCTCAGGTATCAGATGTATTTGTTTGCCAGATGGATCTATTAGCTTCATTTGCTTCACTTCTGGGACAAAGTTATCCTGATGAAGTGGATAGTCAGAATACGATGGATGCTTTTTTAGGTAAGAGTAAAAAGGGGCGTAAAGAGTTAGTGATCGAAGGGATGTTCAATTATGCTTATCGTCAGGGTGACTGGGCGCTGATTCCCCCTTATTATAATCCCTATAGTAAGGAAGACGGTGACTTTATCGGTTTAGGCTATGGCTATAAACTCTATAATCTGAAATCGGATATCGGTCAGCAGGAGAATCTGGCAGAGAAGTACCCTAAGAAGTTGGGTGAACTAATCAATCGTTTTGAATACCTGAAGGCGCATTTGGACAAGGTGACAAGGTATTGATTATCCATATGTCTGTCATGAACCCAATCCAAAAGAGGCTATTCGAATTATTCGGATAGCCTCTTTCAGTTATATCACAAGGAGGGGGCGGAACTATTTTTCCAATAAGTTTTTCAGAAAATCGTCCAGTTCTTTATCCAGCCCTTTCAGAAGTTCATCATTTACTAACAGTGTATCATCGTCTACAAGCAAAAGGTCGGAGATCGTCTCTTTATCTTCGTCTACCAATACGAAAGAATAAGGTTTAAGGATAGTCAACTTATCGAAACTTCCACCTTCTTTCATACGGCAGAGCATGGTGCGGAAGATTCTTTCAGCATCTTCGTAAAAGTCATCTCCCTCGTAGGCTATCCATTCATCAATGGTTACACTGGATAATTCTTCATCTTCATCATCATAGATGAAAAGCTCACCGGAATTTTGGTTCGGTTGAATATGGATATCTGTGACGATGGTCTGTTCGCATCCACAGGTATATTTGTTAATTGCTTTTTGAATCGCAGATTCGATAATGGCTTGTGACTGCTGACTAAGTTTCATATCTTTTAGCTCTTTTTATTTAGCTCAAAGGTATAAAAAAAATAAGAACCCTTGCATGATTTCTTTAAAAATCATCATTAAATCTACTCATTTGGCCTTTAAGTTTGCCTAATCCCTCGGCCCTTTCCTTCAATTCGTTCACATAAAGGCTGGTCAGGTAGTAGTTGGGAATTCTGCTAAAGTCTATATCACTGCTCTTCAGTGAATCGATTTTATCTATTTTACGTGCAAATTCCTGTGCTTTGATAGCCCATTTTTCTGCTTCTTCCACACTATCTTTCATTTCGTGGTATAGGGCCAGATTGAAAGCTGCACGCATTTTCTTTTTGTCATTTTTAGTTGCTTCGAAAGCTTGTTCCCAAAGTTTTGATGCTTTGTCCCATTCATTTTCTTTCACATAGACGGCTGCATCGCGCATTGCTACCGAGCCATTGATGAAGTAGTAACGATAGGCTGTTTTCCAGTACGGCAGTATCTTGCTTACCGGGATGCTACCGGCAAACTCAGAGGATTCGCGAATCATTTGTTTGTCATCCGGGAGACGTGAGCGGACAAACGCTTCGGTATTTCCGTACTCTTCCCAAAAAATGCTGTCGTTGCTGTTGATCGTTACCATCGGGCTTTTCCGTCCCGGAAGATAAATCTTCACCGTAGGATAGATTTTAGTATCTAATGTACCATAATAGGTGTTCCATTCGGGAATATAGCTGAAAACACGTGTTGATTTCATTTGCAAGTTTTCAAGTGAAATGATGAAATCAACACCTAAAGTCTGTGTCAAGGTCCGGACCTCTTCTTGGCTGAGAGTTGATTCACGAGGTCTGAAGTCCCGTGCGCGCAGAGCCGAATCACAAATAACGACTTCGTTAAAATAATTCTGCTCAGCTATGGCTTTGGCCAGTGCCTCGGTAGTGAGCACGGGCTGGCCGTCGTGATAGGATACTGCCCGGCTGAGTTCATTTTTATCTTTTATTTTATTTTCTTTGGGAGGTAAGGTATTATCAGGTGTGGCACTGACATTATTTACGATTGCCACCCGTTTCAACTCGTTAGGAAAACTGATTTCCGCAGGGAGCATATAATCAATGGAAAGTTGCTCAACAGTCTGGCAGGAACTGAAAGACACAAGGAGCAATACGAGCAGAATATACGGATATTTTGTCATAGCCTGTTTTTTAATTTTCTGAAAGAACAAAAATACGATTTTGATTGAATATAGAAAAGCCTCGAACAGTTTTTAACCGTTCAAGGCTTTTATTAAGGAGTTACGGGTTTTTTATATACTTAACTGTTCCGTCCGTGACAATTTTTATATTTTTTTCCGCTTCCACATGGGCAGGGATCATTGCGTCCTACTGTTTTTTCGGCACGGATGGGTTCACGTTTCACGGCTTCGCGCGTATCTTGCTGGGCAGCGGCCTGCTGATTCGGATCACTCAGATCTTGTTTTTGTTCCCGATATTTGCTCATGTCCTGACGTTGTTCCGGAGCTGCCTGGCGTACTTCTACACGTCTGGCCGCTTCTTGCTGTTCTTCAGTTGGTTCGGCTACAGGAATCTGACCACGCATCAGGATGGATACAGTCTGATTATTGATCTTGTTTACCATATTATCAAACAAAGTCACCGATTCCAGTTTATAGATCAATAGCGGATCTTTCTGTTCGTAACTTGCGTTCTGTACCGAATGTTTCAGTTCGTCCAGTTCACGTAAGTTTTCTTTCCAAGACTCGTCGATGACATGGAGCAAGATTGATTTTTCGAATGATTTCACTACTTCTTTCGATTCGCTTTCGTAAGCAGCTTTCAGGTTGCAAGAGATATTGTACATACGTTTTCCGTCCGTGATCGGAATCAGGATGTTTTCGTACATATGTCCTTGGTTCTCGTACACTTGCTTGATCACCGGATTGGCTATCTGTGCCAGACGTTCTGTCTTGCGCTTGAAGTTAGCCATTGCCACATCGAATGTTTTGTCTGCCAGTTTATCCTTTTTCTCGTTGCGGAACTCTTCTTCTGTGAAAGGAACCTCCATTGCGAGCGTTTGGAGCAAGTCCAGCTTACATTCTTCGTAGTCTGCATTGTTCTCGATAGCGGCGGCACAACGGTCCCAAATCATATTAACGATATCCATTCCGATACGTTCACCCATCAGCGCATGGCGGCGTTTGGTATAAACAACCGTACGTTGCTTATTCATTACATCGTCATACTCCAACAGACGTTTACGGATACCGAAGTTGTTTTCTTCTACCTTTTTCTGTGCACGCTCAATGGAGTTGGAGATCATCTTGTGCTCGATCATTTCACCTTCCTGGAATCCCAGTTTATCCATCACGCTGGCGATACGGTCGGAAGAGAAGAGGCGCATCAGGTCGTCCTCGAGTGAAACGAAGAAGACAGATGAACCCGGGTCACCCTGACGTCCTGCACGTCCGCGCAACTGACGGTCTACACGACGTGACTCGTGACGTTCGGTACCGATGATTGCCAAACCGCCTGCTGCTTTTACTTCAGGACTCAGCTTGATGTCCGTACCACGACCGGCCATGTTTGTAGCAATGGTTACCGTACCGCTCAAACCTGCTTTAGCAACGATGTCTGCCTCCCTCTGGTGAAGTTTCGCATTCAATACGTTGTGTTCGATCTTGCGCATGGTCAGCATCTTGCTCAGCATCTCGGAGATTTCTACCGAAGTAGTACCCACCAATACCGGTCGTCCTGCCTGTACCAGTTGTTCTATTTCTTCGATTACGGCTTTATACTTTTCGCGTTTTGTTTTATAAACGCGGTCATTCATGTCTTTGCGGGCAATCGGTCGATTGGTCGGAATCACGACTACATCCAGTTTGTAAATGTCCCACAACTCACCGGCTTCTGTTTCGGCCGTACCAGTCATACCCGAGAGTTTATGATACATACGGAAGTAGTTCTGCAGAGTGATGGTGGCAAAAGTTTGTGTGGCAGCTTCTACTTTCACACCTTCCTTCGCTTCGATGGCCTGATGCAGTCCGTCTGAGTAACGGCGGCCTTCCATGATACGTCCTGTTTGTTCGTCAACGATCTTCACTTGTCCGTCGATTACCACATACTCATCATCCTTTTCGAACATGGTGTATGCCTTCAGCAACTGGTTGATGGTGTGTACACGTTCTGACTTGATGGCATAATTGGTCAGCAAGGCATCTTTCTTTTCAAGCTTTTGTTCGTCGCTCAATCCATGTTCGTTTTCCAATTCCGAAAGTTGGGCGGCTATGTCCGGCAATACGAATAAAGTCGGATCTTCCGAGTTACCGGTGATCAGGTCTACACCTTTATCTGTCAGATCTACGCTGTTCAACTTTTCGTCAATCACGAAGTACAATGGATCTGTTGCTTCATGCATGCGTTTGTTGTTTTGCTCCATGTAGATCTCTTCCGTTTTCAGCATACCGGCTTTGATTCCCTGTTCACTGAGGAATTTGATCAATGCCTTATTTTTAGGCAGTGCTTTGTGGCTGCGGAACAGAGCGAGAAATCCTTCTTCCACCTCTTTCTTATCATTCGAGTTGATAAGTCTCTTAGCCTCCGATAAGTATTTAGTTGCTAACTCTTTCTGTTTCTCCACAAGGCGTTCTACCAATGGGCGGAGTTGCTCAAAGAGTTGGTCTTCGCCTTTGGGCACGGGACCTGAAATAATCAACGGAGTACGGGCATCGTCAATCAATACCGAGTCCACCTCGTCGACGATGGCATAGTTGTGCTGGCGCTGTACAAGGTCTTTCGGGCTGATAGCCATATTATCACGCAGATAGTCGAAACCGAATTCATTGTTCGTTCCGAAAGTGATGTCTGCCAAATAAGCCTGGCGGCGTGCGTCAGAGTTGGGTTGGTGACGGTCGATGCAGTCCACGCTGAGTCCGTGGAACATATAAAGCGGTCCCATCCATTCGGAGTCACGTTTAGCCAGATAGTCGTTCACGGTTACTACATGTACGCCGTTTCCGGTCAGAGCATTCAGGAATACGGGAAGCGTAGCTACAAGAGTCTTACCTTCACCGGTCGCCATTTCGGCAATTTTCCCTTTGTGCAGTACTACACCGCCAAACAACTGTACGTCGTAGTGAACCATGTTCCATACCGTGTCATTTCCACCGGCATTCCAATGATTCTGCCAGATGGCTTTGTCACCTTCGATGCGCACGAAGTCTTTGGTAGCCGCCAGGGTGCGGTCGAAATCTGTAGCTGTAACTACTATTTCTTCGTTTTCAGAGAAACGTTTGGCAGATTCTTTCACGATGGAGAAAGCTACCGGCAATACTTCGTCAAGTGCTTTTTCGTATATCTCTAATATTTCTTTTTCAATTTTGTCGATCTGAGCGAATACTTCTTCGCGGTCTTCCAGTTCCACGCTTTCGATGCCTGCTCTGAGTTCGTCAGCTTTAGCACGTTCTTTGCTTGCCGAGTTGCGGATGTATTCTTTAAGTTCCTCTGTTTTTGCACGGAGGCCGTCATTGTCAAGCTTAGCAACCTCTGGGTAAGCGGCTTTGATCTTGTCTACCCAGGGTTGAATTTCTTTCATGTCTCGTGTGGATTTGTTTCCGAAAATCGAGCTTAAAAATTCATTAAATCCCATTATCTATTATTTATGTTTATTATTTACTAAATTGATTCAACTGCGCAAAGTTACATTAAAATGCTGATTTATTTGCGCTTTGCACACTGTTTTTTGTGTGGAAAGTGTCACCGGATGTCGGTAATCGGAGTTGCAGTGCATGCGTTCGGGGCCCGTATTCTCAGGATGTGAGCTACGGTAGGAGCTATGTGGTCGACGGTTACGGGCGTGTTGATTACGGCCGGTTTTACGCCACTGCCCAGAAAAATAAGCGGAGACGGAATATGTGCTTTCCGGACCACTTTATGGTCGGATGTATTTTCATTGACGATGGTCCAGCCCGGCAATACGTCGATCAACAGATCGCCCGAGCGTTTACGGTGGAAACCATTCCGTATCATTGAGATGTCCGGTGTCCAGGCCCCCAATAACAGGCGTTTACCCGAATAAACCTCGTTTACCCCACTAAACTGGATCAGGAATTCAGCGGCTTTTTCCTGAATATCTGCCAAATCCAGTTGTTTTTCTTCTATCAGTTTATGGTTGAGATAAATTTGCTGGTCGTAGTAGGCTTCCACGTATTGTCCCTGACCGTAAGTAGCCATCAGATACATGTTCAACAGGGCCGCACAACGGTTCAGGTGGAACTCTCCGGTCGGAACCCGGTAGAGTCCCCGGTCTGCCGATTCAGTATCGGTATATCCGGTGGAAGTGATAAAGAAGACAACGTTCTGTAAGCCTACTTTCTTGTCGATGATATCCAGTAAAGAAGCAATGCTGCGGTCGAGGCGAACGTAGGTGTCCTGCATCTCCATAGCGCATTCCTGTACACTCTTGTGGGCATAATTGCCGGCGTAATAGGTGAGTGAGAGCATGTCGGGAGTATTGTCTTTTCCCATTGTGCTCTTGTCCAGAAGCTCCTCGGTCAGCAAGTTAACTTCATCGTTGATAAAAGGGCTTGTAATCAGCCGTTTGTATTTATTGATGCGGTCATCGTCAAATTTATATTTAAAGGCTGCGTCCCTCCATTCGGGTAGGAATGTGTAATTTTGCATGGGGTGGACAGGAGTCCACGTCATATCGGCAATGCGGAAGTCTACGGCATTCCGATCGTTATATTGGCTCACCCACCATGGAAATTCACTATAATAAGTTGTTCCGCACCATTTTCCGGTAGTATTGTTGAGCCAGAATGCGCCATTTCCGGCATGTCCGGCTGCAAGAATGGCAGCGTCACGGAAGGGGGCGATAGCATATACTAATCCTTCGTTGCGGGTAGCTATTTTGAGTTCGTCGGCAATTGTTGAGGTCAGGAGATGTGAAGGAGAAGAACTTTCATTCGTGTAATTACCCATAAATGAAGGATCGTCTACACAACTCACGGTGCGCAGGATCGACACATCCATCCAGCGTTTACCGATGATTCCGTTGACCGAAGGAGTGGTGCCTGTATAAATGGCTGCGATGGCCGATGCGCGGTCTGTGCCACAGAAAGTATATTCGGCATTCCGGAATACGCGTCCTTCTTTCCAAAGCCGCCTGAAGCCTTTGTCGCCATACAAAGTTGAAAAAGCTTCCAGATAGTCCGTACGTAACTGGTCGATTGTAAGTCCCACCACTAATTTCGGAGTAGTGGGAAGTGGCTGGGCTTGCAGCCCGGTAAAAGTAAGTACGGTCAGTATGGAGGTTAATAGTCCTTTCATTTAGCTTTTTTGTATGTCAGTATAAGGTTGCTTGCAGAACGTATCAGCAAACTGAGTGCCAAAGGTAATACTGCTAAGTCGAAATTTTGTGGTATTACAGGGAAAAACGCTATAAAAAGTGTTAAAACCATGCAATTCAGCAGATGATACCTACTTTTGCGCTGCTTCCGTTCATCGTTTATGAAGAAAGGGAGGCAGAGCAGATGTCCCGGGTGAAAGACAAATAACAAGTAATTCGCCCCCACCGTGGGATGCTTGGAGAAAAGAGCAAGGAAAGCAATAATGCATCCTGCGATACCTGCTGCGGCGAATACTGCTATATCCAGTCCCCAAAGACTTTTCTTTTTTCGCAGGCCATAGACCGTAGCTATGCCGATGCCGATAAAAAACAGAAGAGATAGGCGGATGGGGGTAAGTGTATCCCAGATGTCACTTTCTGCAGGTGCGGATACGTCCGGTTCGCAGTCGATAATTTTTTGAGTGGCGGTCACTAACGGTCTGTTTTCGGATGCGTTAACGATGCGCGCTTTGTCAAAAGCATCCATCAGATAGAATGGTGAGAACATCATTTGTCTTTCGCTGATGGGGCGGTCGGCCTGGCTGCCGATGCAGAAGTCGATTCCGAATTGTGCCCAGGGGTGTCCTTTCGTGTATTGGTGAACAATATCTCGATAAGATTTAGTCTCGTTATTTTCGGTATATGTATTGCTGAAGAGCAGTTGGCTGCCACTTTTTTGCAGGCTCTCTTCCACTTTGTCCCGTGGTCGGGTAGCACAATTATCGTAGAAAAAATTATAGCGGTATATCCGGTTTTCCGGGCGGTAATTTTCTTCCAGAAGGGTGATTAACTGTTGTTGTTCTTCGGCTGTCAGATTGAGCGTCTGCTGCCATACACTGCGTCCGAAGTATTCATATTCGACGGCAAAATGACGGTAATCTTCCACTCCCAACCGGTAGTCGGCATTGCCGAGTGCAAAACGTAGCGTAAAGTTAGGGGTGTTGAAACTGAACAGGCCGTAGTTGTACACCCTATCGATACCCCGTGCCGGTTCTTCATAGCGGATGGCAGTATGTCCGAATAACGAATAGATTTCTTCCCCCGGAGCGCACGTCAGCAGGCTGATTCGGACAGAATCAGGCGAGGATGGACTCTCTGTTCCCCATGTCAGGATGGTGAAGAAAGAAAAAAATATCAGGAGCAAATGTCGCAACTTTGAGTTCATGTGGCAAAGATACTGCTTTTGCGGGATAAAATACTCGATTAAGTGAATAAATCTGTCACTTTTTCCCGACCGCCGGGCTACGGGGCCGGAGCGCCGGGCTACAAATCTTTTTGTGATAAGTTTACCGGGGATGGCATCGGCAGCGGCGGTATCTTGTTTCTTCTGTTATTGTTATGTTCTGTATTGTATTGTTCTGTATTGTATTGTAGGTTTTTCTGGGTTTTTATACATACGTAAGGCGTTGCTAATCAATGGTGAAAACTGGATGTTTGGTTTTGGGTTTTCTGCCTTCCTTTTCGTGTGTTTTTTCAGGCGGGTTTTCTGTTTTAAAACGTGTTTCTTCGATAGCTCGTCAAGTCGTCTTTTGGGGGCTTTTCTTTGCCTCCCAATGCTTTTTATTTCTTATTTCAGTATGCAAATAAATTTTATCCCTTATCTTTGCACCCTCAAACAGAGAGAAAGTGAACTTAATTATCGATATTGGAAATACAGTAGCCAAGGTAGCGCTTTTTGACCAAACTTCTATGGTAGAAGTTGTTTACGATTCTAATCAATCTCTGGATTGTTTAGAGGCAGTTTGCAGCAAATATAATGTTCGAAAAGCAATTGTTGCCACTGTTATAGACTTAAACGAATGTGTGTTGGCTCAGTTGGGTAAGCTCCCTGTACCCATTTTATGGTTGAATTGCAATACGCCGCTTCCGGTAACGAATCTGTATGAAACACCTGAAACTCTCGGCTATGACCGGATGGCTGCTGTTGTAGCGGCCAACGATCAGTTTCCCGGTAAAGACATTCTGGTGATTGATGCGGGTACATGTATCACTTATGAATTTATTGACTCTTTGGGGCAATATCATGGTGGAAATATTTCGCCCGGATTATGGATGCGTCTCAAAGCGCTTCATCAGTTCACCGGGCGTTTGCCTTTGATCAATGCGGAAGGACGCCTGCCGGATATGGGAAAAGATACTGAAACAGCCATTCGTTCCGGAGTGAAAAAAGGGATAGAATACGAAATTGCAGGGTATATTACGGCTATGAAGCATAAATATCCTGAACTTTTGGTTTTTTTAACGGGCGGAGATGATTTTTCTTTTGATACGAAATTAAAAAGTGTCATCTTTGCAGATAGATTTTTAGTGTTGAAAGGATTAAATAGAATATTAAACTATAATAATGGTAGGATATAAACAGACACTTTGTGCGCTTCTGCTCACGATATTATTACCCGGAGTGGCAATCGCTCAAAATAATACAAACTCTCCTTATACACGATATGGTTATGGTCAGTTGGCTGATCAGTCATTTGCAAATAGTAAAGCAATGGGAGGGATTGCTTATGGGTTGCGCAATGGATCACATATTAATCCGTTAAATCCTGCTTCTTACACAGCGATTGATTCGTTGACTTTTCTTTTCGACGGAGGGTTTTCGATGCAAAATACCAACTTCAGTAGTGAAGGAACAAAGCTGAATGCGAAAAATTCAAGTTTTGACTACATCGCCATGCAGTTCCGTTTGCAAAAATGGATAGCCATGAGTATTGGTTTGTTGCCTTATTCGAGTGTCGGCTATAGCATGGCAAAAGCAGATAAAGACGTTGCGTCGGAAGATGCGCAGAATGTGACTACATTTTCCGGAGACGGCGGGTTGCATCAGCTTTATGTAGGTTTTGGAGTGAAAGTGCTTAAAAATTTGTCTGTCGGTGCGAACGTGTCTTACTTTTGGGGTGAAATAACACGTACGGCACGCATTGCTTTCCCGAATAATGAAAATGCTTTTGCTTTTCAAAATGTTGATTATTTGTCCGTTCGCGACTATAAATTGGATTTTGGGGCACAGTATACACAACAGTTTGGCAGAAAACATGCTGTTACTTTAGGAGTTGTGTTCTCACCTAAAAAAGATTTGCATAATGAAGCTTATGTGCAAAGGGCAACACTTACCAATTCCAATAGTAACCAGACAGTTGCGGTGAGCACTATCGATACGGTGGCCACCTATGGGACACCAAACAGTTTTGGAGTGGGACTCACCTACGAATATGACAAACGTCTGATCATTGGTGCAGATTTTAATTTGCAGAAATGGGGAGATGTAACCTATATGAATCAACCTAACGCCTTTTGCGATGCAATGAAAATTTCAGTAGGTGCCGAATATATGCCGAATCGTTTTTCACGCAGTTATCTGGCACATATTAAATATCGTGTTGGCGGATATTATTCGGAACCCTACTATAAGATAGGGGGGGAGAGAGCTTCTCGTGAGTATGGAGTGACAGCCGGTTTGGGGTTACCGCTTCCGGGGTCACGTTCGCTAATCAATGTTTCAGCCCAATACATTAAAGTACACGGACTGAGAGCTGGTATGGTAGATGAAAATACATTGCGGTTGAGTCTTGGAATTACCTTTAATGAAGGCTGGTTCTTCAAACGTAAAGTAAAATAACAGAAAGAATAGACGGTATTATATAACAACTAAAATTTAGATACAATGAAAATTAAAACGCTTGTGGCTGTGTTGTTTCTTTCGGCGGGAGCAACAACTGTGGTAGCACAGGACGACGCTAATTGTAATTCGAACAGTAGTATTTCTCACGAAGCGGTGAAAGCAGGCAACTTTAAAGATGCCTATACTCCGTGGAAAGCTGTTTTGGAGAACTGTCCGACTCTTCGTTTCTATACCTTCACAGACGGTTATAAAATTCTGAAAGGGTTGCTGGGACAGATCAAAGACAGAAATTCTGCTGAATACAAACAGTATTTTGACGAGTTGATGAATACCCATGATCTTCGTATGAAGTATACTCAGGAATTTTTGGGAAAAGGTGTGAAAGTATCATCAGAGGACGAAGCTTTGGGGATCAAGGCTGTTGATTATATTGCCTTTGCTCCTAAAATGGATGTAAACCAGGCTTATGAGTGGCTGAAAAAGTCGGTAGATGCTGTAAAAGGTGAATCTTCGGGAGCTACTATATTCTACTTCCTGCAAATGTCACATGATAAACTGAAAACAGATCCTGCCCACAAAGAACAGTTTATTCAGGATTACCTGAGTGCATCCGAATATGTGGACGCTGCCATAGCTGCTGCTGATAAAGAGAGTACAAAGAAAGCGCTTACTGGTATCAAAGACAATCTGGTAGCTCTGTTCATCAATAGCGGTACAGCCGATTGTGAATCACTGCAAGCGATCTATGCTCCCAAAGTAGAAGCTAATCAGACAGATCTGGCTTATTTAAAGAAAGTTATCGACATTATGAAGATGATGAAATGTACAGATAGTGAAGCCTATCAACAAGCTTCATTCTATGTGTATAAAATAGAGCCTTCAGCTGAAGCTGCTACAGGATGTGCCTACCAAGCTTATAAGAAGGGGGATATTGAAACTTCTGTGAAGTTCTTTGATGAAGCGATTAATCTGGAAACGGATAATGCGAAGAAAGCGGAAAAAGCTTATGCTGCTGCCAGTGTTTTAACTACTGCTAAGAAGTTATCTCAGGCAAGATCATATGCTCAGAAAGCAATCAGTTTCAATGAAAACTACGGTGCTCCTTATATCCTTATTGCTAACCTGTATGCAATGAGTCCAAATTGGAGTGATGAATCAGCATTGAATAAGTGTACTTATTTTGTGGTTATTGATAAGTTGCAGAAAGCTAAATCTGTAGATCCGAGTGTTGCAGAAGAGGCTAACAAAATGATCGGTAGATATTCCGCTTATACTCCGCAGGCTAAAGACTTGTTCATGTTGGGTTACAAAGCTGGTGACCGCATCACTATCGGTGGCTGGATTGGAGAGACTACAACGATCAGATAAATTTATGTTGCGACAACAAAGTAACAGTTTATTAAATAAAAGTTTGAGCATAACAATTGTCTTCGGGGCAATTGTTATGCTTCTTTTATTTTCTTCCTGTGGCGGAAGAAATAAGGCAATGGCCGATGCCATTACCGAACGGGATTCCCTGCCTGTCATGGACACGCGAGGGGTGACGACTCTTATATCCGATTCCGGAGTTACGCGTTATCGGGTCAATACTGAAGAGTGGCTGATTTTTGACAAGAAGAAACCCTCGTATTGGGCCTTTGAGAAAGGAATTTATTTGGAGCAGTTCGACTCCTTGTTTCATGTAGATGCAAGTATAAAGGCAGATACGGCTTATTATTACGACCGTGACCGGCTTTGGAAGCTTATTGGGAATGTAGACATTAAAAGTCTGAAAGGAGATCATGTCAGTACCGAATTATTATACTGGAATGAAGCCACCAAGAAAGTATATACCGACAAATTTGTCCAGATGGAGCAGCCCGATCAGGTGATAACCGGATATGGTTTTGAGTCGGATGACCGATTTCTGAAGCCGGTTGTTCACAATATTGCCGGTATATTTTATGTTGACCAAGATGCTGAAAAGGCAAAAACAGATTCTGTAAATTAGTTATGAGTATCATTATTTACCTGTTGATAACCATGGCATTCTCCGCCTTCTTTTCCGGTATGGAGATTGCTTTTGTTTCGGTAGACAAACTTCGTTTTGAAATGGATCGGAAAGGGGGAGTGTCGTCTCGTATTCTTTCGCTTTTCTTCCGGAACCCGAATGATTTTATTTCTACCATGTTGGTCGGGAATAACATTGCTTTGGTTATCTATGGTATATTGATGGCACAGATTATCGGTGATAATTTGCTGGCCGGGTGGATTACCAATCATTTTGTGATGGTATTGATACAGACCGTTATTTCTACATTGATTATCCTGGTAACAGGAGAGTTCTTGCCAAAAACGCTTTTTAAGATCAATCCGAATCTGGTTCTGAACGTATGTGCGCTTCCTCTTTTTATCTGTTATATCATTCTTTATCCGATATCCAAATTCTCGTCGGGAGTTTCTTATCTTTTCCTTCGCCTGTTCGGGATGAAAGTGAATAAGGAGGCTTCGGCAAAAGCTTTTGGAAAAGTAGACCTCGATTATTTTGTCCAGTCGAGTATAGATAATGCCGAAAGCGAAGAGACCCTGGATACAGAAGTGAAAATCTTTCAGAATGCTCTTGATTTTTCGACGGTTAAAATACGAGATTGCATTGTTCCCCGTACGGAAGTAGTAGCCGTTGCATTGGATACCTCGCTTGAGGAACTTAAAAACCGGTTTGTGGAATCCGGAATATCAAAAATAATTGTTTATGACGGAAACATAGACAATGTCGTGGGGTACATTCATTCGTCGGAAATGTTCCGTAACCCGAAAGACTGGCGCGACCATGTGAAAGAGGTACCTATTGTGCCCGAAACAATGGCTGCCCATAAGCTGATGAAACTGTTTATGCAGCAAAAGAAGACTATTGCCGTAGTAGTGGATGAGTTCGGAGGAACTTCGGGCATTGTCAGTCTGGAAGATCTTGTTGAAGAAATTTTTGGTGACATAGAGGATGAACATGACAATACTTCCTATATCTGCAAGCAAATCGGAGAGCATGAATATGTGCTCTCGGCCCGTCTTGAAATAGAGAAAGTAAATGAAACTTTCGATTTGGACCTCCCGGAGTCCGATGACTATCTGACAGTGGGAGGATTAATCTTGAATCAGTATCAGAGTTTCCCAAAATTGCACGAATTGGTATCCGTGGGTAAATATCAGTTTAAAATAATTAAGGTTACAGCAACGAAAATCGAACTTGTTCGGCTGAAAGTGATGGAATAATGATCGATAACTGTAATTTTTTAGCTAATAAATAGATGCATATTAGCATTTTTTGTATCTTCGTGCGCTAAAACCAAAGATGAAGAAAATAATAATAACAAATAAATCGTATTAATCAAAATGGCAACATTACAAAACATTAGATCCAAAGGACCCCTGTTGGTGATCGTTATTGGTTTGGCTTTGTTTGCTTTCATTGCGGGCGATGCCTGGAAAGTTCTCCAGCCACACCAGTCGCATGATGTAGGCGAAGTCAACGGAGAAACTCTTTCTGCTCAGGACTACCAGAATATGGTAGAAGAATATACTGAAGTCATCAAGTTCTCCAGCGGAATGAGTTCATTGAACGATGAACAAACCAATCAGGTGAAAGACGAAGTATGGCGTAGCTACGTGAACAATAAACTGATTGAAAAAGAAGCGAAGAAGCTGGGGATTACAGTTTCAAAGGCTGAAATTCAGTCTATCATCAACGAAGGTGTGAATCCGTTGCTGCAACAGACTCCGTTCCGCAATCCGCAAACGGGTGCTTTCGATAAAGATATGTTGAAGAAATTTTTGTCTGACTATTCTAAAATGGACAAAACTAAGATGCCGTCTCAATATGTAGAATACTATGAAGGCATGCATAAACTTTGGTCATTCGTTGAAAAAACTCTGATTCAGAGCCGTCTGGCTGAAAAATATCAGGCATTGGTGACAAAGGCTCTTTTCTCTAACCCGGTTGAAGCACAAGATGCTTTCGATGCAAGAGTGAACCAATCGGATGTACTGTTGGCTGCTGTGCCTTATTCTTCAATTGTTGATTCTACCATTACAGTGAAAGAGTCAGAGCTGAAAGATCTCTATAATAAGAAGAAAGAACAGTTCAAACAATATGTTGAAACACGCAATATCAAATATATCGACGTACAGGTGACTGCCAGTGCGGAAGATAAAGCGGCTATTCAGCAGGAAGTGACTGATTATACAAATCAGTTGGCTACTGCTAATGGTGATTATACTACTTTCATCCGTTCGACAGGATCTGAATATCCTTACGTTGATTTGTATTATACTAAAAGAGCTTTTCCGTCAGATGTAGTTGCACGGATGGATTCAGCTTCAGTGGGACAGGTATATGGTCCTTATTATAATGCCGGTGATAATACCATTAACTCTTTCAAGGTTTTGTCTAAAGTGGCTGCTGCCGATTCTGTACAGTTCCGTCAGATTCAGGTTTATGCTGAAGATGCTGCTAAAACAAAAGTTTTGGCTGATAGTATTTATACAGCAATTAAAGGTGGGGCCGACTTCACCGCTTTGGCTAAAAAGTATGGACAGACAGGTGAATCCAACTGGATTTCTTCTGCTAACTACGAAAATGCACAGATTGATGGTGACAACCTGAAGTTTATCACCACGATCAACAACCTGGGAGTGAACGAACTCTCTAATGTAGCATTGGGACAGGGTAACATCATTTTGCAGGTTACTGACAAGAAAGCTGTGAAAGATAAATATAAAGTTGCCGTAATCAAACGCGCAGTTGACTTCAGCAAAGAAACTTATAATAAGGCATATAATGACTTCAGTCAGTTTATCGCAGCCAATCCGACGGTAGAAAAGATGGCGGCTAATGCTGAAGAAGCAGGTTATAAATTGCTTGAAAGAAATGATTTGTATAGCTCGGAACACGGAATCGGTGGTATCAGAGGAACCAAAGAAGCTCTGAAATGGACATTTGCTGCAAAACCCGGTGAAGTTTCCGGTTTGTATGAATGTGGTGAGAGCGATCGTATGTTGGTTGTCGGCTTGGTTAACGTGATCGAAGAAGGTTATCGTCCTTTGGCTCAGGTTCAGGATCAGTTAAGAGCAGAAATCATTCGTGATAAGAAGGCTGAAAAAATTATGGCTGACATGAAGGCTGCCAATGCAACTTCTTTCGATCAGTATAAATCAATGGCCAATGCAGTGAGCGATTCTGTGAAACACGTAACATTTGCGGCTCCTGCCTATGTAGCTGCTTTGCGTAGTAGCGAACCGCTGGTAGGTGCTTATGCATCGGTAGCCGATATTAATAAACTGAGCGCTCCTATCAAAGGTAATGGCGGTGTATTTGTATTGCAGGTATATGCCAAAGATAAGTTGAATGAAACATTCGATGCCAAGGCAGAGGAGGTTACTCTGGAAAATATGCATGCCCGTCTGGCTGCCCGTTTCATGAACGATCTTTATCTGAAAGGTGATGTAAAAGACAAGCGTTACCTGTTCTTCTAAAAACAAGATTCGTTTTTTATTAAAAATAGTTTTATAGATAAAAGGTCATTCCTTGTGGAATGGCCTTTTCTTTTTGTTCTCTCTTTCCTTCTTCTTATTAACTTTTGTCCTTTCTCTTTTCAAAAATCAACTTTTATTCCTTACATTTGCATGAATAAATAAATATTTGTAGTAAATATGCCCAAATATCCGCTTTTAGGAATGACTCTTACCGAATTGCAATCTGTTACCAAAGACTTGGGGATGCCGGCTTTTGCGGCCAAACAGATAGCTTCCTGGTTGTACGATAAAAAAGTGACTTCTATTGACGAAATGACTAATTTGTCGTTGAAGCATAGAGAATTGCTGAAAGGCGAGTACGATTTGGGAGTAGTCGCACCCGTGGATGCTATGTACTCCATAGATGGTACGGTGAAGTATCTTTATCGCGTGGGAGAGAACCATTTTGTTGAAGCGGTATATATTCCTGATGAAGACCGGGCGACACTGTGTGTGTCTTCCCAGGTGGGGTGTAAAATGAACTGCAAATTTTGCATGACGGGCAAGCAAGGATTTACAGCAAGTCTGACTGCCAATCAGATTTTAAATCAGATCGCGGCATTGCCGGAGCGGGACAAGTTGACCAATGTCGTTATGATGGGGATGGGTGAACCGCTTGACAACTTGGATGAAGTTTTAAAAGCATTGCATATCCTGACAGCTTCGTATGGATACGGTTGGAGTCCAAAACGTATAACTTTGTCGTCGGTGGGGTTACGGAAGGGACTACAGCGTTTTATTGAAGAAAGCGAGTGCCATCTGGCCATCAGCCTGCATTCTCCCTTTCCTTCACAGCGTTCAGAGTTGATGCCTGCCGAAAGAGCCTTCTCGATAAAAGAGATGGTCGATCTGTTAAAAAACTATGATTTTAGTAAACAACGCAGACTTTCGTTTGAATACATTGTTTTTAAAGGCGTCAATGATTCGTTGATTTATGCCAAAGAGCTGGTAAAGTTACTTCGTGGGCTTGATTGCCGGATGAATCTGATTCGCTTTCATGCCATTCCCGGAGTGGATCTTGAAGGTGCCGATATGGAGACTATGATGGCATTTCGTGATTATCTGACGTCGCACGGATTGTTTACTACGATTCGCGCTTCAAGGGGAGAAGATATTTTTGCTGCCTGTGGTATGTTATCGACTGCCAAGCAGGAAGAGAGTGACAAGAATTAATATAAATTATCAGCTTTGTAGACTATATGTATACGGTGATTTCGTAGTTTTGTGAAAACATTAAAATTGATGCATATGAAAAAGTACCTGTTTTACCTCAGTATGGCTCTTGTAGCAGTAGTATTGTTTTCTTGTAAAGGCGGCAAGAAAAGTGTGTTTACTCCAACTTCCAGCGGACGTGCTTACGAAATCCTGGTGGTCGTTGATAATCCTGTGTGGGAGCGTCCTGCCGGTAGAGCTTTGTACAATGTGCTTGATACAGATGTACCCGGACTTCCGCAATCGGAACGTTCGTTCAGAATCATGTCTACTTCTGCGAACAATTTCGATGCTATCCTGAAGCTGGTACGTAATATTATTATCGTAGATATACAGGACATCTATAGTCAGCCTAAATTTAAGTATGCCAAGGATGTATATGCATCTCCCCAGATGATTCTGACTATTCAGGCTCCGGACGAAGCCACATTTGAAAAGTTTGTGAATGAAAACAAGCAAGCAATTATCGACTTCTTTACCCGTGCCGAGATGAATCGCCAGATTTCCTTGTTAGAGAAAAACCACAATGATTTCATTTCGAAGAAGGTTAACAGTATGTTCGATAGCGACATCTGGCTTCCGGCTGAGTTGGGCAGTTCAAAGACTGGAGAGGATTTCTTCTGGGCAGGTACGAATACAGCTTCCGCTGATCAGAATTTTGTGATCTACTCTTATCCGTATACCGATAAGGATACGTTTACGAAAGAGTTTTTCATCCATAAACGCGATTCTGTGATGAAAGCTAATATTCCGGGAGCTAAAGAAGGTATGTATATGTCGACAGACTCGACTACAGTCGAGGTTCGTCCAATCGATATTCATGGCGACTATACAATGGAAGCACGTGGGCTTTGGCGTATGAAGGGTGACTTCATGGGTGGTCCGTTTGTTTCGCACACTCGTCTGGACAAGGCTAACCATCGTATTGTCACTGTAGAGGTATTTATTTACTCACCAGATAAATTGAAACGTAACCTGATGCGCATGTTGGAAGCATCTCTGTATACTTTGCAACTTCCTACTGAGAAGAAGCAGGAGCAGATTCCGATGGGCATAGAGCAGGAGGAGAAAACTAACAAATAACAAAATGGAAGATAACAAAATAAAAATTGGTATCACTCAGGGAGACATAAACGGGGTAGGATACGAAGTAATCTTGAAGACTTTTGCCGACCCCGTCATGTTGGAACTTTGTACACCGGTCATTTACGGTTCGCCGAAGGTGGCTGCATATCACCGTAAATCACTCGATCTGCCTACTAACTTCAGTATTGTCAATACTGCTGCAGAAGCTGCACACAATCGGTTGAGTGTAGTCAATTGTACGGATGACGAAGTGAAAGTCGAGTTTTCAAAACCCGATCCGGAGGCCGGTAAAGCAGCTTTAGGGGCACTTGAAAAAGCGATAGAGGAGTTCAGGGAAGGGTTGATTGATGTCATTGTGACAGCTCCTATTAATAAGCATACAATTCAGTCCGAAGGATTCGCTTTCCCCGGACATACTGAATATATTGAAGAGCGTTTGGGAGACGGTTCGAAATCTCTGATGATTCTGATGAAGGAGGATTTCCGTGTGGCTTTGGTGACCGGCCATATTCCGGTTCGGGAGATAGCTTCTTCGATAACCAAAGAGCTGATTCAGGAGAAACTTGTCATTTTCAACCGTTCGTTGAAACAGGATTTTGGAATCGGCGCACCTCGCATTGCAGTGTTGGCACTGAATCCACATGCCGGAGATGACGGGTTGCTCGGTACGGAAGAACAGGAGATCATTTCTCCGGCTATCCAGGAGATGGCCGCTAAAGGAATCTTATGTTATGGTCCTTATCCGGCTGACGGCTTTATGGGATCGGGTAATTTTACCCATTTTGACGGAGTGCTCGCTATGTATCATGATCAGGGACTGGCACCTTTCAAGGCATTGGCCATGGATGAAGGTGTGAATTATACGGCAGGTCTGCCTGTGATACGCACTTCTCCGGCACACGGCACAGCCTATGATATTGCAGGAAAAGGGGTTGCTTGTGAAGATTCATTCCGGCAAGCCATTTATGTAGCGATTGATGTATTCCGTAACCGCCAGCGTGAAAAGGCAGCACATGCCAATCCGTTGCGTAAACAATATTACGAAAAAAGAGACGACAGTGATAAACTGAAGCTCGATACAGTAGATGACGATATTTAATCAGGAAGGGAGTTTAGTGCGAATATGACAAAAGCGGAAATACAACAAGTAAAACTAAGGTTCGGTATTATTGGTAACACTGAAGCCTTGACGCGTGCGATAGATGTTGCCATACAGGTAGCGCCTACCGATTTGTCCGTGCTAATAACCGGAGAGAGTGGTGTCGGCAAGGAAAGCTTTCCTCAGATTATTCATCAGTATAGCCGTCGTAAACATGGCCAGTATATTGCCGTGAACTGTGGTGCTATTCCTGAGGGGACCATTGATTCGGAACTATTTGGGCATGAAAAAGGGGCTTTTACAGGTGCTATTGGTGAGCGGAAAGGATATTTTGGCGAGGCCGACGGCGGGACTATCTTTCTGGATGAAGTCGGGGAGTTGCCTTTGCCTACTCAGGCGCGTTTGCTTCGTGTGCTTGAAAGCGGAGAGTTTATAAAAGTAGGTTCTTCCAAAGTGCAGAAAACAGATGTCCGTATTGTGGCTGCTACCAATGTCAATCTGACACAAGCCATTGCTGAAGGGCGTTTTCGTGAGGATTTGTATTACCGTCTCAATACGGTACCCATCCAGATTCCTCCTTTGCGGGAACGTGGAGAAGACGTGCTGTTGCTGTTCCGCAAATTTGCAAGTGATTTTGCGGAGAAATATCGTATGCCTGCGATACAACTGACCGAAGATGCCAAACAGGTTTTATTGTCATATTCATGGCCGGGTAATGTGCGCCAATTGAAGAATATCACGGAACAGATCTCTATCATTGAGACAAATCGTGAAATCAATGCTTCTATTTTGCGGACCTATCTGCCTGCCCAGAATACACAACGACTGCCGGCTTTGTTCGGTGTAAAAGCCGGGAAGAGTTTTGAAAGTGAACGTGAAATTTTATATCAGGTTCTCTTTGATATGCGGCAGGATGTGACCGAACTGAAAAAGCTTGTGCACGAAATCATGTCCGAACGCGGAGCTGTAGCTTCCAATGTTGGTACGTTTTATGCCCCGGCTCCTGTTGTGACGCCTCCGCCTTCTGTACCTGCCCTGATCCATCCGGTCAAGCCTAATTGTCCCGATGACGATGACATACAGGATACCGAAGAGTATGTTGAAGAGTCTCTTTCGCTGGACGAGGTAGAGAAAGAAATGATACGTAAAGCCCTTGAGAAACATCATGGCAAACGAAAAAGTGCGGCAAAGGACCTCAATATCTCTGAGCGTACCCTTTACCGAAAAATAAAAGAATATGGATTGGAATAAAAAGATAATGCGAATCTCACTACTGGTTGTCACGCTGGTAGTGGGCATCTCGTGTACTGTTTCTTATAAATTTAATGGTGGTAATATCAATTACGATAAGGTAAAGACTATTTCTATAGCCGACTTTCCTATAAAGTCGGACTATGTTTATGCACCGTTAGGTACTAAATTCAATGAAGATCTGAAAGATATCTTCCTTCGCCAGACTCGCCTGAAGCTGGTGAATAATAATGCCGACCTTCAGATTGATGGAGAAATCACCGGATACAACCAGTATAACCAAGCTGTTTCGGCCGATGGATACTCTTCTGAAACGAAGCTGACGATTACGGTAAATGTTCGTTTTGTGAATAATACGAACCATGAGCAGGACTTCGAACAGCAATTCTCGGCTTTCCGTGTCTACGACTCAAGAGAGTTACTGACAGCTGTTCAGGACGGACTGATTGCGGAGATGACCAAAGAGATTACAGATCAAATATTTAATGCAACGGTAGCAAATTGGTAATTGGGATGATTTCTGCTAATTTACAACAATGGATTCAGCATCCTGAAACGCTGAATAAAGATACTTTGTACGAGTTGCGGACACTTGTCACACGCTATCCTTATTTCCAGTCGCTGCGTTTACTCTATCTTAAAAATCTTTATCTGTTACACGATATCTCTTTCGGTGCGGAGCTTCGTAAAGCCATATTATATGTGGCAGATCGCCGGAAGCTGTTTTATCTGATTGAAGGTGAGAGGTATATTTTGAAGCCCCGTAAAAAGAATATGCCTTCCGAAGCAGAAGTGTTGGAGGAAGAGCCCGGTCTGGATCGTACACTCTCCCTGATCGATGCTTTTTTGGCCACTGTGCCTGAAGAGGTTTCCGGGCAGACGACTCTGGACTATTCAACGGATTATACTACTTATCTGTTACAGGAAGATGAAGAAGATTCCGCTCCGGAACAGTCGGAGATTCCGAAACTTCGTGGGCATGAATTGATCGATGGCTTTATCGAGAGAAGTGAGGGAGAAACATCCATTCGTCTGCAGCCCGCAGCTAACAATGAAACGCTTCCCGTGGAAGAAGAGGGGGAGGCGCATCATGAAGAAGATGAAGATGATAGCTGTTTTACCGAAACATTAGCCAAAATATATGTCAAACAGCACCGATATTCCAAGGCACTTGAAATTATTAAAAAATTAAGTTTGAAATATCCAAAAAAAAATGCTTACTTTGCAGACCAAATCAGATTTTTAGAGAAATTGATTATTAACGCTAAATCAAAATAACAAAATGTACTTATTATTAGTTATCTTAATGGTTATTGCAGCCATACTGATGTGCTTCATTGTGTTGATTCAGAACTCAAAAGGCGGTGGTCTTGCTTCTGGGTTCTCGTCATCTAACCAGATTATGGGTGTACGCAAAACTACAGACTTTCTGGAAAAGGCAACTTGGGGCTTAGCTGCATTTATGGTTGTGATGAGCATTGCTACTGCTTATGTTGTTCCGACTTCTTCTTCTAAAACGCAAGATGTCATCATGGAACAGGCTCAGCAGGAAGAACAGACCAACCCGTATAACCTGCCTGTAGGTACTACTGCACCGAAGACGGATGCTGCTGCTCCGGCTGAAGCACCTGCAACGGAAACTCCGGCAACCCCGGCAAACTAACAACAGATTCTTTTTAAGAAACGATAAGTGAAGCTGCAATTTCAAACCGAAACTTGCAGCTTCACTTGTTTTTAGCCGTAAAATGTATCTTTTTGTTAGGCATACAAGGCGGATTTAGTTACCTTTGTTCGCTATAACACTTTTACTAACTTCTGAGTTTAAATATTACAATGACAGAACAATTGAGAAACAAACTGAGTGACTCCAAAACACTTCGTTGGAGTGTGCTCGCTCTGGTCGCTTTTACTATGCTTTGCGGCTATTTCCTTACCGACGTAATGTCTCCTTTGAAACCCATGCTCGAAAAAGAGCTCCTTTGGGATAGTTTGGATTATGGATTCTTTACCAGCGCTTACGGGTGGTTTAATGTATTCCTGCTGATGTTGATTTTTGGTGGTATCATTCTCGATAAGATGGGAGTTCGTTTCACCGGAATGGGAGCCTGTATACTGATGGTGCTGGGTTGTGGACTGAAATATTATGCTATTTCTACAACTTTCCCCGAAGGCGCTTTGATTATGGGCTTCAAAACTCAGGTCTTTCTGGCTGCTTTAGGATATGCTATCTTTGGTGTAGGTGTAGAGATTGCAGGTATCACGGTTTCCAAGATTATTGTAAAATGGTTTAAGGGCAAAGAGATGGCTTTAGCCATGGGACTTGAGATGGCAACCGCGCGTATCGGTACTACTTTGGCAATGGTACTTACTGTTCCTATTGCCGATTATTTTGGCTATACGGATGAAAGTGGCAGTTTCCATACCAATATTCCGATGCCTATTTTGTTGTGTCTGATTATGCTGTGCATCGGTACTATCGCCTTCTTTATCTATACCTTTTATGATAAGAAACTTGATGCTTCTTTAGATGCTCAGGGAGAAGAACCGGAGGAACCGTTCCGTATGAAGGATGTTATGCTTATTGTTACTAATAAGGGATTCTGGTTGATTGCTTTATTGTGTGTATTGTTCTATTCCGCTGTCTTCCCCTTTATTAAATATGCAACCGACTTGATGGTGCAGAAGTATAACGTAGATCCTAAATTGGCTGGAAATATCCCAGGATTACTACCGATAGGGACCATCTTCCTGACTCCGTTGTTTGGTACTCTTTATGACCGTATCGGTAAGGGAGCTACATTGATGATTATCGGTGCCGTTATGTTGATTGGCGTACATACTTTGTTTGCGCTTCCTATCCTTAATGTATGGTGGTTTGCCACTGTAATTATGATAATTCTGGGTATTGCCTTCTCACTGGTGCCTTCGGCCATGTGGCCTTCTGTTCCGAAAATTATTCCGGAGAAACAACTGGGTACAGCCTATGCCCTGATTTTCTGGGTACAGAACTGGGGATTGATGGGTGTTCCTTTGTTGATCGGATGGGTACTGAATACTTATTGCAAAGGTCCCGTTGTAGATGGTGCACAGACCTATGATTATACTTTGCCTATGTCTATCTTTGCTTGTTTTGGTGTTTTGGCACTGATTGTGGCTTTGATGCTGAAAGCTGAAGATAAGAAGAAGGGATACGGATTGCAGGAAGCGAATATTAAGAAATAACAGAATATGGCAGACGCGAAAGAGAAAATAAATCTTCTGGATGTAATTCCTTTCCGTAGTGAGAATATTACAGCCGAAAAGGGAAGCGATGGTACCGTTACCATTGCTTTCCCCCGGTTTAAATATGAATGGATGCGGCGTTTTTTATTGCCCAAAGGAATGTCTCCGGATATTCATGTCCGGCTGGAAGAACATGGTACTGCCGTATGGGAGTTAATTGACGGGAAGCGGACCGTACGCCAGATTATTGAAGAACTTGCAGAGCATTTCGATCACGAAGAAAATTACGAATCGCGTATTACTGCCTATATCACCCAGTTGCAGAAGGACGGATTTGTGAAATTAGCGGTTACGAACTGACGGTGTTTGAAAAGCACAATTTAAGAAAATAAAAAAACTCCGACTGACCTGTATAGATCAGCCGGAGTTTTTTTATCAGTTTTATTCTCCTTCTTCCCTATCTACTTTAATCAATCCTCCTGTAGCCGGATTGAAAGTAACTTGTACGGTCGATTTTTTATTGAAAAGAGCTGGAGCCAGATATTCAATTGTTCCGAACTGTGTAACGGGAAGTTCACCGTTAAACCATTCTTTTTTTCCTTCTATAAGCGTCACTTGTGCCTTACCGGGTACGTTATAAGCTATGCCGTCTACTTTCTTTTTGCCATCGTCTTCCGGTACATTGACTGTTTTCAGATTTTTCAGAGTAATGTAAACCGGTTCTCCTGCCAGGTCATTATTGGCAACTATACCCAGTTTCCTGGAAAAGCGGAAGGCCACTTCGTTATCCATCTCTTTTTCCGGATTCAGGCGGATAGTAAATATCCGCTCGTCTTTATTCAGTGTACCTGAGAACATTTCGGTCATGGCAGCTTCCTGTTCTTCCAGGTTGGCAAGCATTATCTTCAGTTGTTCTCCGTCTTTAGGCATGTTGTCTGCCTGTCCGCGTACTAAGGCGTTTTTGCTTTCGCGGATGTTGTAGATTTCTTTGGCGACCAATTCAGCCATTTTAGCTGTAGAACCTGCCATCAGAATCTCTTCTGTCAGAAAATCACGTGGATTTACTTTTTTTCTCAGCGTAGTGGCTGGTTGTATAGGTGCAGACTTCTTCGGACTTAACGGTACATTGATCGATTTAACAATACCGTCTTCGGTCAACTCTATCAACGGAGCCACTGTTTTATCCTTCAGTTTGACGAAATAGGTATGGTCACTATCGGGGATACCGACAGATTTGGCTTTGACGCTGACCAGTTCCCAATATTCCTGAGGCTCTCCCGACACATCGGTCAGCCGCAGATAACGGTCGGCATATTTGCTGAATTCTCCCGGAGTGTATGTCACTTTATTGGCTTTGACTTCAATGTCGATTGCTGTTTTAGGAAGTGCATAGGTCACCCCGTAATCTTTTCCCCGGGTAACTCCTGCTGTAACTTCTGTCTGGGCATATGCCGAGGCAGAAAGTAACAGTCCTGTCAGTATAATTAGCTTTTTCATTTTCCGGTTTATTTTAACTGGTTTAAAAAACAAAGTTAATGAAGTTATTTGGAAAATCATAAGTTGTTAACCTTTATTCGCTTACCAGACGCCAGGCCATTGGCAGATAATTGACAATATCTCCGGCTGTCATACCGATAACGCCCTGCTTTTTGCGTGCGAAATCGCCGGCCAGACCGTGTACGTAAGTACCTATTTTAGCTGCTTCTTCAGCCGGGTATCCCTGTGTCAGTAAAGCCAGTACGACACCCGTCAACACATCTCCACTTCCGGCTGTCGCCATGCCCGGATTACCTGTGGAGTTGAAATAACATTTGCCCGAAGGGGTGATAATTGCTGAATAAGCTCCTTTTAATATAATATGTACTTTAGCGGTACGAGCCAGTTCACAAGCTTTCATTAGTCGCTCGTACGAATTCTGGCATTTGCCCACCATACGTTCCAGCTCCTTGGGGTGAGGGGTCAGGATGGAGCCTTTGGGGAGCGTGGTCAGTGCATGGCGGTGGTTGGCTAATATATTCAGTGCATCGGCATCCAGCACCAAAGGAGTCTGGCATCCACTGAGTTGCTCGAGCAATGCGGCTTCTGTTTCTTCTGAGCGTCCGATTCCCGGACCGATACCTACCGCCTGATAGTCATCTGTATCCGTGGGAAAAGCAAAGCAGGAATCACTGGCATCGAGTTCGACAATTGCTTCCGGGACGGAAATCTGTAGGATGTCATTGTTACGCATGGGTGCGTGTACAGTCAGCAATCCTACCCCCGAACGCATACAGGCACGGGCCGCCAGCACTGAAGCCCCTGCCATACCATACGATCCGGCAATCAGCAAGGCGTGTCCGAAATTTCCTTTGTGTGAAAAGGGGCTGCGGGGTTTGATCAAAGCATGTATCTCTTCTGCTTCCAATAAGGCATAATTGCTTTCTGTTTCTTCGATGGCTTCATGGCTGAGGTTGATATCCAGCAATTTCCATTCACCAACGAATTCGGCATTCTCTGCGAAGAGAAAAGCCAGTTTGGGCAATTGCAGGCTCAGTGTCAGATGGGCACGGATGATATTGGCTTTTACGTTAAATGTGTTTTCTTCTCCCATCAATCCCGAAGGGATGTCGATAGCAACCACTGTAGCAGGTGATGCATTGATATATTTCACTACAGCCGCGAAACCGCCGCTTAACGGTTTATTGAGTCCCGAACCAAAAAGTCCGTCCACTACCAAATGATCCATTGTCAGGGTAGGAGGTACAAATTGTGTGCTTACTTCACTGAACTTCACATTATCCATCATTTCCACCAATTCTTTGTTGGTCTGACAGTCGGCTGACAGTTCTCCTTTCGGGTTGAACAGATAGGCTTCAACCTTATATTCCTTTTCCGCCAGCATGCGGGCCACGGCAAGGGCATCTCCGCCGTTATTACCCGGTCCCGCAAATACCGTGACAGGAGTTGTGATGTCCCAACGTTCAGTGATGGCTTTTGTCAGTGCCTGCGCTGCCCGTTCCATCAGGTCGATCGATGCAATCGGTTCATGTTCTATGGTGTAAGCATCCAGTTTTTTGATGCTGCTACTTGGAAAAATCTTCATGGTGAACTTTTATTTTAAGTTTTTTGACCCACAAAGATAGCAATTAATATACGAAATCAGGAACTTCTTTTTCTTCTTCTTTTTTTCTGAATACGCCTGTTTTTCCGTAGTTCTCTCTACGATAACGTTGGTGCAGATAGATAAATGAACATACGAAAGCGACAAAACAAATCACTCCTACATAGCCGGCCATCAGGTTGTAGAAAGTAGTCCAGTTAATGTCAGGTGAAAAGAATTCCTTGACAGCCAATACGATAACCGTACCCGTATAACCGAGAAAATCATTCATGGCAATAAAGAAACCTACATTACCCCGGATTTTAAAGCATGCGATGAATCGGTCGAAGAAAATGGTCTGAAAAGTGAGAAAAGCCAGATAAAGACAGAGGCTCTGAATGAATAACCAGACAATAGCGTTTAATTGCAATTGTTCGTAGCCAAATGAAACCACTGTCATCACTACCATGCTGATGATGATCAATCCCAGTAATATCGATAATGCTTTCAAGTTGCTTCGTACAAAAACCATCAACCCGAAAATGACAAGGATAATGATAGTTACTACGCTGTCTACCTGAGCAAACATCCACGAAGAGTATTGGGATACATCGATAATCTTCACCAGGAAGTCTTCTTTGATATCCCTTAAGATTGTCAATACTACATTGGCAATGAAGAGCAGGGTGAGAAAAGGCATAAAATTCTTGAAGATATCCCAACGCTGTTTGCCGTTCAGTGTTTCCCGTTTCGATTTCATGGCGATATCTTCGGCCGTGGGTTGTGGGAGCCGGTTCAGAGAATAACCCAATAGGGCGAGTATGGGTAAAGCAATACCTCCGATCAGAGTCGGCATCCAGAATTCACTTATGTTTAAAGTGTCCATAACAAACAAGCCGGCGGACTTAGCTGTTCCCGAGCTGATAACCATACTGACACCCAACAAGCTGGCGAGTATGTCCGTCATGCGGCGTCCTTCTATAAAACTAAAAATGATTCCCCACATACATCCCAATGAAAGACCGTTCAGAAACATAGCTCCTATATTATAAGGTGCAGGTAGTAGTCCGAACAGTATCAACGAAGCTTCTGCCAGTACAATGGAGATCAGGATGAATTTCATCCGGTTTTCCCGTTTCAATTCTGAAATGAGTTTGATCCCAATGAACTTGGAAAGTACGTATCCTAATATCTGTGCGATAGTGACCACTACTTTATAATCCATTCCAAATGCCTCAAGTCCATCGAATCCGGCAGCCGTATAAGGTTTTCTTAGTGCATAAACCAGTGAGTAGGAGAGCAATGCAGCACCACCTGCCCAAAGAATGAAAAGGAAATCGGAAAGTTTCTTTTGTGAATTAGTTTTTACTTGTTGTACATTGTCCATAACATCTGCTTGTTGTTTTCTGGCGCAAAAATAGGTCCCTCGTATTACAGACCTGTTACTGAATATATGAATATTTATTATTAATAGATATTGATAATGAAAGAGTTATGTTGTAATGTTTATGTAATATTTATGAAATAGAAACGAAATTCATACTGTGCTTCTATCGAATAAATTCCCTACTTTTAGGTATTGCCTGTTTATATGGAATCTGTAACTTTGTTTGTGAAACCAAAACAAATAATAAATGAAAAGGAAAAGCCTTATTAACAGAATCTTGCAGAATGTCCGTAAACCCGAAGGATTCTTTGGAAGAATGATACTCTGGGGAATGAATCAGGGACATGCTTCGTTGGCTCATTGGGGAATGTCTTGTATGGAGTGGCATCAGGGATGGAACGTGCTTGATATAGGTTGCGGTGGTGGTGCCAACCTGGCGCAAATCCTCAAATATTGCCCGCAAGGTAAGGCTTTTGGCATAGACATTTCACCGGAAAGTGTTGCTTTTGCACGAAAAAGAAACAGAAGGCAACTTGGTACACGTTGTTTTGTAGAGCAGGGGAGTGTCGATCAACTTCCATATTCCGATCACAGTTTTAATGTGGTCACCGCTTTTGAGACCATTTACTTCTGGAGTGACTTACAGCATACTTTTACTGAAGTGGCACGTGTCTTGAAGCCTGGCGGAGCATTTCTTATCTGTTGTGAAATGAGTGATCCGACGAATGAAGTATGGACCAGTCGTGTCGAAGGAATGGTGGTGTATTCCGATGATCAGCTGAAGACTATTCTTGTTAATGCCGGTTTTACCAATATAGCCATGTACCGCCGCAGAAAAGAGGAATTATGTATAATAGGGCATAAGAAAATGATGCAGTTGTAAAGGATACCGATGGTTAGCTTACTACTGAATGTATTAACAATGTTAATGGTAAGAAGAGAAGTTTAATTGCTTGCCGATAACTTATTAACTTCGTATTTTTATGAAGTTAATATCCTATGGTTACGAAGTTAACTTTAACACTGTGTTAAAGTTAACTTCCTATAATCATTTTATTAATACCCTGTTTGCAGGAAATCAGATGATTATATGTTTGTTGTTTAGTTCAGGTAGAATCATCCTTTTACATTTAAAATATGAAGTTGTCAATTTATCAAGTTAGCATTAATACTTCTTGTTACTTAATTAAATGCTTGTTTTTATATTTTTCTATAATACATATATTATAGTACTTCCCTTCTTTATGAAGATTTGAATTATACTTTTGATTTACATGGGTATAGCCATGTTTTGTGAAAATAATCTGTGAAAAGTTTTGGAGACTCGAAAGAAGGTTTTACCTTTGCAACCGAAAATATATATGCGTGTGAATACTCTTTTTTGAATCGAATATATATTTCAAATAAAATAATTCAACGTATCAGATGGTTCTCAAATCTGATGCGAATACTTTTTCTATATCCAATCATTAAAAAACTTAATTTGTAAACTGTTGAGAATCAGATTCCTTTTTTTGAGAATTTCTGTTTTTAACAAATTTTCATTTCTACTCATTATTCAAACTTATTCTTACGGACGCAGCGTTGGAGGCAACAGATAACGATAAACATTGGTATGTCGTATTGACACGAACTAATTCGGAACGTAAAGTTCGGGATTATTTTCAGTTACAGGAAGTAGATACTTTTCTCCCTGTTCAAAATTGTGTCATCGAACGTGAAGGAAAGCGCATCGAGCGTGAGCGCCTTCTCTTGCCCCGTATGGTTTTTGTTCACATCTCTCGTCAGGAAATGTTTGCCGTACGAAATACCCTGAATGTATACGATTTCCTTCGCGATCGTTCTACCGGAGCTCCCACTTGTATTCCTGATAGGCAGATGGCTGATTTTCGTTATATGCTCGATTATTCCCATGATCAAGTTATTCTGACCGGTGAAACCATTCCTCAGGGAACTCGTGTAGTAGTAGCTAAAGGTGACTTGCAGGGCTTGCGTGGTGAGTTGGTCCGTTACAATAATAAATATCACATTTTAGTGCGTATCGATATGTTCGGTAGCGCCATGGTGACTATTCCGGCCAGTTACGTCCGAAAGGATAAATAAAAACTATAAATGTAAAGAAAATGCCATTATATGTAATGGCGATAACAATATATGTAACGGGTGATAACAATATATGTAATGTCCCGTTACGTCATTAGATACAATTCTCTTTTATATAAGTCAAAAACCGAAGAAAGAATCGACGAATCATAATTCATTCCTTTTTAAAATGAAAAATTCTCTGTGTAACTCTGTGTCCTCTGTTGTGAAAAAGCTTCTGGAGTATGGTGAGGACGGTACTCCTGTCTATGTGAATGAACTTACTGCGTTAAACCAGGAACTCCGTAATTTGTGTGCCGATCTTCTTCTCCGGAAGGGGGAATCTCCCGAAGAAGAAGCAGAAATACTTGTCACTTTGTTCAAGGGTTACAATACCATGCTGTTTAATGTCTCCGCAGAGAATGAACAGGTTATTCAAGAGTTATTGGATCGTTCAATGGCTGTTTTAGAAAAACTTCCTGCCTCTGTTTTGAAATGTCAGTTACTGTTGGAGTGCTTTGAGCAGATGGGGGATGAGGAGCTGATAGGAGAGGTTAAGAAAAATATAGAGGGATTTATTTGATAATGAAAGGCATTGTTTTAGCAGGTGGCTCAGGGACACGGCTATATCCTATAACTAAAGGAGTGAGTAAGCAGTTACTTCCCGTCTTTGATAAACCCATGATTTATTATCCTATTTCTGTACTGATGTTGGCAGGTATACGGGAGATTTTGATTATTTCTACTCCCGATGATTTGTCTGGATTTCAACGTTTATTGGGTGATGGATCTGATTTTGGAGTGAAGTTTGAGTATGCAGAACAGCCTTCGCCTGATGGTTTAGCACAAGCATTCATCATAGGAGAAAAATTTATAGGAGATGATTCTGTCTGTTTGATCTTAGGTGATAATATCTTTTATGGGCAAGGATTTACGCGAATGTTAAGTGAGGCTGTTAGTATTGCAGAATCAGAAAGTAAAGCAACCGTTTTTGGCTATTGGGTAAGTGATCCCGAACGCTATGGTGTGGCAGAATTTGATAAAAATGGGAATGTTTTCAGCATAGAGGAAAAACCTCAGAAACCTAAATCTAATTATGCCGTTGTAGGACTATATTTCTATCCTAATAAGGTAGTTGAGGTTGCAAAGAGTATTAAACCCTCTTCTCGCGGCGAGTTAGAAATAACGACTGTCAATCAGAGGTTCTTATCAGACAAGGAATTGAAGGTTCAATTATTAGGTCGGGGATTTGCATGGCTTGATACAGGTACACACGATTCCTTATCTGAGGCAAGTACTTTTATTGAGGTTATTGAGAAACGCCAAGGTTTAAAAGTTGCATGTTTAGAGGGGATCGCTTTAAGAAAGGGCTGGATTTCTCCGGAAAAGATGAAAGCATTGGCACAGCCAATGCTTAAGAATCAATATGGACGATATCTGTTGAAGGTCATAGATGAACTATCTATAAAATAACTTCTTCCCGATGAATATAATAAAAACAGCTATTGAAGGACTTGTGATCCTTGAACCACGACTCTTCAAAGATGATCGTGGGTATTTCTTTGAATCTTTCAATCAGAGAGAATTCGAAGAAAAAGTCTGTAAAACTACTTTTGTACAAGATAATGAATCTAAGTCGAGCTATGGTGTTATTCGTGGTTTACATTTTCAGAAACCTCCTTTTGCTCAGAGCAAGTTAGTGCGGGTAATTAAGGGGGCTGTTCTTGATGTAGCCGTTGATATTCGTAAAGGGTCACCTACATTTGGAAAACATGTATCAGTAGAGCTTACAGAAGATAACCACTGTCAGTTCTTTATTCCACGCGGCTTTGCACATGGCTTTAGTGTACTGAGCGAAGAAGTGATTTTTCAGTATAAGTGTGATAACTTTTATCATCCGGAAGCAGAAGGAGCTATTGCTTGGAATGATCCGGATTTAGGAATCGAATGGAGAATAGGCGAAGATGAAATTTCACTTTCAAAGAAGGATCGTAATCATCTTTATTTAAGAGAATTATCTCTTTGGATTTAGATAAAATCTCAATAATATTATATATTAAATCGTGAAAACTCAGAATGACAATAAGCGTATAGCTAAAAATACATTGCTGCTCTATGTGCGTATGTTTTTTAATATGGGCGTCGCATTATATACTTCAAGAGTTATATTAAAAACATTGGGAATTGAAGATTTTGGTATATATAACGTTGTTGCAGGAGTCATTTCAATGTTTTCATTCTTGAATTCATCCATGAGTGGTGCAACTTCTCGTTTTTTAGCTTTTGAATTAGGAAAAGGTAATTATTTGAAGTTGCAGAAAGTTTTTTCTTCGGCTATCACTATACATTTTATTATTGCATTAAGTGTACTACTTTTAGGAGAAACTGTTGGCTTATGGTTCTTACAAACAAAGTTAGTCATTCCTTTTGATAGGATGTTCGCAGCAAATATTATATATCAGATTACGATATTTAGTAGTTTTATTACTATACTGCAAGTACCATATACTGCCTTGATTATGGCTAATGAAAGAATGAATATTTATGCTTATGTTGAGATATTAAATGTATGCCTAAAATTATTAATAGTATTTTTATTGGTGATTATTCCAGCTGATAAATTAATTGTTTATGGAGTCCTTTTATTGATTGTCACAATATTAATATTTGTAATCTATAGTATTTATTGCGTACGTAATTTACGGGGAGCATATTTTAGTTTTTCTTTTAATAAAAAAGAAATATATCCAATGCTTAGTTTTTCAAGTTGGGATTTATATGGAAATGCCAGTGTTATTGCTCGTACCCAAGGGGTAAATATATTGCTAAATATTTTTTTTGGAACTATATTAAATGCCGCTAGTGGTGTAGCCACACAGGTGCAATCTGCTGTTATGGGACTGGCTAATAATGTTATTGCTGCAATTCGTCCCCAAATAGTAAAAAGCTATGCAATAAAGGATTATTCCCGTACTATTTATTTGGTTAATAAAGCATCTGTGTATACTTTTATGCTTCTGCTTATTTTTACTATTCCTCTTTTACTGGAAATGAACTTTGTGTTGTCATTATGGTTAAAGGAGGTACCTTTATATAGTGCTGTATTATGTCAATATACACTCTTATTTAATTTATTTGCAAATATATCTGTAATTGTTATCAGTGCCATACATGCAACAGGGAGAATAAAGCGTCCTAGTTTAATTAATGGTACATTTTATATACTTGTTATTCCTATTTCTTATATTGCATTTAAATTGGGGGGCTCTCCTGAATCTGCTTATATCTATAATGTAATTGCAGTGATATGTGGGTTATTATCTAATGTTTGGACATTACATTTATATATTCCGTCTTTCTCTTTTAAATATTTTTTTATTCATGTAGTATGTAAATGTGTTTTGATCTTTTTATCAATTCTTATCCCAATCTATTTTTTTATGTTTCTGATTAATGAGGGGTGGTTGCGTCTTATTTTTGTAGTAGTATTGTCTACTGTTTCCATTTTGTTGATTACTTATTTTTTTATTATGACTAAATCAGAACAATCTTTTTTTAAAATGAAATTGCAAAAGTTTAAATAGAATGGATAAATTAGTAAGTATTATTACTCCCTGTTATAATTCTGGTGGATTTTTACATAGACTACTGGATTCTATATTAATTCAGAATTACCCTTTTATCGAAATGTATGCTGTAGATGATGGTTCTATAGATAATACAAAAGAAGTGATTATGAACTATATCCCTAAATTTAATAATAAAGGGTATTCCCTTCATTATTTATATCAGGAGAATAGTGGGCAGTCAGTGGCTGTCAATAGAGCCTTAAAGAAAATAAAGGGAGATTATTTGGTATGGCCCGATAGTGATGATTTTTATGCTACAAATGATGTTATATCTAAAATGGTAGATTTATTGATGGGAAGTGATGACTCTGTAGGTATGGTTCGATGCTTGCCTAATTACTTAGATGATAAAACATTAAAAACTATTAGGGAATTTGAAATAATGAGTCATTATAATGAAGATCTATTTGAAGATTGTTTATATGTAAGAAATGGTTATTTCTTTTTGGCTGGTGGTTATATGGTTAAAACAGTCGTTTTAGATAAATGTATAATAAACAGGGAAATATATACAGAAAAAGATGCTGGGCAGAATTGGCAATTAATGCTTCCTTTATTGTACCATTATCGTTGTTTAACAATAAAAGAAAAACTACATAATGTTTTGTGTCGAAAAGAATCACACTCCCGAAGTCAATATAAATCTTATGAAGATGTTTGTCGTAAATTTTTGTCTTATGAGAATACTTTAGTTCAGACTTTAAAATCGATGACTTTCTTATGTGAAGAAAAACAAGAGGCATATATTAAAAATATTCATCTTAAATATTTACTTATACAGTTTGATACTTGTTTGAAATATAAAAAAAATGAAGAAGCGAATATCCTAAAAAGAAGATTAAAAAATGATTTTCATTATTCATTCTCTTTTTCTCAAGTGGTAGATTATACTTGTTATCGAATCCCCGGATATAGTTTACTAAAAAAGTATATAATTTGGCTAATTGATAGACTATAAAATGATTCATATAAAGGAAGCTAAAGACTGTTGTGGTTGTGATGCTTGTTCGCAAGTTTGTCCTCAACGTTGTATAGTAATGAAAGAGGATGAATGTGGATTTTGGTATCCTCGGGTAGATGAGGCTGTTTGCATTAATTGTCATCTATGTGAAAGGGTTTGTCCAATTATTAACCAGAACGAATCTAAAAAGCCATTAAATGTATATGCAGCAAAAAACAAAGATGAAAGGATTCGTATTCAGAGTTCTTCTGGAGGCATTTTTACATTAATAGCTGAGCAAGTATTGAGAGAAGGAGGGGTGGTTTTTGGTGCTCGTTTCAATGAACAATGGGAGGTTGTACATGATTATACTGAAAGGGAAAATGAACTTGTTTTATTTCGGGGTTCTAAGTATGTACAAAGTAAAATAGGTGTAGCTTTTGAAAAAGCAAAATTTTTCCTTGATAATAAACGAAAGGTTCTGTTTACAGGTACCCCTTGTCAGATAGCGGGATTAAGAAAATATTTAAGGAAAAAATATGATAATTTACTCACTGTTGATTTTATTTGTCATGGCGTACCAAGTCCTTTGGTTTGGAGGAAATATTTACAGGAAATAAAGTTGCAGCAGTATCATGAAATAAAAAAATATAAAACATTTCCTATATCCGTATGTGAGAAAGATATTTGTATTAAAAATATTTCATTTAGATCTAAACTATTGGGATGGAAAAAGTTTAGTTTCTCTCTTTCTTTTTTTATTTCGTTACGTGATGGGACCTTTTATGAAAATAAAATAATAGAATCACTTGACGAAAATATTTTTATGCGTGGCTTTTTAACTAATCTCTATTTGCGACCTTCATGCTATAGTTGTCAATTCAAAAGTGGAAAAAGTGGCAGTGATATAACATTAGGAGATTTTTGGGGGATAGATAAAATATTGCCTACGTTTGATGATGATAAAGGAGTTAGTTTAGTACTTATTAATAGGGAAGAAATTAAATCGTGGTTTGAAGAATTCTGTCAAGATAGAAAGTTGGAGAAATATGAAAACGCACTTCAGGAAAACTCTAGTCTGCTGGCTTCAGTGACTCCACATCGCAACATGAAATATTTTTATTCAAAAATGTACAAAGGAGAGTGCTTACAAAAATGTATATCAGTGTCTCTTGAGAAAAAGAATATAAAATACCGGTTAGCAAGTATATTATATCATTTATGTAAGAAAAACTAATTTGAGTTTAAGGTGTAATTTGATTATAAATATATGTCTATTGTTTTAAAAATAGGAATATTAACATTGCCTTTGGGCTATAATTATGGTAATTTACTTCAGGCGTATGCCCTACAAACGATATTACAGAGAATGGGGCATGATGCCAAGGTCTTGAATCATCGATTGGGTCTTTCTAATAGAGGGCTAAGGCAGAGGATTGTATTAGCTTTTTCTCAATATAATTTTAGAAAATTTACAAGAAAGCATATTAATTTAACAAAAGAAATAAAGAGTTCAATCCAGTGGAATAATATAAATTCTTTCGATGTTATTATTGTTGGTAGTGACCAAGTTTGGAGACTTGATTATGTTGGAGAGGATATTGAACGGTATTTTTTGGATTTTGTTAATGGAGAATCGACAAAAAGAATTTCTTATGCAGCCTCATTTGGCATAGATTCATTCGTATGTACAGTTAAAAAAAAGACTGTTTTGGCTAATTTGTTACAACGTTTCGATGCTGTATCTGTTCGTGAGTTTTCTGGCATTAATATTTGTGCTAAGAACTTTGGAGTAATGGCTAAGCAAGTTATTGATCCCACTTTATTATTAACAGCAGCTGATTATCAGAATTTGATAAAAAATACCCCATCACATAAAAATCAGGCTATTTCATATATTCTAGATATTGATGAAAATAAAGAGAAGTGTGTAGATATTCTTATAAAAGAGTATGGCTTGAATTTGAAAAAAGTAAATAGCCGTTTACATTTTAGAGATTTTATAAAATATTATTCTTTGCATTTGAAGGATTATATGGTTCCATCTATAGAAGAATGGTTGATAGACTTTATGTCTGCTAATCTTGTGATTACAGATAGCTTTCATGGAATGGTATTTTCAATCCTTTTTAAAAAAACATTTTTTGTTATTGCTAATCAAGGACGTGGTCTTGAGAGAATATCTTCTTTATTACAATCTTTGGGATTAGAAGATAGATTGTTTTTAGGATTTGAAGAATTGAAATACGCGATTGATAATAAACAGATAAAAATAATAAACTATGATATCGTTGGAGAAAAATTGGAAATATTACGAAAGAATTCTTTTGCCTTTTTATCTCAATCATTGACCTGAGCTTTGTTTGTTTTTTGTTATACTTATTTTTATATGTGTTCTTATAGCCCTTTGATTTCCGTTATTGTTCCTGTATATAATGCAGAAAACTATGTTGCAAAAACCATAGACTCGGTATTGGATCAAACATATCGAAACTTTGAATTGATTCTTGTAGATGATGGGAGTGAGGATCAAACAAAAGATATATTAATTAAATATGCTTCCTTGCATAGTCGTATAAAGCTGATTTGTCAGTCAAATCAAGGGCAAAATCGGGCAAGAGAAACTGGAGCCAATATGGCAGCTGGTGAATATCTTTTTTTCTTAGATGCCGATGATTTAATTAAACCTTTGACTTTACAAGCTTTAGTGGATTCTTCCGATAATTGCAGAAGTGATTTAGTTGTATCGAATATTTTTTTATACTACGATGATAGAGAAATAGTTGAGCAATGGTTTAAGAAGGAAGATGTTTGTTCTGTGAGAGATTTATTATTATCATTCCTTAGAGTGATGGGAAATGGAAGTTTGTGTGCTAAACTATTCAGGCGTGAAAGATTTTCTTTTCATGATATTTATTCTCGGGACGACATTAGAATGAATGAGGATTATTTGGTTTTTGTTCAGAATATGTTACTGTTTAATTACAAGGTTTCATTTTGTGAATATGTTGGTTATAAGTATCGTAAACATGGAACAGGAGCCTCTTCCATAAGACAATTATCTTCTGCAAATAGTGTTTTAGATGTTGCATATTTTTTGTCAGCTTTGATCGTGTCAACTTATCCAGACGATAAGGACATAATCCAAATGCTATGTCGGTATATAAACTATCATTTGTATATTGCATTGGCTGTAAATTTAGCATGTGTATTTAACCCCAAAGCAAAACAACTTTATTATTTAGCTAATTCTCCTAGCCATTTAAGTATTTGTGGTTTATCTTTTAAAGAAAAAATGCTAATAAAAATTGTAATATTTCCTTCTCTCTTGAAAAGAATCGTGATTATAATAAGAAATATAAAACAAAAAATTGAAGTTTAATTACGAGAATTAAATTTTTATTTTATATTAAAAAAGTATAATTATTATGTCAAAAGAGCACATCGTTTTTTTGTTTCCAGGTGCTTGGAGTGTACCGATTGGAGGATATAAAGTTATATATGAATATGCTAATCGTTTTGTTCAAGATGGATATAATGTGACAATTGTTTATCCAGCACAAGTATTGTTTAAGAAACATGCATTTTTTAATAAATTGTGTATTTTAGCTTTTTATATTAAAAATATCGTATTTAAAAAATATGAGCCATATTCATGGTTTCCTTTAGATAAGCGAGTGCAATTGAAATATGTTTGGTCGTTAAAAGAGAAGAATGTTCCATATGCAGATGTATATGTTGCAACAGCTGTTGAAACTGCTATATATTTAAATGAATATACGAATGATAGAGCACAAAAATATTATTTTATTCAAGGTTATGAAACTTGGGCTGTATGTGAGGATAGGCTTTGGGAGTCATATAAATACAAAATGAATAAGATTGTTATTGCTCCTTGGCTGTTGGATAAAGTTAGAGCTGTTGGTCAAGAAGCTATTATGATTTACAATGGTTTTGATTTTAAGTGTTTTTGCTTGATAAAAGATATAGAGTTCAAAGATAAATATTGTGTTTCTATGCTTTATCATACTAGTAAATTGAAAGGATGTGATGTCGCTTTTGCTGCTTTAAACAGAGTAAAGGATAGGATTCCACAACTTCATGTTAATCTATTTGGTTTTCCAGATAAACCCAAGAATTTACCAGATTGGTTTACATATTATCAAAAGCCTAATAGAGAACTACTTAATAAGATATATAATAATTCTGCTATTTTTATTGGCGCAAGTTATAGCGAAGGTTTTTGTCTGACTCCTCCTGAGGCTATGATGTGTGGCTGTGCTATTGCTTGTACAGATATCGGAGGATATACTGTTATATGTAAACATGAAGAAAATTCATTATTATCTCCAGTTGGAGATAATGAAGCGTTGGCAATGAATGTAATAAGACTAATAGAGGATGATGATTTAAGAATACATTTAGCAGGAAATGGATATACAATGATACAGGAATTTACATGGGATAGAGCTTATGGACAATTAAAAAGGGCGTTTCAATTGTAATTAATATAGCCTTTTAAATCTTTTATTTATTTTGAATTTTATTTTGTTATTTGTTGTTTCTTATATTTTTCTTTTCTTGTCATTCTTTCGTTTGATTAAGATAGAAAAAATATTTATTAGTATATATATTTTTTTAGTGTGTTTTTGTGTAGCTATAAGAGGTCGAAATACCCCAGATACAAGTGGTTATTTAAATTTTTATGAAACTGTTACTCCAGGAGATTTCTCCAGTGTATTGTATTATACATATGAGATTGGTTTTCAATTATTAACTCATATTTTGAAAATGCTATTTTCAGGAAATAAGATAATTTATCTTTTTTCTATAGCTTTACTTAATTCTATTTTAGTAGTTGATGCAACTAGAAAAATTATTCATAGAGCTTTTTGCGAAAATATCAATCTTAAATTTCCTTTGTTATTTTCGATAATTATATATTTCTCCTACTATGGCATATTTTATAATGCTATTACAATAAGAGCTGCTTTGGCTATGGGGCTTTACTTAGAAGCTTTGGCCATTGTTCTAAAAAAATCTATTTCATTAGTCGATCTTGCTATTCTTGCTTTTGTATTGTTTATATCTTATTTTTTCCATACGTCATCGGTCGTGTTCTTTTGTATTATAATAGTTTCATTTTTCAATGTAAGATTGTCTAGTAGAACCTATTTGTTCGTTTGGCTTTTTTGTTCTTTAATTTTTTTTTCTCGTATTAATGTTCTTCTTGTTGAGAGTTTAGTGACTGGTAGTCTAACAGTAATGAGCACGCTTTCTGGAACAATATTTAGTAAATTTTCTCTTTATGAGGATGTTTTTAGTGAATTAGAATATAAGCTGTCTTTTAAATATATTTTTCAATTGGTTTTGGGACTTTTATTTCTTATAGGGCCAATTCATAAGAGTAGAACTTATTATAAATTACTGAATATTTACTTCTGTGGGTTATTAGTTGGTGCTTTTCTTGCCCCTATTTCAATGATATATAGGATAACTGATTTTTTCTTTATTGTAACTTTTTTATTGTTTACTCTTTTATGTATGAGTTCAATCAAGAAAGTATCTACTGTCTTTATTTTAAGTTTTATTTCTACTTCTTTTTCTTTTCTATTGATATATAGGGTTCTTTATGGGTGAAAAAAAAATATCGATTGTTATTGTCACTTACAATTCGGAAAATGTTATATTTAGATGCTTAGATTCTGTCTTTAAATATAATGATATTAAAGATTGTATAGAGGTCATTGTTGTGGATAATAATAGCCAGAATCAATTGCAGATGTTTTCTGATATTTGCGGACGATATGGTAATAAAGTGATATTATTAAGTAATCCTCAGAATGGAGGATATGGTCAAGGTAATAATATAGGTATAAAGGCCTCCACAGCTCCTATAATATTAATTATGAATCCTGATGTTAGTTTGTTTTTTCCTATTTTTGAAAAAGCTATTATCCATTTTAGTAATTTAAATGTAGGTATATTGGGAATGTCTCAATATGAGTCTATATTAGTGAGGAAACAGTCTTTTTTATCTATTTTTCCATCCATAAAAGGATTACTTTATTTTAAGATATATCATTGGTTAAATGTGTATTCATCTCACCTTTTTTGTATACATGGTGCTTGTTTTTTTATTAAAAAATCAATAATAGATGAAATTGGGTATTTTGATGAAAATATATTCTTGTATAATGAAGAGATGGATATTCATTATCGATTATACTGTTTAAAAAAATATGTAATTAAGTATGATCGGAATCTTGGCTATATTCACCCAATGCATGAACGTGTGGAAACTTTTGAAGAATTGAAAATGAGGTTTAGGTCATATTTATACGTATGCAATAAGTTTGGTTTTTCTAAGAAGAAAGTTATAAATAAACTTATTCGCCTCTATAAATTATATATGGTTCGCTCACTTTTGATGCTGGATAAAAAAAAGTATCATTTATATTCTAGCTTTTCCGATTACTTGATTCAATATAAAGAAGATGTCTAAATATACTGTAAGTATAATTTTGCCGACCTATAATCCGGGAAACTATATTTATGATTGTTTGTATTCTATATATAATCAGTCTTTAGATAAGTTTCTTTTTGAGCTAATTATAGTTTTAAATGGTGATTATGATCCTTATTATTCTTTAATATCATCATTTTTGGTAGACAAATGTGATAGATTGAATTTTAGAATTTTGTATTCAATGAATAAAGGGGTATCTAATGCTAGAAATGTAGGTCTTAGTATTGCAGAAGGTGAGTACATCTGTTTTATTGATGACGATGATATTATTTCCCAAGAATATCTGTCTGGTTTATTAAAGTATGCTAGTAAATCCTGTATAACAATCTGTAATGTACGATCATTTTTGACTGTCATCGGCGATAAAAGTCCCAAATTTTTTCTTGATAATTATTTGAATAACATTATAGAAAATACTCATATATATTCATTTTATAGGTTTCGTTCCATATTATCAGTTCCATGGGGCAAACTAATTCATAAAGATATTATCTCTGATAGATGTTTTAATACTGGAATAAATAATGGAGAAGATGCTTTATTTATAACATCCTTAACAAATAAGGTTTCTTATTTAACGATAAGTCCTAATGCGTCAATTTACTGGGTGAGAATACGTAAAGGATCTGCTTCTAGAAAAAAGATATCTATATTGGAGCTTTGTGAAAATACATTTTATTTATGGGGTATGTATATTAAGATGTATTTTTCAGATTGTAAAGGATATAATTTATTGTTTATAATTTCTCGTATTCCTGGAGTAATGAAAAATATGTTTATATTATTGAAGAATAGCTTTTAGTGTAATGATCATTGCTACCTACCAAGAAGATATGTTATTCTGAATTATGAAAATATCCCTTGTTACTGTCACTTTTAATAGTGCTAAGACGCTTCGTGATACGATTCATTCTGTTCTTTCGCAGTCTTATACTGATATAGAATATATAATAGTGGATGGTTTGTCTAATGATGAAACCGTTGCACTTATTAAAGAATATGAACCTCTATTTCAAGGTCGTTTGAAATGGATAAGTGAGAAAGATAAGGGACTCTATGATGCTATGAATAAAGGGATTCGAATGTCTACCGGGGATATTGTCGGGATTATTAATTCGGATGATTTTTATCATAGAGAAGATGTTTTAGAGAAAGTTGCTCAATCGTTTGAAGTTGGTGAAACAGAGGCGATTTATGGAGATGTACGTTTTGTAAACCCTGATAATTTGGATAGGACAGTTCGCTATTATTCTTCTAAAAGGTTTGTCCCATCCTTGTTTCGATTCGGATTTATGCCTGCCCATCCAACATTTTTTACATATAGAAAATATTTTGACCTGTTTGGCTATTATAAAACAAATTATAAAATAGCTGCTGATTATGAATTGCTTGTTCGTTTTTTATATGTACATCGGTTAAAAAGTAAATATTTGCCTTTGGATTTTATGAAAATGAGAACAGGAGGTGTGAGTACAGCTTCTATTAAGAGTAATATCTTATTGAATAAAGAGATAGTAAGGGCATGTAAGGAGAATGGAATATGGACTTGTTATCCCTTGCTTTTATTAAAATATTTAGTAAAAGTGTTTGAACTGATTTTTATAAAAAAATGAATATACTTATTTCTGGAATTCATGGTTTTATAGGCTCTAATTTTATTGGGGCTTTGAAAGATAAACATACTTTGTATGGGCTTGATATTGTTTTTCCTGCTAAAGATGGAGTCGTTAATACTTTTTCTTGGAGAGATATTGAACCCACATCTTTCCCTTTTCAAACTCTTCCCCAGTTCGATGCCATTATTCATCTTGCCGGAAAGGCCCATGATACTAAAAACCAATCGGCTGCTCAGTCTTATTTTGATATCAATACCGGTTTGACTCAAAAGATATTCGATTTCTTTTTGGAGTCTTCTGCCAAGAAATTCATTTTCTTTAGTTCGGTGAAAGCTGCTGCCGATAGCGTAGTGGGAGACGTACTTACTGAAGATGTGATTCCGACCCCGGTTGGTCCTTATGGGGAGAGCAAGATTAAGGCGGAAGAGTATATAAAAGAGCATTTTATGTTTCCAACTGCTTCTATTGATGAGGATCAGTCTTTGCGGTTGGGGAAAGATAAGGGGAGGACGGCTATGAATAAACAGGTATATATCCTTCGTCCCTGTATGATTCATGGCCCTGGAAACAAGGGAAATTTAAATTTATTATATAACGTAGTGAAGAAGGGAATCCCTTGGCCTCTTGGCGATTTTGATAATCGCCGTTCGTTTACTTCAATCGATAACCTTTGTTATGTGATTGAGGGGCTTTTGAATCAGGATGTACCTACGGGCATCTACCATATGGGAGATGATGAAGCTCTGTCAACGAATGAACTGATTGGCATCATGTGTGAAGCAATGGGAAAAAAGCCGCATATCTGGAAGATGAACAAAGGGCTTATGGAAGGATGTGCCGGCTTGGGTACTCTGCTGCATTTACCTTTGAATACGGAAAGACTTCGTAAACTGACGGAGAATTATGTAGTAAGTAACGCTAAGATCAAAGCCGCTCTCGGGATTGATAAAATGCCTGTGACAGCCAAAGAGGGGTTGATGAAGACCATTCGTTCATTTGAGGAAACTAAATAATTTATGTACTATCTAATCATCTTAGTTCTGCTATTCCTGGCAGAACTTTTTTATTTCCGTATTGCGGATAAGTGTAACATTATCGATAAGCCTAACGAACGTAGTTCACATACCCGGATTACACTGCGTGGGGGAGGGATCATCTTTTATTTTGGGGTGTTGGCCTATTTTCTCACAAACCACTTTGAATATCCATGGTTTATGCTGGCTTTGAGTCTGATAACTTTTATCAGTTTTATAGATGACATTCGTTCTACTTCGCAAGGATTGCGTTTAGTCTTTCATTTTACGGCAATGGCTTTGATGTTTTATCAATGGGGATTGTTTAGCTTGCCTTGGTGGACAATCCTTGTTGCCCTGATCATTTGTACTGGGATTATTAATGCTTACAACTTTATGGATGGTATTAATGGCATAACAGGCGGATACTCATTGATCATTCTGATAGCATTGGCCTATATAAATAGGGTATATGTTCCATTTGTTGAAACGGACTTTATTTATACTATGCTTTGCGCAGTATTGGTCTTTAATTTTTTTAATTTTCGCAAGAAAGCGAGATGCTTCGCCGGTGATGTTGGGTCGGTCGGTATAGCTTTTGTGATCCTTTTTCTGATCGGAAGTTTAATTATCAAAACAGAGAATTTTAGTTGGCTCGTATTACTTGTTGTATATGGAGTAGATAGTGTGTTGACTATCATTCATCGATTGATGCTTCACGAAAATATTGGTCTGCCGCACCGGAAACACTTATATCAGATTATGGCTAATGAATTGAGAATACCGCACGTAGCAGTATCGTTGGTGTATATGATTGCGCAATTTGTAATTATCATCGGGTATTTATATTGCCGGGATTATGGTTATTGGTATTTATTGGGTTGTATCATCTTGCTGAGTGGAATATATATTATTTTTATGAGCAAATATTTTCACTTGCATCTTTTACCTAAAAGATAATTATTATATTTATGATAATTGGGGATATGGTCGTTATTAATCCTTTCATAGTTGGAGGATATGTCTGATAATCCCTTCTATAAGCTATAACTTACTTTTCCGGTTTCTATAAACTGTTTTAATAAGGATGCAATTAATGCATCCTTATTTTTTTACTTCGTCTATGGTGTCTTTTATACACGATATATCCTGAAACGAGAATCAACGTTAGCAGAAGTCCGGAGATAAAAACGAATAGATCCGAGAAAACACCTAAGAGAGGTGAATAGCAGCGACCGACATGGAGTTCTAAGCAGAAATTCCATAATGACATGGGTTGCTGTTGCATAAAAACAGGCATTGCCGGCAATGCTAAATTATTCTCTTTATTGCGTGCTCCATTGTCGTATTCGAAGATTACCTCCCGTGTGATTAAATCGTCGGTGAATCCGTTAACGAGACTGCCGCCGAGCGGTCTCCCGTAAGTTGCTGCCGGGGGGTGCCCTGTATAATAATCGAGAACACTTCCTGTAGATGGATTCCAGATAAACAGTCCGCTGAAAGAGCCGATTAACCATTCGTCCGGTTTTTTCGGATAAAACACATTAACTCCCATAGGACTTACCGGTGGGGTTCGTTTTAATTTAACCGGTGGCAGTGTAAAGTCGTTTATAAGATAGAAACCGGTTGACGAAGACAATAACCAGACATTTTTTGATGCGTCCCATCGGATACTGCGGAGTTTGTCATGCCACGGATTGTCTGAATCAAGAGTTGTTCCGGGGATGGGGTTCGTGTTCACCAGAACAAAAGGTATCATTAAGGGCGGTCGGAGACACATACCCGTAACAGATAACAATATGGTCAGTACGATCAGCCATGTACCCAATTTATTGTGCCAGTTCAGTGAAGTTTTCAAGGCTTTTGCCTGTGTTTTGACAGGGAGCCTTTTTCTGTGTCTTCGGCGAATGAATGAGGGAAGAAAAGTATATATGATTCCCGTTATACTGAGAATGATTAATACTACTCCCAGAAAATCAACTACCAGTTTGCCGGGTGTACCGAACAACTCTCCGCTATGGAGGAGCCAGATGGTACGGAATAAGGAGGTTTTCGGTGAATAATTTTCGGGGGCTTTTAATTCTATTTTTCTGAATTGATGGTAAGGAGACACACTGGTATACAGATTAGAACGTGTGAGCACAACCAGAGTATCTCCGCGTTGGGTTATATCTGAGATTCGTTCCTCGTTTCCGGATATTGGATACTCCTGCCATTTGTTTTTGTCCAGGAGATAGACAGAGTATAATCCGGCACACCAAATATCGTTATTGGCAAGGCGGATGATATTACTTATTTTGCGATTGTCGATTCCCCGAACCAGACCTTGGTTGAAATCGGTAAAGGTGATGAAACAGGAGTCTGTTTGCCAGACTCCTGCATTACCATATGCCAGAATTTTCCCATCAGGAAGGCGTAATGTTCCTTTTATAATTCCATTATTCCAGTTTCTGTAGTGATAGCTTTCCGGCATCCAGTTTCTGTTGACTTCAACTTTTGAAAAAAGTGTACGGTGATTGAGTACAATGCCTGAGAAACAGAACATCAGGATAAAGAAGCTAAAGAACAGACCTACCCATTTATGGTATTTCTTCCAGAAATTTTTCATTAGAGATTGTTACTTAGTTTAAATTGGTACTGCCATTCGGCTGAATGGCGTATTCAAAGGAATAAATGCCACTATTGCCTTCGTCATCATAAAAACTTTTGGCTTTTAGTTTTGCATATTTCCCACTGGCTGTGCGGACGATAAATACATAATCACTTGGCGTGTAAGTGGGAGGGGGGCCGGCAAAAGTGATTGCTTTACAAAGTACTTCGTTGGCAGTAGACTCCATGGTAGGAGGAGGAAATCCGGTGCCGGGAGCGGTAATGGTATAGGCTGCATCGACAGTGAATGTTCCTTGAGGAACTGTCGTACAGGCTGCCATATCTTTGATATTCGTGAGTAAAGCACCGCCTTTTCCCTTACCGGACGCGCCGCTGTTGGTACGCACATTGTAACGGTTGAATGCGATATCCCAATCTGTATTTTCGGCATGGGTTTCTTCACTGACGTTTACTTCTTTTCCTTTTTCAAGTGAATAATAAATCCAGTCGTTCCCATATGCTGTTTTCCGGCTCAGGCTTACCTGTTTTACCGGTAAAGCACCTCCCCCCTGTGAGGGATCGTCGGGCAGAGAACCGTTATTGTCACCTGAGCAGGAGGTGCTGATAAATGCTGATAGTACGCCAAATAATAGAATGGCGAATCTGAATTTGCTTTTGTTGTTCATACTTGTTTTAGTTTAATTTATTTATAGTGTATAATTACATGCGATAAAATAATTTCTTCCCGGTGAGGTAGAGGTATTGAAAGTTACCCGGTCTGAGGTATAATCGAACAGGTTGGTTATTCCTGCCGTGATTCTCAGGTTCTGCATGATGTATTGTGACACCGTCAGATCCCAAAGACAATAGGGGTTCACCTTAGCCTGATAGTAGGCTTCTACTTTCTTTCCCTCTATTTCGAGTTCGTCCAATACGTCGAATCTCTTTTTTCCCATGATATTGCCGGACAGATTGACAACTGTGGCATAACGGGGGATACGTGTATTGTATTCGGCACGGATGTTGCCGGAATGTGGACTGGAAGAACTTAACCGGACTCCGTCAGCGTCTTTGCTTGTGTAGAGGTAATTGTAAGCTCCGTGTACATTGATGTGTCTGTTTATCTGTACCTTGCACATGGTTTCAACTCCTGCCAGATGACTTTTCCCCACATTAGTATAATGGAGTTCGGTTTGGTCATTACTCCACATTCCTTCTATTTTGTTTCGGAACCAGTTACTGTAGATGTTGGTATTGATATTGATCCAACTATTCACGTACTCTCCTGAAAGTGATATATAATTGTTGGTTTCAGGTTTCAGTTTACTGTTGCCATATATCCAGAACATCCCCAGGTGATCCCAATTCATATAGAGTTCTTTAATGCTGGGTGAACGGTATCCGCGTGCATAATTGAAGCGGACTGTGAATGGGAATACTTTATACATGACAGAAGTTTTGGGAGTGACGTTGGCACCATATTTTTCATGATAGTCACATCGCAGTCCCGCCACAACGGAGAATTGCTTGTTGATACTCCAATCGTCCTGGAGGAAAGCGGTAGCATACCATTGGCTTTTGTTCTCTTTTACACCGGTTTCGAATTTATCACTGAACAATGACTCTCTGTAAAATTCCAAACCGCCCGTGATGGTCTGTTTGTCCAATGCCGTGGTAGTGTAAACGACGCGTGGCTGAATAATATTGTTTTTATATTCAAGGCGACGCCCGCTTTTCAATTCGTATTTATCATAACGATTGTAATGGTCGGCATGAATAGAAGCAACCAGAGCCGATTTATCGGAAATCGTATAGTCTATTGTGCCCCCATAAGTATAGTCTTCTGATTTTTCGAAAATGTTATCTGCTTGAAAATCATACTTGTTTAGCATATAATAGCTTCCCTTTAACTGGACCTTCAGTCGTTTACTGAAACGATAATCCATTTTATGGGTTACTTGCACGTCTTCGTATCCCGATATGCTGGTGGGAGTTGTGTTGAGTTCTTCGGTAATTGTGGTGTTATAGGCCGGGAAGAATTTTACCAACGGCTTTTTGTCATATAATTGATACCCGTCGAAACTTTTATAAAGTATATCGGTGTTCATCGTGAATTTTCCTAAGTTTAATCCAAGGGATAAATTGGTGTTCAGATTGGGTTTATCTAAATGGGTCCGGTACTTGTATTGTGAATGGTCCTTGGGGGTATCTTTATAATTTTGCTGGTTTCTTCCCGCATAACGTATCCCTGCGGAGGCTTCAAACTTCTTTTGGGCTTTACGGGTAATGATATTGATGACTCCACCCATAGCTTGTGAGCCGTAAAGGGCAGAAGAGGCCCCTTTGACTATTTCGATATGGTCGATATTATAAAGATTGATTCGTGAATAGTCAATGTTGCCACCGTTTTCTCCTGCTATGCGTTCACCGTCTATCAGGAAAAGGATATGTTTGGAGCCCAAGCCCTGTATGTCGATACTGGTTCCATAACCGACTTCCTGAAAATTGAGTCCGGGTACTTCCTGGGTCAAGAGATCCTGGATGTTACCGGTTCCCCTTTCTTCTATTTGTTTTGCGGTGATTACCTGAGTGATAACCGGTGTATTTTTTGTTTTTTTTTCAGTTCGGGTGGCTGTAACCACAATTTGTTCAAGGTTGAAAGGATCATCATTCATATAAGAAACTGTATCCTTTTCTTGCCGTACATTCTGTGCTGCTAAAGGGAGTGCACCTATAAAAGTTAGTAGTAATGCAAATTTTGTTCTTATCATAATCTTTGTTTTTGGAGCAGCAAAGATATAGGGTACTTAAAGAGTGTGAAATACCTAAAAATAGGTAAAAGACAGATGACGATTAATACTAATTCCATCGAAATAATTAGTTCAGCTTCCGGATGGCTTTTCTCACCTCGCATATCGGAGGGATTCTGCCGCTTCTCTTAAAGAATTTGCAGGAGATGGTGTAAGGAGTGGAATAAAAATCGTATTTTTGCAACCAACTTTTTTAAAATAACCGGTTATGAATACCATTCAGATAAAAGATAAACTATTCACTGTTTCTATCAAGGAACAAGAGATTCAAAAAGAAGTGATTCGCGTGGCGAATGAAATTAATCGTGACCTGGCAGGTAAGAACCCTTTGTTCCTCAGTGTGTTGAATGGTTCGTTCATGTTTACTGCCGATTTGCTGAAACATATAACGATTCCCTGCGAAATTTCATTTGTAAAGTTAGCCTCTTATCAGGGAGTATCGTCTACCGGTACTATTAAAGAAGTGATCGGTATCAATGAAGATATAGCGGGACGTACTGTTGTTATCGTAGAAGATATTGTAGATACGGGACTGACTATGCAGCGTTTGCTGGAAACACTGGGAACGCGCGGGCCACAGGAAATCCACATTGCTTCGTTGCTGGTAAAGCCGGATAAGCTTAAGGTGGATCTGAATATTGAATATGTCGCAATGAATATTCCCAATGATTTCATTGTAGGATACGGACTCGATTACGACGGTTTCGGGCGTAATTATCCGGATATTTATACAGTTATAGACTAACATAAAATAAATAATAGGTATACCAGTAATGGTAAAATGTAGAATTATAAATTAACAAGATGCTGAACATTGTAATTTTCGGTGCTCCCGGTTCAGGAAAGGGAACACAAAGCGAACGTATTGTAGAGAAATACGGAATTAACCACATTTCAACAGGAGATGTATTGCGTGCAGAAATTAAAAACGGCACAGAGCTGGGTAAAACAGCTAAAGGCTACATTGATCAGGGACAGTTGATTCCGGATGAATTGATGGTAGACATTCTGGCAAGCGTATTCGATAGCTTTAAGGATAGTAAAGGGGTTATTTTTGATGGTTTCCCAAGAACTATTCCGCAAGCTGAGGCGTTGAAAGTGATGTTGAAAGAACGTGGACAGGATATCTCTGTGATGCTGGATCTGGATGTTCCGGAAGAAGAGTTGATGACTCGTCTGATTAAGCGTGGTCAGGAATCAGGTCGGGCTGATGATAATGAAGAGACTATCAAAAAGCGTCTGGTTGTATATAATACACAGACTTCACCGTTGAAAGAATATTATAAAGGCGAAGGCAAATACCAGCATATCAATGGTCTTGGAACCATGGAAGGTATCTTCGAAGATATTTGTAAAGCGGTAGATACATTATAATTATATATGTGCCGATGTGCTCATTAAGATGATAGCATGGATTATGGGTATGTCGGCACATGATCACATTGAAAATTTATTGATTATGGCTGAATCGAATTTTGTTGATTACGTAAAGATATACTGCCGCTCGGGTAAGGGTGGAAGAGGCTCTACGCACATGAGGCGAGAAAAATATACTCCTAACGGTGGTCCCGATGGAGGAGATGGTGGTAGAGGAGGCCATGTTATCCTGCGTGGTAACCGGAACTACTGGACATTGCTTCACCTGAGGTATGACCGTCATGCTATGGCCGGTCATGGAGAATCGGGGAGCAAGAACCGCAGTTTTGGTAAAGACGGCGCAGATAAGATTATTGAAGTCCCCTGTGGTACGGTAGTTTACAATGCCGAAACGGGAGAATATGTATGTGATGTTACGGAACATGGACAGGAAGTCATTCTCCTGAAGGGTGGCCGAGGCGGATTGGGAAACTGGCATTTCAAGACAGCTACCCGTCAGGCTCCCCGTTTTGCCCAGCCGGGTGAACCGATGCAAGAAATGACAGTGATCCTTGAATTGAAGCTGTTGGCAGATGTAGGTCTGGTTGGTTTTCCGAATGCCGGAAAGTCTACGTTATTGTCGGCTATTTCTGCGGCAAAACCCAAAATAGCTGATTATCCGTTTACTACTTTGGAGCCTAACCTGGGTATTGTGTCTTACCGTGACGGACAGTCGTTCGTGATGGCAGATATTCCGGGAATTATCGAGGGAGCCAGTGAGGGTAAAGGGCTTGGATTACGATTCTTACGTCACATTGAACGTAACTCTTTATTACTGTTTATGATACCGGCAGATAGTGACGATATCCGTAAAGATTATGAAGTGCTGCTAAACGAGCTGAAAACGTTTAATCCGGAAATGCTGGATAAGCAACGGGTACTCGCAGTCACCAAAAGTGATATGCTCGATCAGGAGTTGATGGATGAAATAGAGCCGACATTGCCTGAGGGAATCCCTCATGTGTTCATTTCGTCCGTATCCGGTCTGGGTATCTCAGTATTGAAGGATATTCTGTGGACGGAACTGAATAAAGAGAGCAATAAAATAGAGGCTATTGTGCATCGTCCGAAGGATGTCAGCAGACTGCAACAGGAACTCAAAGACATGGAAGAGGATGAAGAACTCGACTATGAGTATGAGGACGATAGTGATGAAGATGATCTGGATTACGAATACGAAGAAGAAGATTGGGAAGATAAATGATTTCACTCACCGACGATAAGAAAATGTTGGGGTATGGGCTGTTGGGCGCATACCCCAACATTTCTCATTTTGTGACGACCCGACATGGAGGTTATAGTGAGGGAGCGTATACTTCTTTTAATTGTTCTCCTTACTCGGGGGATGAATTTGAAAAAGTAAAAAAGAATCAGCTTTTATTGTTTCAATCGCTACCGCAAGTACCGAAACATCTGATCCTCCCTTTCCAGACGCATGGAACAAAAGTGCTTCTGATTAATAAGGATTTTCTGGAGACTTCTATAGAATGTCAACAGGAAATGCTGGACGGGATAGATGCATTGATTACCAGTGAACCGGGTTGTTGTATCGGTATTTCAACGGCAGATTGTATTCCGGTACTGCTATATGATAAAGTACATGGGGGTGTAGCAGCAGTACATGCCGGATGGCGGGGAACTGTGGGGTATATCGTGGGACACACGCTTGAGAAAATGCGGGCGACATTTGGTACGGAGGGACGGGATGTGATTGCATGTATCGGCCCGGGTATTTCTATTCAATCATTCGAAGTAGGGGACGAAGTTTATGAAGCTTTTCGTTTGAATGGTTTTGATATGTCGCGTATCTCTTTCCGACATTCGGTTACCCATAAGTACCATATTGACTTATGGGAGGCAAACCGGCAGCAACTATTAGACTTTGGTGTGCCGGGAGTTCAGATTGAAGTAGCGGATATCTGTACTTACATCCATTATGAAGATTTCTTTTCAGCGAGAAGATTAGGCATAAAGTCCGGACGTATTCTATCGGGTATTATGATAAACTGCTGATGGACAAAATTTTGATTTATTATGTATACCATTACTATATCGAAAGAGTTAAAAGAAGCATGTCCTGTTTTTGCAGGAGCTGCTGTATATGCTGAAGTGAAAAACACTTCTTATTGTGAAGGACTTTGGGAGGAGATTCAATCTTTTACAGAAAAGCTCACTACAACAACCCAGTTGGAAGATATTAAAAAACAACCAGTGATAGCTGCCACACGTGAGGCTTACAAACGGTGTGGAAAAGACCCCGGAAGATATCGCCCATCGGCCGAAGCATTACGCCGCAGGCTGATGCGGGGAATTGCCTTGTATCAGATTGATACTCTGGTCGATTTGATCAATCTGGTTTCTCTTCGGACCGGGCATTCGATAGGTGGTTTTGATGCGGATAAGATAGCGGGCACCAATCTGGAGCTGGGGATAGGCAAAAAAGAAGAGCCTTTCGAAGGTATTGGCCGTGGAGTACTGAACATAGAGGGACTTCCGGTATACCGCGATGCCGTGGGAGGAATAGGAACACCTACCAGTGATAATGAGCGGACAAAGATGGATCTGGAAACGACTCATATATTAGCCATCGTTAATGGTTATAATGGGAAGGAAGGATTGCAGGAGGCTGCCGGGATGATACAGACTTTATTGCGAAGATATGCAGGATCGGACGGAGGAACGATCACCTATTTTGAATAACAAGCGTCCATGAAGAACATACACACTTTTTTGATTTTATCTCTGTTTTCGTTGTGTACGAGTGCACAACGCAGTGCACAAACCAAATTCTCGGATATGGAAGTTAATCATGTCCGGGTGGCTACACCGGGACTTTTTGCTAAAGAGAATTGCATCATGCTCAATCTGAATTCCCTGTCTCGGAATTACTCTTTTCCTTTGCCGGGAGGTAAAGTCATTTCCGGTTATGGAACCCGTGGCGGACATAGTGGGGATGATATAAAAACTTGTGCCCGTGATACGATTCGCGCTGCTTTTGACGGAGTGGTACGTATGGCAAAACCTTATGGTGCATACGGCAATGTGATTGTGATTCGCCATCCCAATGGGTTGGAAACGGTGTACAGTCATAATGTGAAGAATCTGGTAAAAAGCGGAGATGCTGTGAAAGCGGGAAAAGCTATTGCCCTGACCGGACGTACCGGGCGGGCTACTACGGAACATCTGCATTTCGAAACGCGGATTAACGGGCAACATTTTAATCCCGGTCTTATTTTTGATATGGATAAACGCACTTTGCGCAAGGATTATCTGCAATGTACGAAGAAGGGGAAAGGGATTATTGTGAAAGCTTTGAAAAGCGAAAAAGTTCCCCCTAAGTATAAAACTCTTTCGCCTTTCCTTTATGAACTGCCCGGTATTAAAAAACCGGAATGGAATATACCAGGCCTAGCGAAATCCGCTGTGTATTCGGGTCTATAGCTTCTAAACGGCGGGCAGCTTTCAGGAGTTCGTTCCGTTTGTACTGATAATGGAGGAAGATCAATAGTTCGCTGTTTCGCATCGGATAGTATTCTACGCAGGCTTGCCCGCACCAGGTACGACGATAGGTGCCTTTCTCAAAGATTCCGTTTGTTTTATAAATCTTACCGGTTTCGTAGATACCTTTCAAGTATACATTCCAATTGGGATGGAGACGGTAGTCCACATTGGCAATGGTAGTGAAGTATTCGGTATATTGGGCCGTTTGTGGATTCTCCAGGTCAGTGTGGGGTAAGGCACTGATAATGCCTTTGTTGTCGATCCCCTGTCGGGAGTACATCAAATCTACATAAGCGATCCATGGCCCTTTTTCATAGACGTTTCCGGCAGTGAGATACAGGATGTTTCTTCCTTTGGCCTGCTGTCCCCATGAAGCGGCATATCTTAACTGGATGGCTTTATCCAGATAGTAACTGTTCCAGTTGATAGTTGAGATCAGGGGAACTTTGGTAGCTTCTACATTTGCCGGTAGCCCGTGGAGATAGGTATCTTCATCCCCACCATTACGGTTGTTTACTATCTGGAAGTTCAATTCCTGAGTAGGGGTTACATTCCAGGTGGCAGATACACCTGCCAGAAAGCAGTTGACATAATTATTAAACTCACTGAACTCACGCACTTTAATCGGGTTGACATAGTATTCGTAGCCACCCAGCATGAGGAACTGTTTTCCGGCGGTGATGGAAAAGCGGTCGGAGAGGTGATAGGTCAGATAAGCATACTCTACGGAAGAAGACAGGTTGTCCAGTACAAAGGGATTGCTGTATTTATTAAAAGATTGACGGAAATGGTAAGAGAACTTCTGGTTGATATTTCCTACAATTTCTAATTTGAACCGATTAAGTTTGAAAGCGACCTCCTCTAATTCATTCTCGGTAAAAGAAGCAGCACATGAGGTGTAGAGTTGCAGGTTCATGTGAGCGGAGAATCCTTTGTTTTCTTTTCCGGTGATGCGTTGGACTACAGAAGAAATAGAGTCGTTTGGGGAAATAATGGGTTGCTGTTGGGCCGTAATGGTACCCATGGTAAACAAGGTTACCAAAAGGAAGACGTGTCTTTTCATATTTGTGAAATCTCTTTGGGTTAATAAAAGTGATGCAAAAATAATAAAAAACGTCTTCCTTTTCGTCTTTTCAAGGTAAAACTGTCTGTTTCTCCTTAAAGTTCCTGTTCTGTTAGTCTACAAATTTCAGGCAAACAGGTTTGTCTACTTTTATATCTTTCTTGATGTCGGTCAATAGTCCGGTAGTCTGGTTCCTTTCAAATATCTGAATGGTATTGGTGTCGCGGCACGCTACCAGCAAATATTTGCCGTTGGGAGTAATGATGAAGTTACGCGGATGGATTCCCGTTAACTGATAACCTATCTTGGTCAGGGTACCATTGGTCTTGTCGACTTTGAAGATGGCAATTCCGTCTGCTTTCAGGCGGTTGCTGGCATAGAGATATTTTCCGTCCGGACTGATGTGGATATCGCCACTGCCTTGCGCATTTACAGTATCGGCTGCAATGGTTTGAATTTCATCTAGCATTCCGTCGGTATACCGGAAAGCTATTACCGTCCCTCCTATTTCGTTAATAAGGTAAGCAAACTTGCTGTCCGGACTGAATATCAGATGTCGGGGACCGGAACCCGGAGCAACCTTAAAAGCTTCCGGATTACCCTTTGTCAGGAGTTTCTCTTTGTTATCGGCATTGGCATTCGGATTGAGATTGAATTTATGTATCTGATCGGTACCTAAGTCATCGGCGAGTAAATATTTGCCATCCGGAGTGATACGTACGCAGTGCAGATGAGGCATTGTCTGTCGTTCTTTATCCGGTCCGGAACCTTTAAATTCGATTACATCGGAGGCGGGTAGCAGAGAACCGTCTTTTCCGATGGGAAAGACAGTGATACTCCCTCCGCTATAGTTGGCAGTGATAACATTCTTTCCGTTGGTGATCAGGTAGCACGGATCGGCCCCCATTGTTTTCTGAGTATTCAATAAGCGAAGCGTTCCTTTGGTTTTATCGAAAGCAAAGGCGCTCACAGATGCCTGGTCTTTGCTGAATTCATTGACGGAATAAACGAATTTTCCGTCGTCCGACGGAACGAGGTATGATGGGTTAGCAACTTCTGTATCACTGAGTGGTACTGATGCTCCGGTTTCTTCGTTGAACCGGAAAGTGTAAATGCCTTTACTGTCGCCGGAAGTATATGTTCCTACCAGCATAATCAGTTCGTTGTCAGTTGTTGTTGGATCTGCCGGCTGTGCGGTTGTCTTCTTTGGAGAACAACTGGCTACAAGCATGCCGACTGCACAGATACTAATGATTTTTTCGACCATAATAAATAGATGTTATTTTGAGGGTTTGTTGGTTACCTTCGTTATATTCTGAAAACACAAAGTTAGTATAATCTCCTGTGTTTCTTTCCGGAATGAATAAAATATCTAAAATCCATCCTCTTTTTCTTTCTTTATGATGAATATTCCCTATCTTTGCAGCCACATAAGTGGTTACCACTTCCTCATCTCAAAAGGGGTTGACTGGTTTTGACAGCGGGCAGAAATGGTGGGTAAGCATGCAGTGCGTCGGTGATTTGCACTTTAATCTCAGTTATCAAAATTTTATCTGGCGAAACTAATTACGCTCTTGCTGCTTAATCGAATCATAGTAGATTAGCTTAATCCAGGCACCAGGTGCCAGGACGAGACATCA